>Ga0179593_1480335_pt1 | contig 14549 bp, 24 predicted proteins | sample CZODoug2_1_08_16_FD_185931 | JGI IMG/M metagenome (GOLD analysis project Ga0179593, IMG submission 185931) | Vadose zone soil fungal communities from Angelo Coast Range Reserve, California, USA - CZODoug2_1_08_16fungal (PacBio error correction) | ecosystem: Environmental > Terrestrial > Soil >...
TACAGGTGGGGAATCGCAGGAGACTCGACATATGGGCTCTAGTTAGTTGTAAGGAAAGGAGGGGTGGTCCGGTGTGGTGGGGGGGGGGGCCTATCGTGTCGCTTGAATCCTTGTTCAACGTCGGAGAAACAACAATGGTTTTGCAAAAGGGAGCACCAGCGTGTCAAGCCCAAGGATGCAACGTGGAAGGCAACGGGGTACTTGGAAAAAAAATAGGTAAGGAAGCGTTGGAGCTCGCAAGACTGAGAGAAAGGAAGCGGGAAAGAGAGGGAGGGGAGGCAGCTCGCCACGGGGGCAACTAATAATTCATGAGAGTAGGGGGACGAGGAGGGGGCAAAAACAAGGTCGGGGGATTAGGGGCCGGGCGAGCAAATGTAAACCCAAAAGGTATGGAGGAAAAAAAGGGGGGGCTGAGAAACAATTGAGTTCCGTACCCTGGGGGGGTTAGATACATAGATGAAGTTGACCCCAGGGGTCGGGTCCTGGGCAAATAATGTTTAGGGGTAACGAGATAAAACAAGCGTAAATTCAGTTTGACAAAAAAAAAAGAAAAAACTAAGAAAGGGGGAAAACCCGACTTGTTGACTTTGTATTTTTGGGTTAAATGGGGTTTACTGGGGTGTTACTAACAAGGGAATGGATCGTCCCAAAAAGAGACCACTTCTATCAGGCAGGAGGTCGACGGAAGCAGAATCACCCATAGGTAGACCATCCCACGGGGAGAGGAGGGACGGGAATGCTCTGGTTCCGCCTGCACATAAGAGGGGGAGATTGGGTGGCTGGTACCCAGGCTGGGGATAGGGGGGAAATTTGGTGGGGTGATGCGGATGGGAGGTGGGTGGGGTGGTCAGCGGGGGGGTGGTTAGGGTTATGGAGGTGGGGGCAAGTGGGGGGGTACGGGTGAGTGACGTGGGTGGGAAGTAGTCCGGGGTAGGTGGGCGAGGAGTTGGATTGAGGGAACTGGTGGGGTGGGGGTGCGCGGTTTGGGACAGGCGGCGAAAATGGGGATGGGGGGGAAAAAGTTAGGGGGGGCAAGAGCTAGTGCGGGCGGGTTTCCAAAAATCAGCGCGAAGGGAGGGCCCTTGATAGGGAAAGTGCACTTGGGAAGAACGGGCTGAGGAAGGGGGGGGGGTGGGTTGGGGGGTGGGGGGCGGGGGTGAAGGGGGGTGCGGGGTTTGGAGGGGCAAAGACTCACTCAATGTCTGATGACAAGGGTTTTGTGGGACGGGGGTGGTGCAGACATTGGGGAGAGGGACAGGGGACGTAGTTAAGGGGTGATGCGGCTTAAGGTTGTGGGTGGTGAAAAGGGGGGGGGGGTCACGTGGGGAAGGAATGACCGATGGTCGAGAGGTTAACCTGGGGGGGGGGAAGAGTTGTTAACCTGGGAAAGAAAGGGATAATTGGGGTGAGTTCCGGGGGAAGTTTAAGGAACAGCGGAACTCAACGTCCGGAACGCACGGATGGGTGGGGGGTAACAGGGGAATGAGGGGAGGGTAGAAACGTAAGGACGGGAAGCGAAGAAAGGGGGAATGGAAGTAACCCTGAAGCGGAAGGGTCGTGACAAAGCTTACCGGAAGGGGCGGAGGGGAAAATTATTTTGGGAATGAAAAAAACAAGTAAAAAAGGGGAAGGGGACCGAAGGGGGAAAAAAAAAAAAAAGCCGAAAAAAGGCGTGAGTTACGGAAGGTTCGGATTTGGAACTAAAAAGGGTAGGACGGGGGGGAGGGGGGGGAAAGGAGGGGTTATATAATCAGGAGGAATACCAGCAAAAAAAAGGAAAAAGATGTTTTACCGAACTAAGAAAAAGATAAAAGGTTACTGACACACAGGGAGCTCTCTAAAAAAAGACAACGAACAAAGCACACTCCACAATTGACCTCCGCTCTCGAAAGGTGTCCTGGTCACCTAGTCGTGCTTTCACGGATATAAAAAAGCATTTCGGTGTGGTTAACCAACTCATTTGTCCTTGAACTTAAGATATAAATCCCAAAACCTAGGATCAGAAACTACCTCAGTCTCCAAACCCTTTGTGTGGAAAGAAAACAACGAAACGCCGAAAAAAACATGCCGAACACTGAACTTCGGGGGCCCTAGAAAATTGGTAAAAATGAGTTTCCACATTAATCTGGAAAAAGAACAAACCTTATTGCGCAGTCAGAGATGACTATGCAAAAAAGGGGAAAAAAACACCGTGGGGGAATGTATCAGGCCAAAAAAATTTTGCAGAGTCGAATACAGACACCATAAACCCTGGAAACCAAGAAAAGAGAGGGGGGACAGGCCGACTGATGCGTACAGTATATACAGGAAAACTCACAAACTTAAAGGAATCAGATATGTCGTACATACGCTTCGCGAGAAAGGGGGAAAAAAATCGAAAATGAAGGGAAAGAAGAAAACGAAAGGAAACCTAGCCCAAACAGGGGAAGAAGCTCCCACCACAGAACTTGGACGGGACCAATCACGGAGAGGACTCAGAAAAACATTAGGGGGACAACTCCAAAGCGGAACTTGTTCAACTGACAGGAAAAAGGATGGAAGCGTGGGGGGGGCAACCCAACCAATCCCAAGACCAGAAATCAAAACAAACCCAAAAATAAAAAACCTTCCCTCACTCCAGCCCTCCTAGGACGCTGCATCAAAGGGGACGAACTATCGAAAAAAAAACGAAAGACCGGGCGAAAGGGGGAAGGCTTTGAGAAGCAACCCCGTAAGGGGTGGGAAGTCCGGAACCTCCAGGAGGAACGTGGACCAGGAAATTGGGTGGGGAGGGGGAAACGGAAAAATTGCGGATCGGAGGTCTTCAATGGACAACCGAGGGGTCAAGAAAGGGGGGACCGGATTCCGTCACAAAGAAGGGGACCGGAACTGAATGTTTTCGAAAAAACCACACTATTAATTGAACCCCGACCAAGGGAAGACCGCGATCGCCCAGCAAGACATCACAGGAACTCTAATGGGGTCCGGTAAATAACGAACCCGTAGAGGAGAAGAACATCCGAGCAGGAAGAGGACTGCCGGAGAAAGGAAATAAACAGGCCAGACACCTAAAATATTTTCTCAAGTCAAAGACCCAGATTAACAAAAAACACACCCAAGGGGGGGGGGGGGGCAAAGAAGAGAACTTTCGGAGAAACATTAGAATGGTATCGCGAAAAGGCTGAAAGAACGATGATGTCAAAAGGAAAAAAAAGAAAAAAAAAACCTCGACTGAAAAAGTAGGGAAGCTCCCGTTAAAGGAAAAAAGCTCACGAGGGGAAAAGAAAGGGGCCGAGGTACTGTGGGGAAAAAAGAAAACCTTGATCCTTGGGGGGGACAACAAAGGACAAGTAAAGCCAACAGACAAGTGGGGCCACAAGGGAAGATTAGCGCATGAAAAAGAGAACAGAAGAGCTCGACATGCCCTCTGGCGAACTCAACAGTCAAGTTAAAGATCCTCGGAGTCAAAGGAAGTCCGAACAAGGGGAGACCCGGAGGAAAAAAAAACTCAGTGAAGAAAGGAAGCCAACCCAACAATCGCAGAAGGACATAGTAACGTTATGCCTTTGGGCATGGTGGGGGGCCCCGGGCCAAGCCAGTACTGCCCTGTGGAGGCAGATAAAGAGAGCGGAAGGGAGAACTTTGGACCTCGTAAAACAAAGCCTAGGTAAAAGTCAGACTCAAGATAAAGCAATGGGCCTCGAAGGGCGAGCAAGGAAATGGAAGGGGGGCGTTGCAAAATGAAGAGACATTACGAAAACAGTAAGAGCCGATTTCATCCCGGCAGCTGTCCCACAAAGAAAGCAAACGGGAACCAGGAAAAAGGACCGGACTCTCTAAAGAAGAAGAGAATTCCCTACATCCTAAAAAAATAAGGTAAATCACGACTCGTCATTGACGAAGCATTCATTGGGAAAAAAAAACTACAACCGACAAAAAAACCAAAAAGAATCCCCAAACCTAGGGAGAAGGGAGAGGGAACCGCAAATGACTGTCATGCACAGGGCACTTGAGGGCCTATGGGTTGACTGGAACAGAAAAAACGGGGAAAGGGAAGAAAAATGGTCATTCGTTAGGTGTCACTCCAATTGGGACCAGGGGGAGATGTGCTAGGTACCGTTGGGGCGACAAAAGGAGAAGGAAAAAAAGGGGAATGGGGGTATGGAACACTAAGATAGGGTCAGAACCCACGTCGTCAAAAGAGAGGAAGACGGGAAAACTCGAACACGAAAGAAAAAAAAAAACCGAAAAAAGAGGACGGTACCGCGTAAAAATTTTGCGCCCCTACCGCAAAAAAATGCAAGGAGAAAAAACCGAGGGACAGGGGGGAACCACGGATAAAAAATCAGTAAAAAAAGGGAAGGAAAAGACTACCGAATGAGAAATGAGAATCGACACAGAGAACACAACGGGGGAAAAGGAAAAAAAGTATATCTGCAATTCACACACTAAGCCAAGTCCAAAGTTCAATCAGTGTGGGGGCGAGGTTTTTCTGGTTGGGGGGTTAAGGAAAGGGGAAGAATTGGGGTGGTTGAATCAGTAGTAGGGGCATGTAATTACTATGTACCGACGATGGGTCAGTCCTCGGGAGGGAAAAGGGAGGGGGGGGGTTAGTAATGGGGCGACGGTTTTTGGCAGGGAAGTAGCACTGACACCAAGTACCACATAATCTTGGGGTGGTAGCAGGTGGAGAAACAGGTAATCACACAAGAAGGCACAATTTGGTCCAAGGGGGGACAATCAGACAATTTCACCTGGAAAAAAAAACTGAAAAAAGGAAACTTCCCAAAAACGGTAGGAAAGCAATAGGACAAAAAGAAAGGGGGCTGTACGTACAGAAAGGGGGTGAAGGTTCCTAAGGAAGGAAGAATTGAGGTTTGGTTGGGTTTCGGGGGGGGTGCGGAGGTGGGGGGGGAGTTAAGGAAGGAGGGAGTTAATAAAGAGGGAGGAGATACTGAGTCACCAATGGTGGGTAAGGACTTATGGGGGGTAGCTAGTGTCGATTTGAAGTATTATAAGTTCGGGGGGGTTGGGAAAAAATCGGGGAAACCGAGAAGGTGACTGGGTTTGAAAGGGAGGGAGTTGTCAACGTAAGCAATACCTAAAGGGTAGGGGAGGGAGTCCAGAGCTCGATGGGGGGCTTAAAAAAAGCGGGGGTTTGTGAAAAATGAGAAAAAGCCAGAGGCTTTTGTTAAGGCGAGGGAACAAGGTGTAGTAAGAGAACGATCAGTGGTAGCCGAAGAACAACTTCGGGCAGAAAAGGGGTGGGGGGGCATAGGCCAGGGGCAGAACAGAAGAAAGGCATAGGTCTATCATGAGGAACAGGAAGGCTGGCCGGGCTGTTGGGGGGGGGTTAGAGGGCAGGTATGGAACGGAGTTTTGAAGAAAAGGGGTCAGGGGTACTTTCTTCACTCCGGGGAAAGGAGGGCCCCTTGCTACTGTGAGGAAAAAAAAAAAAAAAGCCAGAGGGAGGGGTTCGAGCCGTTGAGGGAAGTTCAAAGGGACAAGGCGAGAAGAGAGTTGCCGTGGGTTTTTTCGAACAAAGGGGTTTCGAGACTTGGGGGGGACGCGTTCGGGTGGGGGGGAAAAAGGGAGCACCGAGTGGGGAAGGGGTCAACATCCCAAGATAAACTCGTGGATGGGGTTCCAATAACGGAGTCAGGAACGACTGTGGGGTCTAAGGCCAGCAGGGGGGGGGGGGGGGGAGGGGTTTGTTGGGGGATGGATGGACATAAAGACGTTGAGTGATTCATTTGAAAGGGGGGGTTCGCGAGAAAAAGGAATACTCCAGGGGAAAACGAATAGCGGGCAGCTTAGCAAAAAAAGGGGGATTGAAAGGGGGGCTGCAAGCTGGGGGGGGAACCAACATTGGGAATAAAATGGGGGGGCCTGGTGGCAACTGCAGGAAGAAGAGATCTCAAACAAGAAAAGTAAGGGTTTCCTCACTCTGGGGGGAGGAGGTGACACGGATTCTATGATTTTGCCGGTTTCCTGAACAGGGGAGAAAGTGCACGGTGTCTAAGGATGGTTCTATAATAGTCAAAAAAAGAGGGGGGCCAACCGGGTGTGGGGTCGAAAAATATAGTTCCTTCCGAAGGTAAGGAAGGAGGGAAGGAGGAGCTGGGAAAGACGTACCCGGAATGAAATGGAGCGGGGAAAAGTCAACGATCGCGAAAAGGAGTTGGGGCACTACATAAGGTGGACGGGAGATTTGTGAAAAAAAGGGGGTGCACCGAGCATAAAAAGGCGGGGCTCGAAAGCCAGTTTTGGGGACATGGGCAGAAGGTTTCGTTTTCCGAACTATAAAGAGGATGGGCGAATTGTATAAAAATAAGTGCTTGGACTGCAAGCGAGGGATGCCCTGAGGGGGAGGAAGGGGGTGTGGCTGGGTTGGGGGAGGGGGTGGGAGTGGATTTGGGCCCGGTTGGTTTTTGGAAAGGACTCAACTCATGGTCGGAAATTTCAAGGGGAGGGGTGGGGCAGACATATGGGGTGAGTCAGATAACTAAAAAATTGGAAAAGGGATGGGGTGTGTGAATATAGGATTGTGGGGGCATTTGCGGGGTGGTCACAAAGGAGTGAACGCAGGTCCGACTCGACGGTTGACTGGGTGATCAGTATGTACATTAAAAAAGAGGAACGAGTTGGTGCATTTCGTATAAATACTGTGGAAAAAGAACGCGAGCAGCGGAAGAAAAGAAGTCTTGGGGGGGGGGGGGGGAAAGGTTTGGGAGGGGGGTCCGGGAATAAAATGAAGAACGCGAAGCAGGGGGAAGGTCCCAGGGGGCAGGATTTAGTGATCGTGCCAAAATGCGCCTTGGACATTCTGTGAGCTGTCCCAATATTTTGGGAAGTCAAGTAAATTTAGGCCGAATGTGCACAGGAAATAAAGTTCTCGTGGGGGAAGGGAAGTGGACACAAAAGTTTGGGAAGGAAGTATTGAAAGGGGGGGGGAGGGCAAGGAGGGGGGATATCTTAAGTAAAGAACCGGAAAAACGGACAAAAGAAACGAGTGGGGGTTTGAGAGAACTCAAAGAAGGTGGAAAACATGGAACTTCCTCTTCTAAAAAAAAAAAAAGGGGGAAAAGGAAAAAAGAAAAAGAGAGATCTGGTGAAAGGGGAAAGACTGGCGGTCGTCATATCAAAATGAGGTCGGGAGGGAAGGGGGTCAGGTAACGAAATTAAGATTAAAACCACCTGCCTCTCACAGAAATAAAGTCAGTGAAGACCAGTTTGGCACTAACTCCGAACTCACGCCGAATTTCGGCACCTAAAATTGTAAATGGGAAGGTAACACCAGGAAAAAAGGATGGAAGAAGAATGAAAAAAGGTAAAAGTGCACGAACTGAAAAGCGGCAGGACGTAAAAAAACACCTTGGGAGGAAAAAAAGGGCGTCCAGGGTGAAATAAGAACCCCAGGGAAAAACAACCGCGCGGAACAAGGGAGGGGAAAGTCGTAAAGTATATACGAAAACTCACGACGTGACGGGCGAGGTAGTACATACGACCGCACACGGAAACGAGAGAAAAAGGGAAAGGGAATACAAAAACCAAAAAAAGCAGAAACCAAACAAAACGGATCCAGATCCCCGCATATTGAAAAGAAGGGATCAAAACTAGAAAAATATTTGTCTTGCCCACATCGAACAAAGGGGGAAAAAAGCGGAGAAACCATGGATGTGGGGAAGGAAAAAGAAAACGAACAGCAAAAAACATTCCAATCAAGCAAACCTGAAACCCCACACCAGAAAGCACCCCTCTTCCTCAAAAAAAAGACCGGAAGTGCGCAAAAGGGGGAAGCAAGGCCCCATAGATGCGATCGTAAAAAAAGACCAACGCCAAGGTACCAAGTTTTAGACCGGAAAAAGAAAGTTTAAGTGCCTACCCTCAAAAGATGGTCCAAAAAAGTTGGGGGGGTAGTTGCAACTGGGGGGTTTCGGCGAGTAAGAGAGAAGGGGACATACCAGAAGAGGGAAGCAGCTATGTCCTCCTTCAAGGGGGGGGAACGAAAAGACATGTTTCACGGACCGGCCTAGTAGGAGTAACGAATTGCATCCAAAAACTTCCCAGGGAAATGACGGAAAAAAACTAATCGGGGGGAGGGGAAACCAACGACCCCGGTAAGGGGTTTCTCAAAAAAGGAAGAGCTGGAATCTCTCCTTATGCAGGGGCCAAAAGGCTATTAAAATAGGAATCAAGTTCAAAAGATTGAAGAAAAAGAATTCAACCAGGGGGGCGAATGAATGGAAAAATCCTTCCCAGCGTAGAAGGGGGGGGGGGGAGAAAGAAAAATTGAAAGACGTATGGTCCAATCACAAAAAACATCCCTTATAAGTCGGGTTAAAACACAAAAGAGAGAAGGCAGGGGAAAGAAGGGGCCGAGGGGAATAATGTAAAAACCAAACTGATCCTTGGGGAAAAAAATAAAAAAGAAGTCCAAACTCCAACACCAATCCCAACAAGCAAGGGGGATTCGAGAAACGGAAAAGAAAACTCGAACCAATTACTTGTCGAAGCACAGAGACACGTACTCTTCCTCAGGGAAGGTCCCGAACCGGTCTACTTAAAACAGAAAAACGGAAAGAAGGAATGCTAACAAAACGTAAAGACAGGTCATCGATAGAAAAAGGTGCCCTTTTTGCTTTGGTGGAAGGAGAAACGGCCAAAAAAGACTGCCCGAAGGGGCTCAGGAAAAGCAGGAGACACATTGTCTTTCCAAGCACTAGGGAGAAGAAGAAAAAATGCAAAGAAGACGAGCTTGAGCACACCGAAGGAGATTCCCGCCGAACTAAAGAAAAAACAGTTCACTAGAGGTTAACATCGTCGGGGGGACCACCCCGACCCATAAGAAAGGGAAGGAAAAACTAAGGGGGGATGAAAAAAAAAAAAAACCAATTCAGTCCCGACTCCCGAAGGGGGAATCAGGAAAGAATCAAATATCATTAACTCATCATTCAATGGTAAACAACTCAACCGGAAAACCCAAATTCAACAAGCCGAACTTCTGAAGGAGTGGACCTCAAATTGTGACTGGGTAAATTAAAAGAAAAAAGGGGGAATTGGCATTGAGGTTCCTACAGGGGGAGTTCAGGACAATTGTCCATGGACCGGGGAAAAAGAAAGGACGGGGGAAAAAGGGGGAAATTGTGGATTTAGATAAAAGGGTGCCTCCCTGGGAGAAAAGACACCTTGATTGGGATGCGGGCCAGGAGGACCAAGAAAAAAAAAAAAAAAAAAAAAGAAAAAAAAAAAAAAAAAACAACCAAAAAAAAAAAAAAAAAAAAAAAAAAAAAAAACTCGCAGAAGGAGAAACAAGCGCCCAGGAAGAAGAGAAAAACGGATGCTCGGTACCCTAGAGGAGGAAAAGAGAAGTTCAAAATCCTTGCCAGTTGGGGTACAAACGAGAAAAGCACTATGTTAACAAGGGATTAAAACGGAAAAAAAAACCGCCCGTAGAGGTGCAATGGGGGAAGGGGGAAAATACCTCAGAAACAAAAAGAGGAGGAAAGCGGGATATATCATTGGCCAAGAAAAAAGAGTAAGGAGGCCGTTTAAAGAAAGTGGTTTACTCGAGGGAGGTCTACGTGGGACTGGGACAGGGTGGTTGCAACTGGGTGGAAGGGGGACTAACCCTAAGGGGGAAAAGCCAGAGGGGTTCGGTCCCCTCGGGGTAAGGTGGGACGGAGGGGGGGATTTTGGTTCCTTGGGGACGAACGGTGGAGGGGGCTGGAGGCAACCAACCCAATCAATCTGGGGGTGAGGTGTAGCATGAAAAGGAGAACTATCAATCATGCAACCTGGGATGGAAGTGACAAAAGAAATGAAACGCAATTGGACCCGTAGAGTAAAAAGGCAAAAGAAGGAAAGCAAAAAGGCCTGGGGTAATGACAGAAAGTTAGAGGTTGGCCATCGAGAAGAAGTTTTGGTGGAATTCGGGTGGTTGAGTGTTTTTTAGTTGAACAGGGCAGGGGGGAAAAAGGGAAAGGAATAGTGGAAGGGGAGAGAACTGGGAAAAATCCACGAGGGGTGAGGACTGAGGGGTGGGTGGACTCGGTCATGTGTTTTAGGAGGGGTGAGGGTGGACGTGGTTAAGAAGCGGAGCCAAAGGAAGAAAGTAATTGGGAAACTGGGAAAAATTCGGCGGGGTCCTTCCTTAAGGTGGTCTTAGTAGGACCGCAGGAGGGGGGGGGAGGAAAAAATCTTTGGGTTTGGTCAAAGCAGAGCTTGAACGGCGAGGGAAAAAAGGGGGTTGAGGCGCGACTTTAGCGCGACGCAAAAGTTCGGGCCAGGGGTCCTGGGGCCAAATATGGAATTGGCCTCTCACAGAAAGGCATGGGGTTATTGAAGGAGACTTCGCAGGGACTTTTCCTGTGGGGTGCGCGGGACGTCAGTTCCTGAGTTGGGGGGAAAGACCAGGGTTTCAGTCGGTTTTCTTTCTACACGGGAGGCAACTGCGCTAAAAAACCTGCCAGATGTGAAAGATCCAAGAAAAGGTCGTGGGGCACGCAAAATCACTTTCAAATGACTGGGAAACTGGACGACCCGCACGGCTAATGCCAACTTGTCAGGACCCTGGTGTGTTGGACGGTGGGGTTCTCGTTCAGGGGGTGGGGAAACAAAGTAACAGAGGTTGTAGTTTCACACCCAAAGAATAATCGCGCCGGGGGGGGGGGAAGGGACCAAGTAACTTTAAGTCGAGTGCGGGGACCGGGGGGGAGAAGGGGCCAGCAGTAGGGTTCGGGGGGGGTTGGGTGGGACCCGATCGGTCAGGGAATTTAAACACGCGAAAACATTTCAATATAAAGAGGCCGCCAGGAGAAGAGGAGTCCACATGGAATGCGGGGACAGTGCACGATGGGGGGAAAAGGGGGAATATGAGGGGCTTATGTAGCCGGGGGAAGAGACCGCAGAGGGGGCTTTCAAGCGGAGTATCGGCTTCAGACAAGAAACTTTGACAAAGGAAGGGAAAAAGAAATGCGATTTCGAAAATTGAAAGGGAAGAGGGGCGAAGTCGAGGTAGAGCCATGAAAGGGGGTGGTAGATTAAGTTTTACAATAGGGCCAGTGGAGAAAGCTTGAATACCCTGAGGAAGGGGAGACTTTTGTGACCGAAGTCTAACTGAATGATGTTTGTAACAAATTCGCTAAAAATTCGGGGGCACTAAAAATAAAAAAGGGGGCGAAGCCTGGGGGTGAGGAGGACTTCCAGAAAAAAGGGAAACGGTCTCGCAAAAACGTGGAAGCACTTGTCAAGGGGGAGGGGTTGGTTCCCCCAAAGGGTACATTCTATTGTGGGGGAACTTGAATCATTGGGCACTGCAGCGAATTCCCAAAGGGCAGGAATGGAAGGAAGGGTGTGGAATGGGGTGGGAGGGGGGGTTGGATGGTCCAGTTCACAATTGGGGGGGGGGGGGGAGGGGGGCGACTCCATCATGGGTTCCGGGGGTACAGGGGGTTCGAAATCTGGGCAGACTATTTTGGGGAGAAAAGGGACATAGAAGGGGGAGGGGGGTGGGGTGGATTAAGGGGGGGGAAATTGAGGGTTCGGGTAGGGAGGGCAGGACACGGGAGAGATGTTGCGCCGGGTTATGAGCATATGGACCTTTGGAAATATACGGAGGTCGAAAGGTTTTGGGCTTTCTTATATACTGGTTTACAAAAATCTTCCAAGGGTCAAGACCTGGAGCGCGGAGGGGGGTGGGAAAGGGGGGTCGGGGTCCGGTTTAAAAGTGAGCGACAATACGAGAGGAAGGTTATGTCCTGAAACGGGAAACATTCAGGGTCAGGGAACGGAAGGCAGCTGTTTTGTCCGGCTGTCAAATATTGTGTAATGGAAGTAAAGACAAAACAGGTAGGGCAGAATAAGGCAGTTCCGAGTTTCATGTTCAAAAACAGGGAGGTCAGGACAAAGGGGTGCCCGGGGGGAGGGGAAAGGAAAAAGGGAGGGGAGAAAAGGTTGAGGGTTGGATATCTTAAGGATAGTAAAAGACCAAGGGTGATATCCGAACAGGAAGAAGAGTTTACATGGACACAGGGAAGACAATCTCAACAACAAGGAAAGGGGAGGAGAACAGAAAAAGATCCCTGTTCAATGTAAAGGGTCTGAAATGTTGACGTATAGCACAAAATGAGTCTGGCTCGGACCGACGAATCAAGATAAACGGCAAACCACGGGCAGAATTTAAGCCGGAAAAGGAGAACACCCGTTGTCCCCGAACTCACACGAAAACTCCGAAAGAAATAGAAACTTTAAGAAAACTAAACTTGTACTGGTCACTTTGACAATTCAAAAATATACAAGAAGGGGAAGCGCAGGTGCACGACCGGAATCGAAAAGGTGTCACAGGACCTTAAAAAAACCTGGAAAACCTTTCGATGAAAAAAAGCTGAAGTTTTCATACAGAAAAAAGGGACAGGAACCACAAGCCACGCGGGCCAAGCAAAAAAAATGCCGCACCATGAGTGGGAAACGGGTAAGTGAACGACCGAAAAAAACCGGTGGCCCTCAAGGGGGGGGAACGAGGTCTACTGTCACACGAAAAAGGAACGCGACATGAAAGGAAAGAATAAACCTAACAAATCAAAACCCACAACCGTCATAAAAAGAGCAAAACCATTAAAAAGGAAAAAGGGTCCAAATGGGACTGACAACTATCCACCAAAATATGTTAAAAAGAGGGGGGAAAAAAAACTTGAAACCGTCAACTAGACCAAAGGATGAATCGGGGGAAAAACAAAGACCCGACCCATCCCAGCACAGAAAAAAAAAGAAAAACCATGAAAAACATTCCTCAGACCTCCGAAAGAAAAAGCGCAAACAATGATCAAGGGGGACATAGAGCTAGCAGTGGAAAAAAAAGGAAACAAGAGAAAACCTTGAAATTCCAAAAAGAGGGGGGGAAAAACCACCGATGAAGGGGGATGGAAATTCGAAACGAACCATTTCAGAACTTTAGGGGTAGGGTGCAAACTGAATTTGCAGAGGGAAAGAAATCAGTAGATCATTTAAGAAGAAATCGTAAAAGGCCATATGTCCATCCGAAGGACACCTTAACGGGAACTGAAGGGTTTTCGAACCCGCATTGGAAAAGAAAGATAAACAAAAAAATGGCAGCCGACTTCGGAACTCCAGCGTCCAAAAGGAACTCACGAAAGAAAAAATTTAAGGGGAAGAAAGACCGAGAAATAAAAAATACAAGAAGCTTGAAATCCTCAAGTAAGGAAGAGAGGACCAACCAGGTACTAGGGTTATAAAGTGGAAAAAATTTTCAAAAAAAGCATCATTGGGGGAAATGACGCAGCCCTCGGGAAAAAAGGCCGTAGAATGGTCCATCGCGAATGAGGAAAGAAAATAGGGGGGGTACACTCACAAAAAAAAAAACGGACCAAACCCTCGGGGCTGGAAACGTTGAGAAAGCTGGAAAAGTTCAACACTCAACATCGAATCACTTTTAAGGGGGGAACCAAGCAAGATTATCTTGGGGAAACAATAAACTGGGGATCCTTGGGCCAAACAGAAAACTTCTAGAAACCAAGAATCCACGGGCAAGAGTTGTTTCATGAAGGGAAACATGGAAAGCGAACTTCGAACCAAAAAAGCTGGAGCCCTCACAGACAAGGGAATACTGACCGACGGAGCAAAAAAGAAGTACCCTGGAAATCCAATGGAAAAGACAGGAAAAGACTGAATTCAAAACACAGGAAAAGGAAGAGGAACACTCGATAGAACGATTGCCTTTTGGGACTGTGGAGCAAATGGGGCAGAAGTCAAACTGCCCCAGTGCGTGAGGCTAAAGCTCCTCAGATATAACTTGTACCTTAGAAAGTCAAAAAAGTCAGGGGGACCTCAGAAGAAACAGATTAATCAAGAAGAGGGGGGGGGAAGAAAAACGCCGATTATGATTTGCCGAACGAAAATCCATCGAATAATCAGAACTCTGACCGGGGCAAATCCCTCTCCTTTCCAAAAACACACTGAAAAATAAAGGGGTAATTGACATCCGACTCCGCTACCAACCAAGGAAGACAAAAGGACCCCTTCGTGGGGGAACTAGAGGATCACCGAAAAAGAGGGTTTCAAGGGAATCAGGGGCATTGAGTCAACTCAAACCTAAAAAAAACCTAACATTCAACAAAAAATCCGACTTACGGCTTATAGATGGAAACAAATTTCACAGGGGAGGACCCAGAAAACTTATTTGCCCTAGAGTCCATACAGGGAAAGGCAAAATGGGGGGCATTACTTTTGTAAATCCCGTGGACAAAAAAAGGGGGGCACATGGGTCTAGGAAGGATACCGTTGGCTCACATGCAAGACAAGAAAGAAAAAAGAAGGTGAGGGGGGGGAGTTGGGACCGCATAAGCTTTACCCAGGGGAAAAACCGTGATCAAAAACGAATCACACAAAAAAAGAAAAAACAAGTCTAACAAGAAAAAAAACACATCGTAGGTACTCTAGACGACTGGAACAACTACTCCAGAGGCCGAAAACAAGAAACTCCTTTACAGTAAACCCAGAAGAACGAAAAGTTAACATGAATTAACGAGAGCGGACTCGTGGGGCAAATTAAG
>Ga0179593_1508126_pt1 | contig 14548 bp, 16 predicted proteins | sample CZODoug2_1_08_16_FD_185931 | JGI IMG/M metagenome (GOLD analysis project Ga0179593, IMG submission 185931) | Vadose zone soil fungal communities from Angelo Coast Range Reserve, California, USA - CZODoug2_1_08_16fungal (PacBio error correction) | ecosystem: Environmental > Terrestrial > Soil >...
AGGGCTTGAGGGGAAAACGCAACTTACCTCTCTCTGAGGTGGAATACAGTGTCCAGGAATAGAGGGGGAACCTGGAGACTTAGAAAAAGGAAAAAGTGTGGAACAGAATACAGAGTCTGCTGGTCGTCACAAGAAGGAGGGAGAGAACAGGAGAGAAAAAACGGGGTCTCGATCAGGGAGAGGTGCTCCGAAAGAGGAAATAAAATGGTAGGCACCAGTAGTGAAAATAACAAAACTTTTAGACAATACTAACAGAGACCTACATATGTATTACCATCGTTTAGTAGGCGGAGGGTCGTGAGTCACCTGGAGAGGAAGGTGGCAGAAAAGACTTTTGGCCCCTTAATGGGGAAGAGTAAAAGGCTTCTAGGTAGACTAATGAACTGGAAGGAGTGGATCTGGCAGCGAGTGGGCTACCTGTCGACATGGAAGGGAGAAGGCGGGGGGTGACCGCCTGAAGAGACAAAAAAAGGAGGCGAGTCTTATTTTATTATCTAAGCTTAAGAAAATGAACCGGTATAAGGTTCAGTTGGGGAAAAAAAAGGCAAAATTTGCATTAAAAGAAAGCATGCCGGAGAGCAGGTCACCGGGAAAGAAGAAAAAAGTGGAATTTTGATAGAAAGAGTGGGGAAGTTCTGTTCCTCCCGATAGGGGAGGCGATCGTCGGTTCGGAAGGGGGTGGTGCCAGCAACAAGTAGGGAAAAAGGAGCCCTTGGAGAAGAAAAATCGAGCTATCGTCCATCTTCCAGAGCAAAAAATCAACAAGAGGTCCTGCGAAAGGGAGGGGGAAGGGGTCGTAAAATTAGAGTTCATCCAGGGGAACTCATTACATTCAAATTGGGGTAGGACGTTAAAAAAGGGGTGACTCGAGGGGAGGAAAGGAAGGGCCGCGTCCCCACAGGGGAAGACGACCACCTGTTTGGGGGTAGAGCGTGGGAAATATCAAAAAGGGAAAGTCCTTTGCGCAGCTCCCAGGGCAGAATCGGGAAGAAACAAATTGGAAAAAACCAAGCAATCTGAGAAAAGAGGGCCAGCAAAAACGAAGGATGAGGAGCCCGAGAAAAGGAACACAAAACCAGACCAGGGAGGGTAGGAGCATGAAAAAAGGGCAGAAAGGAGTAGGGATGCACCACAAATCAAATCCCAGGGGAAAAAAAGCCAGTGACAGCCTCGTGTCGCGAAGAAAAAAGGCTATCACAAAGGCCAGTAATTCCTCGGTCCAGGAACGAAAACTCCAGATCCTCGCGCTGACGGAAGAGATAAAACGCGGAAGGAAAGGTCCCCGATGAGGGGAATGAGTCGACGCAAGAAAGCAACCAAAAAAAGAACCCCAAAGACTGGAATGAAAAGTGTAAAAGCTATTTCTCCCGTGAAGGAAAAGAGCATGGCAAAATTACCGCGTAGAAAAGGAGGGGGAACTATCAAAGGACAGGCCGAGGGGTAACGCTGCTGAACAGTGCCCGCCACAGAATCGTATCCATATTGGGAAATAATGTAAAATTCGACAGGAAGCACGCAAAAAGTTCCCGGGTCCTTAAAGAGAAAAGGCAGTCTGCATGGGATGACGGGGGTTGGGTTACGCATAGAAACCTCCTTTTCCACGAGGTCCATCCTGACCCACATCCTGGAATCAATTCTAAAGAAAGATAAGGGGAGGGGAGGGCGGCAAGGAAAGAACTTTTGACGGGAGACAAGATCCATACTTCCTCCTCTAGTTCAAAGGGAAGGTCACCGAGGGGGGAGAAGAAAAAAAAAATCTAACGAGGGGCGGAGATAACGGACTCTTCGCTAACTTTAAAAACAAGAAGAGAAAGAGTAGAAAGGGGTCACCGAAGGAAACAGGTGACCCAGCAAGGTCCGCCTTTTACAGGTCAAGGAAAACGAGAACCGGAGGGCAGGGGACTTATAGCCTGAAAGGAAAATTCTAAAAAGAATCTATCCCGAGACGGGGGTAGGGTAGCACCCTGATGAAAGAAAGAAAAGGGGGGGGGAAGCCAGCGAAGTTGTCGGGCCCAAAGAGGGGGAAGGTCAAGGTCGGGGAAGGAAAAGGTAAAAAATACGGGCGTTAGCGTGGGCAGAAAGGTAAGGGCGGACAAAGTTGAGGGATGTGGGCTTTCTATCACATGAGGAGGGACGGGACGAGGGAAAAAAAGGAGCCAGAGAGTAAAAATCTTCTCCGAACGAGGAGAATAAAACTTAAATGTAATCTAGGAAAATGAAGGGGTAGAGGGGAGGAAACACACAGAACATGGCATGAAATACCGACAGAAGTGGCCCCCTCCGGACTGTCTTCCGGAGAAAGTTGGTGTCCAGATGTCCCCTCACACCATTCGAGCAGGGCACCCAGGCGAGCGCGAGGCGTTGATATGTCTCGAGAGAGGGAAGGGTCATCTTTACCTCCTGAAATAATGGAATACTCGGCGGCTCGGAAAAAAAGAAAAAAAGCTTTGTTCCTTTGAGAAGATCCAGCCAGAAAGAGCCAAGGGAAGGCCATGGGGAAAGGGGAGGAATACAGCCGGCGGACGTTCTTCATCTTGAGAAGTCGCTTGGGGAATTTGTCGAACGTCGGAGGAGGTGGGGGATGGTCTGCGAGTGCTCGGGGAATGGGGGAGAGAGGTAAGCAGGTCGACTGTTAGGCATAAACAAAGCAGAATTCGTTATCCCTTCTCGGAATGAGAAAGCGGGAACACAAAGGGGGGGGTAGGAGAGAGGAATTCCTCTCATCACATGGTTTCAAAAAAGAAAAAAGTCCCCGGGGGGAAGTAAGGGGAAGGTTCTGAACGCTCTCTGGACCGAACCTTTCATCCGGGGGGAAAGGTTAGACAGACCGGACAAAAAACAAAAACATCATCAACGATACATATCCTCTAGATCAAAAAAAGGGAGAGGGAAAAACAGGTTCTACGTTGGGAGAAGGTTGTCTGATTCTCATCTTAACGTGAAAGTAGGAAAAAAATTGCTGACGGGAAAAAAAAGAAGAGGGTAGTGATGAAAGGAAAACTTGAGCTTCAAAGGCGGGTTAAATGGATTGGAGGAGTGGGAAGGGCATATCTCCTTCATCTAAAGAGGAAAAAGTGTTCAAGAAGTGGGAAAAAAAAGGGAGTCTACGGAAGACAAGTAGGATGTGGGTTACAGAGGAAAATTGCCTATCATGCTTGAATCTATACCACAGACAAAGAAAGCGCCACCAGCAAAGACCCCGAGAGAGGGTCCCAAAAAACCGGACAAAAAAAAGGAGACGAGCCTGGGAGCCCCTTGAACCGCAATTGACCAAGGGAGGGTAACCTACCATTTCTTGGAGAATCGCAAAAAAAGGGAGATTGCTTGTGTGACCGGGAATTGAAAAAAGAAAGGAAAAAAGGGGGTCTGGTCGCAAACGAGGGGCCTCGAGTCGCCAGGAGAATAACTTCCACCAGGGGACAGGACAGTGTCCGGTCGCGAAAACAAAAAAAGGGGGACTAGCTCATCAAAAGAAGGCACAAAAAAGGGGCCCCCAACAACCCCAAAACAAGCCCTCAATTGTTCACGGCCCGAGAGGGGTATGACACTCTCCCTTGAGACGGAAGCAACCGTCTCCGGAGTGGGAGGAAAAAGATTGGTCGTCTCGATTGGAAAGGCGAAGTAAGAAAAACCTCTATTAACTCCCGATCGGAGAGCGGGGACTGGGAAAAAAAGAAGCTCGGGGAAAGAGGAACTCTCTCTTTCAACGAGGCAAGAGGTGCGAGGAGGAGGCAACCGGAGAAAAAAAAAGTCGCCTCCATCTCACATGAGAACAAAGGCAGAGGGAGGTTTTCAAAGTCAGGAGAACCAGTCCAGAGGGGGGGGCCCCAACGAGAGGGGACAGAGGCATGAAAAACTTGGCACCGAACATCAAGGGGGCTCGGAACTTGAGAGAACGGGGAGAAGATATAAGGGTCTTCCTACTAGACGTCTTCCGTTAAAGGGGGCCACTCAGGGAGGAAAAAGGAGGAGGCGAGGGCTACGTGCTACGGGGGGAGGGGTGCCTAGGGCTTCTAGAGGTGCTGGAACGCAACGGCCGAAGAGAGAGAACTCCTCCCCTGCTCAAAGATTCTGCTGGAGGGAGAAAAGAACAGCAGCGTTGACAGCAGGGCAGGGGAAAGAGAAATGAAAGTCCGATCACTAACCAGTACAGGGAACTGTTCGACTCCTTTCCCCGACGCCAAGCAGGTCATAAAGGGAAGCGCGCGCCTGGAAGGAAACGAGGGGGGGGAGAAAGTGTCCAAGTGTCTGGAACGGTATCCGCGTACCCACTTTCATAGATGCAATGAAACTTAGGACTAGGAGAGTCCGCTCGCAGCAGGGGGGAAGGCTTCCTTGAGAAGGAAGGATTCAAACATAGAGAGTAGATTTTGGGGTTCAAACTGGTAAGAGAGGTGAAACTGAAGAAAACGGGCAAGATCGTGCCCAGCCGTAATCGCCGTCAGTCGCCATTCGGGGGGCTCTGGCAAAAGGTTCTAAGCGAAGAAAGAGCGGGGACCCGTCCTGATGTGTCTTTCGAAAGGATCACGGGACCTGAAAGGAAGAACCACGGAGAGGATGTCCATGGAGCGTGAAAGGGATAAAGATGGAATGCAGAATAAAAGTTCCATGCGGATATTTTCGAAAAGAAATTTAGCTTTATTGCCGGGAGGGAAGGGGGGTCTGTAAGTCAGTGGCGGGGCCCCAGGCCTGGAACTTGGGTTACTTCTTTGGGCAAGAAGGAGACAGAGTATCGAGGAACGTTTCATGTCAAGGGGTACTAAACCGGTCTGGTGGGGGAGCCGAGATGGTTCTCGCGGCATATCAGAAGGGAATGGTAGAGCCTTAATATGTAGGACGTCCGTGAGGCCTGAGAGAATCGGGGGCGCTGCGAATTACTCTTAGCAACAAGGGACTGTAGACATAGGGGACCCCACCAGGTGGGTCTTCCTTTTGGGAACACAAGCCTCGAGAATAGAGAACACGGAGCCACAACTCGAGTAAATGAGTTGACTCCCTGACATCAGCACTCCAGCGTGAGAAAGGTTCCAGAGGGGGGAAAAGAAGTACTAGGACCGGGTAGCAGAGGAAGGGAAGACCTGACCTTGCAGGAGAGGGGGGCAGGGAGGACACTAGTGGAAGCATAAACCCGCGGAAAGACCTACAGTGGCTTACTGGCTACTCCTCAGAGAAAAAGAAAGCGTGGCTAGAAAGATCAACTACAACAAGAGGTGATACCCTGGAACATTTCAGGCGAGGAAGGCGCCGGAAGAGGGTAGGCTCCTTCAAGCGTTGGCCTTACGGGAGAGAAAAGGAAAAAAGGCAAACTGACTCATAAGGTAGGAGAGGAAAATCCGGTCGCTAATCCCAGACACTTAAACGGAGCTGTGCTCGGCGATCATCCGCGCTGAACGGCTAAAAGGGACAAGGTCGACCAAGAATAGCGCAGATAACCGTAGTGTCCAGCGGGAAGGCGTAAAGGAAGCGACGCAGGAGAAGGGGGGGGGGGGAACTATTTTCAAAAAGATCCCTAAACGGCGAGAAAAAGAAAAAATAAGAACATAAAGGGACGGAACCGAAAGAAATCATACTTTCCACCGAGAATCAGAAGGCAGAAGGCCCGTAACCCCTTAGTCTCTACTGGGGGTTCGAAAAAGGGGGAATCGGAAAGGGGAAGGGGGGGTCCTCGACAGGAAGGAAACGACGAAAAGGAAATGTCGAGCCAGCCTACGCTAACAAAATAAGCTGAAGACCGGCAAAGCTAACTTGAGCAAAAGTAGGGATAGAAGACCCGCGCTTCTCTCTCATTGGGTACTGGGAGGGTTCATCGCAGGGAATTGGGGCCGACCTAAAAGACGACTTATGAAAAAACAAAGGATAGAGGGGAGGAAAAGAGTCCTCGCGTGGCTGGGTATCTCCCAATGAACCTCTGACGCGAAGGAACGCCGACCCATGATCGAAGAGAGGGGGGAGAAACGGAGAAAACGGAGAAAGGAGGATGGGAAGGGCAGTACAGAGGAATCAGTCAAACCGCGCCACTGGCGCCGAAAGTCAGCTGCCTTTCCTGAAAATGGAGGGAACGAAATCCCCTGATAGGGAGAAAGGAGTTCATGACCTGGTAAGAAAAAGAACTCAGACAGACTTAAGAACTAGGGTCGGCAGATGAGGGACGTATGTGGGAATGGGGGACGCGGGTCTCAGGGGTCCTTGGCTACCAGGATCTTTTTAAAAGTTGCACGCCTGCTCATCCTAAGACATGAGAGGGGGAATCCGGAAAAAGCCGGGAGAGAAAAGAGGTGCTACCGGGGGGAAACCTTTAACCAGCTAAGCGGAGGATATAAAAAGGAGTCCTTCCGGCATAGAAGAAGAAGGTGAGCGCGGGTGTAGGGGGGGAGAAACATTATCATCTCCGACGAGTAGGCAGTCTATGGACCAGACGGAAGAAAAGTTGGTACGACCGCGAAGGGAGAGGGGGGAACCAGCCTTTCTAACTAAATTTCCATGGTTCGAAGAGTGGGGGTGGGGCGAGCTGAACCTAGTAGAAAATTCGGTCGACAGGAAAACAGGAGGGATTCATCCGCGTATCAAGTCCAAAGAGAGGACCCGGTGAATCGAACAGAGGGATCACGCGACCCAAACGGTCAGGGGCACATTTCTCCTCAGGGGAGGGAACCCGGAGAAATCCATTTACCCGAGGGGGGGAAAGGGATTGCCACCCGTGATGGAGAGGGGGAGGAGGAGGTTTCTCTCAACCAACGGCAAGCCAGCAAAAACGGGGGGGTGGTGAGTGAAAGCAGAAACGGGGACGAAGTCCTTGCGACTCCTCCATGAAGCTCGGGGGACTTCGGACCGAAAAAGAAAGATCGCCATGAGGAAAAGAAAGGAGGATCGACAATTCCCCTCTACCTACGGGGTCACAAAGAAAGGGGAGATTACAAAACCGGGGTCTCCTACTCTGCGCGATGATTACCCTCCGAAAGAAAGGAAAGGGAAGTGTCCTAACTAAGGGAGGACTGTCGCCCCTAATAGTGTAGAGAAGCATCTCAAGAGGCACTCCTTATGACGTCAAAACGGGGAAGAAAGATCGGCGCCGTCCGTGTGGGGGGTGTTGGGGGGGTGTTGTTGTGGGGTTTGTGGGGGGGGGGGGGGGGGGGGGGGTGTTTGGGGGGGGGGGCTAAAGATCGCGTGGACGTTGGACCCGGCTTCTTGTCAAATAGGAGAACGCCCACATTAAGAAAAAAGGGGGGGGAAGACCAGCGTAAGGAAGGGTCGACCAGGGGCAAGCGCCGAATTGCCGACGTCGGAGAGGAAGGCAAAGGGGGATGGGAAAAGAAAATCGTCGCTGCTGACAGTGGACTCCGGAAGAGACCTCTGTGACTCAGGTACGAAAGAGGAAGAAAAACGCGGCGAGAGGCAGGATTCCGACAAGGGATCCAGGTAGAAGGGGGTGTAAAGTTTTAACAGGGTTACAAAGCAACGAAAAGACACATCGAGAAGCAAAAAAAAACATACGGGGCCTCAGAGTATGCTCCTTTATACAAGGGTGGGGAACCGGGCAAGGTTAAGGGAAGGGGGAGGACTCCGGTAGAGGGAAATCGGGGGAGACTGGCCCGAGTTCGGGCTTGGATCTCATCGCGCCGCTAAAAACAGGAGGGAAAAATCTGAGGGAACCGAACGTGGCAGAGCACCCTCACTAAAAAATATAACTTCTGGTTACGGAAAACGCCGCGGGTCCGAAGGGGAAAAAATCCTGGAATAAAACGCGAAGGGGAGGAAGGGAGAGGCCGTATAAGTGTAAATCAAGGAGAAAAAAAAAGATCCGGGGGACTTAATTGTCCGGCGAGGGAAGGGGAGTAGAGGGTCCAGACTACTGTCGAAACCTCAATGGAGCGAAGCACACCGGAGGCAACGAGAGGGAAAGGGCAGATGTCGGAGGAGGAGGGGGCAGCCGGTGAGAGGGAGGGGGACACGTATTCAGTTAGGGGACCTCGCAGATCGCGCAGCGAAAGGCGAAAAAGCGCGATGAATAAGTTGTGCCCAGTCAAGCGAGGAAGAAGGGGAGACTCTTTTCTGCCGGTGGGTGGCCGACAAAGGAAATCGGGGGAAAGCAAAGCCGTCGTTTAACAGACACACTAAAAAGAGAAACCGGTCAAAGCACAAACGTCGGGCCGGGGCACCAAGGGGTTCAACCGAGTTTGCTTATCTGGAAGAGGCTCACGCGTTTCGCGGGACTGAAAAGGGGGGAGAACTTCGGGTAACTTGTGAAGCAGGAGATCTATGTCCCCGGGGAACATCAAAGGGCCAGAGGAAAGATCAAGGCGTTGGCCGCCATGGTGCGGGCGTTCCAGCTTAGCACGTAATTACCCGCCTTGAGAAGAGGGGGAAACAAGGAGCGAGGAGTCGCGGCCGTGGGAGGAGGGGGGAGGAGGGAGCCGCTTACTTTTGGTAGAGCTCCAAAATGGATCATTGAAAAAATCACAAGAAAATAAAAACCTCCATGCGACACCGGCGTGGAACCGTAAAAAGGAGCTGCATGCGCTCTTGCAGTTTCACAAAAAAAAGGGGAAAGGGGCTTGATCAGAAGGAAAAAGAATCACTACGCTCAGACCAAGAAAGAGAGAGGCGCAGCCGTTAAATCACGACAAAAAAAAAAGAAAAACCGATACAAAGAAGTCAGAAACAACCACAACGGAGAGGAGAAAAGATATAGCTTTGAAAGGTCTCGGCCTGGGGGGAGGTGAGGATGCTCGAGGGGCTGGCGCCAATGAGAAGAGGAGAGAAGGGGGACCCGGGAACCGTTATGAATCAAGGTCAGTGTTCAAGGGGAGGGGAAAAAAAAAAAAAAACAGAGCGCCTCAGCGAAGCTATCTTTGGAACCGCCTGTTCGAGCGGCGGCGGAAAAGAATCAAGGGGGTTGGGGATCGTTCAACCAGAGGAATGTGAAAGGGGGGATCAAGATGGAAAGGACGCACCGAGAAGACCAAACCCCAACCCCAAGAAGAACGACGAAAACAACGAAGCGAAAAAATCAACGGATCATCACAAGAAAAGTAAACAAGGCAGGCTCAAGAAGGGTCGGTTACCAGAAGGGGGACTGGCAAAAACTTTTCGGGTAGAAGGAAAAGAACGTCAACCTGTTCTGGACTGTCGACTTGTATCGTATTCAGCCCTGGCTGAAAATGGGGTCTTCCCACCAGGAAGAGGAGAAAACACGGTCAGCGAGCGAGGGGGAGGGGGGAGCTCCTCAACGTCTTATGAAAAACTTGAACGAAAAGGGGCCACGTACCAGGTTTTTAGCCTCTGGGAAAAGGCGAAAGGGATTGGTTAGGGAAAAAAAAAGTATTTAGTGTCGTCAGGAAGGTCAAAAAGAAGGAGTAATCACCTCCGCGAAAAGGGGGGGCTGGGACCTTCTACTATCTCTAGGGGGGCAAAAGACTGGGGGAAGAAGGATGCGACTGAAGACGAAAAAAACGACGAAGGATCATCTACCGACACACGAACAGGTTGGGAGTCACTACCTCTGAAAAGGAGGGGAACGCGATTTTGCTTAACTTTTGGGGTGGGCCAGAAGCTGGCAGGGAATACTGGGCCGCCAAAGAAGGCCAGAAAGAAGGCACCGGGGAGAAGAACCGAGGGGATCCCCTGCAGATGATAAAACTGTTATAATGCTAGGCTATAGGGGAGCGAGACGGGGGAAGTAAAGAAGGGAAGTGGGAAAAGTCGTACTCGAGTTGCTGAAACGGTACAAAAAAAAAGGGAGTAAGCCGTCACTCGTTACAAGGAGGGGAGGGAAATTCGAGAAAAGCCGGATGGGTCGAACCTCCTCCCTGCGTGAAAACGTTCGAGCGCAAGAAACCGAGAGGGAACTCGTGAAGGGGGGGGTAGACGTCCTATCCCTTATGAGTGAACAGAAAGGACTGTTGAAAACGCCGGGACCCGGCCGCCATAAAACAAGAAAATTTCGAAGGGGCCCGCCGCGGAAAGGGGGTCTTAATGTCCAGGAGGGACAAGGTGAGGAAAGGGGAAAGGGCACCCCCCGTTACACGGTAAGAAGATGCAAAAGGGCCAGGGTCTTCCTTTGAGGAATCCAAAGTTCCAGTCCGAAACGCGTCATGGAGAGGTACATTAGTGTCCAAGGCAGGGGCGGTGGAAAGAAAAAAGAAAACGGTACAGCCGCTGAATGAAAAAGGCTGCCATATCGTTCCCCTCAGGAGAAAAGAGAGAGGCCTTCGGGGGAGAAAAGGGCATAAAAAGATACTAATCGCTGAGGCAACGGAAGGGGAGGGGGTGGCGTTCGCCCAGAGCAAAAGGGAAACAGGGGACCGGGCAAGCGCTTGTCAAGGTTGCAAGGAAAGGGTTTCGAAGACCAAGAAAAAAGGAAAGGAAAAAGGTGAGGGAAGAGACATTGAGCTTCTTCAAAAAATGCGACCAGGAAAGGGCGGTACGGAGTGTCGGAAAAGAACTAGGGGGCAGTGGCTGCTTGGAAAGCACAGGGGAGGAGGGGGAGCGAGGAAAAGGGGGAAATTGGATAAAGAAGGGGCTGGGGTTCCTGTCCACGGAAGAAACAGCGGGGGGAAGAGTTGGATGACGAGTGCTTCGACAAGGGGGAAGGGCTTAAGGCGGACAAGAGGAGATGATCAGGACGTAGGAAAAGCGGAGGAAAAAGAACTCTTAACAAAGACGTATGAAAAAGTGACCACTGTGGGAGAAGTAAGTCATCATCACCGAGCGAAGGGGGGGGAAGAAGAAAGAAAAAACCCGAGGTAAATGAGTGTAAGTCCACGGGAGTAATCAAAAACAAACCTGATGGGACCAGCGGAAAGCTACCGGTCGAAGGAGAGCGGGGGCTACCTTCCAGAGATCGAAAGACAGTGCTTGAGAGAAGTTTTATTCCACCGCCATACGGGGCACGAACCTCAGGGAATCCAGAGGGCTTGAAAAAAAGAAGCCCCACGCAGGTGAAAGATCCACCTGAACTGTCGTTAGAAAGGAGGGGGACCGGAGAAAGGGAGAGACAGGCTAAATTGCCGAGAAAAAAGGACTATCTCCCTGAAACCTGGCTATAAGAGAGGAGATTATAAAACTGGACGAGGACAAAAGTAAGGAGAAAGACCCTCTCTCACCGACGGGGATCGAGTCAGAGATAAATAGAAGAAAACTTCAAAACTCTCCTTGGAAATAGAAGACAACAAAATCAAACAGATTGTGACATCGGAAGAGTTACAAGGAAGGGAAGCAGGGAGGCAAGGTGGGCACAAGAGGGGTCGGAAGCCCGTCCCACATTTGAGTAGACAAAGAGGATTTCCTCAGAAAAAGCATCTGGCCCCATTCGGGAAGGGGGGAGTGCTTAGGTGGGGTGGAAAGACCCTGAAAGCTGTGTGGCATGCACTGTTTGGAGCTAAAGTTCAGGCGAGTTCGGGAAAAGCTGACGGGAAAGGAGCTAATGACCGTAGAGGACAGGCGGCTGAAGGGAGAAGAAAACCAGCATAGGCTGGTACGGACAAAATTCGCAGAAGGGAGGAAGAGAACAGCTCAGTGAAAACCCAAGGCGCGTCTGGAAAGGGGAAGTGAAACACGTCAAGGCGAGGTCCCGTGGAGGGGGGAACAAGAACGCTGAGCCTCTCTAAAAAAAAACAAGGTGAGATAATAAAGAGAGGAGAAGAGGGGGGGAGGGTGATCCGGTCCCAATTAAAAAAGTCTGAAGGCCTTCAATTGCAGCGGAAAGAAAGTGGAGCTCAACGCGTGAAGAAAAAGACGAGCACGGGGTGGGGACAAAGGAAGGGGTTTCGTCGCTCCGAGGCGACGACAGGTCTAAAACCGTAACGTGATGGCAGAAAATAAAAAGGACGACTCATTCCAAGGGTATCGCCGAAGACCCAGGGGAAAAGAAAGGGACCTCCGACGGACAGAGGGCGGCACAGAAAGGTCGTGGGGGGCAAACCAGTTCGATGGTCTAGCGCCCTGGTGAAAGAAGTTCAGGATCTTGTGAAAAAACGTGCCGGAAGAACAAACTCATTTCTCTTGGGAGAATGACGAAAGGGACAAGCCGGTGGATCTGAGGGGGGGGGGGGGGGTGGGGTGGGGGGGGGGGGGTGGGGGTGGGGTGTGGGGGTGGGGGGGGGGGGGGGGGTGGGGGGTTTTGGTGGGGGGTGGGGGGGGGGGGGGGGGTTGTTTTTTTTTTTGTGGTGGGAGGGGGGGGTGGGGGGGCGGGGGGGGGGGGGGGGGGGGGATATTTCTAATTGACTTGGAGAATAGTCTGGAGATCGTGATCCTTCGAGCAATCAAACCTCCAACTACGTTCGTAGTTAGAATCATAGAACGAAGAAGATCGAGTTTGAAAAGAGGAAAAGAAGCGAGCAGAAGGCCGGGTAAGTAGCAATTACCGGGCGCGTACGAGGGCTGAAAGAGGATAACACAGGGAAGGCCACAAACGGCTTGGGGGAAACCTAAGGCATCCAGATGCCAAGAAGAGTCAGACAAGGGGAAAAAGGAAGGGGGCGCGGGAAACGTATGATCAATAGAGCTAAAACTTCTCTATCAGCATAGGACATGGGAAAAGCAGCGCCGAGGCAATAACGGGCTGCTTGAAAATTTCCACGTTCACCTTGCTCATAAGTGGTGCGGGTGAATACCGGAAAACTCAAGAAAAAAAAAGGTCGATTGGTCAAAGGGCGGAAAGTGTAAAATGTCCCCGGATTTAAGAGAGGGGGGGTATGACTGGGACGTCCCCCCCCGGACACACCTGGGGTGGTTATCGCGTTGGGAAAAAGAAAAGGGCTATTACGTCCTCCGTCACTCCCCTAGGCCGGAAAAAGGGGCATGTGGATCCTACCTACTCCAAGAACAAAGATTACTCGAAGAAGATCTCCTCGGAACGCTAGAAGGCACAAAAAAAAACAGGGCTTATTCTCCATTAAATGCGCGGGGCCGAGAGGACGGCGAAGCCCTTACATTTCCTGGGACAAAAAAATAAGTTACCGCCCAATGAGGGGTCATGCAATCTGGGAGAGAAGGAAAGGAACGTTACAGGCAAAAAAAAAAAAAAAAAACCAGAGAGACTGACCTCAGAGGGCGTAACGTCGGCCGGGGGTAAAAAAGGCGTCTGGTCTGGGCAAGTCAAAAAAATCCTCGAAGAGGGGACCCCGCTGGACGTCCGCGCGAGGTCGCGAAGGGACTATCCTCTGGACTCCGAGAGATCTTCGCGACCCAGAGAGCGCCTGAAGCCCAGAGGAGTAAGGCAGGGATGAAAAGAAAAAGGAGGGTAGACCGGGGAAGAAGGAGAAATTCTACCAGGGAATCAACCTCCTTCGAGGGCCAGGGAAGGTGACTATTGTCAGGGGAGGAAAGTGGAACGGGGGGGAAGAGAAAAAAGCCGGGTCATCACGTCCTTTGCCATTGACGAACCTCAAAAACGTCGGGAGGACCGTGGTGATGGGGTCAAAAAGGGCGTGCGAACGGAAATGTAGTGGGGAAGATCCGAACTGATGGTCACGTGAAAAGGTCAAAAATCTTCGGATGAAACGAGGAAACGAGCACGAGGGCGAATACGCTCGTCCGCCGAACGGGCAAAAACACGACTTAACGCTAGAAAAGCTTGAGGAACCTCAAGACGACAAAAAGGGTATGGACACGGAGGGAAAGAAAGCAAAAGGGAAAAAAGCAACATGGAGCGGCCGATGAACGGAGTCTCCAAACCGTAAAAAGCAGGGCATCCGGCAAGGGAGTTGGCACAAATGGTCAATGCGCGGTAGTCCAGGAGAGAGAGGAAAACGGGGGGGGGGCAAAAAATAATCTGACGTGCACAAGCGAGGCAAATAGGGCAGAGAGGGCATTACGCGACAGTCTGACAAAATAGTCGCACTGAAGGAGGAGGAAGGAGTCAGGAATAAAATCGGGCGCATGCGAAGGGGGGGAAAACCGGGCTAGAGGGCCCACGAGCAGAGGAGGAGAATAAGGGAATTCTGCGGTTAACAGGGAAATCTAGCCACTGGGCGTCAACACTAAAGGAGATCTTCCCTTGAGGAAAAGAGTAAAAACACACAAAGGAGACCGTGCCAGGTCGAGGCGCGTTGGGGAGTTAATCGGGGAAATGAAGCTGATCACTGGTTGACGCGCTGACCGGGCTCTCAAGGGGGGGGGGGGGGAGAACTTTGCATCACCCGGGAGAAGAAAATACCTCATTCTAACTACCGGGAGGTGCGGGGAAAAAGATCCGAAAGGGGGACACGCATGGGTGCTGCCAGGTAAACCACTGGGAGGAAAAGCCTGGCCATGGCGGGAACTGGGAGAGGTGAGAAGATGGATAGCTTTTAGCGGTTTTTCTGCTCTAAAAGGACATGTCTGTTTGGCGTCTGGCGGCAGGCGCGGGAGACTTTCCTGAAGAATGGCAAAGAGAAACTATAAATCCTGAAGTGGAGGGTAAGAAGGACGGAAGAACACAAGCAACGGTAGCTCGCTTAAACTTAAAGTTTCACGCTACAAGGGAAATCATCACGTCTCAGGAATAAAAAAGAACATGGACCTTCAGCTCAGGAAGCTGGCGAGCCAAAAAGGAACATAAAAGACTAAA
>Ga0179593_1610450_pt1 | contig 14548 bp, 23 predicted proteins | sample CZODoug2_1_08_16_FD_185931 | JGI IMG/M metagenome (GOLD analysis project Ga0179593, IMG submission 185931) | Vadose zone soil fungal communities from Angelo Coast Range Reserve, California, USA - CZODoug2_1_08_16fungal (PacBio error correction) | ecosystem: Environmental > Terrestrial > Soil >...
TTGTTGGGGGGAGTAGCTCTTGGAGGGTCCAAAAATTTAAAGGGTATGCCAAGAAAAAAACCAAAAACACCACCACCAAACGTACCTGGACAAAAAAAAATCGAGGGAGGAAAAAATCCGAGGCCGATTTCCGGCGTCGCGCGCCAGTTCGCTCAAAAGGACTCTCGCTTGGGGGGGGGGGAGCCCCGAAAGGGAAGGAGATGGGTACAGACTACACCCCCCAAAGAAGGAGAAGGATAGTTTCACGAATGGTTTGTCCCCCACAAAGCCAGAGAGGAAAAACGCAGGGACGTGTTGAGAAAAAAACTATCGAAGAAACACTGCTGGGCGGAATCCTCCGCACATTAAAAAAATAAAAAGGGAAAACGCTACCCGTGCCAAGTCTTTCCATAGTCTGAAGAGAGAGAAAAAAACAACTTGATAGGGAAGGGGACGACAGGAAGGAGGAAGGAAAAGGGGTAACTTTATCTGCGGGCTTGTGGGCGGAAGGTATCAGCCATGTTCATGGGCGATCCAACGGAATACTGTGGACTAGAAAAAGGGAGAGATCACCGTATTGACTCAGGTGTTACAAAAAGAAAGGGTAAACACGGAGGGACCCAGAAAAGCACGGGAGGACAAATGTGCGCAGTTTGGTCAACTCAGCAAATGCGCAAGGAGGGTCGAAAAAAGGGGGGTACAAGAAAAAGGTGCGCGCGGGAGCGATGGCTCACCGGAAAAAACTAAAAAAAGCACCCCGCGTATCAACCAAAAAGGGGACGAAAGATGAAGGGGATAGAGTCTCGGCGATCAGAGAAAAAAAAGAGTCTTGGGAAAACCGCGGCGGAGGAGAAGGGGGGGAATTACCACTAAACTCGCATTACGAAGAAAGAAAGAAGTGGTTCCGCAGAGGGTTTGGTCAGGCGACCTGGGGGGGTAAACAATCGGGAAGGGAGAAGACTTTTTAGGGAACGTGACAAGACCCGGCATCGCTATCTGGCAAAAAAGCCAAAGAAGGGCAGATAGCAATCGTCTTCTCAGCACCATGGAGGAAAATCTGAAGGAGTTAGGAAACTGTTGGTGCCTGGAAGAGACAAGGTTCCAGCCGGGGGAAACTCTAGAGGATAATAGTACTTACTGAGGTGAGCGTCAAAGAAGGGAAGAAAAAGCCTCTCATAAAATCCGGGAGGAAAGGAAAATGCCGAAACGGTAAGCGGGAAAAATCTGCATAGCCTTGTTATTTCGGCGGGGGATATGGAAACATACTCCAAGCCAGGCGTTCTAAAACTCGTAGGATCGGTCTGGCCTTAGAGGAGGGTCTGGGTAAAAATAGGTCGGGGAACAAGGGACAAAACGAGAAAAATAAAATGGTCGTGCTAGTTGGGCATTCAACGCGCACGAGTGGGAAAAGAAAAAGCTCAGAATCGGAAAAATTCGAGGGGCCGGCAAAAACCTTCGCGAGGGAAAAAAATTAGGTCACTGTCGGATATTCCCATTTTCGGGTCAGGCTGTTAAAGAGGTCAAACTCAATCGTTTCAAAGAAAAGGGGGGAGGCATGGGGGACATGCTGTAAAAGGGAGCCGGGGGGGGGGGGGGGGGGGGGGTTTTCAATGCAGGGGAAAATGTATGAAGGAGGGGGGAAAGTATAGGGCGCAACGGGGAAGTGCATGACAAGCTATCAAGGTCGTCGAAAGTAAGACAGAAAAAAAAGGGGGTCCCAATAAAAAAACCGCAAGCATCCATATACCCGGAATTGGGGGTCCCGAGACTGCGCTCAAGTTCGATGAAAGAGGGGGTCAACGAAAAAGACGACTACCGGTATCATTTCCGGGAGGGGGGGGAGGTTTGGAGGAAATTACAGAAGGAGGCATTGCGCTGAGTGGGCAGAAAAGGACGATGTATTCCCCCTTAGAACTGTTTAAAGCCAAAAGAGGTGCCCCTGTGGTAAAGTAGAAAGGGGGCAAGAACGGAAAATGGGGGGAGGAATTCTAAAAAAAAACTTTAGTTGGGAAACCCCCTCCTCAGACAATTAATCGAGGAAAAAATCAAAAGGAGTAAACAATCGGGGGGGGTAAATAGAAGATCTGGTCAAGCGGAAAAGTAGACTCACAACGCCTAGTAAAAAGCCCGAATTTCTACCCAAAGAAGAAAACTCGCGTCCAGCTCGGTTTATTAGAAAAAGGAATTGAGGTATCCATCCAGAACGGGGGGGAAAGACTGGGGCCGGTACCCTCTCAACCATTAAAAAGTTTGTCAAAAACACCAGTTATCTTTGTAAAAAGAACGAAAATGGGCTGACACTTGGGGGGGGGGTCCCTAGGGGGGAACAACTTCACGGTCTCATTCGTCGCACTAAAGGGATGTGAAAAAAAGCCACACCTAGATGGAAGTAGCAGAAAGGGAAAAAAGGCGGGAGGGATTGGGGAAACCGATAAGATCAAAAAAGAGGAGTTTAGAAACCCAAAAACGCGGCGCAATCAAGGGAATGGAGAGATGGGTTATTTCGCCGGAAGGTGGGGGACTATCTCAAAGCTGAAAGAAACCGGAAGGAGAATCAACATCAAGAGGCGTGCTGGCTTGATTCCCTGGGGGAATTCAGAAAGGGGAAATAACTCAAACCACCGAGACGGGGGGTCTGGGGCTTGCTTAGATAGGTTCCTGAAAACCTCCTCGATAAGGTCAAAAGGTGGATAAAAAAAAGGGGCGTTGGGAAATCCTTCTCGCTGAAGACCCGGAGATAGGGGTCCCTTATCACCAGAGGAAAAGACCATTACAACCGGAAAGTATGAAAAAAAAGCAATGGCGCTCGGTTTAGGGATGAAATGTTGGGAGGGGGTGAAGGGGGTGGAAACGCGCCATCACGGCAATCATGTTTATAAAAAGTCGGTTTGAGTCGAAAGATCTCACGAGGGATAGGGTGAAAAGAGATCAAAAAGGTAGATACAACAGCAAGCCAAAAAAATAGCCGAAAAGTTGAAGATGCAAGGGGGATCGAGTGCTGGGTTAAAGAACTCGCATTTGAGGTTGGAGCTGGTGGGATCATAAGAAAGAGGAGAAATCTATAAAAAAGGTCTGAGAGGAGAAACAGGGGGAGAAAGCGCCTCTGTGGGTACCCATAAAAAGGGAGGGGGGGGGGGGAAGGGAACATACAGAAGAAAGCCAAACAATGCCATCTCTTCCGGGGGGGGGATCTGAGAGTCTTCGAATAATGAGAAAAGGAAGAAAAGGATCCAAAACAGAAGACAAAAAGATACGGATGGTGATATAAAAAAAAAAAAGGCCAGGAGGGAGCGGTGAAGATATGAATAAGGGGAAGAGTACTAAAAAAAAGAAGACAGATCTCCATTGCAGAGCCAACTAGCGGCAGGATTGCTTGCGGACGGTTGAGAAACTAAAGAAAAGAAAATCTCCGCTAAAGATCAAAGAAGGTGGGTAAACCGCAAAAGAAAATAAGTGTACGCTACGATCATTACAGTATAAAAGAAACGGAGGCAACCACGGATCTGGGATGATGTCGTTCGGGAGAAAAAAAAGAAGGGTCTTGACAATGTTTGCAGAATAGGTTAAAGGAAAGAAGGGGAAGATGAGGAAAAAACCAAGTTGGTACGATCACTCGGTCGAGAAAATGGGGAGAACATTCGTGCATTAAAGAGAGGGGGGAGGAACTCAAAAGGGGACTCAGAAAGAAATAGCTCTTGGGGGTTATGTCAAACCAACTTTTCAAAAACGGTGAAGGGGGGGGGGGCCCAGGAAGAAGGAGGGGGAGCGGGATCCATAGGGAGGAGGGAATTGGGAGGAAATTCGGATCAACTAAGGAACAATGGGAATAAAATTGGAAAGAAAAAAAACCGGGAAGAACGTTGAGATAAAATCTATAAAAAAAAAAATGCCTTCGAAGGATAATCGAAAAGGTTTAAAAAAAAGGGTCAGTCAAGAAAAAATGAGGAAAAAGAAGGGAAAAAGAAGGATTAAAGATCAAGTCCGAAATTGAAGGATCGGGGAGGGACGGACTAGGGGGACGTGGGGACAAGAAGAGCGGTGAGCGTAAAGGATAAGTTAGGGAACCGCACAGGATTGAGGAAAAAAAAAGTAAGGCAGATTGCAGACGCAGAAAAGCTTGAAAATGCCAGAGAAAACTTTCACAATGGCAAGACTAAAAAACTGTTGACCTGTGAATCAGAGAGCGACAAAGAAAAAACAGGGGGGCCTCGAAGAAAAAAGGAGGGAATATAATCAAAAAGTGAAGGAAACAGAAAAACAACATTTGGTAGAGGAAAGGTTGGGAAGAACCAAATTCTCGGTTTAACGCAAAAAAAACTAAAAAATGAGGGAGCAATTCAGTCCAGAGAAAGGAGAAGGCCGCCGCGGAGGTCAATATCGAGCGAAGTGGGGGGGCCCTCACGCATCGGCGACTGAAGAAAAGTTCCCTCAAGAAGGGGGGGGAAAAGTAAATGTCAAACTGGTGGAACCGTCGGAAAGGGGTGGGGAAAATGCGAGAAGGGTAGGGAAAGGTCTGAAAGGAAGCTCATTGAGACGCTATGGAATAAAGACAAGGGAATGATATCGGAAGAGAGTACAAGCTTTCAAAAGGACGAGACAAAAGCGTTTACAAGCCGTGGAAGAAGAAGAAATTGTGCAGGAGGAAGGGGGGGGCACGCGTGGAAATAGATAAGTGGGGGGAAAAAAAAGAGGGAAATGTCAAATGCACGTTCCGCGAAAGCGGGAGTCTTGGAGGGCAAACACACGCCGAAAAGAAGAGGAAACCGGAGGCAGGAGTGGAGAATCAACTGATAAAAGCGGGGCGGGGGGAAAAGAAGCTGAGGCGCTCCTGAGCCTTTAGATAAAGCAATTCTCGGGGGGGTGGTTTGAAAAAATATAGGGGGGGAGGAGGAAGTCCGGATTTAAAAGCGAAAACCTCGGGATAAAAAAGACGCAAAGGATTATGGAAAAACGATTCCGTCGTCGCATACGATGGTCAGGAAAGAAAAGGGAGCCCAAAAACGCACATCTAGAAGGAGGGGGGAAAAAAAAAAAAGAGGAAGATGTAAAGCATGCTCCCGAATAAGAAAAAGAGTTGAAAGTCAGAAAAAGGCAATCACCCTATAGTGACCCGCCAGAACGGGGAAAAAAAAGCAGATCTGAAAACCGTGATCGCGGACCACTGTTGGGAGGAAAAGAACCAACCTTCGAAGATCGATGGACATCGCTTGGAAGGTTCAAGTAGGGGAGAAAAGGGAACAACAACAAAAAAGGAATGCAACCGACTTACGAGCTTCCACAGGAAAAAGCGGGGGCGAGTCTTTGTGGGAGAGGGGAGGAAGGGAAAAAGGGGGGAAACCAAAGAAGCCACTGTTCAATAAAGACGAATGCGATGAACTTGGGAGGAGTCATACAAACCAGAAGTTTACACTAACTGAGTCAAGGGGGGAGGAACAAAGGCAAGCGGCTTGGGAGAGGTTTCCAAAGGGAGGAAAAGGTTCGTCAGTTTGGAAGCAGAGGGCAAGGCGAACATAATCGTCTAACCGGACATCGAAGATGTCAGGCGTAGCGGATGCAGAAGGGGTTGGGAAGGGAACGGGCAAACAGGGAAAAAAAAAATTTCAAAAATCTTCTACTTCACGAGCAAAAGAAAAGAAGAAGGGAAACGTGAAAAATAGGTCTAATTAATCCGGTTACTGAAAAAGCGAGGGGAGCGAGGAGGAATGAGAGAGCGTAGTTGTGGGGCGGCTAGTGAAGAAACTCGAATGTTATGGGGTCGCGGAACGGCCTGACCAAGATAAAAGAATCGAAAAACGAATGCCTCGGACGCGGGAGGAAAAGTCCTCATGAAAAAAGGGGAAAGGATTTCTAACGCGGGGTTCCGGTAAAAGAAGAAAGGGATGCCAGCAAAACTGTCTCCAAACGCCAAAACCCCCGGGAAAGTAGGGAATATTAAGAGATATAATCAATTCATAGTTTGATAACCAAAAACTAACGAACGATTAAAAATAAGACCTCAGAGTTAAAAGAGGTTTTCGAAAAGGAAAAGCAGGGGGAAAATAGACTCCGCTCCAAAAGGAAGGGGGAGGAAAAATAAGAGCTCCTCTATATTAGTAAGATGGGAAAAATGAAATTGGTAACATGAGAAGAGAAGGTAACGAGGGGGGTCGATAATCGTGAAACGCAGTGCATAACCAGTGGAAAAAAGGGCGGAAAGGCTCTAAAAGGAGAGGGATATTGCTGGGAAAATAGGCTTAATAAATTCAAAGAAGGAAATTGGTTCTCCGGAGAGAAAAAAAGGGTTGGAAGGGGGAAGAATGTTCAACTCAAGGGGGAGATCAGAAAGCGGCAATGGGACGCGGGGTGGCCAAAGGGATTAAAAACAGATCCTAATATCGGGCGGAAAAGAAAAGGGGCCTCCGGAGCTCACCCTAAAGAAGAGAAATGAAAAAACTGGAAGATTTCCAAAAAAAACAAGAACCTCAATCCCTACGAAGGCCTTGGAAGATCTGAGAAAGACTTCTCCTGAGAATCACAAGGAGGGAAACGAAAGAATCTACCATTTAAAGGGAAAGGTTTGAAAGATCAGAAAAAGCGAAGTCTCGAGGAAAAAGCAAACTATATCGGAATACGGGACTTTTTCAAGAATGAGCAAGCTGAAAAGATAAGGGGAGCAACTTATTGGGACGATCGAGAAGCAAAAGATAATAAAAAGCCAGCTCAGAAGGCTCAAAACAACCTTCCCCCAGGGCTTCAGGTAAGGGGGAACTAAGGCGGGGGATTGGGAACTCTTAAGGGCACATAAAGACACCACAGGGATAGAAGGCGACCACCAAAGCAAAAAGAAAACGCCCTCAGGACTTTGAAGATTGGGAAACCATACAGCGTTCTTCCTGTCAAGGGGATATTGGGGGGGGGGAAGGGAACTCTCGAAAAAAACACCTGGTACCTCAGTGTTATCGAAAAAGGGGGGTAAAGGAAAAGTTGAACTCCTTTGGAGGAAGGCGCTTCAAGGTAGGAGGACATTCGGAGAAAGGATTATGTGCGAGCCGAAAAAAGGGGATGATCCTGGTTTGAAAGGAGGGCCGAGGGGCCGCGCTGGCAAATCGGGCAGAAGACTCTGAAACAAAAAAGGTAATCGAACTCCGCGGAAAGTTGTAATGTTGTGCTCGGTAAAGCTGGAACGGAGAAAGAGAATGGAGTCTGGAAGATCAACAAAAGAGGTCTTGTTGGGTGGGCGCTTCGTTGCGGTCGATCAAATGTCAAAGAAAACAATACACGGACGAGGCTTGTATGGGGGGGGGGGGGAATGGAGGTGCCCTGCAATCTCCCTCTGGAGAAAAAGACTTGGGAGACTTGTGAAGCCCAAATGAGGGGAGGAGGGGAATCAGGGGGCTCGCGGAGATGTGACAAAGAAGAACAAAAATCCAACAAAAATCAACACAGCAAGGTAGACCAACTGCATTTCTCTCCTGTTGCGGGGGGAGGGGTAGTATGTGATGGGGGGGGAGAAGAAAGACTGGGAAAGGAGTGTGCAATTCAGGTGCATCTCTGGAACTAAACAAACGGAAAAAGAAAAATTGAGGCAGTGGATGGGAAGAAGAAAAAGATCACACAGAGGAAAAGGAACGTAGAAGCTTTTGTTACAGCACGCAGGTGGGGAATGAGGTGGAAGGGAGCTGTTTTATCAGTAGAGAAAAAGATATTCAGGGCGGCAATCGTCCATGGGGGAGTATAAAAGAGGAGAGGAAACCTGAAATGGGGAAAAACAAACTAGGGGGGCAACAAAAATTCCATCGGGAAACGGTTGGAGGAAAGGGGCTTCGACAAAGCATTAAAATCATAAGGGACTATGATGGGGTTAAAAATAAAACAGAAAAGTTGGAAGCGGGAGGCCTCCTACGGACCGAACTGCTCAAGAAAAGAGAGCTGAATCCTGTGATGTGGCAAACCTCTTTCGTTGCGTGAAGAAAATCATTAGGAGGGTGGTCGATATTTCAGCACAAGAAAAAAATCCACCTTAAGATCAAGAAAAAAAATAAGCTGGAGAGGGTGGGACTTCTCCGAAAAAAGAAGAAAGGAAAAAAAAAAAAAAAGCCTTAAACTCTCCTTTCAAAAAGGGACAACCATCTTAGAATGGGGATGGCGTTTAACAAAAGAATCACTGTGTGGTAACAGAGGAGAGGTCCTAGAAGGCCCTGCAAAGATTAGGAAGAAGGGGGGGCTGGACCTCAAAAGGGGCTGAATCGAATGCTATAGAAAAGGAGCGTGGGAAAAAATAGTTCATTAAACTAGGGTTGGAAAGAGAACCAAGGGAGACTCATCTGAATACCGCTTTTTATTAATGAAAAAAAAGATAAGGGGGGGGGGGCCGAGGAATTAGATAGCGGAAGCACAAAAGGGTTTCTTGGGGAATTTCGATCAAACGTTATTTGAGGAAAGGCCAAAAGGTTTCCGGGGGAGGAAGGCCGGGAAACATTAAGAGGGGAGAGAAGACTAGATCATACATGATTAGGCTATAATTCAAACGCCCGGAAGTCAAAACCGAGCTATGATTTCTTCTGTTAAGGAAGGAGGAGAGAAAGAACGAAGAACAACGTCTTCGAGGATCAAGTAAGCAAAGGAATCGTTGAAAAGAGAGTTGCGAATGCTGTCATTTCCTACGTAAAAAAAAGAGTTGGGAAGAGGGGAGCAGGGCCCCATTCGGTTACAAGGAGGGTCTAGTGGTCGAGCAAAATCATGGAAAGAGGAAAGTACTCCTCGAGATAAATCGAGCATTTGGAAGAAACATAGCCGGAGGACCATAAAAAGGGGGGGGGAAATCTAAAATGAAAGAGAGGCGGGCAGAGGAAAAAAACCGTTGAAAAAAAAACAAAGAGCCTTTTGAGGGAGAAAGATCACATTGAGGGCGTTGCCTTCCAAGAGCACTAGAAGGGGGGGGAAGAGACATGGAGGGGGGAACTAAAAAGAATGCATTAAAAAGGCAGGGGGAATGGCGAGGACTTCAAAATAAAAAGGATGGGGGGTTTTGGGGAAAAAAAAAACGAAAAGATACGAGTCGAAAGAGAGCGAAGGGTACCTTCCTGGGAGAGGTGGGAAAAAATCTTCAGAGGTCGGAACGGGGAATCAAGAGGAGGTGGTGGGTTTGAGCAGGGCCCACTTGGCAAAAAAAAACAAAAAAAAACCCTTTTTTTCAAAAAGATAAAAAAAGAAACCAGCTTAATTAGAAGATCTGTAAGCGATCTAGCGCTTAAAAAAAAGGAACCTTGGAAAAAAAAAAGGACGATGCATCCTCCCCTTGGGGAATCCGACGAAGTGGGAAGGAAGGGTCAGAAACGAGTCGAGACGTGAAGAGGTGTCAGAAGAAAGAGTCGTAGAAAAGGGAAGGAACAAACGCAACGCTTCGCGCAGGAAAAGTCAAACTGTCAAATCTGAATCGCCAAAAGAATCAAAGATCAGTTGAAGGGAGCCAGCGCGGGCAGCTAAGGAAAAAGAAAGGACGGATGGGGGTGGCGGTTGCGGGGAACGAGGCAAAGGGACAGGGGAATGCCCATCGCTCCCAGAAAAAAAGGAGAAAGAACAGTCGACATTGAACGGAGTCCGAGAGACAGGGGGACTTTTACTGAAAAAAAAGAAATAAGACGAGTTGTAACCAGCGGCAGGCGCTGGGAAAAAAAAAAGGAAGAAAGTCTGCCCCTAGCCTACGTCGCCATCAATAGGAAAAAAAAGAAAAAAGGTGAGGAACAAAACACCAGGAGCAAGGGACCGGGGAGAGGAAAGGGGAAAAAAGGGCGAAAAAAAGAGAAGCATCACAGGCACCAACTCGAAAGAGAAGACGCGGTCGCTTTGAAAGGGAGGATGCGATGGAGTAAAGGGAGAGAGAGATCTGCCGACGTGAACTGGATCAGGAGAAAAAAAGTTAGGGTTCTGGGGAATGGGAGTGGAAAAAGCCAGTGGAGTGCTAAAAGGGTCCTCTCGGTGAAGGAAGATTGGAATTAGCCGTCAGCTCATGTGACAAAAGAGGGAAGATGAAAGCATTAGGGACCCAAAAATGCCGAGGAGGGGGAGGGAAGTGGCAAGGGGAAAGGGGGGCGGGACCCAAAGAAGTGCGCGCGACAAAGAAAAAACAGAAGGGGCTAGGGGAAAAATTTAAGGAAGAGCCGTGAAAGACGCGGGAAAGCACGGAAAAACGAGGTATATCAACAATTCAAAGAAAGGGAAGGAGAGGCTCGTACGCACAGATCAGGAGAGAAAAAAAAAGAGGGTTCAACCGACCCCCTGCAGAGGTTTGAAAGGTTAGAGTCACCAAACAGGCCGATGGATTCAGAAGGGGTAGTGGATTGATCTCCCCGAAACTAAGGAAACCAATTAGCGGAACGAAGGAAAACCGTGCACGCACTGAAACACTTATGCACGGGAAGATCGGCAAGGCAACCATTAGGTCGAGGATAGGATCTTTGGGGTATTCGGATCAGGAAAAAGAAAGAAGCAAAAAAGAGCAAGGAGAGTAAGAAGGCAGTCGGAGGACCATCAGGCAGAATAAATGTAACAAGGAGAAGACTCGCAAAAAACTAACGCTCGAAGGGCAACAAGCCGACAAGAAAGTGTACTACGAGTAAAGCAGCAAGGGAAGAGACGACGGGCCCCTGAGCCAAGCTTGAGGAGGGGAAAGTGTAATAGGGGGAATCTATATTGGAAAAGGGCTCTCGAAAAAGGCCGGGCGTCAGCACTTTTGCCAGGAAAAAGGCAAGGGGTCGATCTCTTTCTCGGTGAAAGGAAAGAAAAAACAATGTATCTAAACTAGAAGAAGCACACATGCACGGGGCACAGGAGGTATGACGGGAAGGGTCCCTGTAAATCTGCAAACCTGGGTTATTAAGGGGGAGAGCCCATTTGTAAGTCTGATTTCGGAAGGGCGGGTTTAAGGAACAGGAGAAGATTTCTGATTTTAAAAAAGGGAATTACGGAGGGCGAAAAGTTGATGAGTGTTATTCAAAAGAAAACCGAGGAACCGGCCAGCCCGTGGGGGGGCACGGCAGAAGAGGAAATCTCAACTGGATCTTACGCTATGAAAACCGGAAGTAAAAGCCCAGAGAAGAAGCAATCGAAAAACCGATCCCGAAGTGGGAAAGGGATCGAAAAAGAGAGGCGGGAATTGATCGCCTCCTAAGAAATAAAGAGGGAAAAGGGAGAAGTCTAATTAGGACTGATCGAGGAGAGATCGAGAAAATCGCCTGACCGAGTGGTTATCTAGACCGGCTAAGTTTTCCGAGGCGAGGGGAAGGGTGTACGGAGGCAATTGTGTCTCGCCTAACGTGGGGTCTCGGGGAAAAAGATCTGCCTGCTAAGCGAGTGGAGCAACGATAAAAAGTCCAAAAAATCAAAAACAAACGGAAAAGTCGTCAGAAAGGGGAGAGGGGTGCATAAGTCCGCTGATAGAACAGCGGCGAAGACGCAAAAGCCTCGGAAAGAAGAGGTCTCCTAATCCCTGGAGTCGCCATAGAGGGTGATCAGAACGAAGGGGGGGGCTGGTACTCAAGACGAAGGTTAAAAAAAAAAAAAAAAACAGATTGGAAGAGAGAAAAAAATCCACTGTTTCCACCAGTGGAGGGGGGAGGTCAAAATGCAGGCCCGCGGAAGGGTTTCCAAGGGAAAAAACGTAAGTTTGGAGGGGACGCCACCTTTTCTCGTTGGAGGGGAAAGAAAATCAAAAGGAGAAAAAGAGAGCGCGATTTTCAAGGGGGAAAAAAAAAAAAAAAAATCTAAAGAATCCTTCTCGAGGGAAACCGAAAAAGGGAGACTGAAGGGGATGATCTTCGCGATTATTTTGGAATAGGAGAAAAAGAAATTCTCAGATAAAATAAATTTGCGCTACGAACCGATCATACTCCTGCAAATCAAAATCGATGGCGTGAGGGATTTGAGGAGGGGGGGCCGGGAGGGAAGTATCCTCTGCAACCCTGGGAGGAGAGATTGTGGGGGGGCAGGGGGGAAAATATCAGGATGGGTGCCAGGAAAGAGATAAATACTGGAAAGCAACTACCAGTAGCTGGGCCAGGCCAGAGAATTAGGAGGACCATAGGATTAACTGATCCACCAAAGACCGCTAAAAAGAAAAGGAAAACAGAATGATTGGAAAGGCAGGGGGAAGCGCAGAGGTTTGAAAGGTGGGAGAGTGAGGTCTTCGAAAGAAGGAAGCGGGGAAAAAACTGGGGGTTCGGCATCTACTCAAAAAAAAAATAGAAAGAAGAACCCAGGAATGGGTGAAACAGCAGGATGCGACGGAAGCACAGAAAAGAAAACCTCCGAAACAAGGTCATTCAATTCCAAAGGGAGATGGGGCGGGTGTAATACTCGCATGTTTGTACGGACTGCGGGTCAGAGAAAAAATCGAACAGTAGAAGAATCGAGTGGGAGAAAAAAAAAAAGGCTTAGAAGGGAAAAGAACTTGACGGGAGGATGATTTGCGGGCACCCAGCTCGAAAACAGAAGGCCTGGGGTTTGCAGAGAATATCTAACAGGGAGGGCTAAGCCACCATGAACCAGCGCAGAGGGATTTTTTAGGAAAAAAAAAATGCGTAGAGGGTACCCGTCGGAACGAGAAGGAAATACCACTAAAGAAGAAGCGACGTTGAAGGGCAAAAGAAAAGGAGGAGCGAAAAAGCGGTTGAAAATCGCGCCGCAAAAAAAAAAAGAGCGACAGAAAAGGATATCCTGGGGAGGCGTCCGCAAGAGGAAAAAAGGGGATACAGAGGACAGAACGAAACGGATTGCAAACGTCTGCTAGGGGGGGGTCCGAATATTTGGAAGAACAGGGAACGTCATGGTCCAGAAGGGGACACATATGCCGGAAAAGAAAAGGGAAGAGCACGAAAAGGAAAGGTAAGGATAAGGGGGAGAAGGTAGATGAAAGAGGGTTGTCGGAAAGAGCCTGGAAAAAAAAGGAGTGGAGTATTCTCCTTCTGCCTGCCGCGATCCGAGGGGGGAGTACACAACGCTGTCTTACGCCTTGGTTAAGTTGTGGGGGGGAAAGGATTCCGAGGGGGAAAAAAGCGAATGGATCGTGGAGGTTTCGAATTCCTCGAGGGAGAGAAAGGAGGTGGGAAAGGGAGAATAAAACATGGTCCGCCACTTAAAGGAAAAAGGGCCAGGGGATCACGGCGATATCTGAGGCAAAAACGCGCCATTGTCGTAGAGAAATGAAAAATCAAAAAACGCCACGGGGTCGATTATTTCAATTTTGGGAAAAAGGGAATCAAGAGCCGCTCGCGCCGATTCAGAGAAAACTGGGGAAACTGTCTGGAGGCTTGGGGGAACTTTTCTTAGACCAATGCCAGGGGGGCTGTCCTAAGAAAGCGCGAAGGGGAGGTGGAGGAGTAGCGTCGCAAGGAAAAAAAAGGGGACCAAATACGTTCTGCGGGTACAAATCACAGTCAAAAGGGAAAGGGCTTTCCCATGGCCATACTAACTCAGAAAGAAATGCCTGGGGGAACCTCGCCACAAAAATCCTGAGGGAGAGCAAACCTCTAGCGCCAGAGTAAAGAAGGGCCTATTAAGAAAAATGCAGTAATCCAATCTTAAATATCTTTAAAGAAAAACCGGGGGTGATATTGAGGGGCGCAGGGGGAAGGACCTCAGAAGAGAGTCGAAGGCGCTTGACTGAAAAGGGGGCAGTTGAAGAGGAAAAAAGGGAAAGGAATTGAAGGGTGCAGCTCTATCCGGGCAATATCGATCAAAATGGGGGTCCATACCTGCTTGGGAAAGTCGAGATCGAAATACAGGCTTTCCTGCATATGGGAAGAAAAATCCGAGGGAAAAAAAACCTGTTGAAATCACTCGTGGGGAGAAGTCGATTGTTTCATCCGGGAGCATGGCCAGGAGTTCTTCCACAGCGGAAGTTCCTGATTCAGCTCGATCAAGGGCGCTTCCAGGTGGACAATTTAGACAGGAAAAAGTAAAACGGGAAACCGTTTCCGGAATAATCAGACTATTTCGCTCACATGAAGAGGGGGGGTCAACATTTTTAGTAAGCTCGTCGAGACTTGAAAGCACTTACGCTAGAGCATTCCTGAGGAGTTCGGAGCGAAAAACTCCGCTTGAGAGAAGGGAGATCAGGAAAATGGAGGGGAGGGGCATTCGAAAAAGACTTCAATCTCCGAAAATGGAGGTTGAAAAGCAGGAAAGGAGAAAGGAGACGCTTGACTCCTAGAGATCAGCGTTACGCGTTTGTTTTGAAGGGAATAGGGGGGCGGTGCTTGCACTCGATGAAACTGAGGGAGGAAAAACTCAAAGAATCTAGAAAGTTAAGAGTCGGGCGTCGAGAGAAACTCTGAAAGGAAAGGTAGACAAAAACTTCTATCGCTGGGGCCTCCAATTCAGGGAAAGAGGCCCAAGAATGAATATTTCACTTCAGGTTGGTCAAAACTAGAAAAGAAAAAAAAAAAAATCACAAAGTGCCCTCCATCGCAGGTCGAGTAAAAAGAGGCGAAGGAAGGGGAAAAGTTCATGGCGGTCAAAAGAAAGGCACAAACAATACTCGCGAAAAAAGAGAAAGGAAACCGCGGTAGAGGAAGAATACTTAAAGGAAGGG
>Ga0179593_1809721_pt1 | contig 14548 bp, 22 predicted proteins | sample CZODoug2_1_08_16_FD_185931 | JGI IMG/M metagenome (GOLD analysis project Ga0179593, IMG submission 185931) | Vadose zone soil fungal communities from Angelo Coast Range Reserve, California, USA - CZODoug2_1_08_16fungal (PacBio error correction) | ecosystem: Environmental > Terrestrial > Soil >...
TGGCCGAAAGTTGGAAAAGTGCCAGAACCTGCGCTGGACATGTCACATGCCGTTCCCCTGGCGATGGATTTTGGGGGGTGAAATTGGAGGAATGTCGATGGCGGAAATACTGAACAGGTTGCCGTTAGAAAGCCTCGATACGGGAAGGGCTTACCCCAGCTCGAAAAAACGAAAGTAGGCATACCCAAAAGGACGCGAAAAAGTCTTAAAACGGCACGAGCAGCACATCGGCATGAACGAACGGCCAAGGCGGGGACAGCGAGGAAAAAAGCAATGAAGACGAACCATGAGGGCGCTAAAAAAGGAGATGCTATCGTCGAGAGAATGCACAAAGAAAAAAAAAACATGATCAGGTCTTGGGCTTGGGGAACTCGCACAGTTCAAAAAGGTAGGGGGATAAGAAGGGAGATTAACAAGTACCGGGGACTTTTGGGGGGGAGGAAAACGAGTCCATCTGGCGGGCGAAAAGACGTTAAGAGGTTTGGTTGGGTATCACCGCAAAAAAGAAAAGACCGCGGCTGTTCCCCTGAGGACACGAGCAATCGAAACACATTGTAGATGAAGAGAGTCTTCGCAAGAAATTGGGGAGAGAGAAAGGTCAAAGGCAGGAATAATGGACCCTCACGAGGAACTCATCACCACCTTCGGTGCTTCTAGGGGCGATTTGCGGGGGCGGGAGAAGCGGTTCATCGATCAATGCCCAAGACTAGACTTGGATGCACGAGCGCGAGCAGGGTGGTGTCGATGACGCAATAAAGAAACCATCGCGACGAAAGGGGAAAAGGGCGTAAGAGTAGAAGCAGAATTCCACTCGCAACACCGGAGCGAGTGCAATACGGGAAAGAGCGATCATGCTACTAAGAAGGTACCGAAAAAACGTGTTTGGTTACGAAGCGTATAAGGGCAATTCTGACCGAGCTGTGGATGCTGGCGAACGGGGAAAAAAGAGGAGGCGATGTCAAAAAATGGGGGCGCGATTCATCGCTTTCGAACAAGGGGGTGGGCGAACGTGCCATCGGAACCGAGCTTGCGGTGAGGCAAGCAAGGAACCACAAAATGCTGACAATACTCTATGCCCCGGCAAAGGGGGTAACGGATGAACGCGCAAGCCGGATATAGAGGTTGTCACGAAAATGGCGGTCAAGCTAAGAAATCCAAAGGGAGGTTCCACACAAGGCGGCTGTCATCGTCAGACACTGGTAGCGGGCGAGATAGTGGAAGAAAAGAGAAAAAAAAGGAAGGCCAAACCCAGCAGACTGAGGCCTACGCGCCAGTCAGCAAAAGTCCTGAGGAGAACAACCCGAGCAGCAAAGGGGCCGAGAACCAACAACCTGAAAGAAAAAAGGCAAGGAATCATCATTTGAATGATCATCCCCTGTGAAGGCAATAAACCTGAAATCACAAAATGACATCGGGGTTGTTCCCTACAAAGGTTACGACGTCGTTAAGAAAGATGCGGGAAAATATTGGGGGGGTTGTGGAGCCTGACCGTGGGGTTTGCCCGCAGAAGAAAGAGGTGGCGAGGGCATCAACAATTCGGGAGGGGAGGCCCTGGGGGTATTTCCGTCGGAGGGGCAACGGAAGCATTCTCAAAATTTCAGAAAACCAAACATTTTTGCGAGATGAAGGTGGGCGAGGTGCTATGACGATCTCGCAAGAAAGGGGGATTGTAGAACGCGTTTGGATGAAGGTTTTGGTTTGGGGGGGTTTTGTTGTGGTGGGTTTGGGGAACAAAAGGTGGGCGACGGCGTTTGAAAACCTGGGAACCCGGTGGGGAACCGCTTGGCGGTGGGCCGGTGGATTGAGCATCGCAAGGAAAAGAAAGCAGACTGTGCCTATGAGAAAACGCGTTGTATGGCCTCAAACGCGTAGGGAAAGCGGGAACAGTCGGACAAGGGCTGGGGGCCTCCGGAGGGACGCGGGGTGTTCGCTGACGCGAGAAGAATCGAGGAGAGGAAGGGGAACCACGTGAAAGGGATTCGACGTAGGGACCGCTGCCAGAATGGCGGGAAAAAAAGGGAAACATCGTACTTTGGGGGTCAACCGAGGGGTAACCGGAGACCGAGTTTGCCAAGCGTTATGAAGAGCTGGGTTGCCGAGAAGACGAGAAGTGAAGCGACTGGAGGATATATCACTGCAGCCCTCTCATTTCATGCCGGAGAACACTTGCCAGATCAACCCCTCGACAGTTGCAAAGAATGAAAATGATGAGCGGGAAAAAGAAAAGAAGTGTAAAGCACTAAATAGGGCATGAGGAGCCAGCGAAATTGTCGGGTCAAAGGCGCTATCCTCCGGAAAGGCATAACAGATCCAAGGGCGTGCAGCAATAATAAGAAATAGGGAAAGGAATAGTATTACATTATGCGAAGGGGGGAAAAAAATCTCGTTTAAGTACCTTGGCAACCCTCCCGGAGAGGAGGAAGCGGCAGTGTGAAAAGCGACCGCGTTCCCACAAAAAACGCGGCCGGAGGGAATGCCACTTCAACGTCGAAAATCGATAAATCCAAGGGGACTTGCTCATTGTTCCTTCTAGAGAAGAAGCAGCCTTGCAAAAGGAGATCGGGAAGCGCTGCGCAGAAAGAAAAGGTGCCACTATCAGCGGCTCCAACCGTGATAGGGGAGGTCCGTCTTTACTCAAACCACCACCAACGCTAAGCGCTTGGGGGAATCTCGCCCGGTCAACTTACTCAACACAAGGGAGGTGAGGGCCGCGAACAACTTCTCGGAAAAAGAGTTGAGCATAAGAAGGTCCGAGGCCCGGTCGCAACGTGGGGATTTCCTAAGGAGTGTTGTTCGGAAAGAAAACTCCATCGGAAAAGCAGAAAAGGCGCAGGGCCGTATTCTTCTTCCCTGGAAAGAAAGTTAAATCGACCTGAGCGCCCAATATGGACTAAAGCACGCGCGTTCGACAACGGGGGAGGCACGCACAAGAAAAAAGTAGAATCGGCTTGAACGCCGGAGGCCTTCAACGGTACGACCGGAAGCCAAAACACACACCCCAAACGCGACCAATCATCGTGTAAATGGGGAAAATGGCGCCAAAGGAGATCGTTCCCCGGGTCCAAGGTCGGCGATTGGAGAGAGCCGCGGCCTCACACCTTCGGCAGGGCGAGTGAAACGTCGCAGAAACACGGATTTGAAGAAAGTCAGTTGCAGCAACGACGCAAAAGGGGGGGGAGCTTTGAAGGCTGTTGTCGTAAAGTCCGCAAATGGGGGGTCACAATCGGAAAAAACCCGCAAAAAAGGGAGGGCCCACACAAATCAGCGGCGGGGACGCGAATGTGCTCAAAAGGAAAGGGTTAGAGGCAAACATTTCGTACGGCATTTTTTTGAGGTGGTAAATTAAGATTAGGGTTTTGGCTGCATTTGTGTGCGATGGAAGCTGTTACCAGGTTTGAGTCCGTTTTTTGGCCTCAAGTCTGGTTCGCTGGTGTAAGCCGTCTGGCAGGATTTGCAAAGGCGGTTCGGGATGCGGGGTGTTGCGGGGGGGGGGGGAGGAGACGCGGTGCGGCAGTCGCCGGCGTAAACGGGGGAGCCTCAATGCGGACCGCAAAGATGGAAGGGGGATATTAACGCAAGGGAACCGCCCGCAATCTAGCTTTGGGACACCCGCACAAACCCTAAAGAAGCGAACCCGCTACTATGCTGGCAGGAAAAGGCCATGGGCGCAGCTGATCAAAAAAGAGAATTCTCAAGCCTTGTCTACTTTGAGGCAATGCATCCACGGACTACTCCGGCTGCGAGGCAACGGTTTGTCGCGAGCCAAAGGCTACAGCGTAATCACAAAGTAATCGCGCATCTCGTTTTTCGATAGGATCAAGATGAAGAGCAGCCCCCTGTAAGACTGGGGGGGCGGAACCGCTTCGTACGCACGTCCCCCCGAGCGACGTCGCCCATGTAGGACGAGCCAGGACCAAAGGTCTTGATTCGTCAAGGGGGGTCAGTTTGCGGCAAGGCGGGGTCGTTGGGATATCTGCAGTAACGTATTAGAGTCCGCGCAGAGAAGTCTGCGGCGGTAGATCTGAAAGGAGGAAGCCCTTGAATCTGGAAGCGCTTCCGGTAGGAGGGAACACGATTAAGGCTGGGTACAGGGGGCTTTGGCAGCCCTGTGGGAAGCTCAAGAATCGCTGCCAGGAATTGCTGAACCGGTTAGGTTGTGGAGAGGTGGCAGCCGGAGCCGACCAAGGACGGAAGGTCAGCTTCATCCTCGTACAAACACGGGGAAAGAGCAGAACGTAGGATCGGACTGGAGACGTTTCTGACTTTGTGCAAGCGGTACCGTGCAACAAACAGTGCGAAAAACAATCACTCACCACTGGGGGGGGGAGCTGGACCAAGGAAAAAGGACTAACGACATCTCAGGCCTGAATTGCCGACTGTCGAGAAGTCCGGCGCGGAAGCCAAGTAAAAGCTCTATGAAAATACGTGCGGTGGCTTCTCAAACGTTAAATGGGCATTACTCATTAATGGGCCGTTCGCCCGTGGCAGCGCACACATGGGTGGCCGGCGGGTCTGCATATGGGAACTTACAGTTTGGAACGAATAGGTGCTCCTGTAGAAAAGAATGTATCTCTACCGGAGACCGGGGTGAACCTATCCGAGATTGCTTGAAAGTCACAATTTGCGCCAAACTTACGCGTCAGCTCCATCTCAAACGAAAGGTTTAAAAAACACCAAAAGCCGATATTAGCTCGGGGGGAAAGAGCAAAGTGAATGTCGGTTTTGGGTCGAAACGGATAGAGGCCGTCGCGAGGCTAAAACGAGACTCGGATAAAAACAACAAAGGAGAGTGATAATTGGACGAAGGGAGGAGGCACATCTAGACCGGCGCACCGCAGAAAGCCGACCCTGGAGCTTCGGAGGGTTGTTGGTATCTTGGGCTCATCGCTTGGAGCGAGCCCTGTTAGAAACGCTCGAAAAACGGGAGGGAAGGACGACCGCAAGGAGGCCACGCACAAAATTGAAGGGAATAAACGAGATACGCCGGAGCAAAAGGCTCTCGTCAAAAAAAGAGCAAACACATCGCCTGAAAGGGCCAGCACGGGAACATGGGGGGGGCTCGGAGGCGGAAGGACCGAGAACAAAAAATGGGTGACGGCGTCTCAGGTTACGAGTGCACAAGCAAGGGACTAGGAAAACCACGAGTGAACTTCTTCAGCTCAAGATTTGAAAAGAAAAGGAGAATCGTCTTCTATAAGGAGGAGGGGAGTGGGGGGATTCAAGCTGGCCCGCGACCCTACTTAGATGGATGGGCCGCATTTGCTGGGAAACGAGAGCACTCAAGGGGGTTCAAAACGGCGCCTTACAGAAATGACATAAGCAAATGGGAAAAGAAGCGTACGAGACCGCGCCAATTGGGTGACGGGGGAAGGAGAAACCGCAGAATGGACGGCTCCTGGACAATCACCAACTACCGAGGCGAATTCCCTGGAAAGCGAGCTGTCAGTGGCGGATTCGGCTGGGCCGCACCGACCAGCCGGCCTCCGTTAAATAACTACAACAGACAGTCGGCATGAACAAAGACAAGGCTGGGGGACCGATCGATCCGACTACGGAATTAGGGAGGACAGTTAGCCACCCTATCGGAGGAAAAAAAGGTCACACCGCGCGAATGTTGGGAAAAAGGCGAGGATCGCTAGGACTAACGTGGCGAGAAGAGTAAGGTGAGAAAGGTATTAGCAAGGGGAGCCTTTCGCGGGGGTCTTCTTGAGAGGAAAATACAGAGATGGCATACGCCGAGGAAAAAAAACGCTGTACCTGGGGGCGCTATGGAAACAAATGGGCTTGAGCCCGTAGCGGGACGAATTGAGGCCGGAAAAAGGAATGAAAAACGCCGAATGCTGGAACAGCCGCTTATGGGAACTGCCAAGAACGGGGCAGGGCGAAAGGAAAAAAAGCGCAGATGAAGGAGGGGGTTCGCTTTTCCCGTGCGGTGGACGACGGGGTGGTTTCAAAGGGTAATCAGCGTTTCATGCGACGAAAGGGGAAAGAGAAAACAACGCGTGCGAACGACGGACGCAAGCGACAACTGAATACGACAAGGGGAGCAAAAAAAAAAACGCTCCGCCAGGGAGCAAAGCAGCACATCAACCAGGAAAGGGTCATCTTCCGATCCTCAAACGGGAGCAAAAAAATGAATAGGAAAAAAAAGGGACAAATCGAAAAAAACAAAGGAAAAAAAAAAAACCGGAACGCCAATACACGAAATCAACAACTGACAAGCATAAAATTGAAGAGTGGAGAAGAACCGGCGTCGTACCATTAGTCAACGAGGATTGTTGGCGAACGGCGTTTGCGTATCTCCGGAATGGAAGGCTTCGACAACAAGTGGGGACTAAGAAATATTGATTTGGCGTGGGCAAAAGCGAGCCTTCGAATTCTGTCATCAGGATGGGGGGGGAGCGACTTCAATGACGGGATTAATGGGCCAAAGGGGGAAAAGGGGGGGACGACCCCGGGTGTTAGTGCTTTTGATCCTTTGGAGACAGGCAGCAAGGGGGGAAAGAAAGGCGGTTAAAAAAAAAGACTTGAAGTGATGAGGCCGAGTGGGGACTGGCGTGTCTTTGGGCAAACAGACAAGGACGGGTTAGGAAGTGACGCGTTAAGTAAGCAGTCCTGCACCGAGACCTTACGCGATTGAAATGCCCCGTCCGACCAAGATTGATCGTGGGCGAAGCGCCTGCCGCTTTGCTGCAAGAACGGCTGGAAAATGCATGGAGGAGAGGAACGGAAGACCAGGAGGATGAAGAAGACGAACACGGTGAACGGTTCGACAGTGTATGATTTACCCCCGGCAAAAGGCTAGAAGGGTTTGTAACAGGGGGGGACAAACTGCCCGCGAAGGAAAATAAACGAGGGGGGACCGACGGGGGAGGGTTGGCGAGAGGAGGGCGGGCTTGGGAGGGCCGCGAGAATGTGAAGAAAAAGTTCATCCGAGAAGAGGGTAAGGAAAACCAGCAGGGGGGGGGGGGGGGGGGAGAGATCGAGGAATTTCTGTTAGGAGGGACGCGGAAGACACTTCAAAAAGATCCAGGAACCCAGTTTCTTCTCCCTAAATAAGGGGGTTCGTGAGGAAAGTGGAGTTCGAAGGACGCGAGAAGAAAGAGACGTAAACACCATCGCGTCGTCGACTTCCATAATCAAACTGCGCTCCCCGCCGAGAAAGGGGGCCATCGAGAAATTGCCTTACGGGAAACAGAAAAAAGGGAAAGTCCTCTCAGGGGAAAATGTTTTGGGCTTGAAATCAACGTAATAATCGTCGTTCTCTTGGCGTTCTCCGGCAGCAGAGAGACATTTAACCTGAAGCCGAGGTTAGAGGCAGGGATGAATCAGCGCCCATCGTGAGGCAGAGGAAATTGAGCCCACTGGCCGGCGCACCACGGAGGGTTAGGGGGGACTGTCAGGAGGGGCTGATGGAAGGAACTAGGAGAAGGAAATCTTGCAAGGAAAAAAGGAGATCGGGAGGGCATCGGCTGCTGAGGGGGCGGCTTTCAAGCGCGGATCAGTCGAGGGACGGCGATCATTGGGAAAAAGGACACGGGTCAAAAAAAATCGCCAGTCGCTTGGCAATCCTGATTTTACCAGAAAAAAATGAATACCAAAAGGGGAAGATGCGGGGGTTGACCAATGGGGGAACTCCACTTCTCAAAGGGCTTGCCGCGGGTTCATCCACCACGTCCCACCCGGCGCCGGTTTCTTCTGCACCTCTTCGGCGCTATCTTGCGTCCTAACGCCCGACTTCCAACGACACGAACCGGGCGCCACAAGACGGGTCGCGGCAGGGGACAACGGGGGGGGGAAGGGGGGGACGAATGGATTGGGAGAAGGGAAAAGAGCGGGAAGATCTTTAAGGTTGTTCTTCAAGCACCAGGAGAGGTGGGAAGCAAGGGAACGCCGGAGAGAAAAGGAACCAATGCCGTCGTAAGGAAAGGCAAAACCGGCCAACGGGGGATTTCACCATCGAATCAGAGTACAAGGGTTAAAAAGGGAACTCGCTGGCCTGGGGGGGAAGTAAAAGTCAGAGAAAAATCAAAAGGTAGAGAGGGACGCGTCCCCTCAACAACGGCAAACGGTCCAGTGAAAAAGCTGAAAAAATGGAAAAAAAAAGAAGTTGGGGAAAAGGGGAGGGACTGCCCACCCAACGAAGCCAATGCTTCTCCTACCGAGGATTGGAGGTGTCGGGAAAACAAGAAAGACAGCCACCAAGTGAATCTTGGAACCTCATGCAACGAAGGGGGACTTTCCCCCAAACAAACTGTATGGAGGGAGTCGGGAAGAAAGTTGGAGAATTGGACACGGCAACAAATCGTAGTACTTCTTGTCAGGTTTTATTTACTGGGCTCTTGGCTATTACACCAGGGGGATTGGCTTGGGGGTCAGGTGTTCTGAGAATGCTTCTGGAGGTCGGGGAATTGTGGCGGGTCCGTTGGCGGAAGTGTGGTCCCGCGCATCGAGTATTGGAGACGGGGGCGTATTCATTCTGCGGGGGGGGGGGGGGGGGTGGGAAAATGGGGAAATTGGTCCGCGCTGCGTCCTTGGGGGAACGCTTCCCCGTCGCTGGCCACGCTAAATGATATGACCGCTAAGTACTGCTGGAAAACCGCAGAGTGTAGGCCGAGGTGACGAACCCGGCAATTCAGCGCGTGAACCAACTAGACTCCTGGAAAAAGGTGAAAGCGACACAGCTTGGTTCTGCATTGGTCGGCCTTCAGGACAACTTTGATAAGGAGCCACGGCGCCAACAATTTTCTTAAGGCAGGCGTTTAATCAGGGGGGAACATCCGGCCCAGGTCAGGTCAAGTAATTCTCATTCAAAAAGGCATCCACAGCACAGACTTGCCGCGGATACCGCTCAAGTCAGCTTCAAAAGAAGGGGCGCACGGATCCGAAGAGTGATCGAGAATTGTCCATTCCACTTCGCGGCAGGTGCTTCGGGGGAAGGCAAGGGGCGGAAACTTGATTTTCAGGCGCTCGATTCGGTGGCGATCGACTGTTGTTGTCAATGTGTAATGCGAAGCCTGGAAAGCGGGGTAAGAAAGGGGAGGGGGGAGGCCAAGGCGGGGCGTCGTTCGCTACCTACTTTAACGAAAACAACGAAGGGGGACAGAAAGTTTATGGATGGTGTCCCTCGTGAGAAGGAAGTCCAGCTGCGTGAATTGGATGCGAAAGACCCAGAGGTTGTCCGCGAGGACCACGGGAGAACGCAAAACTCTTAGAGTTAGTTTTCTTCTTTGAAATTGTGCAGGGAAGCCCGGGGCTAAGGAGGGGTCCAAGCAGGCAACTCATCTTAGAGGGGGGGAAGTCGGGGGGAAGCTGACTCTTCAAAAACATAAATATTGGGCCCAACCGGGGGAAGAGTAGCTAACCTGGGGCCCTGCGAGGGTGCAACTCGCACCCCGCTGGGGTCTAGGACCACATTCTCCCTCTTGTTATGACTCCTCTCAGTGTAACAAGGTGTGCCAAATGTCGAGGAGTCCAGATGCGTTCGGGGCCGACGGGGCTGTGTGCCGTTCCCGATTTAGCATCGAAAAATTAAGGATACTCGCAGGTGACGAGAGTTCGCACGGGAAGTATCTGGCGGTGGGGCAGTCAAGCACAACTGAATGGCGAGACCGATAGGAGGATCGCAGTCTCCATCTTAGTCCAACAAAAAAACCAGGCTTTGAAGGATTCGGACCGGGAGAAAAAATCAATCGCGTCTCGGGACATCTCATCGAAAACCTTGAATAACGATAAAGAGGGGGATATCCCGAAAAATCTTCCCGGGAGCAGAGAATGTGGGGGGATAGGTTGGCTTCATTGGTACGTCAGGACGGGCCGCAGGCCACGGGAGCTCAGAAGGGGCACGACGCCAGCGAGGTCTGACGAGGAAGAAGAAGTCGTCGGATGAAGCGACGATAGGAGCCGAGGAAAAAGGGCAACGAGGCAGCCCAGTAGAGAAAACTCAGAAAGAAGCTTTGAATGAAAATCTCTAAGAAGGAAATCGCAGGGAGTGTGGGGATCGCCATGGCAGGAGAGGGAGGGCAACCCCAAAAAAGCCAAAGTGAGTGTGACTTGGCTGAGCGCAATTAAGAAACCTAGGAATGATAGAAGTCGGTGGGGGCCACGAGTCCGGGCGTTGGGGGAGCACCCGCGACGACAAAAATAAGGTAATGGGGTGGCCTCCGTTGCGCACCGCAGGGGTAGCATCCCTGGCTCAGCCGGACAAGAAGTAAGAGAAAGAAGGTCAGAATAAGGATAAGCGCCGGAGTTTTGTGCGGGCGATGAGGACATCAACAGAAAGCCGGAAGGGGACAGGTGAAAACGCCCAACACGGAAAAGCAAAAGTCCGGCGATCGGTCTACTACGGGGGTCAAAGAAAAGGAAGAAACGGAAAAAGACAATTTCTAAGGCGCCTCCGGCAGTGGCGATGACGCCTTACAGATAAAACCCCATAGCAAGAGCACCGAAGCGTAAAGTTAAAAGGAAGATTACAACGACATGCGCACAACGCGAGCAGAACTTTGGGCATAGGGAATCGCATCAGGGGGAACACTAAAGGAAGGGGAAACATCAGGCTGAAAGGGGGGCTAGTGAAGTATCCGCTGTAGGGAACGGTGGAGCTCTACATCTTGGAGAAAAAGAAAGAGATGAGTTACCGGCCGGGGTGAGCGATCCCAGGGGAAAGTCGAGAACAACTGTGGCTGGAAAAAGAGCCGATAGGGGGGGGGGGGGGGAGTGGGCAAAACAATGCAGTTACCCAAAATGCTGAGCACCGCGGGCTCGTATACCGTCCCGGAAAGGGCAAGGCGAAAAAAAGGGGGGGAAGCAAGCAGCAGGGTCGGGAGAAAAGGGTCTAAGGTACGAATTGCGAGGTGCCAGTCCCGAGGGTAAAAGGTAAATCGCGAAAAGGTAAGAGGGGACACCGTAAGAAAAGACGGACACCCACATGCAACGGTCAGAACACCCCCCACCAGCAATGTCCCGAAACGCTCCAAAAAAGCATAATCAAACGAAAACTAGACGAAGGGGGCAAACGCCGAACCCGGCAAACACTAACGACAATGCAAGATCGACCAAAAAAATGAAAATCATCCCCGGGGGGGGGGGGGGGGAAAAAGAGCAACAATATGACAAGACGCGAAGCGGCTGTCCCGGTCGAAAACGGCATTCGGTGACCACTCTGAGGAAAGCAACATACGATTGTTTGTGGGGCCGCTGTTTTGTGTGGCCCGCCCCCTTATTACTCACGGTGGCGAAAGGTTTCGGGCGGAGAAAAAACACAAAATTCAGGTGGTCGGGATTGGGTAAAGTTAAAGAGGGCGGCAACGGCGACGGACCTTGGACAAAATTTTCCCATCAAAGGATGTGGGGAGGAGGAAGGGGGGATGGCTACGAAGTAGGGCGGGCTCGCGCAGCCCGGTATTTGGGGAGTAGTAGGGCGGGGGGAAACTTGGATGAACAACAGAGTGGGCGCCGACGCGTTGAAAACCATTTGTTTCCAACAATCTGAGTGGGGGAATCAAAGGGCCGACTGGTCTTTGGGGGGAGCCAAGGAGAGTTCCGGGACAACGGTTTAAAGAAGGCAGCAGACTGTGCCTGCATTTTAGAAAACGAGAAGATATTTACGCCGTCGGGAAGGTGATGGGAGAAGCCGGCCTGCAAGCAGGGGAGACACGACGTGGTGGGCGCCGGTAGAGAACGCGGATTGGGGGAAGTAGGACGCGGAAGAATGAGAAGCGCCTAATATAAACGGTGAGCAAAGGAAAAGGATGATCAAGAAAAAAAGTGTTTGGCCAGGGGACCGCCGGCAATCAACGAAGTTGGAATCAGCGTAACGACGAGGAGAGAAAGTATTATCGCTAGGGAAAAATGGCAAGAGGGGGGCCGCAGAAAGGACAGAGAGCTAACCGGGGAAAGAGAGAAAAAAGTTCCTCTGCCCAAGAGAGATGCCCGATTCATTTCTTTTCAAGATCTGACGACAGGAACAGGAAAAAACCACATTTGTCTGAGTGAACCCTGTCGGGGCGAAGAAAAGGCTGGTTCAGCTGAGTAGGCACCCATCCGTCTCGCTCCTCTGGCAGCTTCTATCGTCCAAAAAAGGAGTCGAGAAGAAAATAGCAAAAAAGAAAAGCAAGACTACTCAACAAAGGAAGGAAAAGGAAATGATCTTCTGTTGCTGCGTCAGTTGGGGCTCGGGGGGTCTCGAAATTGGCAACCGAAGGAGGAAGGGGGGGGCGCAGGAAAGCGAACAACGGGAGGGGCATCACCGTCGAGGGGGCAAGCAAAAAGGCCCACTAGTAAAAACAAGGAGTTAGGGGTCCTCATCAACTTCCAGGAGAGGGTCTGGAAATCTCCTAAAGCACTCTGAAGAAAAAGGGAGGGGGAATCTGTAGAAAAAGGGAATCCTCTGCTCATGAGACTTAAAAAGTTCTTTACCTTAGGCACCGACCAGTGCCTCCTCAGAAGAGAAAACTCATGGGGGAACCTCGGCTGGGGGGAAAATGTAGTTCAAACGCTGTACCGTTCTGCCGGCGTGGGCAATGGGCAACGCCACTCTCTCTTATGCAACGGCGGCACAGTCGCACGGACAACCGTGTTCGTTTCTTGGATTAAAGACGGCTTCGAGGGTGGAAGAAGTCGGGAACCCTTTCCAAATCCGACCGGGCGCCACCACTGGGACGGCGGCTCCCTCCAGCGCTGACGAGAGAAAACGATAATGGAGACGGGAGCGAGCGCGGGAATGAGTTCGGTTCAATTCTTAATGGGTGCAGTGCCTCGGTAGTCGGTACGATGCTTCACCTTTGAAAAAGGAACCGTCCGGAAAAAAAGGACCAGGAACCAAAGAGGTCACAAAAAAGAAAATCACTGGGGAAGGAACAAATGGCTGGGTTTTCAAAAGTCCTTCTCCCGGAGCGGTCCAACGCGCTCTAAGCAACCGGGAGACGCGTCGCCTCTTGCTTCTTTACCAAGGGGGGGGCACGTCACTCGGCCTTGATTCGGAAGAACGGCAGCAGGAAAATTCAACCGACACGAATAAGGATGTCAGGCAAGCCGCCTTGTTGGGGTCCGAGAAGTCGAATTGCCTAACAGAGGACCGTAGGCAATCCCACAAGGACGGGGGCAAGGAGTCAATTCACCTGGGAGGGACACCGCCAGTGCTGAAAGGAGGGGTCTGGTGGAGTACCTTTTCGAATTTCTGATACCAAGGGAGTTCTTTATAAGGGGGGCAAAAAAACGGGGGGGGGGTGGTCTCAAAATGGAAGGGGGGGAAGGGAGATCATGTTGGTTTTTGCGAGCAGTTCGCGGGTTGTTCGCGGGGAAAACAGCAGTATATGTGGGGGCGGAGCTGGCCGTAGAGCTGGGGGGGGTGTGGTGTTTTATCGAGCTGTAGCGGGACCTGCGCGTCGCCGCAGGGCAACTTTGGGTATAGCTGCACCGCTACCCAGCGAGAGATGCCCGCTGAAAAAACTCGAAACCCGGGGAAATCGTGTCTCCACAAGGTTAAAAAGAGGGGAAAACGAAACAGCGGCTTCGCCGCAATTTCCTGGAAGGGAGGAAGATGAAGGCCCTCAGCATTCAGGGAGGGGTCTCACTGCTTTGCTGAGGCTGGACGCCAAAGTCCGGCGCGGCCGAGGGCCGAAGCACACAAGTGGGGTCTCTTACGCAGCCTCGACGGGTGATGACGGCCAACGCCCAGGTCGAAAATCGTTCTTATCTAAAGATGGGAAGAAAGAGGGCATAACCGGTAGAACTGCTGTACAGCTCGGGGGGAGTCGTAAGCTAAGACGGCCGGGTCCCTGAGTAGTGAGACTGGCCTTGGAACTGGTTCTTGCACTCGCAGGTGTTGTCTTCGTTAAAAAAGAGAACGTTGAGAGCAGAGAAATGCTGGGGAGGGAGCTGTGGCGATCGCATCGGTTCCATCGGAAGGAGTGCAGAACAATTCAAAACGGCGCCTGAAGGAAAAAAAGATGAAGAATTGTAATCAATGGGTTCGTCAGTTTCTAGGACCCACCTTCTTTGGGAGAAAACGCCCAGACACAGGGGAAGGCGCGGCGGTATGTGTGTGATCTCGAGGGGACGGGAGGGGACCTTTCTTGACGCCCGGTCGAAAATGGCCACGACGGAAAAGTATCCTCCAAGTCTGGACTGGCGTTTCAGTCTCTGTGGGGAATCATTGTCAAGGAAGGGACAGAGCTAAAGGGGGGGAGGGATCAAGAACAGGTTTGTGTGCTTACCCCACTGAAATTCGCGAAAAACCCCAAAAGAAAAAAGGATGTTGGAAAAACATCTCGTAAATTAACCTTTTGCCGACTGGCTCGCCCGCTCACAAAAAGCAAACTCGAAAGGAGAAGGTCTCGAGACTGCATTCTCGGTTTGTGGATCTTCAGCGGACTCAAAATGTTTCTTAAGGTCTTAAGGCGGGGGGACCAGCAGGGGAAAACAAGGCGGGGGGGAAATGCGACGATTGCTGTTTGCCTGAGCGGACAGGGGGGGGAATCAGCATTTCCGGAGGCGATTGTTTGAGACGAGTGCCCGCGCAGATTAAACGGGGTTGTCAGTCCCGGGC
>Ga0179593_1289737_pt1 | contig 14547 bp, 26 predicted proteins | sample CZODoug2_1_08_16_FD_185931 | JGI IMG/M metagenome (GOLD analysis project Ga0179593, IMG submission 185931) | Vadose zone soil fungal communities from Angelo Coast Range Reserve, California, USA - CZODoug2_1_08_16fungal (PacBio error correction) | ecosystem: Environmental > Terrestrial > Soil >...
CCACGGGTAATCCCCATAAGTGGAACTAGAATAGGAAAAAAGGGGTGCAGGCAATTTTAAACGAAAAAAGACGAAAACCAGAGAGAAAACGAAATGACGTCAAGTAGTTGAGTGAATGAGAGAAAGGTTCCGGAAGAAATTTAAAGGGCAGTTGTAATCGTGAAAGAAAAAAAGCTCTCCACCCGCACTCAGATCCGGGGTGTGGAAAAAAAGGGGAAAAATCTTTTGAAAGGGGATTAGGTTTGACCAAACCCCCGATTAGCCGAAGGTGGAAAAAAAAGCGCCGCCCAAGAGGGGCTGGACAGAGTTAGAGAATGGTGAAGGGAACCCGGGGGGGGGACAAATAAAAAAAAAGGTGGGCTACGAACTAGTGCCAAAGGGTGGTCAAAGGCGCTCGCAAAAGAAGACGAAAGGGAACTGGAATTGGAATCTTTTTAAAGGGAGGGGGGGCATGTGGAGGGGGTTTTTTTTTGGGTGAGGGGGGGTGGTGGTGTCAAACGGTTAAGCCCGGAAGTCCTCGGAAGAGAAGTCATGCCAGCCAAGGCGGCACCGGAAAGGGACGCCCTGTAAGAAACCCGGTCCATCAAGAAAAAACTGCGGGGGGAGACATGTCGCCAAAAGACGCCTTAAAAGACATGCAACAGGCCGTATTGATACAAGGATGGGTACTAAATGGAAAAACTAAGAGGGTGAAAGTCAAGAAAAAAAAAAAACAGAACGATGATGCAATATACTAAAAAACAAACCTCTCTGAAAGCCCGTAAAGAAAGCCAACTCGGGATTTAAAATTCTTTTCAAGGGGAAGAGGGGGCTTGGTTCAGTACAAAGCCATCGAAGCGCTTAAAAAACGACTCAGACGAGGAAACAAAGACGAAAACGGCGCAACTTTTTAAACCCAAGGGGAAAAAAATACAGGGGAGCAAAGTGGTCCACGTAGCAAAAAAAAAAAAGTGTTGGGGGAAAAAAATCAAAATTGGGGTATCAAATTGGTAAAAGGGGGAAAGAAAACTCCCCGAAACGCTCGAGTGCGACTTCGATGTGGTGTGGGGTTTTTGGGTGGCTCGTAGTTGCGGTATAGCAAAATTCAGTGGATATACCAACAGAGAGTGGGGGGGGCAAGAGTGGGGGGCAAAAAAGTGGGTAGTGGGGGGGCCACAGATCGCGCGACAGAGGGGGCTCCCGTGTCAAAAAAAATTCTCGGTGTGGGGGGGTAAGAAAAGAAAAACGGATTTGAAAAAAAAGCAGAAGGTTTCCGGTTCAGCAGGAACAAAAAAGAGCAGAGGGGAGAAAAAGCATCAAAAGAAGGATTCTCGATGGAATAAAAAGGAAAAGGGGAAGCCAAACGCTTCAACACAGAGCAAGGTATGAATAAGGCTCCGCCGCAGGGAGGAGAACGCCAAGTAAAAAAAATATTAACACAGGGACTTGAGCAGAGGGAAAATGGCGACGCAGTCGGGGGGACAAACTACATCAGGGCACGCGCTGGTTTCTCAGATCCAAAATTTCGTCCAGGTGTTACTGACGAGAAGTAAGAGGAAATGGGGGGGGGAGAGGTGTAAGGTGCTAAAACTCCAGTTGGTCTCAGCTTTGGTGTCGACTGGTTTTGGGGGGAAAAAGTCAACAGCAGTTGCCTTTTGGACGGGAAGAGTCGAAGGAGTGGAAACGATCAACTGTGGGTCAAAGGGGTTTGGACACGACTTGCACGAAAAGCACGAATCCACAGAAAAGGGGGGAAAAACCAGACCTTCCAGAGGAGGTGAAAGTCAGCACGAGCGAAACAAAAAAAAAACAAACCACGGAAAGGAGGGAACCCCAATGGGAGGTGCCCCTCAAACCAGTGGGTTCCCGGAACTGAGGGATGAGACGTCGGGCTTCACCGCGGGGTCGCCATTGCGGAAAAAAAGGGCAGGCGGAACAGCAATAGGGGGGAAAAAAAAAAAAAACCGGCGGGAAAACAAAATGACCCTGAAAAATCATTTTGCCCAGGGTAGAATGAGGCAAAAAAAACCCAGCCCAACGTGGAATGCGCGGGTGGTCAGGCTCCTTTAACAGGTGGAGGGAAGCCAAGGGCAAAGGGAAGGGGGGCACTGGAAAGCAGAAGAAGTGCTCAAAAAGTACGGACATGCGAAAACATTAGATTGGAAAACGGGTTTGGAAAGCAGGGGGGAGATGGGGAGAGGACAGACAAAATAAAGAAAGGAGACAAAAACGGGGCATCAATGTTTTTGAAAAACGCGCCCGTCCACAAGCAACCCGCGACAGAGGGAACCACTCCCGAAAAAGAAACGGAGGGGTCCCGAAAACAACCTAGGAGATCGCCCTAATACGGTTGAACAAAAAGCAAGGCAGGTTCGAAAAAGGAAAAGCGCGGAAAAGTTGGGATTAACGGGTTCCATGGGAAAAAAACCCCGAGGGTGCGTCTTCAACCAGAGAACCTAGAGAGGGTCGTATGGAGATGCACACTAAAATTACGCCGGGGGGAGCCGAGCTTAAACAGCGCGTATTGATCCCAGCTAAGTTTTGGGCGCCGGGTGGGACTAAATGATAAGGGTCCCACAGGACATGTCTCAGGGAAGAGGGGGGACGATAGGAAAACTCGAGGGGGGTCTCAAGCGGGCAGCGGCCGGATGGGCCAAAACCTGAAAATAAGGGAGGCAGGGGATGGACAGGAAGAAAAGTGGAAAAGGGTGGTTCCATCAATGAGTTTTTTTCCAAGCCGACGGCCATGACCCGTGATAAGCAAGATTCTTTCAAAGGTAGTCAAGCAGGAAACGTGGGAAGAAAATAAAGAGAAAGTGGAGGGAATGGGTTGGAGGAAGGGGGGGGGCGCCAAGTAAAAAGGTGGGCTGCGCAAAGTTGAGGAATTAATGGCGAGTCAAATCTTAAGGTTGACTCCTTTTTTGAAATTGGAGGGGGAGTTGCGGGGGGGGACATTGAAAATGCAACTATTGGACCCCAACATCGACAAATGAGCAAAAACGTGATCAAGGAAAGGGACAATTTGAAAAGGGGACCTGCCCCTAAGGGCTCTCACTCTGCGAATAAGTCAAAGAGCTATGCTTTACAAGAGACGGGGAAAAAAAAAAAAAAACCACCGGGGGGGAAAAGGATTCAAGATTTTAACGATAGTTGCGTGGCAATGTAGAGCAGTGTGGGTTGGCGTCCGGAGAATGTGGGCAGAACGGCAAAAAAAACACATGGTGGGTCGACGGAGTCGCGGGGGGGGTGGGAGCGGAAGGGCACTTCGGCTTTGGCTAAGCAGGTTGCACTCGAAAAACAGGACATGAACAGGGTCCAAATGCCTGGAACACAAAGAAACGAAAAAAAAGGAAAGTTGGGGACCATCTCGGCTAAAACAAACAACAAAAAAATGGAGGGGGAAAAGGAAAAGGGGGAAAAAAGAAGGATATAGGCAAGGGGGGGGGGGGGGGGAAAAAAAAAAAACAGGTAGTGATTGGAAGAGAATTTTAACGTAAAAGTTGACAAGTGAAGAAAACTGTGGAAAAAACGCCATGATATTTCATCTACCAAAAACCCGCATGAAAAACTCGCGGTAACGAAAAAAACTGCAACAGTCTCTCCTCTCCTTGAGTGACAATCGAAGGGAAAGGGGAACCAAGGCTAACTACGAAAGGGGAAAGGAAATCCCTCTGAATATCGACATGGGGGTTCGCTAGTGGGGGGGTCAAAGGAGCATCGGGGGGGGAATTCCCTGCGGAAGAATGAGTTGGGAAGAGCTAGCAGAGAAGGGGTTCCAAGGGTTGTCCGACTACAGAAGGAAAAAATATAGGGGGAAGATGGCCGAGGAAAAGAGCATCGGCTAAAAAAGAGGCAGTCGAGAGGGCACTGAAATGCGCACCCCAAAAAAAAAAAAAAAAGAAAAGAAAAAAAAAAAAAAAACCAAAACAGGTGACCAACTGCCTTTCACCGTCCACTCCTTTAGTAAGCGAACCAGTTAACGGGAGAGCAAAAAAAAAGAAGAAATAATTCCGGGGGGGGGGTGGGTGGGGGGGAAAGGAACCCTCCAAACCAAGTAAAAAGAAACCGAAAAAGGGGGTCTGACTGAAGAGGAAGAACCCGAGGACAGAAGAAAAACAAGATACGGCGCTCCAAAGAAGAAAACGTGTCAGGAGGTGGAACTCTGGGTGTGGGGGGGAAAAAATAAAAAGGGGGGGGGGGAAGCAGAAAAGGGAGAGACCCTTACTTCCACTCTCCCCTTGGGGAAGGGAAAAAAAAGAAAAAAGAAATGGGATGGGAACGGGCTGCGACTAAGAGAAAGTGCGAGGAAAAAGAAACCCCGGGACGCCACAACGAGATGAGAATTGATTGCAATGCCTCTGGAACAAGAAAAAAAAGAAAATCTGGTACTGGAGGGGGGCCTGCTAAAAAAAAAAAAAAAGCAAGGCGAAAGAGGGGGGGCATACTCAAGGGGTAAGGACTACGTTAATACCAGGAAAATGTGTCAAAAGGAGGGGGTGGGGGGCCCGGGAAATGGAACAAAATGAAAAAAAGCTGTCTCCAACGTCGTGCAGCGGTGTTAAAGAAGGGCGGGCAGGGAGGACCATAAGTGACGGGGGAATCTGATAAAAAAAGGAATAAAAAATTCGAAACGCGAAAGAGTGGTCCGCCCGGGGCACGTGTGCTGATGTTCAGGAGCACGGGATCGTTCGGTGGGGGGAGGGGGCCAGGTGGGGGGGGGGGTGAATTGGGTGTGTGGGAAGGGGTTAGTGGTGGGGGGGGGGGGGGGGGGGGGGGAAAAATAAAGAGAGCTGGCGGTGTAAAGGTTTGTGGGTGGGGGGGAATAAAGAACAGGGACATATGGAAGGAGCCGCGTAAAGAAGTCTTTGGGGAGACAATGCTATCACTATGGGTCGATAAGGGAGGAGTTTGGGGGGGGGGAAAATTGGGGAGAGCGAAAAATCTCACCAGCGAAAAAGGGTCCAAGATAATGGTTAGAAGATTAAAAAGATGTCCCAAAAGGAACAATACGGAATAGGGGGGGGGGGGGGGGGGCCAGCAAGGAAGGTCCGGAGCTGGGGACGGAAACTTGGGGGGTGGTTTACTAGAAGAAAAAGAGCAAAGGAGGAAAAGGGGGGGGGGGGTCGAAAAAAAAAGTACACAAACATACCCAAAAAAAAAAAATCAAAAATAAAAAAAAGGAAAAGAAGACCAAAAAAAAAAAACAAAAAAAAACGCTGAGAAGAGAACGGAGTAATGGGCTTTGTTTGGAAATTGCACTCCGAAAGGGGCCGGTAAACGTGCGCTGGCTCAGGGGGAAAGTGTGACTGATTAGAAAAAGAACGAAGGGGTCCCGAAGCCTGGGGTTAAGACGAACGGCCGCCAAGAAAAAGAAATGATCACTCTGGGTGGGGGGTGGGGCAGACAGAAGGGAAGGTTGATGAAAAAGAAAAGACTTCCAAAAAGGGCAAGAACAAAAAAAACAGTGGGGTCACGAACGATCAAATCGGGTACATAATTGAAAGGCCGAAGGGAAGGGAGGGTAAGAAGGGGGGTGGGCAGGGTCGTCATGGCCGGTATATGCAACAGTCAAGTGGAAAATAAAAAACTGTAAACGCCGTGTGATAGGGTCAATAGAACAAACGAACGCTCAGGACATAAAATACGGCGAGACCAAAAAAAGGGTGGGGGGGGGGGGGAACCAAGCTGATGGGAACAACATCAGGTGGAGGGGGTACACTTCCCCCCCGAACAGTCCAGATACTTCTGAGGGAAGAAAAAAAAAAAAACATTAAAAGGGGGTGGATCGAGAAATCCAGACGGCCCGGAAACCGATGTGGAGTTGGGTTCACTCTTCGGTCGGGCCGATAAAGACATTTGGAAAACTACCGGCCGTTCATCGCCTTAGGCTTTTTCCCAGGGGGCGCCAAGGGGGGAAAAAAGAAAGTGCGACGGAGTCAAGTGGAGGCAAACTACACAAGAAGATGCTGGGGTTTTGTAAGGAAGGAGGAAGTTTGGACTGTTGTGAAAAAAACCGTTACTTGTCGCAACGGGCCTTAGATGCTTCAGGGGCCGGATCAAGGAGGCAGGGAGGGCTCCAGAAAATGAAGGGAACAAAGAGAACGCGTTGTGAACAATCAAAGATCGCACGAAAGCAAGTGGGGGGGGGGGAAAGGGGCCCCCGAAAGAAAAAAATACGGGGAGACACTGAAAAGGAGCATCTCCGGGCAACCTCAACGGCAAACTAGAGACAAAAGGGGAACAAAAAATTTGTGTTCGATAAAGATGGGTACCGGAAACTGACAAAAGGGGCAGAGGAAAAAAAACAACCCATCAGACCCCCAACCCCTCAGAAGCACGTAGGGTTGCCGACCCAGGGACGGTGGTCGCCAGGAAATGCTCTACAAAGGGCAGGGATTTTTGTGGTGCAAGGGGTTAAAAAGCCTAAGGGGAAAAAAAGGGTTTGAGACATGGTCTTGTTCCGGTGACACGTGGGGCGCTTGTTCGGGGGGGGGAGAGGGTAGGGAGGGTGAAGCGCGTCGAGGGCGGCCCCGACACCCAAGCAAAGCAGGAAGGGAAAGACGTCAAATGCGGACTGGGATATCGCGCCGTGACGGGGAGGGTGAGGGGCGGAGGGGGGACTATTTCAAGGAAAAGGTTGATGGAAGAAAAAAAAGAAAAAACCATTGGGTGCATTCAGCGGCGCCGACAGCTCTAGGGAGGTCAGGCTGCAGGGGGAAAAGCGAGGAAGCAGGGGGGGGGGGAGGTCAGAAAAGAAACACTGCCAGGGTTTGACGGACAGGCGTGGCGGGCGGTGACTTAGACACGGGGGGAAAAGGGGGGGGGAACTACGGGGGGGAACTGCAGAATGCAAGACGGATTATACCGTACACAATGCAACCAAGAAAAAAAACACCCCCAAAAAAAAAGAAAGGGCAACCGCAAACCAAGGTAAACCGGCCATCCCCGTGGGGACTACACCTTTGGGGAGAAGCAAAAAGGAGGGGGGGAGAAGCGGACAGTTTGACAGAGGTAGATATCCCCAACACAGTAGGGGTTTTTTCTATGGGATCTCGGGGGGGAAAGTGGGGTTTGAAAGATTGAACCAGAGAAGACGAGCAAGAAAGAAGTATGCAGGGGTGGGCTGGTACCGCAGGGTCCAGAAAAAGAAAACCGGGCCAGAAACGGCGGCCTTACAGGGCTTTGAGGGGGGGGGCAGGTGGGTCAAACCGCCCGGGGAAATTCCAATAGGGGGAAAAAGTTGGTTCCCCAAATACAAACCGATGTCAGGCCGTGGTGGGATAACTTCAGCCGACACGAGGAAAGAAACAGGAGAAAGAAGGAAAAAGAAAGGCAAATGGGGTCCGAAATCAACTACTTGTCAGTCATAAAGGCACGGTTCAAAAATTCGGGAAGGAGGGGGGGGGGTCGTTGAAAAGGGACAGTGAGCAGCCAAGGTGCGGGAAAAATTATGAGGATAACCTCAGCGGCAGAACAAAAAACCCACGGGGAAAAGGGAAGGAAGGGAAAACAATCTGATAAGGAAAGAAAAGGGATCATAAGTGACGCAACAGCGATAACTGGACTCCGGGTGAAAAACTACATTGAAAAAAAGCGTAATGACTGCAAAGGGTAGGGTTGAAGGCCAGGGGGGAAAAAAAGGGAAGGAAAATTGGTAGTGCAGGGGGGATACGGGGAGCTGAAAAACTCCTACCAACCCGGCATGGAATATAGGGGGGGAGAAAGGGGGGGGACAGCAAAATTGGAAGGTCACCCGGGAGTTGTGAAACCAAGCCCCCGATTAGTTCTACTTTGGGGGAAGACAAGCGCCTCAAAAAATCCTTTGGGGGGAGCAGGCCTGTCGGGGGGGAAGGGAAATGAAGTTAGAACGAAGGCAAACCCTGGGGGGCTACGCTATTAGTAATGTCACAAAACCCACGGGGGAGATCGCAGCAAAAATGCACAGGTACCAAGGAAGTGGACGGTTTAACGGCGGTGACCGGGTTTGGTGTAGTGGTGTGAGGAGGGGGAAATCCCGGAAGGCAAAGATTACTCAGGCCTAAATCCAATCGGCAGATCCAAAAAAAAAAAAGCAACGCCTGCCGCCAACCTGGAAGGAAGAAAAAGACTGGACAGAAGAAAAAGTGGGCGAGGAAAAAAAAAAAAAAAGCACTGACATCAGCCTGACTAAACCGGGTCAAGCCGCGAATGCAATGCCCAATTAAAGGGGGGAGGGGAAGTAACAAAAAGTAGACAAGCACCAGAGAAAATCAAAAGAAAAAGAGAGAAAGATCGGAGAGTGAACGGGCTGGCGGTAAATAAAGTGGGGTGGCCAGCCACCACTCGAAAGCAAGGACTTCGAACCGAATACTCGTCAGAGAAAAAAGGGAGAAAAAAAGTGTCCCAACATTAACATACAGTTCTTCCAAGGGACACTTAGCAAAACGATGGTTGTTATCGTTAAAATGCAAGAGGGGCGTCGACAGGGGGGGAGGGGTATCCCAAAGAAGGGAGAGTCCGTGAAGGAAGGGGGGTCACCGATGGGGTGGGGGTTTGGGGGGGGGGGATCATAAGGGGGGATTTAAAAAATTAAATGGATAAGAAAACAAAGCAGGACGGAATTGCTGCCGTTGAGGGTGGTGGTGGCAAACTTAGATCGGCTGACGCAGATGGAACGAAGGACAAGGGGGAGCTTGTTGGGAAAAAAATCCTGATGGAAAAATCGCTCACGACGTTCCTGTTCAAAAACAAGAAAAAAGCGCGAAGGAAAGAATGAGGCAAGCCGCATAAAGAGAGCGGAATTTAAAAGGAAAGGAAGGGGAAAGCCCTACTTAAACCCGCTAACTATAAGTTGACTAAAACAACGCACGGCGCACTGAAACGAAAAGGCACGGGGATGGAAAAAAAAGTCGGTAGAAAAACTCGAGGGCCGGGAAAAAAGGACCTATTTGCAAACGAAAGCGGCTTCTTCTTTGGTTCTCGAATCCCAAAAGGGAGGTAATGGGGCGGGAGGATCACGTGAGGGTTTGAAGTGGGGAAGGGAGGAACCAGGCCACCAGATTTGGGGGTTGAATCATCAGTGGGAGAAAGTGTTCGACGGGGAGGGGAGGTTCGAGAGGACGCGATTTGAAACCACTATAGAACGGTGTCAAAGAAAAAAGTTTTGCCCGACTTTTCAAGAAGAATGCTAACGAAAACAAGGGACTCCTGAAGGGGGGGAAATTACGGAGAAGAAAGGAAGGATTGGTAGTGAAAAAAGACCCAAATTGGAGTGCCCCTGCGTTTGGGGAGAGGAGGGGGGAATCACTCAAGGCGGGGGAGGGAAAACGAAGGGGGATCAACCCGTGGATGCAACGGGACAGGCGACCGCTCTTCAAAAAAACAGGCTGCGTTCAAAGTAACATAGTTTGGACAGAAAAGGTCTCGTGAAAGTCCAACCAAACCAAGCCAGAAGGGTTATCAAAGCTAGGGTTGAGGGGAGTGAGGGAAAAGTGGTTTTTACAGTCGAACGGTTACACAAACGCCGGCAATTTCAAATTCCTTCTCCTACGTGGGCGGGAGGAAAAAAAAAAGAGAGTCGAAACAAGGAGGGGGAAAAAGGGTTTTCGCGGGGGGGGGAGATTGGAGGTAAAAGGCCCAATCCAAGAAGACAGTATCCGGCCGTGCTAAATGGGTTAATGCAAAGAAAGAGAAGGAAGAAGAACGAAGAAAAAACCAATTCCCGACCAACTACGAATGGCCGCACACTACCGAAGATAATACGGTGTGAACCGCAGGAAAAAGAGGGCAGAACAAAGGAGCGCCGGGAAACAAAGGGGGGGTCACGTTTCCGCCCACCTGTAGAAGAGAAAACCGATGAGGTTGCCGAAAAATGGAAAAACCCCGACGTTTCTATTGGGGGAGCAACGCCCAGACTGGAAGGGCCGGGGGGAAATCAGAAAAAAACAGGGGGGGGTCAGAGAAAGATTGAAAGCACCCGGGACGCGGGTTTTCTCGGAGGTTGAAACTCATTCTGAAAAGACTGGGACGAGAAAGGGGAAAGAATTGATAAAGAGAGGGTTGGGGTACGGAAGGGGGGAATGGGTCAGAGCAGCCGTTCCCGAATTCATGCTTTGTAAACGGAAATTAAAGTGGTGGGGGGGGAAAACAAAGGGAGGCCCCCCTTTGTTCGAAAGAGGAGAACCAAAAGGAAAAAAACTGTGAGCCGGAGGGTTGCTTGCGTTTCTTCAATGCCACCTAAAACTCACAGATTAGGGGGAAAGGGTGTGAGAGGTAGGGGGAAAACGGAAAAAATGGGGGAGGCTTCAGGGGAAGAGAAAAAAGGTGGAATGGTCGATTAACAATAGGGTGCCGGTTAAGGCACAGTTGGGTAATGTAGTTTAGTCCAAGGGCAAAAGGACCGTGGAAAGAAGAATCGGGAACAGAGTATGCAAAACGGAACATAAGTGCTGAAAAAGTTGGACTCAAGGAATCCTAAAAAAATAGCCAAAAAAAAAAACTAGTTCGCAAAGAAAAAATGCAATATGATCGGCCTGAAAAAACTCGCGAAAAAAACAGAAGGACGTCACCTTAGAAAGGTTTTTTCCGAAATATGAGTGGACTGTGTCCGCCGGTGGGGTTGCGGACGTCAGAGGGAAAGAGCGCAAGCCGCCATTTGGGGAGGAGAAAAGAGGGAGAGGGGGGGGTGGGGGAGAGAAAAAGGAAAACCCTGCGCTTTGGCTGAAAGTTTCATCTAAAACCGTCCAAAAAAAATGTCTGACCCAATGCAGACAAAAGACCCTTTGAAAGGTTAAAAAAAGAGAGCGACAACAACAACAAAACGGGGGAGGAGAGAAAAAAAAGATTGGAAAACTTTACAAAAAGGAGTGCTTGGTCCCATAAAGGGAAAACTTACATGGACTTGGGAAAAAAGAAATGGAAAACGGGGAAGAAAAAGATAAAAAGGATGGGGGGGAAAACATAGCAACAACAGAACCGAAAGAGTCTCTACAACAATGGCGGGCTGGGAGGGCCCTACCAGGAGGACAATCGAAGAAAAAACAACAAGTCCTAATTCAGAACAAAAGAATATCGGAAAAAAGAACTAACAGGGGAGAAAAGAGACTCTTTGTGAGAATAAGTTTCCTCCATACGTATCTGGATATTGCCTTTGGGCACTTTGTGGCTGAAAGAGGGGGGGGGGGAGCGAAAAAGGAGTTCATTTTTGGGGGTTCCCAATTTTTTAAATTGGGGGAAACCTCCTCAATTTCAGGGTGGGGTAATAAAAAGGGACTGGTGTGGAAATAGTGTCAGCAGGAAAAGAAAGGCAATGCCCAATCACACAGGAAACCCAATAACAGGAAAAAAAAGACTTGAACAAAGGGGGGGAAAAGTTTGGTGAAAGAAGAAAAAATTAACAGAAGCCAAACGGTGACAAGAAAATAAAATGAAAAAAGTGGGGGAAACCGACCGACTCCAAAACCCCTGGAACCTCCACTCTGAGTGAAGAAAAGGGAAAAGGGAAAAGAACAGACAAGAAGAAAGGGATCATCACCGGGGGTAATGAAGTCGCCTTTGGAAAGGCACCAACGATGGAAAAAAAAAAACAAACCAGTTTTCCAATTCTCAAAGGGGGGGGAACGAAAAGACAGAAAGTGGGGAGGGGGGGGGGGGAAGGAGACTCGATAAGTCCGTGCAACAAAACGCCCGAAGACGTTGGGGGAAGGAAATGGGCCTTCCTCAGCAAACAGATCGAAAGAACTGAGGGGGAACTGGAGAAGGAAAAAAGAAAGGGACCAAGGAGAAAGAATTGTTATACAATATCGACGGACAGGGGGGATCCGGATCGACTCAATTCCTGTTACGCGAAAAAAAGACAGAAAAAAGGGGCTATAGGTTGAGAAGGAACACCATCATCGTGTAAAGACCGGAAACGGTGGTATCAAAGTCGCAGCATCCAAGGGGTCGGGGAAAGAAACGGGGGTGGGGGGCTGATTTGGTTCAAAAATCGGAATCCCTAGTAGGTAGTGGGGCGTAAAAGGGGCTTCCGTTGAGGGGAGGGGGGGGGCTGGGAAAAAAAAGGGGGAGTTTGCAAAGTTGTCTGGAAGGGCCGGTTTCAGGCCAAACGGCTATGACCCAACCTGATCATGTCTCAGAAAACAAAACGTTCTTGTGGGATTGGGGGGGCAATACCAGAAAAAAGAAAAAGACGAAAAAAGAGAACCGTTTTGGTTTCTAAAACCAAAGAAAAAGATTTAAAGGTTTCGGTGGCTCTCCCGCCAGGCGGGGAGGAACGGAAGTGGAGAAAAAGAGGAAGAGGAACGGGGGTTTTGCAGAACGAACAGTTGGGGTCCGCGGAACGGCCACCTCCGAATCCAATCCAACACCGCGCAACTACAAGAAGAAAAGTTTGTTCGCAGGGGGGGTTTGGGGGCGGCAGAAATCCGGGAACCTATGGGGGAAGGTTTCACAGGGCCAAAACCGGACGCCCGCAAGGGGTGCGCCTCCACTGGAGACAGGACGGACCACGGCCAAGGACTTAATCAAACGAGGGGGTTGGCCGACCGACCGGCTATACCACTCAAAGAGGAAGGGACAAACGTCCTAGGTTCAAGGACAAGAAGGGGGGTCCCGGAAACTGAATGGGAATTCCGATCTTAACAAATCACAAACGTTAATTGGGATGCCGATGGTGGGGGAAAGAAAAAAGGCAGGAAAAAAGAATGACGCAAGGGTGGGTGGAGTGGTCAACGCCGTCAGCCGAGGGAAGAAAAAAATATGACAAACTTGGGACCAAACGTTGATCCCAAAACGGGAAAAAAAAGGAGAAAAGGAGACAAGGAGGGAAGGGGGAAAAAATTAGCGAAAAGCTTAGAAGAATCTGGGGTAGTTTGAGAGGTAAAAAAAAGCAAAAAACCCCACCCAAAATAACCAGAGAAATGCTAAGGAAAAAAATGACGAAGTTTGGGAAGTCTGAAAGGGCAGCTTACGAGCAAATGTGCGTGTGTTTGGGCAAATCGGCGGAGGACCCGAACTCCGAGGTCCCTACGCGAGGGGGAAATCGGCCGGGGGGCTGTTTACAGAAAGACAGGAGGAGGGGAGAAGTATTGCTAAAGAGAGGTGGGGGTAGGGCTTTGTCAGACTTGCCAAGTTTTACCTTCTTTGTCAAGTCAAAGGAAAAAAAAAATTCCTAAGGAGGAGTGGCATGAGAAGGCATCAAGCCTGCAAAAAACGGGCGAGGTGAAACAAAACGTAAAATGACGTCGAGCGAGGGTTGAAAAAGGGGGAGAATCCGGAGAGGAAACACAAAGTAGAAGGGCCATTGGGTGACGGCGAAAAAGACGGCGCTCACGCTGGGGCGTAAACTCAAAGGAAAACAAAACTCGTGTCAAACAAGGAAGAGTGTTGGTGGGGGTTCAAAATAATTTGGGGTAACACAACTGGGGACCAGGAAAAAAAAAGTCGCTCGCCCAACCAAAACCAAGAAAAAAGACAGGATACGGCCTGCGTTCTTGGGGAGACAGCAAGAAGGGTCGCCGCAACTTTTTGGGGAGGTTGGGAAAATTTTTCCCAAAGAAAACAGCGGGGTCCGAAAGGGGGTGCAAGGTTTTGCCAGCAAACGGTCTGTTCCGGTTGGCCCCCATTTTTTGCGTCAGGTAAGCCAGGGTGTTTCATGGGAGAAGTCTGATTTTCGAAGGTAATGCGAGGTTCTGGAAAAAATGGAAAAACCGGCAAAAAACCTCGTCCGAAAACCAGAAATCACCTTCGCCTAATAGGGACGCGTGCCTTACCAAAACCGGAGGAAGGAAGGGGCTGCTGGGGGAGAGTGGGACAGCCGACCTTTCCCTTGGGCAAAGCATGGGGGAGATCATGGAGAAAAGGACGGGCCGGTAATGATGTCAAGCTGAGACTCTGATCAGTTTCGTGCTGCCAAGGTTGCGGCGGGGAGGGGGGACTTACAGTGAGATTCACAGAAGTTAGGGTTGTCAGTCGCTTCCTATTAAAAAGGTGTCCCTACTAAAGAAAAGGGAGGAAAAAACCAGTCGTTGGAAAACAACTGTCAAAAAAAAAAAACCAGAAAAAACAGGAATCAAAAAAAAAAAAAACCGGAAAAGGAAACTCCATTAAACAGTTCAACCTAACCCGACCAAGGGGGGAATGTGGAAGGTCCGATTTGGGTGGAGAGAAAACCCGACGTTTGACGAAATAGAAAAAAAATAGAGGAGCAAAAAAGGGGGGTTTCTCAGGGTGAGTAATTAACCAGAAGAAACACGACCCGAGGTGTGTCTGGGCGATTGCGTCCGTAAAGGTCTGGACATAAGAGGGGGGGGGAGTTTTGTCAAAAAACTACCCTGAACTGTCCAAAATTTCCCACGGTTGCTAAACCACAAAGGGGTATAGGAGGGTGGGGGGAGGAGGATGGGCATTCAAGCTCACTAGTTAAGACCAAGATCACCTAAAGGGACCTTTTGCATCCGCCAAAAGTTTTGGGTGGCCATCAAAAAATACTTGCAGGTAAAGTGTGGCGGGGGGAAGGGAGGGGGAATGGTCTGTCGTTCAAAAACAGGGCGCACATTATTCGCCTTTAGGAAAAGGGGGTATGATTACGGT
>Ga0179593_1370690_pt1 | contig 14547 bp, 12 predicted proteins | sample CZODoug2_1_08_16_FD_185931 | JGI IMG/M metagenome (GOLD analysis project Ga0179593, IMG submission 185931) | Vadose zone soil fungal communities from Angelo Coast Range Reserve, California, USA - CZODoug2_1_08_16fungal (PacBio error correction) | ecosystem: Environmental > Terrestrial > Soil >...
GCGCTCCTTACGCCCTCCTCACACTCGCAATAATAAAATGATGTAGGACCTAAGTAAACTATCGTCTCGCGGAAAGGGGCGGTGAAAAACCTATACCGGAGTTGTGTAGGGGTCCGGAAAACGTCTTGATGCTACAAGCAGTCCAGGCAAACAGGCTGAAGCAAGGCTCAACAACACTCGACAAAGGCCAAAAGATCTCGACCCGGCGCGTTCCCAAGCAGGAGAGAAGCGAAAGGGGTCGAGATGTAGCGATTCAATAGACGACGAGCAGAAAGGAGGGAGTCAATCTCGGTGAGACGGTTGGCCGAGCGTCAAAAAGGGGGGAGAATAGTGTCCCCGGAGGTCCGTCGAGATCGAAGGGTCGACCTAAGGGAGACCCCCGAATTCTCTGGGTTACAGAGGAAGCCGGGGAAGGACCAACGTCAGAGAAAGGGGCAGAAGTGCCTTGATAGGCCGGTGATAGTAGAAAAAGGGGGTTTCCCGCTAAAGGGCCCAACCTCCAACGAAGCCTCAACAGTGTCACTCGGGATTGTGACCCTTAAAGCGAAAAGGCTCTGTCACGGAAAAGTGGCGGCCAGTAAGTAAACCATCGACGGACGGTCTTCGAAAGCGCCGGAGGCTTGAGGCTCGAAAAGCAGAAAGACTCTCTCAACACAGCGGTGCATATTAAAATGAAGCCTTCGTGCGGAAAAAGCAAGCCAGCAGCGAGTCGCAGAACTTCAACGACTGCGGAAGGAAGGACCCCAGGGGCGATAAACAATCTTCAGAAAAGGTCGTAAAAATGTCACACACCCTACAAAGGGCGGAAGGGAAGCAATCGAGTTGGGGGGGCCCCAAAAAAAAACCGGGTGTTATCACCTAAGAAAGGCAAAGGAGTCAAAAAGACTCAATTGTGACTTCACAGGAGGGGACCGGTATAAGCGCGCGACCAGGTGTCTCGATGGAAGCGAAGAAGGATCTTCCGCGTATAAATTAGGAAAAGACGCTCGGCAGGTAAGCCGACGCCCACCAGCCGCGAGCCGCTCGGAAGGGCTCTTCAGCAGAGGAGTGTAGGGGTCAGCAAGCGCAGCATCACCACAAAACGGACCGGCGAAAAGCCGCCGCCCTTTCAAGTGAGAGCCTGGAGGAGAAATACTGCGGGACGAGCCTGTCCGGCACTATCCAGGGGATTTGTCGGAAAATAAGAGAGGTCCGACACCTTACACCTGTAACTTGGTAGAGCAAGGGAAAGGAGAAATGACAAAACCTTCACTAAAAAAGGTATTGGGCTATGTGAGGGGGGAGGGAAGGAGAAGGACGAGATCGCCGTCCGAAGGTCCTCCTCAGCGAAAATGCAATTTCATTTGGCTCTGGCAGAAAGCTAAAGAAGCGGAACCGTATAGCAGAACAGGAGACTTAATGCGAAAGACTAAGGAGGAGAATGGGAGCATCTCCCAAATCTATACTCCGAAAAGAAAGCGCACGACATTACGCGGCAGCGGGACAGGGGAATGCGAGATCTGCACAGGTCCAACCTGTAACCTCGCAAGGGGGACGTGGTCGAATCTCAAGGCAAAGCCGATGCAAGACGAGCGAGGAGGGCAAGACGAGTCAACGAGCCTCGAGGCCGGGGGACGGAGACCCGGAAGGGTTCACCCAACCAGACCTCGCCGATTGTTTCAGGCGTCTTAGGAAAGAAGAGAGGCCTAGAAGGGGCAAAGTCAACAGGAGACTTCTGTCAGAACAGAAAGAAGGGAAAGAGGTAGGCGTCGTCGATGCGGCGGACAAGAAAAACCAAGAGAAAGAGGGATAGCCCAAAGGCGAGTACAATCGTCCTCGTCAGAGGAAGAAGCTAACCAAAAAAAAACCAACTACCAATAGGAGGGGAAAGATTGGAGGTCAAAAGTGCCCGAATGATCGGAAAAATGACCGAGAGATGCGCCGACGAGTCATGTCTACGATCTGCGAAGCGCCGACAAAGGAGAGAGGGAAAAACGGTGCACGTCACATAGGGGTTCCTGCAAGCTGGAAAAAAAAGTTTCGCCCGCACTTGCTCACAGGCCTAAGAATAGCAAGAAGGAACGAGAGAGCTTCTAAATCCTGAAGGCTCTGGGGCGGGAGATCGACAGGTTTGGAGAGGCTAAAGATTTCGAAAAAAAAGCCTGCGGCGTTAGCGAGAAGGACATGAGAGGGAAGGAGCGAGGGGTTCAAAGTCCGAAAACCAAAACCAGAGGAGAATGGTCAAATTTACTCAACCCGACGCGCGTGCCGGACGTGTTTAGTTGCGAAAACCGGCGACTGGAACTGCAGTGGGAAGTTCAGACGAAAATAAACTGAATCTGGTCATAAGCTATACGGCAGGGAACAAAAGACCCCCGCAAGACAATGAGAAAAACTTCCGACATGTGCCGGGAAGACCGCAATTCAGGAATTGGAGCGAGAGAGGAACAGGAATCCAAGGGCTCGGTCGGAAAAAGCTGGTGGGCGACTAGACGCTCCGGAGAGTCAGTGAAACAAATTTGCTTTACCCGCTCAAACAAAAAGAAAAAAGAGGACGAGGGGAAATGAATCAAAACGCGGGGGACGGCCAAAAAATACCTGGAGAAAATCGCGTTTCGAGCTGAAAGGGGCTTCACCGCGGCGATCAGGAGCAGGGAAAAACAACAACGGAGGAGGAGAAGAAGAATCGCGCACAGAGCAGCGGAGAAAGTGAGCGCGAAAAGCCGAACTATTGGACTGCCATGTATTGTGGAAGCAAAAACCGTCCGTATAAGATGTAGATATCTCTAGTGAGCGGACGCAAAGACTGGAAAAACGCAGCGAAGAAACTTATCAAACTATCTTCGGGCGGCGGACAAGGAGGGAAAACGACTGGAGCAGCAGGGGGGGGCGGTCATAAACGAGGGGTTTTAGCGTGTTGCGAGTAATACGGATTGGAAAGAAAATTGTGCAGGGGCCTAGTTGGATCGACCAGAACAAACCTCCTGCTGCGGGGTCGGGGGCACGAAACAAAAAAAGGAGGGAAAAAACCGCTTGGGTGATCAAAACGGGATCATAGGGAAGAAGGGTACTTCCTCTAGCAAAAAAAACATCTACCTCCCGCAATATCCCAAGGAAAAACAGGGAAAAAAAACGCAGGACAGGTCGAAGAAATCGCTAGTGAGATGGGAATAAGAAACAGCGGGGAGAAAGGCTGAGCACGCCGGTCGATTGAAAAAAACATGGCGAGAGAGCACGTGAAGCGAAAGAGCTTGTCATAATAACCTGCCTCAATCTCGCCCGGAGGGGGGCGAAGAAAAAAAAAGATCGGGGGAGAGCCTATCATGCTGCGCGACGTCGCGACCCCAGCGAGGTGATCAGGACGCATGTACCGCAGGCCTGAAAAACTGAAGTTTTGAACTCAAATTCGGGGCGCGGCACGGAGGAAAGAAACTAAAGTATATACAGGCAGGGAATACCCGTCAGGGGGACCACGACCCTAAGAAAAGTGACAGGGGCCCCGTCAGGTTAGTAGAAGCTCCGGCGTCCCGACAGTCTCGGCCTCGAAAGAAGCAGACGAGAAAGACGGAACGATCTGCGGGCCATCCGGCTTAAGCGCAGTGAGGATCGCCATCCAGGCTTCCCCTCCAAACGACGCAGAGGATTGCGCTCGGGGAGCTAACAGTCACTCCACGTAACAATAGGGGAAGTGGGGGAAAGAGAAGAAAGGATGCCTATCAGTTGCGGCGTCATTAAAGAAAGGAGGTGTATCGGAAGGGAGGAGATCTTTGTGAGCGCCATATCGAAGGAAAGAGCATTTCGCCGAAGAAACCTGAAACTCGTGCTTATACTTTATACTGTTTATACAGGGGGCCGCAAAAAAAAGAAAGGAGGGAACGGATAATCCTCGCCCAAGGAAGAGGACCTAAGGAGAGGGGTTGAAAAGATCTCGACCGTTCAAGCCCTCCATGAAACATCAAGATAAATGATGTTACAATTCGGGGTCAAGCGAAGGAGAAAAGGGACGACGTTTTAGAGGGAATGAGACCAAATCCACGAGTGGGGGGAAGGTGGGGGGACAAAGCTTAAAACTTGGTCGAAAAAAAAAAGGCCTTAAAAGAGGATGCCGAAAGCGGCTCGGCCAGAAAAAGGTAGCAGAGACGTGCTCGCCAAGCCCGGGAGGGGGTCAACCAGGACGGTTCCCCTAACCTCTACGGAACTTGAGGCCGGGGGGAAGGAAAAGCACAAAAGACGGACATCCGCAGGTATCTTCAAAAAGAAAATGTGTTCTTAAAAAGATCATTGGAATGAGGCATATTAGACAGGAGGCCGGCTGAACACACTGAGTCAGATAAAAACAAATGAAAAAAAACAGCTCTTCAAAGGGGTGAGAGAAACAGGGAATAGATCGAAGTCAGATCATGCATGAAAACCCGGGGGGGAAAAACGGCGAAGTGGGGGGGGCCCAAACCGCCCAACTCGACGCGACGAAACCCATGACATTGTTGGAACGGAAACCGATCAAGCAAGCTCTTTTCGAAAGGTTCAGGCACAGACAGAAGGAAAGCCGAACGATAGAGAACGCGCAGATGCTTGGCTCGGGGAAACGCTCTCAGAAAAAACAACAACAACTAAGAGTTCCTTAGTGCGACCACGACCGAAAAAAACATTCGCAAAGTAACTATCGGAACGGCGGGGGCAGGAAAAAAAAAAGGAGACAAGAATTAAGCGAACGTACAGCGAAAAAGACTCAACGGAGGAGGGGAGGTCGGGCATTGGGGCAAAAACTCCGGAAAAAACAACCGTTTTTCAAATCACAAAAAGGATACGCGTCAGCATAGGGGAAAAAAGAGGGGGGACAACACGGAAAGGAGGGGATGTCCATCGCGCCGCCTTGGGGGCTTCGCCAGACAGAACTCCTTAAACGATCAAGGGAGGAAACAGAGAAGACTAGGCTGGAGATCGAACCAACCCGCCGGCCGCCCGAGGCCGATCACAGAGGAGAGACGAGGAGGCCAGCGCGCATCGAACAAAACAAGACCAGGGCAGGAGGAAGCCTCCAGGTAAAAGCGCTGGGAGATCTCCGGCTACATGCTCTGGAAAGCCGTTTGACAGGCAGAGAAAGGAAAAGGGTGACGCAACTAAGCTTTGAAAAGAAAAATTACAAAAAGGGGCTAAGGGGAAAAAGCAAACAAAGGTCCGGGAAAGAACGCTCAGTTGACAGGCCGTTCCGAAGAATGAGGCGGAGGGGAGGGGGGAATGGCAGTAAAGATAGATCCGGCTGCAGAAACAGATATCTGGGAGAGGGGCATTTCGGGTCGGAGGAAATAAGGGCTAGCCGGGAAAAGGATACAACAGGTCGAACAGGATAAGGAAAAAGGAAAATGGTTATTGAAGAGAAAAAATGATCTGTAAGACTAGAATGCTCTCCAAAAAAGGCGAGAAATCGCAAAGCCCGCGCTCAGATGACGCACACGAGGCAGGCAACAATCGAAGCGCTTTCCACTACAAAGCAGGACGTATAAGAGCGTCATCAAGCTACGAGCGCGGGAGAGAAAGAAAAGCCGAGGCCGTCGTCGAGCGAGAGCCGGGAGAGGGAAACAGAAGAGAAAGACCCAGAAGATCGGCTTCGGGGCGAAGGACTAGAGGGAATCACGAAGAGGAAAACCTGACGGCGAAAAAAAAGGCAAAGGTAAGCGGGGGAACCCGTGGAAGCTGTCTAGGCTATTACTACGCCTGATTGAGCGAAGGGGAGCCGCAAGGGAACAAGGAAAACACTAAAGATACGGCCAAAAAGACCCGCAGCCGACCTCTAGCTGAGCAACTCGCATGGGGAAGTCGCCGAAAACTGAATGAGGGCAATCAGAGGCAGAGATAACTATACAGGCCGGCTACAACGGACGAGCTTGCGCAGGTAGCCGAAAAGCTCGGCGACGAACAAACGTCGACGGATAGCCAAAAGGGTCAGAGATCTTCGAGCGCAAGCCAGGGTGCCTCCCCAAATCTCAAAAACCGAAAGGAAAAACGAATCAGGCGAAAGGAATCAGCTTCGAAATACCATGGAAAGCTGCGGGGAGGTAACCGTGGGGTCAAGCGGGTATTGACAAAAAAGAAATCTGCGCGTGAGGGGAGGAAGACCTTAAGGGACATGAGGAGGAAGGAAATCTCCAAACCTTTAGCGCGAGGTGAAAAACGCGGTAACTCATGAAGTGAAGGGGAAGGTTTGCTACCAGACAAGGAGGAAGGGGGAGGAGGGGGGGCAATCGTACACCCTCCCCAGGGCTGGGGCAAGGAAAAACTGATGACAGGGAAACCACAAAAAAAAAAGCCAAGGGGGAAGAACAAGATATCTCGCCTATTTCCTATCAAGACTCGCCAACCATGCGATAAGGGGGCCTCAGCGGCGCACGGACCTCCAAAAGGAAAACAACGGGAAGAAAAAAAAAACGGGCGCACCAATCGTTCTAGGGAGGGGGCGCGCGGGGGACGTCCAAATGGTGGAAAAAAAAACCAAAAAAGAGTCGGACGCGAGAGACATCAATGAAGCTTTCACGGGTGATCCAAAGTCAAAAAACATCGGAGGGGTTGAGGAAGGAAAAAAAGTTTTAACCCAGGCGTTAAAAAACTATCGAGTCTACAACAAAACAAAGGGGAGAGGAGGCAACTACGCGAACGCTGAAGAAGTTTGACATCTCGGAAAAGAAAAGCAATTGGCGAAGGAAAAGGGAAATCAAAAGCCGTGCATAAATGATCGCGTCAAAATGGGCTTGAGGTTATCGATACTCCAATGGACGCCGGAAGACGAGTCAGCTGCGGACACGATCTCTCAATAAGGAGATGGTCCAGTTAAAAATGATCGAACGTGGGGGTGGGAAGAAGAAGAAGAGGTAAGGAAAAGCCGGAGCAGAAAAGGTGTCAAAAAAAATCGAAGAGAGGTTTACCTCCTTTCGTTGGGCGCTGAGGCGACAAATAGCTTAGGAAAAAAAACTTGGGAAGGTGTTCCGGAGGGAAAAAGGAAGCACGTTAAAAATTTAAAAGTAAGGATCTAGGTGACACTGCGTGGGGAATAAGCGCGAGCCGGCTTGGTTGAAAAAAATTGAGAAAACACAACCCAACACAAAACAACTGAGAAAAGATGAAGGGAGATCAGGTCTAAAGCCAAAAGCAGGGGGGAGTTAGGAAGTCCCGGAGATAAAGAAGAAACACCGGCAATAAGAACAGACCAGAAAGCAGCGGGATCACGAAGGTAGAGAGGAGGGGCCTTGACGTCTTATTTTCGTATGCGCCACACGCAAGGTGTGCGTGAGAACTCTGCATGACCATAAAAGTGCCTCGACGTCGCACGTTCCGCTGGGTCAGCGAAGGAGAAAAGAGAGCCATATCCTGACTATCGATAGATGATATATTGACCCTCAATGAGGAGGAGGACTGTCTGCAGACAAGGCTAAAAGTTGCTCAAGAGAGAATGTAAACTCAGGTCCCTCGGAAGGGAAAGAGGCAGGAAAGAGGGGGTAACTAGATCGGCGCGACAGGGGATCCCGCTCAGCGGGAACAACAAGAGTAGCCGAACGCCGACATCGAAGAAGGCCAGGAAAAAAAAACGAGGCATCGTCGGGTGACACCGCAGGAGGGGGGATGCTCAACAAGCCTCCGCAAGCGAAAAAGGGAACTGAAATAAAACGTGAAGAGGGGGGGCCGCCTCAAGGAGCCGAGCTAGAAACGCAAACGGTCGCCATACTAGCGAGAATCGATCAGGAGAGCTCTCACAGCGTCGATTCGCAGGGTAACGGGAAGCGCTTGAGAATGAAAGCGAATGAAGATCGAGTGGCACTGACCGATTTAGAGAGTGGGGGGAGAAAAAAATAAGATCGAAGCATTCGCCTTAAGACTGTCCGGGAGGGAAAGTATAGGGGGAAGTTGACGGTGAAATTCCGGAAAAAGCCTAACTTCTCCTTAAGGAAAGTACGCAACAATCGCCAGATAGCGAGGACCTCCGTAAGCGTGGAAAGAGCAGGGTGAAAGGAAAGAGCAGCCCCACAAGAAATGATGTATGGGAAAGGCGGTAAATCGAGCGGGCCAAAAAACGACATTGGTTTAGGGAATTGAACAAGAGTAATCCGCTGGAAGGGTTAAAAAAAGGCGGGAGGGCGACAAAGCAAATCGAGGCGGCAAAGGCTGAACCAGAGCCGTGAAGGGGCGAAAAAAACCGGGGAGACGGCGGCGTAACCCAAATCAGGAGTGTCTATGCCCAAAGTGCCGTAAAAGAGAGCCAGCTGCACAGAGCGGCCTCGCGGGCGCGGCGTTCTCGTATCATTTCCGGGCGGGGGGGAAGGACGGGGTCCTTGATGCCCACTTAAGAAGCATGAAGGAAAGGGAAGGGCCCACCCAAAGCTCCAGGATACAGCGCAAGCACGGTGACGGTAAAACCATCGAGAAACTTGCGAAGGAGGGAGGGACAGCAGACGGGGAGACGGGGGGGGGCAAAAAATTGGAACAAAATCCACGCTGCCGCGACTGCAGGATAAATTTTGACGACCGCTTCATGCGAAAGAGTAGAACCTTGGCGGCCAGGCAGCCGACGCCTTCCTTTGATAACGCTAAGCGCCTGATGGGTGGGGAGGATGCGGGCCGCACTAAGGGGAATCGAGAGAAAAACAACAAAAAGAGGAGAAGAGAGAGGATTCACCATCGTGAAAAAGCCCGCCATCAAGAAGAGTCAGAAGGAACAGGAAACTTGCTGGCAAAACACTGCTCGACAAGACTTCAATCCGACAAGGGTCCAAAGGTTCACTGCCGCGGCGAAGGAGGAGGGGATGGGGGGGAACTCAACGAGGGAGCACTAATGATAAAAATCCAGACCGCAGGTAGGAAAGAGCTGATGGTCAGACGTCACCGCTGGAAAAGAGGGAGAAAGGAATGAGTTTTGTGCTCAAAAACAGAAGCAGACGAGAGAAAGAGAAGCAATGTGGAGGACACGAAACGAGGGGAGTGGGACATGATCGACACAACTCCAACAAAGGCCCGCTCGCCAGCGAGGTCGCCTCGAGGAAAATAAAAAAAACTTACGATCGGCCAAATTCCTGCGGGAACGAAGCCGGGCGAAGACCCGGGAGCAAACCAGCCGGCACGCAACGACGATGGGACGAGACTGGGGAAGGGAAGAGGGAACTTGTTCCGGAAAGACAGAACTTTCAAATAAACAAAGCGGGGGGTAAACCCCCGGTCACAAGGGTCCCAGAGTACGCTCGAGTGACCACGTAAAATGGTAGTCAGGGGTGAAGTCTGCAAGGGACTAGACTCGTCAGATCCGTAGTCAAACTCTAATCTTGGCTGAATTAAAGGAGGGAGGAAGGGAAGGTAAGGGCTCCAAAAAAGGGAACCCTCAATTATAAGCATTACAAGGTACTTGGGAAAAAGAAAGGGAAGAGGAGGCGATAGTCTGTAGACCAAAAGAGAGACCGCCGTTAGGGAGAAACAAAAAAAGAATGAAAAAAGTCATCTATGCATTCATCAAGAAAAAAAACCAAAACGGGAAATCGCCGTCTAAGGTGGAAGCACGAAAACTTAACTAAAAGGAGAAGGAGGCTAGAGGAAGGGGGGGAAAGAGGAACGAGGATAGGAGCCCCCAGCCGTGAACGAAAATTTTATCGAAGGGATTCACGAGCCTAGGACGGCTGGACGGAGACTGCCGAAAGCCGTCGAGAAAGTGCCGAGGGAGCGGTACACAAAGGGAACAGGCGGAGATGCGAGAGCTCCGATCAAAGGGAGGGCCGCGCCAGACCAAGAGAAGGCTATAATCTGTACGAAATGCAGAGCGTACCCTTGCCAGACCAACGCGAGCAACTCTGGACGGGTCGCAGAGAAGGAGAGGAAAGGATAGGGAAAGGCAGATCTATCGAAACTGAATCCGGGTCTACAAAGTCTATCAATGGAGAAGTCAGGAAAAAGAAAGCAACCGTGGAGAAAAAAGAGGAGGGGGACCAAAAAGAGATTGACGACGGCGTGTGAGCAACCGCAATAGCACCGACAAATCGATAAAAAAAAAAAGAAACAGGAGCGCATTCGAAGACCGCCATGCAGTCTAGGGCGTCATAGAGGGAAAGGGGGGGGGAGAAGGCGGGGATTGCGTTAAATGAAAAGCCCTCGGGGAGCAGGGGGAAGACTTATCACAGATCAGAGGGGAAAAATAGAAAATCCCAGCCCGGGCTGACGCTCGACCACGCAGGTGCAACTAGAGGAAAAGGGAGGTGTCGGGGGAGAAACCGAGGTGTTAGTCAAAACTCCCCCCAGGGGGGTAGTGGTCAATCAAAAACTAAATGAAAACGCCAAGAAAGAAATCAAAGGCCATAAAAGATCGCCGGTCGCAGAAGACAAAGGGCGGAAGAAGTAGACCGATCAGCTGACCCCCGGACTCAGAGGTCGAAAAAAAAGTCGCCATAAATTAAACTTTCCTGCGCGAAAATTGCAAACCAGTGGGGGCCGCCGCAGAAAAAAGAAAAAGAGGGGGGCCTATCCCAGTCCTGAAAAATAAAAACATGTTCCAAAATGAAAAAAACAAAGAAAAGGCGACCAGAGAGGGGGGAGGGTGGAAATATTTAAAACCAAACAACTCGTGCGAGCGCGGGAAAGCGCATCACAACGAGAAAAAGGATAGGGCTAGAGGAGGCGATCGACGTCAAATATTTCAGCCTGAAAACCGATGGGACGCAATGGTTTTCAGTAAACGGGAAAAAGTTATGCATGCAGGAAAAAAAATCGCGTCAAAAGATGGAGTAGGGTGAGAGGACGCAACTGGACACACGAAGGAGAAAACGCGTCACTGAAAAGGGAAGAAACAAGAACCTCAGAAGACCTGAGATTCAGAAAAAGAATCGGAGAACGATCAGCACATTGCGGTCTTCAGGACAATCGCGAGATAGGGGGGAGAATGGGATAAGCGTTCTTGGAGACCTCGGTATCGTAGGGTACCATAACCTTGGGGGGCATTTGGTCCGAGTTGTCTGGGGAACACGAAGCCGGAGAAGAGGGGGACTCAAGAAAAAATGCGTTACAGCAAAAAACCGTGATTGGAGGATTGCTAATCGAAGATAATTTAGGAGCACTTAATCTCTCAGCCCAGCTCTCAGTCCCTCAATATCACTAGGCGGAAAACATGTCAGAGAAGAAAAGAGGAAAAGAGGTATAGTCGGTCTGGGCTGGAATCAGGAGGCTGGGGGGAGAGGGGATTCGACACCCGTGAGTCTAATCTAGAAAAGGACCAAGCATAAAAAGCGTCGCACTGTGCGCGACGGACGGGGGAGAGAAAAAAAGGGGCGAAAGGCCTGTTACCGGGGGCAAAAGGCAGCAATCGAGATATGAATACTATCATGGCAGGAAAATCGAATCGGCAAAGGAAAGGAGATTGCATCAAAAAGATGGTCATAAAGTTTCAACGCTCGGCAAGAGACGAAGAGGAAAGATGGGACTCGGGGTCCGTGCCGCCTAAACGCAACAAGAACAATCGGAGTAGCCGGCCGGAGGACCGGAAAAGGGGGATCCGCTCCGAGCATCTAAAAGTTTCCTCCGCAACTTAGAAGGCTCCAGGGCGCACGCAGAAGAGAGACTAATCCGTCCCCGAGTCAAAAAACACCGGGACGAAGGGGGCCCGCAAGCGAAAAACGCGGACGGGGATCGGCCCAAGGCGGAACATCTCAGAACGAAGACTCGAGCAAGGATGAATAGGGAGAAGTCGTAGACCAGGCGGGACAGCCTTCAAAGGATCATACATGGAAAAAGAGGAAAGACGTAGACGTGGCTAACGGATTTCTATCGGGTGGTTAAAACATATCGAGAAGAAAGTGGCAGGAACTGTTCTCGGTCACCTTGTCGGACGGAAAAACTAGAAGGTGAGAATCGGTTCCGCGCCGCCCAGAAACCTAAAATACGAAATTCCTAAGAACAAAGCAACAAACCGAGATTTGGACAGAGCGAGAATTGCAGAATAAAGAAAAAGAGAAAGGAAAAGAAACTGGAAAAAGCGTCACGGGGGGGGGGGGGGGGGGGCGGAAAAATGTTAGGAGCCCCAATACGGGAGAGGGGTAAGGTTAACCAATCTGGATGGCACGACAAGGAATGAAAAAGGCCGGCCGAAATCAACAGCAGAAAGCGACGTCAAGCTCACAACCGATCAGAGAACAGTCTTCCCGCCAGTCAGAGGAAATGGGGATTGAGAACGGGTCGAGGAAGAACTCAGGGAAGTATAGGGCCCTCGCGGCGTCGTCGGTTGGCTCTCGAAATTAAAGGAAAATCTGTCCTCCAAAGGGGGGGGGCCGCGAAGATGACACTAGGAAAACAGGGGGAAGCGAGCTTATCATAGAAGACGTCTGGCCCTCGAGCTCGAGCAAAAGGGGGAGGCGGACAACAGATAAGTAAAAGGGGAAGAAGGTAACACGGGGGTTTTCACTTGTGGGCCCAAACCCGACCGGCCAGCAAAAAAGTGCCACGCTGACAGGGTTTAAGACAAAAAACGAAGCGATGGTCGACACGTGGGCGTGGCCAGGCCGTACTGAACGTCCGATCGAACTGCGACGGACGGAAGAGGAGGAGGATAGGGAAGGCAAGAAGGGCTAGAAACAAAGGAGGAGGAACCCTGGGCGGAAAACAAGCAAAACATCCAAGAAGTCGCAGAAGTATTCGGAAAGAGGCAGCTGCAGGCAGCCAACTGGCTCGGCAAGCTTAAAAAACCGTAAAAGGTCCGTCAAATGTCCTGTGGCAACGGCGTCGCGCAGGAGGGCGGGGAGGGGGTGGGACCAACGGCGTAAAAACCACCAGGTTGAGGGCCAGTGGGAACGGAACGCGGTCAAGAGAGCAGGGGAAAAAATTCACCGGAGGAAAGGGGGTAAAAGGAGGAATGTGGGGTTTGACAGGAAAGAACTCTATCATGGGCGTCAGAAATTTTGAGGACACGACCCTCGGGGTGGAATAGCAGGAAAACCTCCTCAAGAAGCTGGAATTCCAAATCACCGGGCGTTCGAAAGGCGGAATAGAGACGTCATATGATCGGGGCGACTTCACAGGAAAAACAAACGCAAGGGTTCGAGAGCCGGACCAAAAACCGGGCAAGCCGGACGCTACTTAAAACGAAATTCTGCATCAGGTAAGAAAAGTGGGAGAAGCCAGAAGCGGGGTAAGAAAAACTGGCAAGCGTAATCGAAAAATAGAAATGTCCGCGAACGCAAGAGGAACGAAAGGGGGGGGGGTCCTACATATTAATGACGTATTTAGGGTCTGCAAGGACAGAGATCGGACAAGGGGAAGCAGAGGACACGCCCCTGGACTAGTAAATTAAAAATCGGAATTAATGGCTCTGCGATAAAAAACGAAGAAACCGTAAAAGCAATAACCAAACTATTTTCTGTAAAGCAAATAAACTTGTAGGCGATATGGCGCAAAAGCATACCAAAAAGAGTACAAGATCTAATCATGACGCCGAATCTGATGGAATGGCCAGAAAAAAGCTCTGGGGGGGAATTCCAACCTACCAGAGTCACGGCTTACGGTGAGAGAGAAGAGAGAGGGGGAGTCGGGGCGGCGAGGATGGCACAGCCGGATCCGCTCAAGCGCCTAAGGCAACCAAGGAAAGGACACTCCTGCTATCGAGGGTCTTCATATAAAGAGGGAGGGAGTGAAACGGGGGAGAAGAAAGGGGGGACCGTCTTAACCTAGTAAAGTTTTCCAAACTTACTGCAGGATGCTCCGGCACGCTACGCCTGGAGCGGCTGGAGCAGGCAGAAGCACCAAAGGGGCGAGTCATCAGCTTAAAAACTCAAGGCCGTTACAAAGACCAAAAAATCAGAGCAACGAGAGTGTCTTGAGGGCCTAAGCAGCCGCTGAGAGCAGGATCGGAAGAGGAATCGAGGAAAGAACGTCTACAAAATTGCGACGGGGGAACAGCGCAAGACAAAGCGCGGCGCGCAAACCGCGCTTCCGAGAGGAGGGAAAAGGGGCATTGAAACCGATCACCGCGTATAAAACAATAGTACAATTGAATAGCGATCCAGCAGCAACTCGCTTCGATCACCGAAATGGCAGGCACTGGGGGAGGGAGGGTCAGATAGAAAGGTGCAAGGATAGGAGGGGGACGAAGAAAGCATCGTCGTGTCCGAAAACCTGATCGCATGATCGTCAGAGTAGGAAAGACTAAAAGAAAAAACCTGTCTCGCGACTTAACTCTGCCGAGAGAAAGAAGGAATTGTTAGGAAACACGGCGGACGGCTGTAGTGGGCGAGCTCAAAAGGAAAAAACAGGGATGGTCATCAGTTACTATTACAATACAAGCAAAGAAAAAGAAGGGAAACCTATCGCACCGAGGGGGGAAGTCAAGACCCACCAGGGCTGAAATCCGGGAAGAGGACGAAGAAGCAGAAAGAACAGAAGCAAAGAATCGTTCGCAACGCGTGAAGGGCTCGCAGGACGTCCATTTGGGGGGGCGTCCGCGAAAAAAAAAAACGAAAATCTCCATGCATGAATCACGTGGAAACGGGAACAATAAGGGCGAAAAAAGGAGGGGATTGGGAAGGACGAGAGGGGGGGGGATGCAAACGACGTCCG
>Ga0179593_1518500_pt1 | contig 14547 bp, 16 predicted proteins | sample CZODoug2_1_08_16_FD_185931 | JGI IMG/M metagenome (GOLD analysis project Ga0179593, IMG submission 185931) | Vadose zone soil fungal communities from Angelo Coast Range Reserve, California, USA - CZODoug2_1_08_16fungal (PacBio error correction) | ecosystem: Environmental > Terrestrial > Soil >...
AACTCCAGGTCGCCACTTACTCTCGCATCAAAAGAGAGGAAAACGCCAGGAAATTTTATAGAAAGGAGAAAAGAACGAAAACATAGGTCCCTAACACACTCAAAGGAGGGGAGAGAAAGGGCAAGAAAAGAATTGGATCTGAAGAAGAAAAGGAATGCCCAAGCTGTTCTATCATCAGGAGTTGTATGTAATATACGCTAAATCAAAAAGAGCTTAAGAAAAGGGGAGCGCCAGCAGTATACCCAACGCAATCAGCGGAACGGGAAGGGACGCCAACTTCTGTGGTGGGATCGTTGTGTAAGGGAATTAGACTCCGAATAAAAACGTCCAGAGGAAAGGGGGCAAACTAAACGAAAACTGGAAAGTCCCAGCCGGGGCTTTCTGCAAAAACGTAACCCAACAAGAAGCCAGAAAACAGGGTTTCTTGTTTGCGATAGTCTTCCTTTGAGGAAGAGAAAATCGGACTTCACAAGGGGAGTGGCAGAGCAAATCGGACGACCGGTTTATCGCTGTCAGCTTTTTAAGGGCAATCAAGAAGGCGGGGGTGGGGGCGGCTGCGCAGTAGGGCGGTAAAAGCTGTTCGACTTCAAGTAGAGGGCGGACTGAAAGGGAAAAATCTATAAGAAAGAGGGGAAGGGGCAGCAGGGTCCGGGCTTGATCATTCTTGGAAGGGGGGGGAATTCACTTCTGAGCCGTGAGAATTGCAAGCCAATCCCTTGTTTCGAGTGGTTAGAAGAAAAAAGTCGGCGCAAACAATGCAGCTGGCGAAGCCCCATGTCCGTTCGTACAGGCAAACCTTTCAACAGGGGGGCGTCCTTCATGTCTGGAGACGGGGGGGGCAGCAAGGACAGCCATTCACTTAGAAAGGTAGACAAAGATCCCACGACGGCTCAGGTAGCCTCGACCGTCAGCATGGGGAGGGCTCAAAGAAGCCATCAAACAGAAACACGTGGCTGCGCATGGGACTTACCACCTTTGGGGGATGCTATCGGGGAGGCGTTCGGGGAAAAAGAAGGCGCCTTATAAAAAAAGCCAGTAAGCAGGTGGAGACAAAGTGTCCGCAATCCGTAAAGGCAGGCAGGGCTGTACAAGTACGCAAGCACCTAAAGGGAATTGTATGTCTTCACGAAGAACTGATGCACCAAATCACTAAAAGATCCCGGACAATACAGAATCCGGAACGGGGAATATCTACAGTAAATGAGGGAAGGGAGAGAATGAGCGTCGAGACGAGTGCTCTTGTTCAACCAAAGGGAACTCGAATATTGGGACTGACACCAAAATTTGAGGGGGAGAGGGAAGGGGGGAACTAAAAAATCTCTTGATCAGTCCTCAAAAAAAATTCCGGATCTTGAGGAGGGAAAAGGTATTAAAAGAAAAAACGTTGGTTGCGTGGCAAGTCACCTACGAACGAAGACTATCATCGCAACGTCAGCCTGAGGGTCAGAGGGGGAAAGGATTCTGACCAATCGAAATCCAAAAACCAAAACGTGCAAAGAAATTAAGCAAACATTACTATTCCATGAGCGGAGAGAAGAGGAACGACGGATGTCGAAGAGAAAAAAAGAAAAAAAATTAATAATAAAGGGTGGAAGAGGCATCAAAGCCTAATTCGGAAAAAAGACAACCTACATGAATTCCAGAAGTGCCGAGGGGAGGGGGAGTACCGAGGGGGGCCGTGGCGTTTGAATCGCATTTGTTTATTCTAGCAAAAAAACAGAGGGGGATGAAAAATGATAATCCCGAAGAAGAGGAAGGAAGGACACGACGGAGCCCTCACAGTTCTCCCGAATAGAAGGACTGAATGAGGAGTGGACGGCAACTTGCGAAGGAGAGGGCGCGGGAGGAACGATGCCACCCAGGGAAAGGTGTTGTGTCTGGTGAAGCTGATTTCGTCAGTAGAAGAAAAGCGAGAATAGCATGGCATAGTTCCTGTGGGGGTCAGATTTGGGGGGGGAGGGACAAAGGGGGGGTGTTCTGAGTTTCGATTTGACGAAGAAGTCCCACTCGGCTCCACGAGGAGACATGATCACCGCGAGCTTAGTTGGACTGTGAAAGAAAAGGGTCACGTAAAAAGGGAGGGGAATTCTAAAAAAGGAAAGCGAAGGAATGACGTGCAGAACAGTCTCCAAAAAAGCGCACGGAGAAGCAATTTTTTGTGGGAGATAAAGAATAGGAATCTGGGAAATGGCAGACTCGTCGAGCGAGGACCTTATCAAGAAAGAAAGGAAGAAACAAGAGTCCCCAGATGGCCGGTCGGGGACGCTCGATCATTGATGGGCCCAATGCGGAAAGAAAAACTCCTTCAAATGAAAGACAATCCGTCTCCGTGGCGTGTGGCGGCGGAACTTGAAGCCCTATGCAACGTTGGGGAGATTGAGGACAATGTGGGAAAATATCAATCGCGGACTGGGAATGGGGAGGAAAAAAGAAAGCGTAATGATTGCAACCCACACGCCGCAAGAGAGAAGAGCCACTGGGGACGCAAGCCATAACGTAACTGCAGGGTCGCTGTGAATGGAAAAAATGATCCTGTCAAAGACGGAGTCGGGCCTCCCGGGGGCAAGCAAAATTGTGTAGGAAGAGCGTTGATTAAAACAAGGCTATTGAATTCCCTTTATGAGAGAGGGAGGGGAGGCGGAGGAAGTGAGAAAAGAAGGGAGAGGTGAATCGTTTGACGCGGACGCAGCGGAATGGGGGAAGTGGGGGAAGCCGCTTTGGAGTTTTCATGGAACACGTAAAAAAGGAAAAAACATGTAATCTGGATCACCTCCAACAGGACTAAGAGGGGAAGGCCCAGAAAGACATTGGGCTAGGGCAGCAAGGCAAAGAGCCTTCCAGACTCGGTGAACTGGGGGGATATTCGGAGGCTTGTAAACTCATGGTTAGAAAGCCGATCGCAAGCATCTAGGAACAAAAACAGCTTTTTCCCGATCCCTCTAGCGAAGCAAAGGAAAAACCATGCCAGGTTGAGTTCTTACTTGACGCCAGAAAACACACTTGAAAAAAAAAAAAAAAAACAGGCGACGATTATTAAAAAACTACCGCGTCCGAAATGACGATTCAAGGCCAAAAAGCAAGGGGGGGTCTATTCTCAAAAAGGGGAAAAAAAAAAGGGAGTTGACTGGTCAGGATTTTCGTATGGGGGGACTAAAAAAGAAAAAGACGCACCAGGGGGCGTTTCGTTGTGCCAAAAGGTAGGCCGATCGGTAGACTTAAAAGGAGTCAAGAGGGGGCTCTAAAAAATCCCACTCTAGGGATGGAGTAAATATTCCGTTCGGGCTGCTTGTGATGGGTATACTGAGGGCATAAAATAGAAGTTATCAGGTAGGCCAAAACAGTCAGGAGGAAGACCTTATTTGAGAAAAGAAACCACAAGTTCTCGGCGACGGGGGGCGCATGTGCTAGCGGCAGAAATCTCCAGGAGTAGCAGATTTTCAAGGAAAAGAATGGACGGGGGCAGGGAAAGCGGCTTCAGTGGCGATAACATTTTGATTGGTGATTTGGAGAAGAACTGACGGGAATTAAGTTTAAAAAAAGGCGGATTTATCGAGCCTCCAACCCCAAGTGAGAAAAGAGGAGAGAATCCAGTCAAAAGGAAAACCGGAAGAAAAAAAAGGGAGAAAAATGACACTCGCATAAAAATCAAATGGGGGTATCCCAAAAGAGAAGGAGGACGCAGGGGGGGTCAAACGACGCCCCCTCCAAACAAGGCGCGGACGGCTGGCAGAAGGGCAGTCGGATCAATGAAGGTTCTAAAGGGGGCCTCAAGGCGGGGGGAGGGGGAGGAAATAAGGATAGTCGACTACACCTGTTGAGGGTTGCACAAAAGGGGGCACCCATTATGCGCCAGCAGTATAAATCACCTGATCAAAAAGAGGATGCTGACAAAAAAGGAGGGGGGGGATCAAGGGAACAATTTCATAGGGAAAAAAACGAATGTCGGAACCCGATCCGCCAAGGGGGGTCAAAATCGTGTCAAAACAGTCCTTCGCGCGTCAACAAACGTACCAAAAAAAAACAAAGGGAAAAAAGAAAAAGTCGGGGGGGAAGAAGAACATTCCGGTGGGGGAGGAAAAATTCTGGGACTTAGGAAGAGGGGGGTGGAAAGTTCAATCTTCTCCTAGGGGTGTACGGGGGGAGACCTTACGTTTTCTAAGGGCAATGTACGCCCTAGACCCAAGTTGGGGCTGCTAGTGGTGCGGGGAAACGGTAACGTTCAATCTTGCGAGAGGGGGGGAGGCGGAAAGACGGAAGGGGGACAAGCCTCCGAAGGCTACAAGCCAAAGGAGGAGTTGTGGAAGCTCGGACGCGTGAAGAGGCAAAATTAAGGGGACAAGGGGAACTCTGCAATTGCGCGGGACAAAACCGATCCCGGTTTTTCTCGTTTTAAAAAGGAAAAAAGCAAAAAAAGGAATTCAATGCTGCTAAACCATCCCGTGTCGTCAAAGATCAAACGTTTTACCGGCACCGGAGGAAGCACGAAAAGGGGAAAACTCGAAGCAGCTTCGACGATAAAACGGCATTCACGTACCAGGTTAATGGGCAAGCAAACCCACGGGAGGGGCTCAGGGGTAGCAACCTTACCATCTTTCTGGCTCGTAAAGACAGAAAAAGGAAATTTAAGGAAGGGTTCCTTACAGGGGGAAGATAGGCTGCGGGGGGCGGGGTTAATTGACGCCGCTAGAAACTTAAAGTCGTTCAAGAGGAGATTGCAAGGGTCCATGGGAAAAAGTTGACAGCGCTTCAGTAAAAAACACGAAAAGGATACGATTTCAAGGCAGATAAGGATGCGAAAAGTGGAGTAATTATCGAAAGGGCAAAGACAAAAGGCAAGTCCAGCTAAGTGTGGGGTGGGGTTTTGGGGGAGTTTGTAAAGCGTTGGCGACATGAAAAACGGGCGACCTTAAGAAGTGGACAAGACACGTGAAAGAAAGGGGGTATAAAAATTGAATGCGCGTGGGTCAAAAAAGTGGCTACAAAGCGACGTCGGGTGCAAATTCTGGGGGGGGGAAAAAACAAAAAATTCCTGAGGCGACTGGCGCGTTCCATCGTTTGAAAATCCAAACGTAAAGTGGGGGGTACAATTTTGTGGGCAGTCAAAACCTACGCGCGAGGGCTTTATCATCGTCAACAGCACTCAAAGTCAGAAGGAGCTTCAAAAGAAAAGAAGACAAAAAAAACCCGTGGGAAAAAAAATTTAACGCCAAAAGGAAGAAGAAAGGGCTTCAGAACGAGGCAGACGAACGGGGGAGGAAATATCACTACAAAGAACAAAAAACACACTGTCACCGTCAAGCCCTCGCCGAATTTAACAAGAGAAAGGGACCACTCTACTGGGTACGTCATGAAGAAAGAGAGGCCGACCGAGGGTTCCGTGAGGTTAAGCTGAAAAAGGGGGGGGGCGGGAGAGAGAAGATCACCAAACGAAAAACTGTTGATTAGGAAGGAAGAGAAAAAAAAGCTAAGTTCCTGAAGACCTCACTTAACCCTCAGACCCCTCGAACGGGAGACTAGATGAGCAGGGAGAGCTTTAAATGGCGAATTAAGGGCGCGGAGAAAACTGCAAAACCTGGGCTGTAATTTGCCTGTGGGGGTCTGGGGGGGGGGCTGATTTCCACAGGCGTCCGTCCCTCAGGGGAAAAATGTCATAGTCATAAGAGGGGTGAGTAAACTTGTGAAAGGTGGGGGTGGGAGATTTCGGGGGTGACATACCTCCCACAAGCTCGGGAAACGGAAAAGGACGATGATCCCGCATAGGAGCGAGGTGTACGGGAAAAAGGAAAAGAAAAAACGTCGGAGGAGAAAAGAAGACGATGGCGACAAAGAGGAAAAAAGGGGGAGAATGCCCAGACTTCGCTTTTATTAACAAAAGAAACAAAAGAAGAAGGGGGTTTTAGAAGACGGGAACGGGGTTGTGAACGGAACTCGTTCGGCGACGAAGGCGACATAAGACGATACACGGCAGGATCGACTACCGTCCCGGACACCGGGGAGGGGGTGAGGAGTCGATCAGTTTTCCATGCTCACGGGGCGAAAAAGGAAAATCAACAACAAGAAACGAGCAGGGGCGTTGCGGGAGGGAATGTAACCAATGAAAAAGGGGAACACTGGGACGATTGCGGTACATGTAAATAGAAAAATAGCGGGGGGATTAATGGGGTAAGGCCCATTTCTGAACCACACAAAGCAGCAAAAGAAGGCTTGAAAAAGAGTACGCGAAGGGGTTTGCGCGGGTTCTTGCGTGAAGGGGGGACCCGGAAATGGAAAACGGGTAGGGCCGGACCGGCAAAAAGGTGGAGGAGAATATTAGGAGGGACGGTAATACTTTCTTTCTAAAGAGCGAGGGTCAGCCTCTTAAAAGAGTGGTATCCCAGGCCGTGAAAACGGGGGGGGGGGGAAAAGGGGGGGACACCTTTCCTTTTTGATCATCAGCATTGGCGAAACGAGTTTTGAGGGGAAATTACAACCCACAAAAAAAAAAACCGCTGAAAAAAAAAAGGGTTTGGGTACAGACAGAGAACACGTGCGAAGAATTTGCAGGACAACGGCTCATTTCTAAATCCTTCCAAGGGGACAAATCAATTAAGAGGGGGTTGGATGGATAGGGAGTTTGAAAAAGTCAGTTCGGACGCATGATCGCAGGAAGGAGGAAAGTTACATTTCTTTGTTCAAGCATCCAAATGAGAGGCGCACCTCAACGAGTCGTCTTTTCTGGGTACTTTGGGTAGCAAGAAATAGAAAAAAAAAGAGACAGTTCAAAGGAACCGGAATCGAGAAGATGACTGAAAAAACCGAAAAAGGTCCAAATCCGATGGGACAGGCTTCAGCACGTCCTATTCAAAAAATCGAAACGGGCTGTGGGGTCGGGTGGAGGGGCGTGTACAGTTGGGGAAAAATTGCCTGAGGGGCAGAAGAAAGGTGTTTGCAGGAGAAGTTTCGTTTTTCAAAAGTGAAAGGCCCGGATTCCGTGAAAGATGGACGTATGACTACATGAGGTAGGACAAGAGGAAAGCACGCGCAGGGAACGGGTAGATGAAGTTGGAGAGGATTGCGTTGTACTTCATGTCGCAGGAAAGGGGGGAAAGGGGGAGAGTGAAGAAAGGAAAGGATTCGGAGAGGGGATCATCTTGAGGGCATATACAACGCTAAGGGAACGGCTGAATCAAAGGAGGACGCGTCATTCTGGCGCTCGCAGTAGCCGTACGCGACGATGTGGGGAGAGGCTGGGAAGTGAGAGGGAGGTCGGCGTGTCTAATTTTGAGGAGGGGAGTTGGAAAGGCGGCGGGTTTGAAAAAAAAAAAACAACCTGCACCGATAATTCTTGCGACGTGTTATCTACAACCACAACGAACGAGAAAAAGAGAAAAAGCCTTCGAAAAGGTAAACTCCCGAAAGAAAAACCAACAGACTCCGCCCCCCACCCCCAACCGGCACATCATCAAAGTGGGGGGAGTCGGAACAAAGCGAAAAGGAATTCAGCGGCCGTAAACCCACGTCAATATATAAAAAAAAAAAAAACCAAATGCTCGCAAGCGAGAAGGGGAGTCTCATGGAATGAGGAAAGGGAAAGGAAAGCGTCGTGCGGATGAAAGAGACTCGCGCAGAACTCCTTGAGGGTTGCACGTAATCCTGAAAAAGGGAGAAAAAATAAGACACAGAAGAACACAGAAGGGAAGGGGGGCAGCGTTTATCGGTGAAAGAAGGGAAGGAGAAGGCGAAAAATGAAGGAACCGCCGGCCTCCGGGGGCAACGAAAAGGGCGCAAAAAAGGGAGGTCAGGACGGCGATCACTTCAAAGAGAAAAAAAAAAAAAAGAACTCCACCAAACGTTGAGTTGTTTCTAATGAACCGGGGCTGGAACGAAATCTTACATTCGACGCGAGGGGAAAAGGAAAATCGTCGCCAGGGAGGGGAGGGGGGAAAATGTTTTTCGGGGGGAGCATTAAAAAGTAAGCCAAAAACGGGGTGTGCGGCTGCGAGTATGAAGAAAACGCGGGAAAAGTGGCTTCGAGACGCGCTTCACAGAACTGAATTTTGAAAAAAGAGAAATCTAGCAAAGGAAACGGGGAATGCAGCTCTTGCAGATGGCAAGAAGAAAGGGGGGGGGCGGGGGGGGAAGGGGGGGGGGACTCTTCACTTCTTGAGGGGAAGGGAGAAAGACGCCCGATCCCAGTTCGCGGTTGGAATGTGAAAAAGAAAAAGCGGCGCTTCGGAAGGGAGTGTCCCCGCAAGGGGAGAAAATAACTTAGAAGAGAAGGTTCAGTCCTGTGAACAAATCAAGGAGCTGAAAAGGACGCCCTCAGAATTCGACCGAACTGAATCACTATGTTTATACCAGAGGGGAGACTCACAGGGGAAAGGTCGAAGGAGGCCCGACCGGACCAATCATTGCGGCAAGCCCACCCGAGCAAACAATGGCGGAAAGCGGGGCGAAAAAGTGGCAGATTAGAACTGCGTTTCAGGGGGTGGTGAATTACTCAAAAGGGATATTACGTAACTCTCTTTATAGGCCAAAATTAAAAAAAACGTCAAGTTTTACATCTGGAGAAAGGGAAGAAAAAGGAGACGGGTGTCGTTCCGGATAGCGGGAAAATAACAGCAGGTGTCGGATACAGAAGGAATCAGAAGGAACAGGCAAAAATTGAAAGGATTCTCACTACTGGGTATCGAGTATGGGGAGAAAAAGGCTTCGAAGAAGCATTTTCACAAACAGGGAGACTAGGTCCAGACAACGTTGCGAAAGGACGTTAGCGGTGGGAACAGACACAGGCGATCACCGGAAGGAACAAATTAATGAGAGAGGGGACTTCAATCTAATATTTGAACCCCCAAAGGGTTGAGGAGTTAGGGGGGGGAGGAATACCGCGATTGGGAATAAGAGGCAACGGAGAATCGAGCCGGAGTGGAATGAGGGAAACTCTAAAAGAAGAAACACACAAAAGGGTGAAAAAAAAAAAAAGAGGACGAGGCCGGAGGAAAGGTCTTCTAGGAAGACTAACAAATAAAAAAAGGAAACAGTCCAGGGGGGGGGAGAGGAATAAAAAAGAGAACATATTAGCAAGTCAATCCACCGCGAGGGGAAAAAGATCGCAGAAGGGGAGAACGAGGGGGTTTCGGTTGAAGGAAAGGAAGATCGGGGGAAATGGTGTCTTTACTCTATCAAAAAAAAAAACGGGGGAAGAAGAGGAAAAAAAAAAAAAAGCCAAGATGCCGAAACAAGAAAGAACACTAAGGGGCGCAACTCCTTCGGAAATGACATTACAGGCAAAGGAACGGCAGAGAAGGCAAGGAGAGGAGAGGGAAAAAACAGCAAAATGGTCTGGAGGTGCAATTGCCATTTTGTTACTGAGCTGATAGAAGAGAGAAAGCGCGAAGATCACATAGGTCCTGCGGTGGCGTAAAGGGTGTACTGGCAACGGGCTGGGGGGAAATTGGTGACAAGCCAGGACACTGTCGAGGAAAAAAGAGTGGAAAAGCAGTCAGTATCACGGTAGGGGGAATTGCCCACGACAAAATAGCAAAAAACGTAACGGGGAGGGCAATTACCTAGCAAGAAAAAGGACGAAAAAAAGTCGCCTTTGGAGAAAAGAGTCCGCATAAAGGGGGGGTTGGGGGGGGGTAGACAAATAGTCAGTTCCGGGGGGGGCGGGGTAGGGAACTCGAAGATTTCCAAACGCGACCGGAGAGAACAGTCCAGACTCTGGAAAGCTAAAAAGAATCATTTTAATGTTCTCTTTCGGAAGAGAAAAAAAGCAACAGACAGAAAGACCATCTCACTTTTCGTTTGCACGGGCTGGACGGTGAAAGCACTTTGAAATTGGAATTTTGGGCAGAGAAAAGAAAGATTAAGGGGGAGAGAGAATGTCCCTCTAGAAAGAAAGAGGAAAAAAACGGTGGTACCAAAGAAGGGGGAAAAATTGTGGGAAAGGAAGGCTTTAAGGGGAAAGCAACGCAATGATGACGTGAATTACCGGAAAGCAAAGTGGGGTGATAATCGCTATTAAACTGGAGATCGTGATGACGGGAGAAGCTACGGGGAAGAGGGACACTCTTGGGAAGAAAGGGAAGGGGAAAGTTTTTTGAGAGGGAAGAATTGTTGCGCAGCCAGCGAAGTATTGAACCGCTTTGTTATTTAAAAAAGTAAAGAAAAAACATTAAATCCAGAGCCCTGGCGAAGTGAAATATTCCAAAAGGAAACGTTGTCTGAGTAAGAAAGAAAGAATGCAGGCCTCTGGGGCTTTAGAGGGAGGGGCTTGTACAAAGAACGAGCGAATCGCAAGGATGACTTACCTTTGGAGAAGAAGAAGGCGGGAACCAGCAAACAAAAAAGGCACGGGGGGGGGAGTTAACTGGAAGCCCTAAAAAACGGAAAATCGGAAGACAACCTAGAGACGATTGTGTTCAAAAACCCGCAAACGTCCCGGAAAGGGAAGGACTTCCTCAAAGGGGGGGGGGAGTCTCAAAAACGAACGTCTGTTTTGTGGGGAGGGGGGTTAGGGGGGTATTGTTGACGGCCTGAGAGGAAGGACGCAAGTTTTTAGGTATTTCCGTTTGCCAACGGGGGGCGGCCGAGGGGAAGGAAAATTCGTGGACTCCTCCATGAAGGGCAGATACAACCAAGGGAAAACAAGCGAGTCGGTCTTACGGGGGGGAACAGGCGATTGCGTTGAGGGGGGAGAAGGGATGGCGCACAGGAACGGGGGAACTTTGTCACTGGGTAGCGTTCAAACATAAGGACAAAAGGGGGGGGAAAAGATCTTAGGTGTACAAAAAATACCCGCCCGACAGTAGACTCAGCTGTATTCGGCGGAAAAATACTCATGAGAAGTTCTGCGCGCTGTTTGCTGGAGCTCGACCGGCTGAATAGAGTCTGGGCATCCAATGTTGGATGGGGAAAAATGGAGGGGGAACATAAGGATGAGAATTAAGTGACTACTCTATTTATCTCAAAAAATCGAGAAAAAAAAAAAGATTCGAAGAAAGAGGCCGAGCGCCAGAAGACATCAAAAAACCACCTAAGGAAAACTCTCAAATTTTGTTCAACAAGCTAATCACGATAAGACGGGAAGAACGACTCAGGGCAAGGAAAATCTAAAAGAGAAAAATTAGGAGCGCATCAGAGAATCAAAAAGAACCGATCATAGACGGGGGAGGGGGAAAAGAAAAAGTACAGAAACGCTGTGTAACAAGAAATTGTCCAAGTTATGTCAAAGAACCACTCGCAAGGGAAAAGAAGAGAAATAAAGAAATCGCGGTGGGATCATTTGTAGATCAGTTGGAAATGAACAGACAGGCCCACTCTACGCAGACTTTGACAAAGAAATCGGCAAACTGCCTCAGGAAGGAATGCACGGTCAAAAAAGAAACCACGAAAGCACAATCGCAAATCAACAATCGTTTCGGTGTGGTAGAAAGGGAAACATTTCCGGGAGGAAGGGATCGAGGGGGCGTGAGTTAAGTCCAATCGTCAACGTCGGGGGGAAGGAGTCCCTTTGGGGTCAAAGGAGCGTCGGAGCAAACGCGCACTTTGGGGAGCTGAGTAGATGTTGGGGATAAAGGGGGTAAACGCGTGAACTTATGCTTGCGACGAAAGACGACTTGTTTTAAAAAAGGATTCAAAGAAAAAGGCCGGAGGAGCTTCTGGCTGAACGCACGGCGGGGAAAGGGGATAGCCGGATGCGCGGGGGCAAAGGGGGGGGGGGACCATAACAGTTTTTCGCTTTTTAAACTCCAAAGCCGACAAGCTCGCAGGAACCCATGCACTTCGGACAACGTTCAAAAAACCGTTAACACGCCTGTGCGGCCTTAAACAGAGGGAAACGAAGCGCCTGAGGGACGACAGCACGGCGGCAAGATCCTTTAATCCTGCCTCCAAACTGGGGGGGGAAGAGCATTAAGGAACCGTACAATTCATTGCGGCTTAAAGACGCACCCGCTCAACAATTGGGGGGGAGACCGGCGTGTCGGAAAAAAAAAGGGGGCAGATGAGGTCTGATGGCGGGTGTAAAGAATGACGCTCTTCTCAAAGGTATGCCTAAAAACAGGAGGGGGGACACATTGTCAGAGAGGGGGGTCAAAGTTTGCATGGCAGGAAACAAAAAAAGTACGCCCACAAAAGACGGGGATGGGGAAGGGCAGAAGAGAGGGGAGGAGAAGCGTTCCGCGGGAAAAAGTAAAAAGGTCGGGAACGTAGCAACCGACCTTCGGGGGACGAGTCATAAGAATGGCGTCAAGGGGAGGAAGCGACATTCGCCAGAAGGGGAAAGGAAAGTTCAAAAAACGTGAACGACGACTATGTCTACAAAAAAAAGGGGGAAAAAGAAGAGGGGGGGGGAGAAAAAAGGCTACGTCTGTCAGACCTTCCAAATGTAACCGGAGCGCAAAAAGGGGTCAATCTATTGGTCGCATCATCTTAACTTTGACAGGGGCGTGGGCCATCACAAAAAAAAACGCTGCGGGAGAAGGAAGGGGGAAGAAGTGAAGCCGGGGAAAAAGGGCTTCGGAAAAAAACTCGGATCAGGGAAACACACCCTTAAAGCAATGGGCCAAAGGAGAGGACAAGGGATCTGAGGATCAAAAGACGACTGCTAAAGCACTAAAACAACAATGCATACCAGTCAGGGGGATTCGGACAAAAAAAGAACATAATCGTTCAAGAAGAGAAGAAAAAAAAGCCTTATTCCGGAAGTCCCGAGGAGAGGGACCGGGTTCCTCGGTCGAAGATATAAGAGGGTGTCAGGGAAGAGATCGAAAAACCCATAGTGTGGGAAAGAGAAGATCCCTAACACCAAGCTAATAGGAAAACAAACAGCAGCAGAGGAAAAGCTCGGAGGACGGAATTACAGCTCGGTGGCCGGAGCATACTTGCGAGGAAGGAGGAGACGAGAAAAAACGGGGGGAAGTCTTAAGGGGGGGGGGGGAAAGGGTTGTGAAAGATGTACGCATGTGGGCCTACTACGAAGAAGATCAAAGTTCATGGAAAGGAGTTTTATTGGGTGGGGGGAGTGGAAGTGGTGTTGCTGGGAAGGTTCGAAAGGGGTGACGAAAAATGCCAAGAAGGACTCTAAACTTGAAGTGGGAAAAAAACAGCAGGGGGACGCGGAGGAGGGCCCGAAGGTCCACTTGTTCGGGTTCTAAAATATGAACGATGGAACGCAAGGCGAAGGGGAAGGGGGAAACCGCACTTTGGAAGGCCCCAGCGAAAAGCTATCAAATTTTGGAAAAAATCAAGGAAAGTTGGTAAAAAGGACGGAACCGTACTGGGAAAAGGACTAATGTGTAGAATAGAGCAAAAGTAGTGCGGAAGAAGTACGGCTTCCGTCGGGTGAGGGGCTCAAAAAGAGGGTAAGCCCGGTGCCGGCAACTATCCCCTGACAGAATCCGCTCATTGGGCAACATTGAAAACAGCAAAAAAGGGACGATGTGTTACAAGGGGGGCAAGGAAAAGGGGGAAATTCTTGACAGTGATGCAGTGTTTACACCCCTGAAAAAAACTCACTCCTCAAAAAGGGGGAAGAGAACGGTACGAATTGAAGGGGGCGGGCTTTAATGGACCGCAATGAATGTACGTAGGACTTAAAGGGGCCCTCACAGGGTTGCGCGGGGAAAAGGATGGGGAGGAATTGCTTCGAAGGGCGAAGGGAACTGCTGCAAGACAGCGTGAAGGACGACCTTGGAAAAGGGGGGGTGAAGACGGGGGGAATAACGATGGGATCCCGAATGGGAATTGAAACGGTTGTTCATTTTTCATAAAACCCGAAAAAGGAAAAATTATTGGCGCAATCCGAAAAAAACGGAGGAGAATGATATTCCCAAAGCAAGCAGGTTTCCTAGCCAAAAAAGAAAGATGCAAGACTATGTGGCTGTTAAGAATTCGAGGCTGGTAAAAGTCAAGTAGGAACCATAAAGGGGGGGGGGAGGCAAGGACGGACGTTTCAACGCAGACAAAGCTAGCGCAGCCCCGCCAAAAAAGGGACGCGGGGGGGGAATTTACTTGGGACCAAGAAAAAACGTACAATGAAAACCTACCAAGAGGACTTTGCCAACGAAAAAAAAAGTAAAGAGTTTCCCAAAAGGCAGGTGCCTATTCGCAAAAACCAAAAGTTTTTGGGGCGGGGGAGTTGGGGGAGTCGTGGTACGTTGGGGGACGGGCAAGAAAGGCAAGGACCAGTGGGTCGGTTCCAAACGTAGGACCGGCGGTGGAAAAAGGGGGTCGCCACGTCTCAATGAAATTGCTCGAAAAGCCAAACCGGCGCTGAGTACCGGGGGCCGTTCGCTATTTCTGGGGAGAAAGGGGACAACCGGGTCATTAGGTCTTGCACCCTAAAGGAGAGAGAGAGCTAAAGGGGGGAAGAGAAAACTCAACGGAACGGGAGAGGGGAACAAAGGGGACGCATTCATTCAATTGCGCGAAAAAAGGAAACCAGGCGAGCAAAGCGGGGGGTACTTTCGGCGAGGGGGAAAGATTATTCATTCGGTGGCGAGAACACAATGTTGGAGGGTAAATTAGAGGGGGGGAGGCAGAATTAAAAGGTTGGAGGACTAT
>Ga0179593_1295706_pt1 | contig 14546 bp, 22 predicted proteins | sample CZODoug2_1_08_16_FD_185931 | JGI IMG/M metagenome (GOLD analysis project Ga0179593, IMG submission 185931) | Vadose zone soil fungal communities from Angelo Coast Range Reserve, California, USA - CZODoug2_1_08_16fungal (PacBio error correction) | ecosystem: Environmental > Terrestrial > Soil >...
CGAGGTCTCAGGTCGCGGGAAAGATGCAAGGTCGACTATCAGCGAAAGAGCACAGAGGGCTCTCGCCGGCAAAAGAGTAATTAAGACCCTTTAGCCAAGAACAAGGATTCCATGCACTCATCGAGCGATTAGGCATCTGACACATCGTGAGGATTCAAAGCAAAAAGAATGCTAAAAAAGACGATAGCGCATCTGCGTACGATGGGGCAGGACCCAGGTGCGGAGCAGGTGGGGTCAAAAAGTCGACCGTCGGGGGTAGAAGCGTTCTCGGAAGAGAGTGATCAATAAAGAATCCAAGGTTTTTCCTGTCGGGGGGGGGGACATAAGGGAAGGGTGCATAGCCGCTCTGGTTGAGGGGGGGAAAAAAACAGTCTAAACGCAAACCGTGGGGGGGATGGCGTCAATCGATCAGACAAAGGGAAGGCGGGAAAACGAAGGCACGCCAGAAACTTAGATGCTAAAAATGCGTTATGATGAGAACAGTATAGGGGGGAAGAAACGGAGGCCGCAGACTCGGCGGAGAACTTCAAACAAGATGAACCGATAAAAGAAATCAACACTGCCACGGCAGAAGTCGCTCAAGGCGATGGAAAATAGTTGCTAGGGGCGCCGTCCGTCGCAGAAAGGAACCTCTTCACATCGCGGGGGCTAAACAGATGGCTGGAAAAGGAGGGAACAGGGGGACCAAGTTAGGCAGAATCGGTGAACCGCACGCCAACACCACAGAGGAAGACTTAGGCAAGATTGAAACCATCTTGCTGATGGGAAAGGGTTCCGGTTAAAACGAAAAAAAAAAATCATGCAAGGAGAAGTCCAGAAAACAAGTGGTAGCTCACCCTAAGAGCCGGCGACCTACTCAGAAGTCTGAATGGCCAGACAAGAAGAGTCTTCTGGCAGCAAGAGTGGCGACGCGCAAGATAACGAAAAAAAAAATCTGCTAGGACATGAAGCACACCGAAAGAGAGAAAACCGCGCACAAAAAGACAGGTGCTCCCGCTAAACTGCAGACGGAGGTGCGCGCCTGGGGAACCCAAAAACAAAAAGTGGAAAAAAGAGCAAGCGCGCATGGATCGCCGCGGAAAAATACACCAAGGAACGCTCGGGGGGGGGAAGGGGGTTTGACCTTTGCGCATCTTGCAAGGATCGAAGTTAACCGATGAGACCATCATGCTTAAACATGAAATGCCACGAGCAAAGGGGTCAAAAAAAAAAAGAGGTTGGGGTCAGTGGGTAATGAAAAATACCACGATTGACGGTAAAAAAAAACCGAAGTGAAGGACAACAAAAGGAAATGTCTTCGGGGTGGGGGGCATTGTCCGAGTGGTCATTTGAAGAGAAAAAAGGTGGCGTGGAAAAGGGTTGGGTCAAGGGCGATCTGCTAGGGGTGACGCAAACACTTTGAGGTCAGGCGAGCGTCATCGGAGGCTGCCGGGATGGTGCGGGACAGGGAGGACGTCGCGGCAGCATGGGGGAGATTAACATATTACGCCCATCGGATCAGGGGGAAATCTCAAGAAAAAACAACAAGAGGAGGAGAAAGTGAATCTCCATCGTTACTGATTAAGTACAGCTTGGGTGGGGAATCTGGCGACGCAAGTCTCGAAACAGGCCCCCCAGTAAGCCGCGCGATGACGCAAGTCTTCGAAGGAAAATCATGAAAACTGAAAAAAGATCTAACAACCATGCCAACAGCGCACGACTGCCATTCTTTCAAAAAACATAAAGCAGGTCAACCCCGCAGACAGAAAGCGGGCGTTAACAGAGTTCATATTCTGTCTATCAAAAAGGGTATTGTAATGAAAAAAAAAAGAACACGATCCTAGTCCCCAATCCTATACCAATTCCACGGAACAAAAAAAAAAAAGACGGAAGGACAAACGGCAAGCCCGGCGCCAGCAAAAGACAGCTCGGACCACGAGGCCGTCTTGAGGGTGAACGCAAGAAAGTCCAGGACTCGCTGAAGTTGTGGGGGGGGAAAACAAAGAACCATAACAAATGGGTTACTGAAAAAGGTCGGAGGGTGACACGAGGGCGAGGTTCAGGTTTTCGCTCGGCGAGAAGTGGAGGGGTGCGTTGGCCAAGAGCTCGCGCACTCGCGAAGGAAAGAAAAAAAAAAATTCCCGGTGTCTGAATTGCGCTCAATCCACAGGGAAAAGGTAGGTCTTGCGTGGCGGACGGCCCTAGAGGCCGCGGTCATAGAGGCATGATCACGTTGGGCAGGGGGGGGGCGTACAAAGGAAAGAAAGGGGTATGGATGCTAAGCCGATCTGGGCGGAAGTAGGCGCTCTGCATCCTAAAAGAAAACATCGGTCATAGGAACGCCGCCATACGGAGGCAGAGAAGCCCCGATGGGGGGCAATCGTCGACTTGCCGTAGCAGAGGCGAAAACCATCTACCGTTGGCCGCGAAGACAGAGGCGACTGAGGTTTTTCGGGCCCTGATCCGCTATGGAAGGTTATTTGGTAAACAAAAACAGGGTGCGAAAACCGTCTGCGACAAGACCGTTCGGCGCTAATGTAGAAATACATAAAGCATAGGGGGGAGGGAAAAATCGGGAGTCAATCGCCGGATATGTGTCAGGGATCTCGAAGAAAAAAAAACAGCCGAATCGCTGGCGCGAGAAGGGCAACAGTTTCGCAAGAAATAAGAGACTTGCGGAGAACACTTCAAGTAGTAGACGAACAGGAACCTCCTAGCGGGAACAAAAAAGGCGCCAAGAGAAATCCGAAACCGAAAAACCCGACGGAAAGAAAAACCTCATGATCGCCAAACAGGGGAAGCCCAAGCGTACGCAGAATGCCGATTCGAGTCTTTCACAGGAGAAAAAATGGGGATGGCCGCTACGATGATGGGAAATATGCGAAAATAAAAAAAAAAAAATTGCTAAAAACTGCCGCATTGAAGAAAAAGTGATGACGTGGGAGCATCGACAGGAAAAAGGGGGCAGGGCCGTCGGGAACGCAAGGAAAAAATAGTGGAGGGGGAGACAGAGACCTAATCACCACAACGGAGAGGGAAATCGAAGGGGGTCCTAGTAGGAAACCCGACCTGGTCAGGGAAAAGACGACATGCTCATACCTGGACGGCCGGCCGCCCCATCTTCCTGATCGGAATTGGGAAAAGCAAAACGAAATCATCGTCATGTCGAGCGCGGCCAAAACTCGCGGTGACATACACGTCGAAGAAGAAAATCGTCAAAGGTTGAATAAAAGGCCGAGATATCGGAAATGAGGCGTACGAATGGGACGTAACCCCCCATGGGTCTAGAATTCTGGGTCAGGAATTGAGAGTCCAGTCGGGGTGTCTGGCAAAAACGCCGGCGATCTTTTGCGCGGAAGTTTGGGCCCCTAATATCCAGATAATTCGGGCGTACCGTGGATGAAAAAAGGGGAAAATGGGTCTCTCCCACACAAGATTGTGTGAAACTACGGAAAAGAGAAAGGGAAGCGAGACCACGCGGGGGGGGGGGGTGGAGCTCGGGGGGCTCCGTCGCCCAAACCTATGAGGGACGAAATAAAAAAAAAGCGAGCCGGTAAAAGCGCTGCGTTTAGAAGTAAATTAGCGCCGAAGAGGGCCGCAGAAAAAGGGGAGGACCCAAAAAAAAACGAATAACCAAAAAGTCCTCTTTGTGACTGCGAGAATCACCGAACTGCAGGATGACAAACAAACTAAGGCGCAGAGCTCTCAAATATGAAAAGCCAAATAAAAAGGGGCGCTGTTTCAAAGGGCCGGGGGAAAAGAAGGGAAACTGAGAGTCAATCTGTCCTTCTCGCAGACGCGAAGGCGATAAAAGACCATATTGCGAGGCCGCGCGAAAAGATGCCTAGCGCACGCGAAGGAAAACTCACCGAATTAGTATAAGGGAAGATGGGGGAGGGGTCCGCCATCAAAAAAACACTTAATCAGGGCCTCATATTAAAGATCGTCGAGGACCACAACCCGAAGGGGGGGGGAAGTCAAACTACTCTAAGAGAGATCGAATTGAAGGAGCCGACCGAGACAAATAATCGGGAGGGGAGGGGAGGTCGGGGGCCAGCATAACGAGTTGATAGCCGTGTAGATACAACCGCATGACTGATAGTCCATGAGCACAAAAGTGAAAAGAGCAGCCGCTAAAAAAAGAAAACGACCAAGGGGAAATCATCAAACCCTGGTGCACTGCTGGCTATAAAACGGCAGTTGTGAAAAAAACCAAACTTGGGAAAGAGCCGCGCGCATGGGATAGGGGCAACAGGTCACAACGGAGCCGTGTTCGAACCTGATTGATAAGCCTTCTTCTCAAATGGACATGGGTCTCATACCATACGAAACACACGAGGGAAACCATAAGAAGGTGGTTACTGTCCGGAACACGGGAAGACGGGGGGTAGTGGGGAGTAAAAGAAGCTTGAGAAACAGAATATGAACTATTTCCTTTCTGTGCTTAAGGTCCAGCGGGGCTTTGAGAAAGCAATGAGGAAAAAATTGGCGTCGATGGAGAGGTTTGGGAGGACGATCGGGGGAGGAAGGTAATCGCAAAAAACTGGGAATCAAGAGGGGCGGGAACATGGCGGAACTTTGGGGAAAGGGCGGCGGACCGTTCGAAGGCGCACGAGTTGGGGAAACAGGGCCAGGGGGCTCAAGTTGGGGAAAATGACGCTCATCAACAAAAAAGGGGGGTGCGGAGATTTAAAAGTAGAAAAATTAAAAGAGGGTTACCCAACCTGGGGGGGGACTCTAGAGAACGGTCCGCCAGAAAGAAAATTAGCCGCAGAAACGAAAAGAGGAGTCTTCTATCAGGGAAATCACAAAAAGGGGGGAGGGAACGGACAGATCAAAACAAAAAAAACATGAATGTCGCAGCGGGGATGGGAAAGCGTACAAGTCGGGAACGCACAAGACCAACGGATGACGGAATAGGGGACATATTCTGTTTAACTGAGACCACAGGGGGGAAATACAACACTAAAAAAAGAGATAGTTGAAACATTACCCAACTGTGAGAGGGAACGAACGTCCTAGGGGAAAAGGGTCTACATACGGCCCGACAAGAACGGGCAATAAATCGCCAGGACAGATCGACAAGAGCCGTCCTGGAAGTGAAGCAGGACTATCCATTGACGGCGAGGAGGGAACAAGTTGTGGTGTAAAAAACGAAGGAACCGCACCAACTGGGTTAGCGCGTAAATAAACGTTTCTGGGTGAGAAGTCCTGGTGGCATCGGAAGTGCAGGGTTTGGACAGTTGGACACAGAGCGCGCAAAGAGAGTAAAACGCGAGGCTGCAGGACCCCAAGAAAAAAAAAACCGTTGGGAAGGAAAAAAGAAGGACAACCGAAGCCGCGGAGGTCGAAGGTATTTACAAAAGGAGCGGATCATAAAAAGGGATTCGTGGCAGTTGCAGCAATTGGGGAATGGAAGGATAAGACGAAGCCGATCTGGGGGGAGGTGCGGTATCTCCGTGGAGATAGGGGTCAGAAGGGAAGACGTACGTAGCAAATAGGGGAAAGGAAGAGGGAAACTTCCCGGACATCCGGAGGACTTACAGTCCCGGCAATTCTGAATACGGGAAAAAAAAGACGACTGGCTCAAAACCAACATGATTGCCCGGACATTTGAGAAGCTGCGTCAGGGGAATGTAGAGAGGGAAACGGGGAAGGAAATGTGGCTATAGGAAGGGAGGGGGAGAAAATTTTCCAGGGGGTTTTAACGCCTTATACGGGAGGTATGCGGCATACAAGTGGAAGTAAGCTAATCGTAAAAATCATTACTCTACCGTGGATTCAAGCGCGCCCCGAAAAAAAGGGCGCAATATAACTCGGCGGGATACACAACCACGAGTGTCTCGCTGAGTCGAAGGAGGCGCAGTTTTCAAAAAATAGAGAAGACGAAAAGAACAATTACGGGAAAGACCAGGACCAATCGAAAAAAGGGGGGCAACCAAAAAACTAGAAAGAAATCCGGGACCAGACAAAGAGGAAACGTAATGTGGAAAGACCCACAAGGATAGACCCAAGGGGGCTCCCAAGAGGGGAGAAGTAATCCGCGGTCAACAAAAGAATGGTCATCAGGAGGAGTTGAATAAAAAACGGAATTATGGGAACATAAAAAAAACGTTGGTAGTAACCTGCAGCCGATAAAGGGGGGGGGCGTGTCGACCAAAGCAGGGAATGAAGAGGGGGGAAGGTGAGGAATCGGTGAAGGAAAAGGGCGCAGGAGGAGACAAGTCGTTACTCGACACGAGAATCAAAAAAAAAAAAAGAAAAAAAAGGAGAAGAGGATCGGAGGTCGATGTAAGAAAATCATATCAGGTCGATTCAGCGCACTCAGACCAAAGGATGCCGCCGCCAAAGAGAATGAACGCTGCAGCAAAACCACTTGACAAGTCGATTCAAAAAGGTAAAACGGGAAAAAAAAATCTGACAAAGCCATCGGTACCGCGCAGTCAAACCGTCCGGCCTGGAACAGGAGGGGGGGGGAAGGAAAAGGCACGAGAGAGCGGGAAGAAGGGACGGAACCCAAGGGTGCGAGAATTCTTGTGTTCATGACCTTCAGCCGAAAGGGTGGCCAAATAGGCAGGTAGACGGGAGATGAGAGTGGGAATAAATATAGAGGAACGATCAAGGTTCAAACTTCTTGGGGGAAGAGGGGGGGAGAATAAAGGGGGAACCGAGACTCTATTTCTTGGCGAAGGAAGGGAAAGAAGTAACAGCGGAACCAACAGGAGGTGGGGTGGTCTCTTATAAGAAAAAGACACACTATCCACGAACAGGCGCTCACGATCACCCGGGTAGAAGGACAGGCGTTATAGTGAGAAGAGAAAAAAAGGCCGAAAAAATTCGAAAACTTAAAAAACACTATCCTCTGGAAAAAAATATCGACCAATGAGAAACGCTAGACATCGAAAAAAAAGGAGCCGATCTCGCCCCAGCATGGGCAATTTAAATAGGGTTTGAGAGGTTTCCCGAAAAAAGAAGAAGAGGCGGCACGCGCGGGCCGGAAGAGCCATCAGGCAATGAGGGGAAAAAGGAAAGAGCGACCAAATGGGGGGGGGGGACTACGACAAGCCGACTCATACGAGAATTCTCCCATAAAAGGAGGGTGCTTGCGGATCAAATTTGGGAGAAATTTTCTTCAAAAAACAAAATAGGAAAACAGGGGAAAATCAATGCCGACAAGGTATCCTCTTAATCATCAAAAAACCCGATCGACGGGGCACCTACTTATCCAGGGACAAACAGGGAGGAGCGTTTCTGGGAGAAGAAGAGAGGAGTTGCGGAATACGGAGCGGGCTGTGCACGGCCAAAAAAAAACGAGTGAGGAAAGAGGCCATGATCCCCCGGAGACGACCACGCCCTTTTCTAAAAAGAAAAAAAAGTTTTCATGCTTAGGGGGCTGAGCCAGTAGTTGTGGGCACGACCAACGGGGACAGAAAAAGCAGGGATCGCCGGATAAAGCGAAGAGGGGTCAGCTGGATTAAGGAGACCGGCTGGCCCTGGCCAGGGGACCGAAAGGAAGGGGGCAGAAAAGAAGGGGGCCATGAGCAACCTAGACTATTGGGTGGGTACTGGACGGACAAATAGCAACGTTTTGGGCCGGGTCATACCAAAAGACTAGAGTAAGATAATCGTTTCACGCAGAATTTCCTGCCGGGGAGTAGGGAGCATGGTCCGCACTCGTTGAAAGAGGAGACATGGAGGGAGATTTTTTGGGAGGGGGGGCGGATCGTCGGTGACACGTCAAGAGGCAGGAAATCAGGAGGCAGACTGGGCGGGCCTGGGGCGGACGTTCGCGGCGCGGGAGAGGGTGGGACAACAAAAGGAAGGACCGGCTCACGATTTGACATAATAAAATCCAACGAGGCGGATAAAGGGTCGTGAAGCGCTGGGGGCTTAGATGTGGGGGACCCAAAGAGTGGAGACCCGCGGAACGTCCCGCAGAAAAACAAAATCGCCGCAAAAAAAAAGTCCGGGGGGGGGGGGCAGCGCTCAATGTTGCTATCACCCCAAGTCGGGAGAACAAAACAGCGCCATCGACGCCAAGCAGGACAAGTCACATTACAACTACAAACGAGGAAAAGGCTCACACTCAAAAAAAGCATCGAAACGAAGGGGGGAGGGGGAACGAAGGGGTCGGCATGTTCTACTATGGTTCAGGGAAAACTCAACCCGCGGCAAAAGTAAAAGACTTAGGCGTGAAGGGTCTCAAAGGACCCCAAAAAAAAAACCCCCACCAAAAAAGGAAATGTGCAAACGGCCCCTGGCCAGAAAGGGAAGGAACAGGCAGCAATCAACGACCACCTAGGGGAAAGTCAAGGGGGTACAGAGAAAGGCGCGGCGATGGGGGAAGGGGGTGCAAAAAGAAATAGAAGGCAAAATGGGTGAGCGGAGGAAAAAAAGGTGGGGGTCGGAGGGGCCAGTCGAGAGGAAAAAAAAAAAAGATAGGGACGGAAAAAAGTGGGGTGCTTTTCTAAGAGCGAAAAGCACTCGGCAAAAAAAAAAAAGCAACACGCAGGCCTCTACCTTCAATAAGGATAGCCCGAAGTAGGTCAAGCCTGAGGAGGACAGGTTGGAGGAAAGGGACGAAAAAAAGAAAAAGATCCTGGGGGGAAATGGAGAACGTTTAGGAAAAGTGGGTCCAATGGGGGGAGTGGATAGCCGCGTCACTTATGGAGCTCGCTTCGGGTCAAGACCGAAGATCTGCTAAGTCGAATCTTGGAAAAAGAATCTTCAGCCAAAAGAAGGGGAGTCAAAAAAAAAGCGATCAATTCCTGTAAAAGCGGAAGAACACATTGCAAGGCCAAAGAAATCGGAGAATTGAGTATGTGAGAAGTGCCGAGATTTGGACGAAGACCGGGGGGCCTGGATCTCGGTGAAGAGGATAGGGGTTCTACTGAAAGCCGTGGTCGATTCTGGCTGCCCTCTCTACTCAGGCTAACTGACGCGGAGGATCGAGGCACGGGAAGCGGAAAAGGAAGGGTAGGGACAGCGAAGAGCCATAACGGAGAAAGGGAAGACAACCCTCCTTGTAGAGCTGGCTTCCTATATATGCAGGGAACTAATCGAGGCGTACAGGATGGACTGAAACCAATACTGAACCGAAGAAGATGGAATCGAGGAAGGACAAAACAATCATCGAAAGGAAGCCGGAAGGTTGGACGACCAAAAGAAATAAGGAACAGGGTCCACCCATTATCGCAAAAACTGGGGAACCATAGCATAAGTACAACCTCTGTAACCCAAGGAGAAAGGCCGGAGGGGTGGAATGACGGGAGGCGATAAAAAGGGGGGCAAAGATAGGGAAAAAAGAAGTCTCACTGCTCAGGGAGAAAGTGGCGTGGGGGTGGGGCAACGATAGATGGGGGGCAAAAAAAAATCGATGAGAGAGGCGAAACCTGATAGGTTGGATAAGGCGGACCGCAGGAGAAGAGCTCACCAAAAAAACAAAACGAGGAGGAGAGGGAGGGGAGAGAATCGAGGAGAAGCGAGAACAGATAAAAAGGGGGGCTACTCAGCAGGCTAAGAACCGGCAGGGAAGGGCCCGGCCAAAAGAAAAATAAGGGGCGAGACTCACCAAGTTCTGGGAAAAGCGACTGCAAGGGGGGAGAACGGCAACGGGGGTAACTAGAGGACAGCATCTATCGTCGAGGGGGCAAACGGACGCTTAATCATGGAATGAAAGAACAAATTCGGCATGAAAATTGCAAAAAGAAAACCTTGGGTGAAGCGGGTTGTAAAGTACGGCAGCGGACCGCTCGGGGTGGTCGGCCAGGTTAGGAACGGAAGGGAAGACTTGCTGGCTAGGGGGAACAAATCTAGTCTACAAGCAAGGCTTTGCGTGAGTAAGGAATACGTAATTGCTCGACGAATCAGGGACTGGTCCGAAACGGAAGGCATATCGACGCAAAAGATGGGACCGCTTTTGTGGGGGAAAAGAAAGATAATCGTAGTCAAAATCATAATGCCCTGTCCGCGAGAGCCTCGAGCACCGGGGCAGAGGGCTCGTGGATTGGTGAGAGAAAAGATTAGCTCCAAGAGGCCGCGCGGGGAGAAAACTATCACACCGGGGGGGTCAACTAGGCTAGAGAAGGGATAAGGAAAGCTACAAAAGAAAGAAGAAAAAAAAGGAGAAGACCGAGCCAAGACTGCATTTCTCTTTCAAAGTTTCATCTCCGAAGGAGCGCATTGTCACGCAGCGGGGCCTGCCATAGTAAGCAGGGTTGCGGGAAAAATTGCTATCCATTTCAATAAAAAAAAAAAAACTACTGACGAGAGCTAAGGAGACGCCGAAGAACGAGATCCGGCTGGAGGAGAAAAAAAAGAAATCACTGAATAATTTCCAAAAAATATGAGGGAATCAAATCAGGGCAGAGAACCCGCGGAAAACGATTCGGAGCAAAGGGGGAAAAAAATACGCCGTGGAAAGATAGATGCGAAAGCTGGCTTGAATGAGACGAACCCGTGTCTGTGGGCGGAAAAAAGCTCGGTTGCGATCGCGCGGGGGCCAAACGCACCAAGAATTCTGCTCGACGATGAGAACACACAAGACATACAGAGATAAAAAACACCAACCTCAACGTGTGTAAAGTCGAACACACAGGTGGGGGTGAGGGGATGAGGCTCGCCTTAAGTGGGTGCCACACAACACAACTTGACCAAAATCAGGGGGCAGTCTCGGGGTGGCAAGGGATTCAAAAGAAAGGGAAGGCCTAGGGGTCAATCTGGATTGACCTGACAAGGGATTGCCCGTTATCGCAGGGGAAGATGGAAAAAAAGAAAGCTTCAGAAACCATTCTAAGGAAAATATTTCACCGGTGTACTGGAGAAGAAAAAAGGTCCTCGTTGGGAAGGGAAGGGAAACCACACACAAACGAGTTCGGAACAGAATTCACGAGAAATTCGTGTAGGAGAGAAGTTGGGGAAGCGGGTCGTTTGAATCGAAAGAAAATCGTCGCGGGAGATTTGTGGTGTTTCCTGTGAGAGAGGCTCGAGAAAAAAATTAAATGCGCTGGGACTCAAGACTTGCTTCATAGAGGCGAGGGGACTTTGCTGGGCTTGGCGGACCTGGAGAGGGACACGAGGTGGGGGGGGGGACCCAAAAACTCCGAACTCATCTCAGATCAAGTAGGAGAAGGGCCATGGAAAGGTAGGGGTGTCCCAACCTCGGCGCACGAGACGGTAAGAAATCCCGCCCAAATTAGCAAGAACGAGATGACTCAAGGGGAGCAACGACTAAAAGGTGGGAAGGAACCGGATCCCAAGAGAATTCAAAACGCTGACCCATGTCAGCAGGGGGCACAGAAGCGGCGCGGACAAATGATCAACAAATGACCGCAGACAAAGAACTAGGAAAGCAAATGGAAAGTATGTTTTTTGAAAGCAAAAAAAAAAGGTATGTTGGGGGGACCACAGGACCCGCCTATTGTAAAAGTCTAAAATCGAAATGGTCGAAAGAAGGAGGGGGAGCAAAAAGAAAAGGGCAGGAAAAGGGGAACCCGGCGAAAAGTGAATCCAGCTCGACCAGGACCGTCCTTGAGGGGAAGAGAGAGAAAGGTAGACGGCGGGGATGGCTTTGGGGGCACGGCGACCAGAAAACGAAAAAAAGAGCGGTAAAAAACAGGGAACGGGAGGTGACGGGGACGAGAGTGACAGTGGGGATCAGCGAGAGGAACTCTCCGAAACAAAGCAAGCTCTGAAGAAAAAAAAACCCACCTGTCTGAGGCGAGAAGGAAAAGACGAGAGCAAGAGGAGGTCGCGGCGGCGGAGGGGGGGTGGCAGTGAAAAAAAAGAAAAAAGAGGCCAGAGAAGAGAAGATGCGGCAGTCACTTTTTCGATTGCGAAATGGAAACAGAATTTTTTTTGTAGAAGAAGGCAGTGCGATAAGAGGGGGGCGCTCAAGGAAAAGAAGAAGAAGCGGACGTCGCAAGCGGAGAGAGAGACTGACCGCCAGTAAGATGATAAAGGCTCACTGGAGATCCAGGCGAATGGCTTCGCAAAAAAGAAAAAAGAAGGGGCAGGACATGGGAGTAGAGAGGACACATGTGGAGGAAAGCTGTGAGGTCAGTTGAGAAGAAAGAAGTTCGAGAGAGGCAGAAGGATAGTGTCATTCGCCTCTGCCGTTCTTCAGGGGAAAAGCTCTTTAAAGTCTAAAAGGCAGCTCAGAACGAAGGGTATCGAAGGAGCTCCGCAGAGGAAATGGGGCACGATATTTAAAGAGAAAGAAAAGATGAAAGCGAGACAAAAAGAAAAAACGCATTTGTCTGATCAGGAAAAATCCAACGTTCAACTATAGGAAAAGAACATTCCGTTATTGGTCAAGGAAACGCCTGTAGAGTACTGATATTGGTAGTCAAACGATAAGCCAAAGGAGAAGAAGAAGGAAGGGTTAAAGACAACCCCGAACTGAAGAGCCTGGACAAGGGGTATAAAAAGGCTCCCAATCTCTCAAAGAAGAGTCATTTGGGTTGAACCAAAATAGCCGAAGGGATGTTTGGGGAGAGTGAAGAGAAGAAAGAAGAGGAAAATGGGGAACGATGAGGAACAAAGAAAAGGGGTGCGCTAGACATGGCAAGGTGGGAGGGAAAGGGGAGCAAAGGCGAGGAATAGCGGCCTCGGTAGGAAAGGTCGAAACTCTGGAAATATAAAACGAATATATAGAAAAAAAAAAAAACGGAGGGGGGGAAGAAATATGATCGATACTATGGAGGAAAACCAGGGAAAGACTATCAGGAATGATCAAAGCACGCCGGCCGCCCCGAAGACTGATCAAAACTCAACGAAAAGGCTTCAACTACTGTCGAAGAGGGGGGATAAGATTAAACAAAAGAAGACGTTATCTTCGAGGGATTCAAAAGCCGTTAAGAAGAAAGAATGAAGTGGTAAACATCGGACGTGCGCTTACTATGGGGAACAAATGGCGATAGTCCAAGGTAAAATGGAGAGGCCGTACCCGGGGGTGGGGGGGGAAAACGGGGGTCAGCTGGGGGCTTTCGAGGTAGCGGCAGGGGGGAGAAAATGAGGGGAGGAGATCGGAACCGTGAATACTGAGTGGGGGGAAAAAAAGGAGCCATCTATGGAAAGAACTTCCTTAGAAAGAGAGAACCAAGAGGAGAAAAAGAAACGGCGGTGGGGGGGAGCTCTGCGTTAGGATACGGGGAGAGGACACACAAAAAGGGGGCTCGGATTTCAGGATTTATTGTCAATAGAATTGAACAGGGACCAGGGACCGTTCAGAAGGAGGGCGAAGAACCACAGATCAGAGGTCGCAAAGGGAAAGGAAAGGAAAAGAATCGACGAACATGCAAAGTCAAAAAAGCTAAAGTCTGACAGGACCAAGGTGAGATGGGTGTGCTCGTAAGCGGGACAAGGCAAAGTCGACGCTACATTAACATCGGGAGGGGGGAACTCAGCGAAGAAACTTATGACGAGAAGTGCTAGAGAAAACCTTTGCTACGAAAGTATGCACCGCCTACGCCAAACAAGAAAACGGAGATCGGGGACTTAAAACTAAAGAAAGTTAATACACTTGGAGATGGGACCGGGACCATCAGACGGATGGAAGGGCAATCCGCGCGTCCTGTAAGAAAAACCCCAGGAGGAAGGGGATACCTACTCGGTCTAAGAGGAGGAAAGACCAAGACAAAAAAAGAATGAACGGGACGGGAATTCAAAATCATAGTCGAGGGGGAGTAGCCGCGGGGAAAGAAAACGTAGGCAGAGGGAATATCCCCCCGGAAACTCTAACGAACCAGACACCTCCGAAAAAAGGGGCAGAAAACCGCTGCGTCAACAGGTTTGGTGAAACAGGGGGGCGCAAAGGACAACCACACTTTTGACAGAGGGAAGAGAGACATAGGTCGGAAAGGGTCAACACTCAAAGGGAAGGAAGAGTGTCGAGAGGAAGGACCTGAAGGGGCTGCCCTTTCTCTTTCAAGGTCCTTCTGAAGTCACTTGGAAAAGTTCCAAGGTAGGTCCGAAAAACTCGCAAGAGGGGGGGTATTGGGGTCGGGACCAAAAACCAAAAAAAGGGGGGGGCCATTCGAACAGAAAAAAATTGGGAAAAAAAGTCGGGGGTCCTTAGGGTGAGAAAAGGCACGAGAGGTCCGGGGAAAAGACAGAACTTGGCGGAAGAGGGGGAGCTGTTTGGTTGGGGGAAATCTGAGATCGCAGGTAAAAGTCGGAAAGCGTGAGCTAGTTGAGGGACGGGAAAAAGGGGGGGGGTTGAGGGGGGGGAGAAAAACGTTTAGGAGGAAAAGAGTGGGACAACCCGCTTTGAAGAACGCGCACTCAATTCTCCAAAAACAGAATAAAAAGAGAGGGGGGGTCAAAGAGAGAGGGAAAAATGGGGGAAAACCAACCGAAAACTCGAACGGGCCAACAGCCCGGCCAAAAGGAAACGCCGAGGGGGAAAGAAGTGAGAAGCAGCTGATGAATCAAACAGATAAGAAAAAAAAAGGCAAAACACATCGCAGGTAAAGAGTCGGAAAACGACCGCTGAGGAAAAATTCTCAAGTCACTCAAAAAAGCAGACGAAAGGGAGAAGAGGGAAATTACTGTTCTAATAAAAGGGT
>Ga0179593_1592430_pt1 | contig 14546 bp, 16 predicted proteins | sample CZODoug2_1_08_16_FD_185931 | JGI IMG/M metagenome (GOLD analysis project Ga0179593, IMG submission 185931) | Vadose zone soil fungal communities from Angelo Coast Range Reserve, California, USA - CZODoug2_1_08_16fungal (PacBio error correction) | ecosystem: Environmental > Terrestrial > Soil >...
TCAAAAAAAAAAAAAGGGACTTCTTCCTTCTCCAAGGAGGAAGCGAAACTGTTATGTTTGTCGGGAAAAAAGGAAGTGAGGCCGTGGGAGGCTAAACAAACTTTAAAAGCCTTCCACATTCTCCATTAAAGCCTGAAAGGGAAAAGAAATCTCCAGAAGGTCCAAAGTCTGGTTCAGGAGGGAGATCTTCTTGAGTGCCCGGAGCGCACGCGGAGAGGGGCGATGGGTTAGATAAAAGGAGTAAGGAGCGAGGGTGGAAAGCAGTCGCTGTTGGCTCAAAGAAGTGGGAGGGGCCCAGAATTGAACCCTGGTATGTCTCTCAAGATGCCTACTCATGGGGGGGGGAGGTCCCACCGCCGAGCCCGGGAGATAAAGCGAGTTAAACCCTGAAGGGGGAGAGGGGACCCATCAGGTTCCTAAGCCTCGAGGTCCTGTAGGGGGGTCGAAATGCAGGAAGAGTTGTTATCTTCGAAAAGAAGAGCGGCATCCGAAGGAAATTAGGGGGAAGGAATGTGAGGGAGGGGCTCCTTTTCTCATTTTCGGGAGGGATGCGTGCGCGAGGCGATCTTTCTTTCAGCCGCGTCTGGAAAAAAAAATGGTGCTGCACTACTTGACGCCGATGCATTTACCGGACGCTACGGTCAGGGGGAATTGCGACGTTCGGGAACCATTCAGATCTGCGTGGGGAAAACAAAAAGAGAGCTAAACTCCGGAACAGCTTGACGCCGATGGGTCATCACGGAGCCACCTTTCCCGACAATGGATTGGGGAGTCTCAACAAAGACTTCCGGGGTGTTTGGGAACGCATGAGAAGGGCGTCGTCGTGAGGTGGAAAACAGCAAAAGCCTCCATCTCCTCGGGGGGGGGGGGTGGAATTCTTGTGGGGGGGACGAGGTCGAAGAAAATAGTGGTAGAAAGAAATCCTCGGAAACAAGCCATATTCTTTTATCGAAGCCGTATAGAGGACTTGTCCGAGAGTGGCACACCCCCAAAACTCGGGGAGTCCTGAAGGGGGTTTGTGCTCCACCGTAAGGGCTGCAAAAGGCCGTCGGGGGGGCACCACCAAGGATCGAGGGGAGGGGGCCTTGTTGCGCCGGAAGCAGGGAGGTTAAAGAAAGGAACGGGTGGAGTATTAGGGCCGCTACGGTAGCAGATTCGAAGGACACCCGGTGGGAAGGGATTGCTTGGTATGACCAGGCCTCGTCCTCGGGAAAGAGGGGGGACATTAAGGGGAAAAAGGACCGGGGTCGAAGGAAAGAAAAAACGGTCCACCATCCACCCTTCGGGGGAGATGAAGGAAGCGGAAAGTGCGGGAAAGTGGACCTCCGATGTAAATTACGAAGACTAGAACGCGGGATGAGTCCTCTGGCTGAAAAGGGGAGAACATAGTTCAAGAAAAGCATTGGAACGACCACTGGGAGGACCGGGAACCAGAACCGATGTTGCAGCTCTGAAGCGCGGCCGGGTGTGGAGACGATTTCTTCGGCGAAAAGGGGAGAGACAGAGACACAAGGGAGAGGGAAGGTTCAGGGAGGAAAAATCCGACTAAAGGAAAATGTTCTAGTACTCGGCTCGGGGGGGCCCGCGGGGACTTGCGACGCGGGAAGCGGCTCAAAGGCCTACAGCCCGCACAGGAGGGAGGGAAAAGGGTTAGCCACAGAGGAACCCCCTGTACAAAGCGAAGCCACCAAAACGCCTCCTGGAGGCAGCCAGGCCTCCGCAGCCAGCCCCCCAACCGCTATAGGGCCACCCACCGAGGTTCAGGAAAAAACCCCCCGGTTCCTGTTCACCGTGGCCGAACAAAAAAGCCCTTGTCGCTGGGGCTCACGGAAATGTGCCTTCCCAGGGGACCGCAAGGGGGGGGGTCAGATCTCTCACACAAAGGAGGCTGATGAAAAGAGGGGGGAAGCCCCCTCCCGGCAAGGACCTGTTTACAAGGAAAAAAGAAAGAAACGGAGGGGGGAAAAGGAGGCCAGGGTTGTCGTACCCTTTTCCAAACGACGTTCCGCCAATGCTTCGTGGGAGAGGGGGTTTCTTCCTCTGGAGAAGGTGCCAAAATCGGCGTTTGGGAGAAAAGAAAATTTGGGGGGGGGGGGGGGTGGAAGGTCAGCGCTTTGGGGAGCCGGCTCGTTCGGGTCCGTCAATCTAGGGACGAACTCTTCGCTTGGCGCAATTCCACACCGCCGAGTACGGAAAATCCTTGAAAAAGCCCCCCCCACAACGTGCGTTTTCCGCTTCAACTTAGAAAGCAATAAGTTGTGCCCGTGGGAAGGGCACGCTTAGTGAACTAGATAGAGAAAGCCCCCAAAAAAAGGCAGCTCTGACAAAATCTTTTATAGGTGACGGAACCGCAGTCGGTACGGACAGACAAAAAAAAAGGTAAAAAGGGGTCTTCAAGGTCATCCCTTGAAATGAACGAAGACCGGGGGGAGAAAAGAGAAAGGTCCTTCGACCGTTACCGGAAAGCTAAAAAGGAACTGCAAGATCGGACCTCCTTTGGGGACCGTGGAAGGGTGTCACTTCTGAAAAAAGACGGTAAAAGACGAAAGGTACACCAGAAGTAATCCAACGTCCGCTAAAGGGAAGGCCGTTTTCATAAAAACGCCAAAAAAGAGGACAGAAGTCGATGGGGATAAGAAAGAGGCCGAGCACCTTTCTCTACACCCGGACAAAGAGTCGTTCAACTCCATGAAAGTATATTCAAATAGGAACTACATCGGGCCTGTTTTGTTGAAAAAAAAAAACAACCCGAAGGAAAGGAGGGGCCTTCCTCAGACGGTGGAAGGAAGCACCACTCGCTTCCGAACGGGGTTGGAAAGATCTAAAAAAGGATTGAGAAACCCATCCAAGATGAAAGGTCTCCAGCTCAAGGGGAGGGACTCTTTGGGGTCTTGGGATCGTCGACAATTCTCCACAGTCCAAAACATCGGGCGCTGGAGGAGGAGGGGGGGGATGTTTACCGCCGAGGACGAGATCGCGAACAATGAAGCTCATGGGGGGGGCTCAAGGGACCGCGTCGTCGGCAAAAGTTTGGTTTCTTATCCCAGAACGAGGAAAAAAAGACGTGTCTGCTACCTCAAGAGGTCTCGGGGGAATGAGAAGGAAGGAAATTGGGATGCAGACTCCACGAGGAGCCTTCGACGGACGGGAAAGGTCAGCGGCACCGTCGGTGCCGGAAGGGGTGAATGCTTGTGTAGGACGATACCAGGATTCACAGAGAAATCGTGGGGGCATCTAACGAAAAGGGCAATCGCTTGGAATCACGCCCCGTAGCGCATCAGGACATCTGGTTGCCGAGAGGGGAATCTCAAAGGGGCGACCACTCCTTATGGGCTCTGTAGGAATCACTTCTGTTCGGGGAAAGAGGAAGGAGTTTTAAACTAGCGAGAAATCTACCGCTGCGAAGGAGGAAACGTCGAAAAAGGGGCTGTCGGGAAGCTATCAATCCCATGGGAAACGTGCCATGGGTGCAATGGCACTTATCACGAATGCGTGACATGAAGAGAGAAAAGGAATAAACAAACATCGACTATAGAAAGGGCGCGGGCATTCTCAATCCGCTACGAAGATAAAAAAAAGAGGGGGGCCTTTGCGGAACGTGCTGTTTCCGGCGTTCAGAAGGGGGAGTTCCAGGATGGAGGGAAAGTGATCGGCCTCAACGCAAGCCCTTCTGCTAGGAAAAGTCGTCTTTGTTTTCCTAAAACGCACGGGGGGGGAAAAGGCTGAGAAGGAAATCACAGAGAAGTCTCTCAACAAAAAAAAAAATTGTTAAAGAGGAAGGATATTCGGGCTGGAAATAGGGATAGGCCTTCTCCCGCAAGCTATGATCTGGAACACAAGAAAGAAGTTTCCTTTGGAGGAGGGAGGGACACCTTGGGGAACCATTCACCGATATGTACCTAAAACTAAAAAGCACTCGATCTCCAAAAGGCCCAATCTGGTAAGGAAGTGAGAAGCTCCCGGGATGCACTCCTGGAGTGAGATGGCCTGTTAGAGGGGGGGAGGGGGGAAAGGGACAGAAGAACATCTCAAGAAGACATCGCGCTAAGGTGGACCGATGATGAACTCGTAGAGAAGACGCCATGTTTCCGGGAAGTCTGTCACACCATCCGGAGGGGGACATCTGTTTCCAAAGAAGGCCAGAGATCTCCGAGGACCATCAGGGCGGAAACAGCGGCCTCTACTTTGCATGATTTGTGCAAAAAAAAAAGGGAAGGATCCACAAGTTGAGGTCTGTAGAAGGAGAGGAAAGCTGAAGACACGGTACGGGCGTGCTTCCAAAGCGTGGCGCTTGCGTTCGAGAGATCGTCGATCGGAAAATCCAAAAACGAGGAAACCAAAAAAAAGTCCCGGGGGAACCGACGTGAAAGTCTATGACAGGGACGGCCGCGACGTAAGCCCTCGTTGAATGTCCTCGTTGCGAAAAAGGCAGGGGGGGGGGAAAAAAAAACGTAAGCATCAAACGATAGAGTCGCCTACACGCAGCGGGAACAATGGATAAGCACTGTCTCACAAGCGGGGGGGAGGGGGGGGGCAGGAGGGGGGTCCATTTTCGCCTCTAGGACAAACACCCCTAGGACTTAAATGGAGGGGTGGGTCCCGCAGATCTAGCGCCGGGAGTCGTCGGTCAAAAATAATCCATCGAAGGGGGGGAATTGCTTGGAAGAGATGGAGAAAAACCCTGAAATCCTCCTTGCCACTTTAAGCGCTTGGCTGAAGCCCGGATGGGGCTTGGGGGTCCGAGACAATTTCGATCTGTGCACAACAATCGGCACGTCTTCCGAATGCGGGGGATGGGAACCGGAAGGGGCACTTCGGCAAAAAATGTCAAGTTAGGTTGGCTTCGCGCCGCGGCACGCGAGGCGCCTCTTTGCCCCTTGTTCTAAGGGCCTGAGGAGGGGGGGAATAAGGGAAGCCTATGTGAGGGGTAACCGCCTGCCTGGGTCCTCAGACGGTACTGACTTATGTTGTCCAGCAGAAGGGGTTACCTGTTCCGACGGACACTCCGGTCACCAACCGGGGAAGTCTTCATGTCCGGACAGTCCCTTCGTCTGCAGGGGAAGTTCGAAGGACTCAAGAGAAAAAGTCAGAAAGACGACATATTTAATCGAGCCGCAAAAAAGGGGAGGCTTCTCTCGAAGACCGACTTTGGCCTGTCAAAGAAGGGGGAACAGGGGAAAAAAGCGCGGCCGGTGGGAGTGAGAGGGGGCGCATTCCCTCAGCGACGCAGCAAAAGGGAGATGGTCTCTCCAAACGTGCTTCAACCGCAAAGAAGAAAGACCTTCGAAGAAAAAAAGTACAAGTGCAGCAGCCCTTCTTGGGCTTTCGAGCTCCGCGAGAAAAGCCGTACTGCCAACAAATGGGCAAAAAAAGAAGCGCTGGACTCTGGGGGCCCCCGGGGTAGGAAACAACCCCTGTACGGCCGATGAAGCCACCATCCGGCCGGGGAAACCTACTCCTCCTCCGGCCCCACCTCCAAAAAAAAAAAAGCCACCCTTCTTTTGAATAAGTAAACCTAAACACTGCAAGGGGAGGAGGTATCCTCCGTTTAACTGTCCTCCTTTTAGGTAAAGGAAGGGGGATCTCTAATAAACCACAAACTGATGAGTGAGTTACAATAAATAGAGATAGAACGTCCCTGCTTCTTTCCAGGGGAAAACGCAGTCCATCACTTCAGGGGAAGGTCTCACCGGAAAAGGTGTTTACGGATGACCCTACGTTTTGGCCTCACAAAGTTTGGTAACTATCGGCGTGTTGTAGGCGGGGGGGGAGGGGGCCTCCCTTCTTTCTTGGGCCTCTTCCTTTCCCTGGGAGGGGGAGGGGGGTGTCCGTATGGGGGGGGGGAAGCGTTCTTCACGTCCCGGGGAAGGACACTCAGGACAAGTCCAATCTGAGAAACGAGAAGGGCGAGAACATTCATGCGCCGTTCGAGGGCGGCTTCGGTTGCCGACGGGAAGTTTGGGAGGAAAAGGAATCTTGAGAAACGCCACACCTGCAATCGCGGGGTTAAACGGTCAACCCGGGCTATTTTTGAACGGAAAATCTTTCGGCGACGATAAGAAGAAAACTGCTTTTCGGCTAAGGGGACAGGAGGGTCCTCCGGGAGCTTAAGGGACCTACGTCTAGAGAATTTGACGGAGTACTGCAATATCCGCCGCCGGGGGGAAGGGGGATGTCACGTCTACCACGGGAGAATTCTGGACACCATCCTTAGAGGGAAAAAGTTGGGAAAGAGGACTTACAAGGGGGAAGACGGCTACGATCGCCGATCACCGACAAACCGTAACACGAGGCGTGAACAAAAAAAGGAGGGAGCGGCGCCAATTCCACCTGACATGAAGCCTTGTGGTTGCCGCAGGAGTAAAGTCCAAGAGAACACGCTAAGGACGAACTTCCGATTTTTGTTGGTCCAAGATCGGGGCTGCCGAACAAGCAATATCCGGAGCACCGAATCTGGACTCTAAGAAGATTTCGGTTTGAGGGAGGGGGGCCGACAAAACAACCGAGGAGGACGTTTCTTGTTACCAGCCGAGCAGCGCTAGATCGACTGTCAAAAAAGAAGGGAAAGGTTGTTTTGGCGATAGAGCCACCTGGACGAGGGAGGCAGTTGAGTGGTGTTTTAGGTGGGTTGATGATTTGTGTTCGGGTCGGGAGAGGGAGGATGGAAGTGATTGTTGAGGGGTGAGTTGTCGCCGAGGAGTGGAATTTAGGTGTTGTGTGGAGAAAGAGAGAGAGGTATAAAAAGAGGGGTGGATAGAATGAGGAGGTAGCTGTGGGTTTGTGAGGGTGGGTAAAGCGTGAGAGGGGGGATTGGGGTATGAGGGGGCGGGTAGTTTTGAAGGGGGCTGAGGGATTACTAGGGGGGATAGGGGGGAGGGTTGTTTACGCAGCGTTATGGGACTTTAATTGGTGTGGGGCAAAATTATCCACTAGTCACGCGCTGGGTCGGAGAGATCGTCGGCCTCGGCCGAAATATTTCGAAGAAAAGGGGAGAGGGGGAAACATCCACGAGGAATAAGGGCCGTCCAGGGCTTCGCTTCACGTCTGTGGAAAACTTCTCCGTGACGAGGCTGGTTTGGAAAAAGCTAGGGAAAAGCATCCATATAGCTCATCTCAGATGGCTTGCATCACGCTCCCAGCAAGTTCAAAACCTTTACGTATTTTATTCGGATCTTCCGGATACTAAAAGCAACTTGATAAGAAGAAGAACAGTGTGAAGTTGAGGTCCTGAGGGGCATCTAAGGACGACTATTGTAAGTGAAAAACAGCTCCCTCGGGGGGAGGAAGGGTGACCTGATAAAAACTTCCCTTGGCTCGGGTCAATAATATCGATTTTTTGTTTTAAAAAAAAGAGGAATCTGAGGGCATTCCCGTATCTTGGACAAAAAGGGGTCGAATTCTTTGGGCACTACTAAGGAAGAAAAAGTCATAAAGGCGCAAAATGGGATAGCCTATCTACGAGAGAACCTTTGCGGTTTCTTAGAAAATTCCAGAGAGGTTTCCGTCTGGCGAAGGTCGAAGAGACTTCGGGGCTACGTTGGGGAATCGCAACTACAATACGTTCGGACCGCGTGGTGGCCGAAGAGGAAGTGCAGATGGACTACCTTCACCGATAATCTGACTCTCACCCACAACGTAGGGGATTCAAATCGGAAGAAGAGGCTTTCCCGGAAGTCGTCCTTCTCCCAAACGCATAGAGTTGTCGGCAACCGCGTGTCCAGCAGCACTTGCCGGGGAGGGGAGAGCATCACACCTTATTTAAAGGCAGCCGGCGAGGAGGAAGACAAAAGGGATCACGCACGGCCCAGAGGTCTCTTCGGAAAGAACTTGAGCAATTCCCTTGAGCTGGATCTCGTCTAGGGGGGGGAAAACTCGTGAGTAGAGAGAAGGGAAAAAAGTTTGCCGCTCAGTTGCCTTGCAAGGGAGCTCACTTTGAACCCGAATGGGATCGCGTCAGAAAGAGTTGGGAAAGAAGAGAAAACGCCGGCTCCGCGGGAGAGGAAGAAAAAATCGATCGATGACAAGTCCATAACCGAGAGACGGTGCCGAGTTTTCGCCCGTCAAAGGAAAAAAAGTTGATCTAGGGATAGAAAGAGCCGTCATCAAAAAGACGTCCAGTCGAAATAGGTGATCTTTTCTGGACAGCTTTGAGCGGGTGCCGCGGGTTCTATCTGGCAGCGGGTCTTTCCAGAAGTCCTCTGAAAAAAAATCAGATCAAAGCGCCGGTCACCGACTTTAAGCCGGACCTGGACAGGAAAAAGGCAATATGCCTCGAACTCGCCGGCTCTGAGAAATGAAGAGGGGATTAGTAGAAGGATCTATTCGCCACCCTCAGCGTGCCGCGCTGTAGAGAACGGCGCCACCGGGCCCGCGACCGGACAGGTGCGCCTCTATAAAAAAAAAAAAAAAAAAAAAAAAAAAAAAAAAAATAAAAAAAAAAAAAAAAAAAAAAAAAAAAAAAAAAAAAAAAAAAAAAAAAAAAAAAAAAAAAAAAAAAAAAAAAAAAAAAAAACAACACCCTTAGGGGGGGGGGAAACGCCCTATCGAAAGATCGGAAAAACACCTCCTAGCAGCTCCTCGTTTTTTGGGCCCTGAATTTGCCTATATTTCTACGTAGGTGCCACCGAAATACAGAAGTCCAGGGGTTATCGAGGGCTTGTTCTTCTCCCTTGTCGATCTTGTCACACCGAAAACCATCGAAGTACGGCCGCGAAGGGGATCCAAAGTCTCGGCATACGCCCGTGCGGATTCGTCAACCACCATGATAGCAAATGAAGTTTTCCTTTTGCTCCCAGGCACGAGTCTGTTAACTGTGTTCCTGTTTGTGGTCGTCGCCTATTGAGAACCTGGTAAGTCTATGGCTGGGTTATGCATGAAGAAAAACTCATGAAGTTTGGAAACAACTTACAGGTATTTGTGTCCAGCAAAAAAGCTCGGGGTACACCGTGGGAGGAACCCATACTGAAAACACCTGCTGAGGGAGGGGGATTCGTCTTAGGAAGTAGTAAGTTTAAGGACTCCAAAACTAGGGTCTCGTTTTCTTCAGATTTTCTGAAACTGGACGACATAGTCCTGGAAGTTATCGACGAACCGTCCACCATCCCCAGTTTGAAAAAGACGGACAGCGCTTCCCTTTTGGGGAAGTCTGCTCTTAGAAATCGAAAAAGAGAAGGATTTTCGGAGCCTTTTGGACGTGCGGAATGCAACGACCGCAAAACGACCTTCGCCTGGAAGGGAACTCGCGCTTTTCTAAGATTGGACTTGGAAAAAAAAAAAAACACGCCTTTACTTCCGAACGCGACCCCACCGGAACTGGACGGCCACCGCCGCCGGACTTCCTCGGAAGCACAACACCTCCTCCGTTTCAGTGACCGACGTCCAGGCCGAAAAGAGCCGAGAAGAGAAAACGGCCGAAGGCCACCCTTCTTTTGGACATACCACATTCACACGACTTTAAAAAAGTTTCCTTCCTTTTCCAGGTGCGCCGCCGGATTGGCGAAGAAAGATAAACAACACCGTATTATTATTAACGAAACGCCCCTCCTTAGGGGAAAAGGAGGCCATCAAAAGAACGCTAAAAGAAAGGGCACCTACGGGTTGGAAGAACAGGCATTGGGAACTATCGCGGCGGGCTGCTGGACGGGGAAGGTAGTTACCCCTCCTCGCGGGCTTAAGCGGCCTCCATTGGAAGGGGGGAGTCCAAGAAAGGGGTGTGCTGAAGGTCCTCCCCGTCCCCGGAGGTGCGCGAACTGCTGGTCGGGTCTCAATTCAAAGGGGGGTCTAACGCGCCTACGATACATTCCTAGGGGAGCTGAAAAAGCACAGATACATTTTGGCCCGTGGCGCGTATGCGACTACATATAGACTCCAACCAGTAAACTGGTGGCAGCGGAAGAGGGGGGAGAGAGTCGTTCGAAGAGAGCTTCGAACTGCTGGGAAAGGGATTACCCCTAAGGTGATAAAGAAGCGGTAGCTATTTATCCTAACGGCCCCTACGGCAGACTCATGGAAAGGAGGAGGGAAAGGCAGATCGTCCGCAGTGACCGTTTGGGGGGTCTCTACCTGGAAAAACCGACTGACTTTAGACCGCCAGTCGAGAAGGTGGGCCTACGCCATCCTCTTAAGACCAGGTTGGCGAACAAAGACGAAGCAAAGTTCCCCTGCATGACCACCCCGGGAACACTCTGGTGCAAAGAAGGCTTGCCCTCTTGCGGGACACACCGAAATGGGGGAAAGCACGACTTCGTCATGCCCGCAGGGGGCTGACATCCACAACGACGGCTCAAGGAGGTCGAGGGTTGCAGGGGTCGACATTCTTGGGCCCAGCCAATATAAGCCTCTTTCACCTAATATGAACGGGAAGATGTTTCTGTTGCAGAGAAAGGTTCGTCGACATCTAGGCCCAAACAGGGGGATATTGCTTGCTGACGGACTCATCGCCTATATCTGGCGTCCCACCGAATGCGACTCATGGGGGTGGAGAATCTTTCTAGGGACCGCTTTCCTGCGGCGAGCTTCAAGCGGAGACTCGATCGTCGAGGGGGGTTGCTACGCCGCTTCCAATGTCGAACGGGAGGGGAATCAAACGGAAAGGGGAAGGGGAAAGTCACGTCGTCAAACAGGGTAACCGTCGAAAAAGGGGAAAATCTGCTGGGTCCGACGGAGAAATAAGATCTCCGCAGGAACGAAACAATCGAAACTCGCTTGCACCGTCCGAAATAAGCAGAGCTGCCAAAAGATGAGACGCGAAAGCTCAACTGCCTTCCTTTCGAAAACTCCGGAACTGTAGATGTCAGGTTATTAAGATGGATATATATCAGGAGAAGAGTGGATGCTCTTCATCGACCGGCGCGTCGGCGGTGTGGGGGGAACAACCGTAAAACGGGAGCGGACAAAGTTTAAAACAAAGAACTATTTGAGGCATGGCTTTCCAAACGCTAAGTGTGGGACATTAGAAGACCGGTGATCTAGGCGAGGGACGAGATCCAGAAGGGACTCATCCGTTCTCGATAAACCACTGTGGCAGTGAGGACTCGTGCTGTTTCAGTCTAAGCCAGAAGGACCTACGGTTTTGTGAGGCCGAAAGGAAGGCCCGGCATTCGGGACAAAGTCGGTGGCCTACAAAAAGTCTACTAGCGTAAGGGAAGGGAAAGTCCAGCTAATCTCGATCAAAAAGTATTAAAATAAGAGATTCATACCTCGGTGACGTCGTCCTGACTCCCGGCAGCGAGGATACTTGTGGGGTGTCGGAAATTTTCCCTCCTCCTTTCGTTTCTGGCGTCCGAAAAGACCGGAGGAAAGATTCGATTACAAACCGACATAGAGACCTTAACATCAAAGATCGAAGAACAGAGTTAGACTTGAAAGAAAAAAGGAGCTCACGTGTTCGTCGGGGGAGTAGATCACCGAGGGGACGAATTTCCACTTCGCTGGAAGGGAAGGGGGGGACCCTCAGAGGGGTGAAAAAAGCGTCCGATGCGACCGGTGACGTTGGGGTCGAAAAACACCAACGCCGAGGGAAAAATTCCACCTCGTCGGGGAGTAGCGTATGAACAGAATTGCGGAATCCATCGCCTCGAAGGAAGGATTTGAAAGGGGATCTGAAAAATTCAGAAGGAATCCAGATTCCAAATGGCTGTGACGCTTACGAGCGCCAGCGCAGGGGTACGCTTGCGGGGGCGATCCGTCAATAAAGGTGCGGGCACCGGGAACCCTAAAGAGGACCACCAGCAGATTGAAAGTCGAAGGACGTGCCGAAACTTTACCGGAAGCGACTTCGGCTCTTGAGAGCAGGCTTCGTAGAAAATTTCGCGGGCCGCGGAAAAGTAGGCATCAAAAGCGACGACCTCGAGTCGACCAGCGAAGGGAAAGGTCTACGCAAAAGGCCGCGAAAACAGGTGCTCCTATCTGAGACCCCACCCTTACTCCTGTCGGGGGGGGTGGGCCCGCAAAAGATGCGGACTTGAAGGAACAGACCGGAAGGCCTCGGGTGCCCTTCTGGTCCGAGTAAGAAAATCGTGTGCCACCGAAAATAAACGGACACGAGTCCTAGGAAGCTAGCCCGTCTGCAGAAAAAAGGGAAAAGGGAACAACAATCGAGGAGGCCAGCCGTGGTGAATTGCGCTCCACCGGGAGGCCTTGACTCCGCGAGAAAAAGGCATGGAAGGGGGGGAGAAAGGACGGCACGGAAGGGCGGCGCAGCTTTGCCCGGGGGTAGGAAGGATCAACAGCTACGTATCAGGGGGACAAAACTATGGGAGGGGGATTCCCCCTTGCCAAGGGATGCCCGGGAAACGTTGGCCTTAGGAGGTGTCCCAGCGGGTTTTTTAAAGGACTGAAAAAGAAAAGGTCCAACACCGGAAGGACTGTCTGCAATTCCTCCTCGTCCGAAACAGTTCGCGCCGGAGGGGAGAAGGGGAAAAGTCTTCGCTGGACGACATAGTTAGAAGAGCCTGCCCAGCATTCGAGCGTAGCGCGTAGAAGAACCAATGTCCGGAAAAAAATCTCCCCGAGTTGGAACATCGCTTGCACCAGCGCGGCGGGTGGGCGTCGATCTTGCGAGGATAATCCGAAAAGAAAAATGGTCAGGCCGTGCAGGCAAAGCAGGGGGGCACGACGACCGCTGCAAGGCTCGTCTCGGCGCGTTGCGCCCGTGACTTGCGACCAAAAGAGGCGCAAAGCTTGGAAACGCACGCAGCCAAATAATGGGACTTAAGACCGCCGCCACAACCCCTGGGAGGACGGAGAAAAACCGAGGCGGTAAAAGTTCCCCCGGCCAAAGAACCTCCGCGATTACAACAACGTCCTGGGCTTCACCTTCTTGTCACCAAGAAAACGAAAGGTTGTCGGAAGGGACAGTTAGGAAAAGGTCACCCTGTCCACGAAGCCGATTGTGGAGATACAACAACACTGAGGATGAGGGAATACGAACAGAACTTGTTGGAACTTCACGGGGGGAAACCTGTCTAAAAACAAAATTTAAAGGTGGTTCTGAAACTTTTCCAAATGGGTGGACGCAAAAAAGGGGAGTCGGACGGGGAGAAGGGTCCTTCTTTGCCAACTGAGGCGGTTGTGGAGGGGGCTTGCAAAGTTTTTCTTAGTTCAGTAAAGGTGCTCTGTGGGGGGGGATGAAGAGTTCTCCTCCCTGCGGAGAAGGTCGCGGTCGAAAAGAGAAACTCGGAAAGGCAGGGGTTCGTCTGCGGCGTGGGGGTTGTCAGGAAAACAACCATCACGGTGGGGAAGGGAGACTTCTCTGATCGACTTAGGAGACCGCCAACCCGAGGAGGTCAAGAGAGGGGGGAACATCTTTTATATTTATGAAACGAAGATGTCGGCGACGAGACTCTAACTTCTGGGATTGAAATCTTCATCAGACCGAGGGGGGGAGAGAGGAGGAGACATTACCTACGCAGAACGATACCTGTGGGAGATTCATAGCCGTAGCCGGAAGGTTATTTTTCACTTCTAGAACGACTGCGAAAGAAAAGTCCAGAGGGGGGTCATAACCCAGGAGATCTTCCCAGGTGTCACTTTGACGAGGCAGAAACGGGACGTCACCTTAATCGACACCCCGAGAGGGACCGCCAGGCGAAAAAAAAACCGACAGGTTGTGTGCAAAGGGTCGTCATTCCCGGTCATACTTTTGCATCAACCAAGAGAGCAGTCCGACGTGCCGATGGGGTCTTTTAACAAGCAAAAGGATGGCGAAAAGACTTCACAAAAACTCAGGGGCCAAGGGGGGGTCTACCCTATGCCAAATCTCGGAACATGGCACCGGATGCTGCTTTATTATGCTGTTGACACGGGGAAAGTAAGGAAAACCTTTACGAGGGGGGGGTATCTATCGCACCGTTACATGATTCTTCGGAACATTTTTCGACCAGGCTTAAGAGTCACTCTTCTTTTCTGAGGAAGAGAGAGGGCCGCGGAGAAAAGCGCCGAAGGGGGGAAGGCACGTCTAGTAACTCGAACCTGCCAGCTCGTCCGGTCCTCGTCTTCACGTCAAACAGGCCGCCGTTACAAGGGAGAAAGTACCGAGAAGCCGATCGGGAAGCAGCGCACTCAAGAGCACGTGCTCTGGCAGCAACGCCCGCGGCATCAGCACCTGGACAGAGGAAACAGCGCTGCGTAGACGAGCCAAACTTGAGGGAGACGAGACCACAGGGGGACGCTTGGAGGAAGCCACTGTACGTGAAGGAGGTGGAACTTCGCGTCAGAAAGGCGGATTGTGAAAACCAAAGGAAAACGGCGTTGCATCGGAGCGGAACAGAGGGTTCAAAGTGCGGAGGAGTTCAATTCCACGAGCTGGGAGACAAAGCTACTAGGGACTCTTACCAGGCCATGCGAGACCATATTGCGCGGACAATGTCAGGCATCAAAGCTCATACGAAGAAAAGGGGCCACAGCGAAGGGGGCCTGGGCAGGGGTTGTTCAGCATCGTCCGGAGGTCGGACCGTTTTGAACAGAAGAAAGACGGCTTCTGGGAGTTAAAAGGAGGGTGGCCGACAACCTCAGGAGAGAAAAGAGGAGGGATAGTCCGAAAAGAG
>Ga0179593_1293523_pt1 | contig 14545 bp, 14 predicted proteins | sample CZODoug2_1_08_16_FD_185931 | JGI IMG/M metagenome (GOLD analysis project Ga0179593, IMG submission 185931) | Vadose zone soil fungal communities from Angelo Coast Range Reserve, California, USA - CZODoug2_1_08_16fungal (PacBio error correction) | ecosystem: Environmental > Terrestrial > Soil >...
GGTTTGTCGTACGGGTGATGCAGTCTGGAGCTGCGGGACGCGCGATGGTCAGAAAAAAAAGCGTGAAGAGTGGGGGATCAACAGGAAAGGGGAATTCTGGGAAGAAAAAAATTGGTGATTGAAAGACGGGGGAAGCTCAATCGAAACACTCCGGCCGGCGAGGAATCAAAGAGAACAGTGGCGACATTTAAAAACAGACAGTCAAAGATAGGGGGGACAAGATCGAGGCCAAGGAGGCGAAAGCGTGCGGTGGCTTTGGGGGGGTCCCAAGCAATCTAAGGCGTTGACCAAAAAAACTAATAGAGCAATTGTGCGGCTTGTCATGTCTGTCAACATCAAAACCGGGGGGCAGAAGCCGACAGAACGCACCTCCTTCAAGTAAAGAGACTGATAAAACACTAGAGGCGCAGGGCACCGTTCATAGTGAAGAATAAACGACAGAACGTGTTACCAAAGAACATGAAACAGCGGGGCCCTGAGGGTCACTGATAAAAATAATCTTCGGGCGTGGGAACGCACCTATCGCAAGTCATCTCTGAGAAAATCCTCAAGCATTGAGCGCGACCAAGGGACGAGGGGGCGCGATAAGTGGCAAAGGGGAAGGGGGGAAGACTGGCGACATACAATCAAAAACGCAGAAGAAAAAGAAGACAATACGCGGTCCCACAGGCCAACTCCAATGAGTGCGTTCATGTGTGCCGGGGGGTAACGATTAAAGCCGGTGCAGAAGTCAACTTTTTGCCCTGAAGTATTGGGGAGACCTTAGGAGGTCACGCCGGGGATGAGGGCATGAGAATGACCGACGCATCGTTGCCGACTTATCGAACGATCGGTGTCATTGGAGGTTGTTGGATTGGGGGTTGAGGCGCCTTGAAGTAGGTCATGTCATGAAGAGAAAAGGAAAAAATTTGGGGGGAGGAAATTTCTGAATAGAATTGAGACACTACTGCTCCTGCCGCAAAAAAAAAAAGGGAAGGCGCAAGGGGGTTGGCTTGCTGGGGGGACCAGAGAAAAGTACAAGAGAAGGGCCTCGGTTTTAGGGGGGATGCCAGGTAAAACTAACGCAAAAAGGAATGAGCAAGCTTAGGAGTCAAACGCAAATCCTGGTCCCAAATAAAAGAGATCACCTGCTGAGAAGAGAGCGAATTCAGGATGAGGTGGGGGGGCCTTCGGGAGGGGTAGATGCCGATGGGAAATGTGAACGGATGAAAGCATAACTCGACGAATTTAAACAAGGATATGAAAAACGGGGTTTTCGCAACGGGGTAAGTAAGGTAAAGCTTGGGGGGTCCTACGGGGGGCCGTTGCGTCAAAAGGGGAAAATACGGTGTGTCGGGCAACCGGGGAAGAGCACCTCGTAGGGCACTCAAAAGGAGGCTAAAAGGGCCAGAAAGAAACAGTTTGGAGGAGTAGGGGAATGTGTAAAAGGAACATGAAGGGCCGATTCAGGGGCACGGATTCCTAAGGGGGGAGTTTGCTTAATGTGTATGGCTGGAAAAAGAAAAGTAACTGGGGCGCCTGATCAATGCGTAGGGGGGGAAAATGTTGGCAGAGGGGCAAAGGCTGTTAAACAAAACGGCCTAAACGTCCTAAAGAGCGCACGGGAAAAGACGAGACCGGTGCTTAGGGCCTGGGGCAAAAGGCCGACTGCCTCACCTGGTATGCGAAGGATAGGAGGTGGCAAAGAGTGGGATAGACAATCCATCTCGGGGGGCAAAAGGAAAAACTCGGACTCGAGAGAAGGGGGGAGTCGGAGAAAGAGAGACAAGAAGAGGACTAAAATCGGCGCGCAAGGTGGCGCCTTGTCCAACAGGAAAAACAGCTCAAAACGAAGGGGCGCGGTGCTGTGACAGTGCGGGGAAACGGGCCCTTAGGAGCTCACAGAGCATCGCAGGGACACCTGAACAAACGAAAAAGCCGGGGAGGGCGAGGGAAAGTACCGCATTGTGGATAATTGCGCCCAAAAAATGAAAAGGTAGCGAGGAAAGAACCGAAAGTTGTAAAAACAAAAAAAGAGCCACGTGTGGAGGGTGTCACTCCGCCAGCAAGAGGGGGAGCAGAAAAGCCGATTCCGTCGCCAGGTACAGAAAACTTATGCGGCAGGGTATAGTACAGGGGAACTCTATTAAAAAAAAGAGGGGAAGAAGATCGACAAAAAGGTGTCAGCCGTACCTCATCATAAATAATCAGGTTAGACGGAGGTCAGAAGCCATGCAGGGACTTGCAGAAGAAAAAGAAAGAGGCGTGAAAAGCGCGGGCATTATGAGAAAATCGGTAAATGGGGGGTCTGCAAAGGCGAATGTGCCAAGGCCTCCCAGAAGTTTGGATGGAAACAAGAACCTAAAACATAGCGCCGTGGAGAGGCAGGGCAAGGCAAAAAGGGGGAGAGGAAAGCGTGGGTCGCAAGGCGCGCAGCCGCACTAGAACGTATCCGTAGCGGCGAACAAAAGTAAAACCGTGACCGCCAAAGAAAACAGAGAGGCAAAAAGCATCAACAACCAGACGCAAAAGTATAGGGGAGAGGGAGAGAGCGCTCGACCACAACACTGGGAACAGACCTGGGGGGGAAAAAAAAAGGATATGGGGGAGCGTCCAATGAACACTACCACATTGTGTTGAATAAAAAAACGGACGTGGAAACGATGGGGGGGGGGGGGAATAGGACTTGACTTTTCCTAATCCGACAATGAGACCAAGAGGGGGACAAGGGGTAAAAGAAGTCGACCAGATCTCGATCAAAAGAAAAAAAAAACCTTCCTGATAACGCACGGGGAAAGAGGGGGAAGCCTTCTGTTCCAGAAATTAAGTAGAAACCTTTGAGGGGAACCGTCGGGTCGAAAAGGAATCAATTGGGATGAAACCTTCCAAAGAAACAAATATACCTCTCCAACAGAAAACGTCTCATTACACGAAAAAAAAAACGGAGGGGAGAGGGAAAGGAAAAGAGGATAGTGGAGAACTAATCGGGGGGCAAGAGGAATCTACGCGATAGTGTCTCTGTTCAGGCACACTCAGAGAAAATGAGGAAGTCTCCCGGGGCCGACCAGAACTTTGGAACTTTGAGATTAAGAAAAGGGGAAGAAAACAGCGGGAAAAAGGGAGAGACAGGAGGGTTCTTGAAACTGAGGTGCGGGGAAAACAGAGGCGCACCTTGTCTACCAACTTGTAGGAAAGGGGAAAAGGGGCTAGGCCCAACGGTCAGAAAGAAAAAAGATCAACCCAACCGGGGGAAGGTCGAGAAAAAACAAAAAGGAGGTTGGTTGTCAGGGACTCGTCCCACTAAAAAAGGGGGCAAAGCGTCCGGTCGGGTTGGAGTAGAGGAGGAGCCGCCATAAAAAAGTTTGTGCCAAACTGAAGGGGCAGGGGAGTAAAGTGGGGAAAAGGGAGGCGCACGGGGGATATTTTCTCGCAAAACATTCGTCAACACAAAGGGTCTAGGGCGCGCCGAGAAAAAATGGAAACAACAGGAAGAAAGGAGGAAGCTCAGGGAGAAAAAAAACTTTAGAATACCTTGGGGGATTAGGTGAGGAGGGGAAAGAAAAGTAGGGAAGGCAGGGGAACATTCCTGGAAACCAGAAAAACAATTTGACCTCCAGGGGATATTAGCAAAATAATTCACACAAAGACACCGAGGAGAGGACGAAAGGTAAACTGCAAATGGCGGGGGGAAAGAAAAATCACCATGAGGGGAGGAGAAAAGAGCAAACGTAATGGAAACTGACAACAGTTCTGGGGTCTCTAGTCTCCTGAGAGTGGGCAGAGAGAACGAGACATAGAACTCTCAAAAAGAAGAAAAGGGACTGCTGGAAGCAAAAACGTCTGAATCGACAAGAGGAAATAGACAATCTGGGGAACGAAAAGAGAGGACGGGAAAGTGGGTATCCTTATCCTGCGTCAAGCGTTGGGGAGAAGGAGACCCAATGGCGTTGGGTAAGACTACACCGAAAAGGAAGTGTAAGATAGGGTGGGGCAACAAAACGCGGAAACTTGGGGGTCCAAAGGACATTTTAAACCGTATAAAGAGACAACACAGCGCACAAAGTAACTTTTACGTTGGGGTTACAACCAAGGCGCAAGAAGCTACGGGGAGAAAGGGGGTTGGGAAGGAGAAGATGGATAGGGAAAAAAACGGAATGTCGGAAAAATCAGAGAATGGAGTGGTAAACACGTGCAAGGGAATTTAACGTTAAAGGGCAAACCGCAAACGGGCGGGGGCAGCTGACTCGGGGAAACCACGCCATAGAACCGTTTCATCGGGCGTTTTGGCAAACCGGACTCAGGGGGGTACCGCTTTGGGGGAATTTGCAGAACTAACTGGAAGAAAAAAACAAAAGGGGGAAACAAGAACTGAAGAATACGCAAAAAAAAGTAAAAAGGGGTAGGGCAGGAAACAAAACGCCAAACGCAATCTAGCAACTAAAAGGGAAAAAGCTGTAAAATCAGGGGGGGGAACCATAGGTCCAGCGAGCAAATGTCTGGGGGGGAAAGAACAGGACGAGAAACAGGGGGACGGGAACTACCGCATTAGCCAACTAGGACAGTGTAAAAACGAAGTTGTCTCACAGGGTCAACTAAAAAAAAAGGCACGCCAGGGGCAGCAAAAAGGCAACACACAGAATATTCAGAAAAAAAAAAAAAAAAAAGGGAAGCACACACCTCAGGGGTCATGCGGTCGCAATAAGTCTCCCGAAGCAAAGCTCTAGTTAATTCCCAGAGAAAAACGCCCAAATCACAAACATCCGGCATAGCTTCGATCAAGAAAGGGGGTAGAGGTGGGGAAGGAAAGGCATAGACGTGAGGAGGGGGGTGAGGCAGACTACCAACCAACTCAGGAAAAAGGACTTTGAAAACAACCCAAATTGCGCAGAACTTTTGCGGTGCTCAGACGGAGTAATGGTGGGGAACACGGTCAGACATGGCCGACTTCTCAAATGAAAAAAAAAATCACAAGGCAGGAGAGAACCCAAAAACCCACAAATCCCTATCCTGGAAAGAGACAGAAGTCACGTCGCTTGGTAGGGAAAAATGCCAAAGCATCGGCGGAACCGCTTCAAAGCGTACATGTCTCAGAAGAGGGAAAGTGACAGCATCAAGGGAACGTTAACATCAAGTTTGGGGAAATGGAAGAGGAAAAACGGAGGCTTTGATGGGAAATTGTCCGTTAAGGGATGATGTTCCAGTGATCCCTGGGGGGAAAAATAAAAAATTCGATCGCCAGGCTGACCTAAAAGCAAAAGTTGGAACGGCCGAAAGAGTGGAGGCGGGGGAGGCACAAGAAAGCTATGTTAATTAGAAACAACCGCGTTCTTGAAGGGTGGGCAACAACGATCGGGAAAGGCGATGAAACGGGAAACAGTTTAGCCAGAGGACAGAAGGACGGAGGGGAGGCGTGGACCCCCGAAATCAGGTGACCAGCACCTCTACCGAGAAAATTCCAATCAATGGTCGCTGAATTTTGGTCAACTACCGAAAATAGGAAACGCCACACAAAAGACAAAGAGAAAAAAAGGGGGACTCGATCTTTCGCCTCGATCCCGACTGCCTAGAACATGGGGAGGCCCAGAGATATTGGCGAAACCAAACAGATTGGGAGAAGAAAAAAAAAAAAAGCCTCCATCAACCAAAAAGGGTGTACAGCGACCCGAATTCCCAAGTCCATGTTGACGTCCAGTCCAAGGAGGAAAAGGAAAGCTCCGACAAAGCCATCTCCCGCCGCACGAATAAAAAACAAAAAAAAAAAAAAAAAACACAGAACCCGTCAAAAAAAGATCATCTCAACAACAACAAAGAGAAATTTCTCGATGGTTGTCGGACGTTTGATCAGGAGTGGAGAGAAGGCGCGCGGAAAATCAGGGGGGAGGGAGGGAAGGTCACACATGGAATTGGGAAGTCGGGCTCAAAGAATGGGATGGGGTGCAAGGGATGATTCATGGGTCGGCGCAACGCAAAACACTCTTATGGGGCAGGACAGGGGAGCAAAAAGTACAGGGAGACATTGACGGCGCGGGGAAAAAAGCTTTGGGACAAGATGAGCCATGATTAAGAAAAATTTCGGGGTGGACTTTGGGGGGGGGACCTTTCCAGAGAAAACGTCGTGGGAGCTCAAAGCCGCTCAATTAGGAGCTGGGGGGTCCGGTCAAAAGGATGTAAAAGAAAAAATCCGAAAGAAAAAAACGAAGAAAGAAAAAGGCGGGTTCAAAACTTAGGCGAGGACGAGGGGGAGTTCCTGGAAAGACTAAAAAGAGAAGATTTTCCCACATGAAATCCCGCATACGTTGTGGGGAGAATGAGGAAAAAAGAAAATCTCGAGCGCACCAACAAAATCGAAGCAAGAAAGGAAGCTCCCACTGAAGAGTACTTCATGGTCCAAGGCGAGGGAGAGAAGAGTGGGACAGAAAACAAGGTCCTAACCGAATCCTTCCATTAAACGCAGACAGCAAACCTGAAGCAAAGGAGGGGAGGGAAGAGCCAGAAAAAACTCCAAAAAAAAAGGGAGAGAAAGCAAGGTTCGCTTACTGTGGGGAATCCTTTCGAAAAGAATAATAGGACAAAGATAGGTCTTTTGGAAGCAGTCATGGGAAAAGAATCGGGGCCTCGTATAGAAAGGGATCGTCATGCGGGTGGGGAAGGGGTGGAATCTCGCAAGCAAAGGGGAGGGGAAAGAATATTAGAAAATGGGGTGCGTAACCTGGAGAGTAGAAGTGGGGTCCACGGCAGGCACAAAATGACTACTCTCAAGAAAAAAAAAAAGTCGGAAAAAAAGTTTAAACCGGAAATTAGCGCAGAGGGAAGGTCCAAAAGGTGGGGTGGGAGCTGGACTGGCACAAGGACAAGGAGTCCGAGGAGGACCTCGAAAACACCCAGAGTACTGTAGAAAAGGTACCAAGGTATAAGAAGTCTGGAAGGGGGGGGCTAAGGACAGGGGAAATTCGATTGGGCAGATAAGGTCAGGGGTCTACAGTCAGGGCAGGGTGGAAAATCAGATTGGATAGAAATTCAGTGGATCTGTGCAGAGAGGGTGGAAGGGGGTATGTCCAAGAAGGTCCCGTCTCAGAGGACCAGAAGCTACACCGGCGGGGGGAAGCCTCGACGTCGCGAAAATGGCAGAAAAAAAGATAGGGGTTGCAGACTTGGCAGTGTGTTGAACACACAGTCAAAGGGGAAGATTCCCTAGTTAAAAGGAAGGAGAAGCGGCGGGGAGAAGAGAGTTTCTGAAACGTCGGCACGGAACAATTGACGGCATGGCAGGATGTGTGAAAAAAGGGGGAGGAAAGGCAGTATTTATGCACGACACACATGCCGAAAAAAGGAGAGCTAGCTGAAAACAAAAAAACGGGGAAAGTTACAATACGAGTCCAGAAGGAAAGAACCTTGACTGTCGGAGCAGTAGAAACCGCAAGTTTGCGTACCAAAACACCAGAATGGCAACCGACAAGAGAGATTACTCTGCAAGGGCAAGGCTATAAGAAAGCCCGAAAAGCAGAAAATCAAAGCGGTGACGGAGCTTTGTCCAAAAGGAATAAAAACGCTCGAGCCTTGAGGAAGGGGTCGGAAGCGCGAGAACAAAACAAAGTTATGATCTCCAAAACCGGGTGGCGCCTGCCAAAACTCGAAAAAAGGGCGAAAGAGGAAAAGAGGGCAGAGTGACTGAACAAGTCATTTGGGGATATCTAAAAAGAAGGACAGGGGAAGACGATCACCACGTCCGAATTGGCCCCTGGAGAAGAAGAGGTGTGGACCTTGTAAGAAGGAGAAAAGCACGGTCAAAAACCGCCGATTAAGTCGCCAGTTAAAGCGAAGATTGGTATGCTTGAGGGGGGACACCGTGAACTGAGTCACACAAAAGGAGGAGACTAAAAAACAAAACCCTTCCAGCCAAAAAGCAAAATCAGGGGGATAGCGGAGGAAAATCCAGTGATGGGGAAGTCTACTGGCAAGAAAAATGAGAGGGCGGCGGCGCAAAGTTCGGTGCAACAATCGGCGGAAAGTTGTTTCAGGGTTAAAAGAAAGGGACAAAGCTCTCGTGGGTTAACAGACATCAAAGAAAAGGAAAATTTCGTCGCCGGGTTAGAAAGATCAAGAAAAAGAAGGCTGCGCGTTGTAACTTAACTGGCGCGACGCCAGGAAGATCGAGTGGACTAGAGGCTCAGAATGAAACATAACCTTGAAGGGAAATAGAAGCCCGCGAGGACAAGCGGGACAAAGCCCCGACAACAAAAACGGACCCATTCCTTCTGAGAGCGAGCTTTGCAAATCCAAAAAAAAAAAGTTACTCAAAGGGGGGCTGGGACCGCGGAATGACCCGACCCTCATGGGGGGGCCTGAAATAGGTGGTCCGGGTCGGAAACCAGTCTGACAAGGGGGCCTAGAACACGTAAAAGGAGATCCAAAAAAGGGGGTATACAGGAAAAAAAGGCAGGACCAGATCTCAAAGGAAAGAAAAAGAAGGCCGGATCGACCGGGGCAACCATAGCCTCTTTCGACAAGCCCGCAGGTATGGCTCAACCGTTTCAAAAATAGCGAGGGAGAAATGATCCATAAAAGCGGAGTAACACCAGCCAAGTGAGGAAAAAACAGGTACAACAAGAAAACTATAGACATAATCTCTGAGCAGACAAAAAAGGTATTATGAAAATAGGGACTGTCATTAGGTGAGTCTGTGACGAGGAGAAGGAGGGATTGGAAGGAGAAACCGAAAAAGAGTAAGAACGACCGGGCGAACCTGACGGGGAGAACTTAAGTGGCGATTGACAGACCAAAGGCTCACACTCGGACACGGGCGATCAGAAAGGGGAGGGGGGCTCTGAGAACGGGTAACCAAGCGAAGAGAGAAGGGGGGAAGATGAAGGAAAGTGGCTGGCCCCGGTAAAAAAATGAGAAACACCATCCTTCAACAACGTGTGAATCGCAACAAGGCTAAAAGAGGGGACTTAAGCGGGGGCCAACAGAGTTTCAAAACAGAATCTGGGCATTTTGGGAGGAAAGAGATATCAGCAATTCGCGGCATTGGGACTTGGGTCGTTTCAGGGTGAAATCTCCTAGAGATTTGTTCCAGTCGGCTTCAGGGGAGGGTGTACAGCTAGACTGCCTAAATCGTTCTATGGAGCCCGGAGAACAGCAGATAAAAGAGTAGAAGATCGTAAAAGAGGACTTTATCTTTAGCTCCGCTACTATCTGTCTTTAGGTTCTGCTTGTTAATGAGAGAAGAGTTGGGGGAAGGGAATACATTCCACATGAAAGAAAAACGAAAACGATGCGGAGAAAAAGAATGATCAAAAGCCTCTCCCGGGGCGAAAGTTTAGTATAGGGGCACTTCAAAAAATGGCCCGACTAAAGAACCATTGTGGTATAGTACCATGGAAAGGATCTCGGACAAAGGGACAAAGGGCTCCTATTGAGCGGAATAAATGTCTCAAAGCACCTTTAACAGGAGAACAGGGGAAAGGTAGAAGAAGCGTCGGTCACTCTAGAAAAAAGGCGTATGGGAAAACCAGCTGTAATCGAAGGAACAAAGATAGGAACGGTAATGGGCGAATGTCCAAAAAAAAGCTTGGTAGCCATTATCCCACAATGCCTGTTAAGAGAACCAGACCACGGCCATAGGACAGGGGGAGAGGGGAAGGCAGGATGAAAAAAAATGGTTCTACATGAAAAATCAACCGGCCGGCAAACACCGCTCCAAAGTAAGGGGGAATAAACCGGGTGTCCGGGGAAAACCGCGGAAAAGAGTGGCTCAGATTGGGCGTCTTCGGGGCAAAGGGAGGTCAGAGCGCATTCCAAAGAGGAGATACAAAAGTCCACGTTAGGGGAACGTTCAGGGAGAAGAGGGACAGCAGAAAAGTGGTCGTGCAAGTAGCTCGTATCCAACCCTAAGAACCGGTACGGAGTTTGACCGACGAGAAAATTTGGTGTCGGAGCGGGATCGGGCAGGGCGAACCAGGGACCAAGACCAAGGAAGGATCAGAGTCACACAGTTCCTGTTAGGAAAGAGGCAGGAATCCAACTTAAGAAAAGCAAGGAATCATGTGAAAGACTTCATCGAGCAAACCTGAAGGCCCCGGGGAAAAACTGCCCCAACAAGGAAAAAAGAGCAGGCTCTGCACGAACGTCACACGGAAATCAAGCTCGACACCACCAAGGGAAGCATTGGCACATCAAACAGCCAACACACAAATCCATAGTCACCATGTCGGCAACACAGACATGTTTCAGGAGGGGGAAAAAGGGCGAACGTGGCCCTACCTCAAACTAAAAATACCCGGCAAAAAAAAACTTAAGCCATCGAGTAGAAGATAAAAAGGTTATCGTGAAGAGGAAAGGTTCGGGTGGGGGGAGGTCCACGCAATAGCGTATTAGAGAAAACAACACGAGAAGCCAAGAGTAAGGGGGCGGCCAACCACGCAAATTTAGGCAAAAACTGGGGGTTTGTCTAAAAGAATCGTACTGGTTGCAGGGGGGACAATGGGGGAGGAAAGGGCACGCAAAGCCTGCTATGAAAACATGAACGTAATGGATCGCGATCAAACCAAAACACAACTACAAATTACGCGAATATATAGAGGGGCAAAAAGGGAACCAAAATGCACCGTCATAGAGTAAGAGAGAGTAAACATGCGGAACCCCATAAACCCACGGAGAGGGGGAAAGCAAAGTGACTGAAGAAAGGGAACAGGACTAACTTTTGGCCGGGTATAATCTGAAAAGCATTCGTTTTTCGGCCGGAGAGTATTTGCAGCAGAAAAGGGCAAGTGCAAACTAAGGCAAGCGGACGTGTCAGCCCAATGGCGGAGGGGGGACAGGCCGAAGATGGGAGATCGTTGCGACCACGCAAGAGAAGTCGCTGTGGGATTCACCCCACTCTCAGGGTCTTTCATGGTGGGCACAAAGAGGGTCGGTATCGCGATGACCAAGGAAAGAAAAGAAAAAAATGTTGCTCGTTGTCGGGAATGCCCGGGCGGAGGAATTCAAACCGTGATGTTTACGCATAAAGAGACCGGACCAAAGAGACTCATTCGAGACGTTTTGAGAAGGGGGTATACTCTGTGCAACAACAAGCCAAGAGTTCGAAGGACCATTGGGGGAAGAGAGGACAAAGGCGGTGGAGGCCGAAGCATCAGAAAATGAAAAGTAAGGGTTGATTTGCAGTCCAAACCACCCCACCCCCCTGAAAAACATAGGAGTTAGATTGAACCAACCAAGTCCCTCCTCAATCACTCTCATAAAAATGCGCGAACCGAATTTAAAAAGGACCAGGGGAGGGAAATCTCGAAACGGGGAAAAGATAGAGTAGATACCAAGAGCCTCACGAAAGAAAAAAAAGCAACCCGTCACCGACAAACGAAGAGAAGCTCACTGAAAACAAAAGGATTGAGGAGAGTTCTCGGATTTTTTGGAAATGAACAGGTCGGTGTAGCTGCGGCGGGCGGGAGAGAAAAAAGGGCTAGATCGCGAGCGAGGGGACCGAAATTGTAGGCAAAAGGGGTGGAAACCCAAACAGGGGCTTGTTCCTGGAGAGGACTAGGGCGAAATCAAAAAGCCAGTCGTTTATCAAAATATGGAACCGTGACCTGGAGCTGGGTCAAAACATAGGGGGAAAAAAAGAGAAGCAAATGTGGGAGAAAAAATCGTTGGAAGTGTCATGTCGGGACCGTAAGGAAGAAAAGCTAGCAAACCGTCATCGCAGGGAGGGGGCGGAGGTTGGTCCGGGTAATGGTGATGCAAACAAAGGTTTCAAAGAACCGCGAAAAACGGAAAGCCCTTTAAAAAATTCGCGCTGGGGTGCTTTCCGGAAAGCGCGAAAAATAAAAAGGAAGTCGAGGGCCCAACCTTAAGCCAAGGAGTTTTTGGAGAATTTTCAAGAAGTAAACCGAGGAGCGTGGGAAAAAAAAAAGAGAACTCGGCCTCCACGCTGACGAAAGAAGGCGCTCAAGGAGGAAAAGCTAGCTGTCGTCAGAGAAAAAACACGGCTAACCAGCAATCACTGCCAACGGACTCTAGCAAAAGAACAGGGAAAGGGGAAAAGGGAGAACACCAGCCAAATGGGGGAACCCTGACTGAAAGGTAACTGGCTGAAAGAGGGACAAATTTATGGGTGACACTATGGTAAGCCCTAAGGGACTGAGAAGGAAATGGGGCTTTGCTCGCAAAGGCCTCGGAGATCACCGCGTATCAGGGAAAGTCGTGTTGAGGGTGGGTGTATCTGCGAAGGACTGGGAAGGTTATATTCGTCATAAGAAAATGGGGGGTCGGGCCCGGAGAGCCACAACACAGGAAGGAGCTTACTAACGTCCTGCAGCACAGGGGGGGGGTGGGCGTGGTTGCCGGAAAAGGACGAAATAAAATGGCCAATCGTGTTGGGAGCGGGCCTTCACCCGAATACGATGCATTCCTATAGTGGGAAGAAAGAAACCCAGAAGAAGGGACATAAGCTGCCAAGAGAAAGCGCGAGCGAAAGCTATACGAAAGGTTTTTAGGCTGAAGGTGAAACAGTAGGGGGGGGGAAGGACAGGGAGGGCAGGCCATTGAACGTGCAGTCACAAGTTTCTGGGTCCTGCAGTGCGAACTCATGGCGGGGGGGTGAAAGGCAGGTTTTACGGAGAGAGGTTGCAGTACGTGGGAGGGGAGGGAACACGAGCCGTTGGGTGTGTCACACGCCGCAGCAGGGCCAAGCGATGATCACGTTCGCTAACCTCAGAGAGGGTGGTTTAAGGATTCGTGGGTGGTGTTGAAAAAGAAAGAATGGACAGACGAAAGAGGGGGAACAAACTGCATGATTGGAAGGGGCTTGAATTTAGAGAGGAAACCAAATAACGTGTGAGCACTGGAAGCAAATGCAGGAGTGGGGGAAACAAAAGAAATGAAAGTCTTTAAGAAAACGAAGGGGAAAAAAAAGAGATAAGGTATCAAAAGACAGGAAAGCACCGCTTCCGTGTTGCGAGAGTCATACTCCGAGCCCCCAACTTAAAGAAGGAAAAAGTAAGATCCCTGAGAGGAAAGAAAGAAAAGGGTGGGGGAGACATGCGCTCTACGCCGAGAAGCGAGATCATCCAAATCCTGAGCCTCAAATCTACGGGTGCGCGCTTTGGGACAACCCGAAGAACTCACGCCATACGAAGGGTACCGGAGTTATACCGATAAAAAAGATATAAACAGAGAAAGAAGGGGAGAAAAACTGCCGACAATCAAGCTGACTTGCCAGTAGGCACTCAATGAAAACAGGGGGGGGGGGTATCTGTCGAAGACAAAAACTGAATTCCGCGTATAGCGATCACCAATTAACGGAATAGATTGTCCCGGGAAAATAAAACAGATTGGTTTGTCTTTTTCCTACAGGAGCCTTCGAGAAAACCGCCGATAACAGTGACAAGGAAAAAAAAAGAAAAGGGGAACGGGAAATCTGGTCCTATCAACGGAAGAGAAGTCGAACAATATGTGGCAGCCGATTCAAACTAGGATACAGAATTCAGATACAGAACATCAGGGTTATACTGCGGGGTGCCGCCAAAGTGGAAGAAAAGGTACCTAGAAAACTGGAGAGAAGCAGGAGACCTGGCAAGAGAGAGAGCCTTCAGGTTGTGAGAATTTGGTTTCATGTGTTCAAGGACAATGTCCGCCGTCGCCAGAGTTTAGGAGAAACCTAACAAGACACAGGGAGCGAGAGGAGACAAGCTAAAGAGGAGAGAAGTGAGAAAAAAGAAGGGGGGAAAATATGAATAGCGCGTCATGCCGAAAAAAATAGGGGGCAGTAAGGAAAGAAGAGGTGAAACAAGTACGTCGCCGAATAGGAAGGAAAATAAAGAATCAGAAAAAAAATAGGACAATGGAAATTCGGGCGCAAAAAGAGAGATCCACAAACTCACTAGAGAAAACGGGGGGGGTTACCAATTCTATTTGGTCAGGATGAGAGAACCTCGGAACTACGTAACTAAGTGCAGGTGTGTTAGTGGAATAGGATCGAAGGAAAAAAATGGGAAATTAATATCAAAATAGAGGGGAAGTACCGGCTTTCTTAACAGATATCTAGCAAAAGAAAAAAGGACACTTATATCAAGTTTTGGGCAAGGCGCGAGCCTGGTGGCAAGACTAAATGGTAGCAAAAAAGGGGTCAGCAAGGCGGTCGTATAAGGAATTGAAAATCAGGTCTCGGGGGAAGTGACACGAATTCGAAGGACGCGGAAAACAGAAGAACGACTAAGAGTAAGAGATCCTCAAACAAACGGATATCCCTGAAAAAGAGATGGATTACTAATGTTCGTCTACGCTGCAGTCGACTTCAATATTGGGGGGAAGGGGGGCGAAGCGAAGAGGTCAGAAGTAGGAACCGCGAATGGAATATGTGCGCTTTAAAAAGACAGAATAAAACAGATCGGACAAGGGGGGCGAAAGGAAGAGGATGGGGCTAGACCTATACTATAAGGCAAGGCTGAGCAAGGCTACCAGAGAGGGGATCTAAGGAAAGGGAGTAGGCCCCCAGGTCATAGAGGACTTCCACCCCTCCTCACCTAAAGGAAAGGCAAACCAAGGGGACGGGGAAGGAAGAAAAAAC
>Ga0179593_1386843_pt1 | contig 14545 bp, 16 predicted proteins | sample CZODoug2_1_08_16_FD_185931 | JGI IMG/M metagenome (GOLD analysis project Ga0179593, IMG submission 185931) | Vadose zone soil fungal communities from Angelo Coast Range Reserve, California, USA - CZODoug2_1_08_16fungal (PacBio error correction) | ecosystem: Environmental > Terrestrial > Soil >...
AGAGGAAGGGTTAATAAGGGGAACTAAGAAAGCGGGCCAATTGGTAGGTGATGGAGACCAATGGAAGGGAAGAGGGTGGGGAGCAGGACCACCAAAAACTCTAAATAAGAGAATAATCGGTCCGAGAGAAAAGCCAGTGGAAGTCGAATGACGAGGAAAGGCTACCATCTTACCTAAAGCAAGGGGGACGGAGAAGGGAGACTAAGGAGCGTAATGCCACGAACATCCGCCGACATGAAGAAAAACAAAAAAAAAACGTCGTTGGGGGGTCATGTGAAAGCAATCCCATACTAAAGGAGTCCAAGTGGGAGTATTGTTGGGTCCAACTTAGAAGCAAAAGACTTGGTTTCCGTACAAAGGGAGCCAGGGGGCCGCAGGGGGGTGGGGGCTGTTAAAAGAAAACCGTTCGTTGTGGGGGAAGATGGGGACGCAGGGGAAAGCATGCTCGCAAAAGCGGAAAAGAAAACAACCCACAGGAAACGAGTCAAGGGAAGGTCGAAGCATTTCAAGACCCGATTTACATGACCAATCGCATCGGGGTCTTGGAAAAAAAAACTGGGTCCAAAACAACACCAGTGTGCTCCGCAAAACTTCACAAGATCGAAGTAAGAACCCAATGTAACAGTTCAGGGAGGGAAAGACAGTTCAACGTAAAACAGGGACAGGACTATTAGCACTAATAGAGCGAGGGAACCCAGAAGGCGCAGCGTCACAAAAAGAATGATCGCGGGAAAAGGCCATTCGGTCCTGGGGGTTGGGAATTTTGTGCGGGGGGGAAAAACAAGCCCAAAAACTGACGGACCTCTAAATGACTCCGAAAGGAAAGGGTCAGTGGAACAGTCCACGTAAAATGTCTTAATACACAAAACTGGAAAGGACAGAAAGAGGGGGATATGACCATCAGCTTGTGTTAGGGGTCAGGGTTACCAACAGACCAAAAAGAAAAAACATTCAAGAGAGAACCTCTGAAGAGGCAGACGGAAGGAAGAAGGAAACCAAATGCCCCCAGATCGTCACGTCTGGTGGGTGGGGGAAATGGAAGTCAGGAGTTCCTGCGAGGGCTCTAAAAAACAACCATACTATAAGGCAAAAGAAATAGTGGGCAAAAAAAGGAGAAAGCTGGTGAAGAATTGGCACACAGTTATGGAACGCAAACACGTATACAAAGGGGGCAGGTTGCAGATGGAGGAGTAAACTATTGACGGTGTTGGGGAAGAAGGTAACTTACCGTACAGGTCCCATTTGGGGTAAAGAAACAGGACAATTTGGGTAAGGTACTGTGGTGGGCGGGAGGGGGTAGGTTTCTGAAACCTAGACTGCGATCACGGGGAGGCGTTTCTATTGAACTTGTTTTCGGGGGGAAGAGTGGCAACAATCGAAAAACAGCCATTAAGGGGGGGCCAAAAGATTAAAACGAAGAAAAGCAAGAACACAGACATAAAGAGAAACAAGGTCACAAGAATTAGAACGCGAGGAAAAAACCAGAGAGATACATCAGACAGTAACCGAAAACGAGACGAAGCAGTCAACGAGCTGGAGAAACACCGGAAACAGGGACCAGCCGAGCCCCTTGCAAATGTCGAACGTTGCTGGGCCGGAATGGGGTTAGGGAAAGGTAAGAACGATATGAAGAAGTTTATCAAATCACCTGCCAGGAACCGGGCATAAAGGTGGACAAAAACGGAGCGGGGGAAGAAAAATCAGTCCAGAGAAGGGATCCAAAACAAAGGGGGGGAACGGAGGAATGATCAGGGCTAAATTCGGAGAGAAGAGCTTCAGCTCTATGGGTACCACAGGGCAGGACACGAAAAGAGCATCACTACTTCCAAGCCACCACCCAGGTCGGGGCCAGAGAAAATGAAGGGGAAATTCAAATTCAAACCGTTCGAAAGTTGGAAGAGTTTGAAGCGAGGGAATCGATCGTCATGATAAGAAACTGTCTACCACAACTACCAAAGTGGAAACCTCGCCAAAACTCCCAAAAAGATTTCATTCGGTTCAAGTTGGGGTCGAAAAATCAAGAGCGCAGAAAGGGTGACGAGGCCAAGGGGGAGAAGAAGACGGGCAACGGGGACGGGCGGGAGTACCGCCGTGAAACTCGGAAAAATTGCAGAAGAAAACTGGAGGGAAAGAGGGGCGATCAAAAAAAAACGAGCAGGTAGCCCAATGGATCCCTCGGTGGGAAACTGGTGGTGTGTGCAGGGTGCCCCGGATGCGTTAAAAAAATTTCCACACAACTAAACGTACCAGGGCGTAAAGCCGGGTTGTTCAAGTGAAAGCGAAGCTCAAACAAAAACGATGGAGGAAGAGAGAGAATGCACGGGAGTGCATTAACACAGTATTGAAAACGCAAAACTGGGAGCTATGTAAAGTGGAAAAAACTAATCAACAAAAAGCCTTCAAGGCACCCACCAACACATTTTTAAAAAAGTGGGTTAGCAAGGATCCTTGAGGCTACGGTTGGTCTCTGACCTTTGTTAAACTCTCTCTTAATTCGTCAATGGGTCAAATCAGGGAAAGGTCCGCAGACCTTGTATACGCCTGCGCGCCTTTAAAAAGAACAAAGCAGTGGGCACCGAAACTCTCTCCTCGGCGTGCCGGCACACGCCACCATTCCGGCCCCAGCATGGGGGCTTGCCCGCCGCGTGCTCTACTCTTCCAGGAAAATCGTCCTTGGGCCCACCTTACCCGAATACCCTAGAAAACCACAATCCTAGTTACTGACCCATGAGCGTGACCCTCAAATAGGGCAGCAAGAGGAAAAAATATGCGCAACCTACAGGAGGGGGGGAAAGGTACATCGGTCTGCAAGGGCGCATATGTTGGTTCACTTGCAGGGACGAAAAGAGTGGCGGTGCAGTCGGTGGGGCGCGCACAAAAGTCAGAGAAAAGAAGCTGGGAAGAGGGGAAGACGGTCATTTCACGCACAAAGGAGTGGCCAAGACAGGGATCCTAGGGGACTCCGTAAAAACTAACATCAAAGACTCGCCGGGGTTACACATAGGAGTATCAGTGTCAAATTGGTTGTCTACCAATTCTTGGGGCAATCTAGCGTTGTGGAAAAATTCCAGAACCACACGCAAAACAGCTCTCAACGTGCGCAATCAAGGGGTAGCCTTCATGAGAAAACTCAAGAAGGCTCGTGGATGACCCTAGTATCAGCGCCGGCCGCGGTATGGCACTGGAATTGGTATCTCGAAGCTGTTCCAAAACGGGAAAAGTGGGGGTTGGGGACCGGAGTAAGTGTGGGAGTCAGGGGTCGTGCATCGGTAACGGCAATTGTAAACTCATACTTCACTTCTGGTCTTCCAACTGTCTGGTCCAGATTCCTAAAGCGAAAAACTCGCACAGGATCGAAAATACGGCTCAGACCGCGCCGCCAAAACATAAATATCAATGGCGTGGGGGACAAAAACCGAAAATTGAAAGGAGGAAACCTTACACAACCTGGAAAATAAAACTGACGACAACATCGGGAAAAGCCCCTGAAGTAGTATCAGTGGGCCACGATGGGCGGTAGTTCAAAATGTGCTGCCAGAATCACTAACATTCTAGGTGGGGTGCCACAAAAAAGAGGGTATTTTGATTCATCGTCTGTCGGGTGGAACGAGACGAAGGAAGAAAGGAAACTTGGGAACCCATAGGGCAAAAAGCGCTGAACGACTGGGGTCCGTTGCTTGGGACGGGGAATAGTCACCGAGGTGAGAATGGGCTGCGAGAGGGTGGCTGCTGTTTAACACCCAAAGAAAAAGACGGGGTAAAAAGGGCACAAGAAGGTAGGACGACTCCCTAACGAATTGGCTGTAGACCACGAAATGGACAAACGGGGGGGCAACACTCCTCGGGCGGGGATTCAGGAGATATTCGGCGTGCTGTGGGGGGAGGACCCCGCAAAGGACAAAAAAAAAACTACATAAAACGAAGACCGAAATTTGCCGCGAAGGCAGGGAAAGAAACGGGGTGCAGCGCGCGAGATTACCTAGCTGAGTAATAGGAAAATCCTGGGGAGTGTAGGGGTCAGACATCGCTGTAACAGTTACAGTGACAGCTTGGATGAGTGGGGTGGCGGGAAACGGGGGTTTTTGACAGGGGGGGGGGGACAGAACAAAATTCGAGTTAATGGTTGTTGTTGGAACGAACGGTGAAGGATGGACTAGACTGGATGAGCGCACTGGGAGACCAAAGGATGTTGGGGCAAAGACATCAGAAAACCTAATCTTGGAATCGGCTTGCAGGTGACATTCAGACCAGCGATGCAAGGGAAGGGAGGTGTGTCCGTAAAAAATAATTATTTGGGTCAGAATTTTGGTTACAAACGAAAAAGGGATAAATCGAAGCGAGGACCGCACCCCTGAAAAAGCATTGGGGGCTGGGTTATCAATAGGCGATGCGGGAGTATTATATCTACATCTGCTATAAATAAATCCGTAACTTGCGGAGGGACTCAAGAGATGTCTCCTGTCAAGGTATAATGCGATTGCAAAGAGGGGAGCTCGAACGATTCATTAATCGGTACTTAGGAAGTCGTTTGGAAATGGAGACAAAAATAAGTTTAGGGAATCATTGGGAAAAAAACAAAAAACTACGAAGGGTATAAAAGAGACCGAAGGGACATGCGAACAACAACAACAACTATAGGGAGAGAGAGAAGGTTCGTGAATACGTGGGATAAGAAGATCGGCCAAGGAGGACAAAATGATTGGGAAAAAGTTCCTATTTGTGGGAGGACACCAAACCGAAATAAGTAAACGTAATGAACGGTTAAAAAAGACTCCCAAACCGTCGAATCATGGACGGAATTGGGGCCCGGCTAATAAAGCTTGAGCGACGGAACGGAGGGGGAGGGGGGGGACGGATGAATTTCGGCAATGGCTTAGAACTCTGAAGCCGAAAGCAAAATCCCGCCATGGAAAGCACAAAAAAAAAATGTCGGGGGTTGAATGGGGGGGATAGTATAAAAGAGACAGGAAATAGTCCAGGGTTTCGAGTGGGGTGTCCAAACTCGACAACCCGCTTTATGGGTGGGGCGTAGCCATCAGAAACAATTGGGCAAAGAGGGGGTAACGTTATCCTAGCGAAGGAAAGTCAACGGAGGAGGTGAAGTCGTTGCAAGCAGGGGACAAAAAGGGAAGGAAAAAAACAAGGGCCCACTAAAAGATAACGTGCAGGTAAGCATTTAAAATAAACCGATTCAAATCCAGCCCAAATGGGTTCTGGGAAAAAAGGGGGGGGGAAAAAAAAAATACTCCGCAAAGTCATCAAGCAATTTCAAAATGGGAACGTCAGCGAGTGAGAGAGACCATTAACGACAGGGACAGGGAAGATTATCGGAAAAAATAATAGCGAGACACGGGGGTGTAACCACGAGGGAGAGCGGAAAGGATAGCGGTGGAGGTTAGTTGCCGGGGGGGCGGCGGGGAAGGTTTGAATTTTGCTTGGGGGGAAAAACCAAAGCCTCAGGAAATCCAGAGGAACTTGAAGAGAAGGGACAAGGTAGGGGGAAAGATGTCCCGGTGAACTGGGTTCTGATGACAGCCAAGGGAGAAAAGGAGAGCGCCGGAAAATTGGGCTTGGACGAGTCTTTTGTTAGGTTTCCGGTTGGGGCCCAACAGAACCAAATAAGGCGCTGAAACAAGTACAGAACCGCTTCAAGAGCAGCGGTGACTGGGAGCGTCCCAAGCAATGGGAAAACACAAAACAAAGGAAAAAAAAAAAAAAACAAAAAAAAGGCGCCTGCCATGCAAGCGGGGGGGTGCAACTCAAGGAAGTCGGAAGGTTTGCTTAAAGGAAATCAAAGCCTCCAAGAGAATCAGCATAGAAGCTGCAACAAAACGCCAGGAAATTTCTGAAGATTTTCAGCCCAGTCTTGGCAAACAGAGCATTTGACCAGAGGATGCGGAGAGACTGGTTGGTGTGTGGGGGTGTTTTGGGTGGGATGTGTCCTTTTGACCTCGTTATAACTCAACTCTTGACGGGTGGGGATTTTCCCCAGTGAACTGATAGATTTGCCAGCTTGTGGTGATCCCCTGCCCTTTGCTCTTGTATTAAGTGAGTGGGCTTTCATTATGTGGTTTCGGGTGTAACGGGATCTTTTCGTCATTCGAGCCAATGTGGATTGTCGTCTGAGGTCGTTGAGGAGTCTTTTTCTGGAAAGTGACTGTTGTTCCCTCCGGACTGCGAACGTTGGCTAGAACGTGGAACCTTATTGGAGGCTAGTGCCTGTTGTCCGCCATGACCTTTCGTCAAGCAAGGCGCCACGAAGTGCGGTAAGCACGGGCCCAAACGTCTCAACCGTGTTGAGAAAAAAAAAGAAGAGATCAAAGTCGCCCTCGGCTCTGGGGGAACAGAAAGCAGTCAAATATCCTAGAAAAAAAAATGGAAGCGCATGGGTTGACGGCGCAACCTTGCCAAATTGGGTCCATTTTCTTGTCTAGTGTATCTCTTTGGTCTTGTAATTGTTCAGCCCTCTCGTTGCATCCTTTTCTCCACATAGTGGCGGGTACGTAGAAATTGGCAACTGGCAGCTGTGTTAAACCTCCAGAAAAAAGATCAAACGTTCAAGGCAACGGGGGGGGGATTCTATTGAATGTAAAGGCTCAATTTCTTACGCAATTCGGAAGAAGAAGTTGATTCCCCCGCCCGAAACCTGGGAGAAAGAAGATTAAGCCAGGAACCCCAAAAGGAGCCAAAACCATTAATGTAATTCAAAACCGAGACAGAGCATTGACACAGAAAGGGGTCCCGCGGGGTAATCGAATGACGAGGTCAAATATATCACCAACAGTCTTCGACAAGGCCCAAGGGAAAAAATCGCCAACGGACGGGGGGGGAGCAAATTGTGGTATTGAGGGGGTTGGCGCCTCAACAGCCAATTGCAAAAAAAGGGGAAATGTTGGCAACAAGGTAGAGGGATAAAGCCTTTGCACACTCAAACTTAGATGGAGAAGCTTCGGGTAAAAGGACAGCAACAACCAGAAAAATGCCAAAGATGCCAAAGGGGGGGGGGTTTGTTGAGGAATCGGGGACGAGTAGGTCCGGACTTGACCAAGAGAGAAAAGTAAGACCGTGGGGGTTCAGTTGCCAAAGGGAAGAGGCTAGATCAACACAACCACGTGAGGTATGAATGAAAAGAAGAGGCGAGCTTGAGTGTGAAAAAAATTAGATCGGCGAAAAACTTCGAGAGGGGGAAAGTGAAACAGAATAAAAGGTTACCGACTTCACGCAAACACAACAACTTGGCAAACGAAAGGGCACCGGGTGGTAACCAGGGGGAAGCTAGTGTTGAGCTCAAGGGTACCGACGCTACGTGAAATTCAGAGGAGTTTAAAAGGGATCAAAAAGGAATCCACAGTCTGCGGGTTCCGTCGAAAGCGGTCGCCGATCAGTGAGTGGCGGTGGCAAAGGCTGATTGAGAAAATGGGGAAAAAGTGAAAAGAGGTCCTGGAACAGGGTCAGAGATTATAGGAGTGTGCAGACAAGAAGGGGAGAAAGTTGGGGGGGGACAGTAAGCGCATCGACCGGACCTAGGGGGACAGCTCCTGCTCAGTACTGTAAGCGTCAAAACCGGAAATCATAGGTTTCTTCACACATCAAGATCATCCGAAGCCGGGCCAACTACGAAAGGGGGTTTCTCTGGCGAATGTACCGGCGCGTCGACAATGGGAAAATGGGAAGAGAAGACGGAGATCAGTGAGCACTGAGGGGAGGATAAAAAGCGTCAATTGAGCCAAGCCGCAGCAAAATGTGGACAGGAAAGGTTGAGGTGGGTTACCACCGAAGCATTTCTTGGTACGAGTGACACTCACAAAAAAACATGGAAAGTGCAAAAAGCGACTACAACTTTCAATCTTCCATGTCAATTCAAAAAAGATGAGGATGTGAAGGGTGACACGCGATGAGGGTATTGGGGTAAAACAATCGGGAGGACGCACACGGCATCATCTGCCTGGGGGTAAAGAATAATATACAGGGGGAAAAAAGGGGGGGAGAATGGGAGATGACAAAAGAGTGGTACCTGCCCAAAAAAAAGAGGTTGGAAAAAAAAAAAAGCCGAGAAAAGCCACGCAAAACTAAGTAGGGACAAGAGGCGAAAAAAAAAGGGGGAATTGACGGGGGGAGGGTGGGCGAATGGGTCTGACACCGGTTTCCAAAGAGTAAGTCGGGACCCGAGGCAGACAGGAAAGGGAAACAGGTGACCGCAAATTCGGATGGGGGGGGAAGGAAAGATAGGCCACGCCGCGGGCTTAAGCAACGGGATCAGGGTAAGGAAGGTGAGGGTGCATGGGGGGAAGGGAAAGGGTTTCCTGTGCAAAAAAAAGCGGGGCCCCACTGCATCAGTGAAGGACAAAAGACCTGCATCACTGGCAGCGGGTCCTGACACAGGGCGGCTTCCTGGGGGATCGTAAGTGGGGTGGGGGTATGTCTTAAATGTGGGGGACCAAAGGTTGTTCCTCCCAAAGGTGGGGGCCACGCGAGGGATGACGGAAACAGAAGTTGAAGTAAAGCACGAGTCGCAGACTATAGGTCAAGAACTAGAAAAACAGGAGGAGTGGGGGTGGGCGGGAAAGAGACATTATCGGGGGGATAACGGAGGGCAAAACAGGGCATAAAAAAAAAAAAACTCCAAACCAACATATACCAGAAAGAGCGGGGAAATTCAGCGGAACGGAAAAGGGAAGGGTCTGTGAGTCCAAAAAAGAACAATACTGGGTAAAGAGTGGAAAGTAATTTGTGCAAAAATCATCGTATCTTCTGCACGGGAGCGGTCAAAATTGATGAACGTAGTCAGGGGGGGGCAACGGACAGGGACCTAAGAGGGAACGTCCACTAGGGGGGAGACACACATGACGAAAGTGTGGAAGGGGGGGTAGGGGGGAGGGTTGCAGTCTGCCGAGGAATTTTCGTCACTTAAAATGAATCATTGTAATGGTAGCATGGGGGGAGCAAATTGGTAAGGAAAAAAAATAAGCACCCGAGGAAAAAAGGAGGATGAATCAAGCGAATTTTCATGCGGGGGAAAACAAGCTGATAGCAAAACGAACATAGGGTTCTTCGATAGTGGGGTTGCAATGAAATCGCGATTGGGTTATGCAGGGGTTCGTCAAAGTTTGGGTGACAGGGGAGGAAAAAGACAACTGAAATAAGATTGGGCCAAAAATTAATTTGGACAACAACCTAGAAAACAAAGGCACCGAATATGAAAATGTGCCCAAGGCCGTGCGAGGGGTAGAACAAATGTCCAAGGGTCGAAAGAGCCAAAAGCAAGGAAAACACTCATTCAGTAGATTAGTGGGAAGACGAAGGTACATGCAGGGACTGTCGAGTCGTAAGCAAGCGTGCGAGATTAGATGGGGAAAAAATAGTCACGGTGTAGTCATCAGACAGCACAAGCTCAAGGGGATGCGTGTCAGGGGAACTGAGAAGCGGTACGGGCTGGAGTCAAGACATATCACTGAAAAAGGCTGAGGGAAAGGGAGGCCGGAGAGGAGGGACGGCGGAAGCAAGGTGAAGCCTTCCGGAGGGGTGGGGAAGGGAGGTCTAATCCAGTTAGAAGGGAGCTGGAGACCGAGCACAAATTAGGAAGCCAAATTAAATGGAGCCTCTCAATAGGACAGCAACTGAATTCTGCCGGACCGTACCCCTGCCGTCAAGAAGAGGCACACCATCTAAAAGGGCGGGCGTTAGGAGGCAGCGCCCGACCGGATGAATAGTGAAGACTTGATAAACAAGCAAACAAAAAAGAGGGGAAACAATCAAAAAAAAAAACAAAAAACAGGGTGACGGAGGCAAAAAGAGAGAGAGCACCGGGAATGAAGGCGGCAAAAGGGGGCACCATGATGAGCAAAAACTCTGGAGATGGAAGGGAAAAAAATAATCGGACGAACCAAAACGAGAAGGGAAGAGAGGAAATCATGACAAGGTCACTAGCACAATTTACTCAAGGACAAGGGTGTTGAGCACGAGACACCAAGGAAAAAGAAAAAGACAGAAAAAGATTTGACATTTAACCACGGGCCAGGAACTTAGGATGGGAGGGTGGTCCGTAAAATGGAAGTCAGCAATTACTACAGGAAGCTCCAGAAAGGACATCGAAAGTGCCAAACCGACTGAAAATTCACTGTGAGGAGGAGAAAAATCAGGAGAAACAAGGAAGAGGGCCAAAAGGACGGGAGTGTGGCAGGAAGTGCTTTGGGGGGCATATTCTGGAGACAGGGTGGTATAGTGCTGGAATGACTAACCCAAGACGGGAGACGTTTGGGGACCGAAAGGTGCAAATGGAGATCTGGGGGGGGCGGGGAACGAAAGAGGGCATGCGGGACAGAGGGGCAAATTGGCCACGACATAGACGACTAAGAAATACGGGCAGGGAAATAGCTGATAAAAATGCGATCAACCCGGGGTAAAGGGGAAAAACTGCTCTAAGGGCAAAGTCAAAGGGCACGATAAGACATGAAAAGGGCATGGGAAAAAATGCCAAATGTCAATGTAATGAAAACAAAGCTAGAAAGCGTAAAAATCAGGAGATAAAAGGGGGGGAGGTCGAAAATCTGGACTAAGACCACATCAGCGCGCACCGCAAAAAAAAAAGAGGACATGATGAGCGACACAAACGCAGAATCGAACATATGTGTCCTCGGAGGTTGACATCCAACAAGGCACGTCAGACTGGATAAGGCATTAGGCCATTGTTCGTAATCACACAAAGAGGGGAAAAACTATTGGGACAAGACAACAAACAAAAACAGGGCACACCTAAGCTAATTGTCACGGGCGAGAAAACGTCCGAGCGTCGCGCACATGGCATAACCCTTCCGGAAAACAAATCTACCGGGCTGGTTGAGGGGAACATGAGTAGCACTGCATCGGAAGGGGTGAAGGAACGGACAAGATAAAGGAATCACAGATGATAAAGCGAAGGAGAGATGTGGACCATGCGAGGGAAATGCAGGGAGGGGGTAGTCTGTTTTAGACGGCGAGGCACCAACACTGAAGAGCATAATGTCAACACAAACATAACGGGTGAAGTGTGTGCCGGGAGGGTTGCCTTGACCTCGTGCAAGAGGAAAAAACCGCTATGAGAGTAAGGAACCACGAAAAAGAAAGAAGAGATCACCGGGAAAGACTGAATTAGATGGCTGGGGGGAAGTGAACACCTACGGGTAGGAAAAAAATGGTAACCAAAAAGCGTATGAAGTCGGGGAAGAGCGGTCGGGGGAAAAAATGCACGATAAAAAACAAGTAAAAGCAACATCATATGACGGAAAACCCATAAACACACACCAAACCAAGGAGGAAAAGAAAGATCCGCTAGGGGGGCACCAACGGTGGGCGAAAGCGCTGCCCATGAGTTGTGAGACACATGAGGCGTGAGGGTTTCAGTGCGCAAAAGTGCAAGTTGTGGGTAAACGGCACAAAAAAGGGCTATCCATCACAAAGCGGGAGGCAAGGGGAACACATCCAGGTAACTTAGTAGAAAGACCCTGTCTGGCTCTGAATCGCCAACGGACCCTGAAAGACAGCACCACGACGGGGGTACGAATGTCGGCGAAACTTGGCAACGAGAAGCACTGCGGGGATGTGAGTATGCGACGTCGAAGCACGGCACAGAACATTGGATAGGGAGAGCAGCCGAGTTTTCACTGAGAACAGGAACCCAGAAGTGAAAATTGGGGGGTAGGAAGTGGCAGAATGTGCGTGGGGGGGGGGGGGGGGGGGAGGACCGACCACGAAATGGGGGGGGGGCGTTGGTGTGTGATCACAGAAGGCAACAACAAACCCAGGTCGTCTCCTGGGGTGCCCGCAAGCGGTGTGGTACCAGCAGAGAAGTGTCAAAGACAACTGATGTTCTCGCTGTTGTGTAACACAGGCAGAGCTAATCAGACCTCCAAATGGGTCAAGAGGAAAAAATAGGGTGTGCGGGCAGACAAGAAAGTTTAACCGGGGGCATGGGAATGAGAAGGGTAACGGTCGGCACATTGTTGAGAGCAGAGTAGGTAGGAAGGGCAAGGAAAAGATGGGAAAAAAGGATTCGACTTGGTGGCGCAGAGGGGAAAAAGGGAAACAAAACCAAATGAGAAAAAGGAACGCGAGGACTGAGTGACTCGAGACGTGGTGGGGCAAGATGATGGCTTGCAAAAGAAGGGGGGGAGATCCAAAAAACAGGGACCCACAACACGACGTCAGGCTTAGTAGATTTCAGAGAAAAAAGGCTATAACCCGTCATACTACTGTGAAAAAAAGTACAAGGGGAGACACTAATAGGAATTTAAAGTGGGGGGAAAGGCCGGGGTTGTGGGACATACGGGCCTGTGGTAGAAGAAGAAATGGCTCAATACACAAGGGTGTACCAGAAGAATACTCACTCGTGGTGTACGTCAGGTCAAACATGAGCAACGGAAAAACGGAGGAAAAAAAGAGCAAGACCTAAGGAAGGGGTGGGGAAAGGGGAAATGTAGTGTTGTGGGGGTAGAGAACTGGGAAGAAAAAAAGAAGGGGACTATCGTGGAGGGAGTTTCTATGGGACAAAAAAGAATAAACCAACAGACCATCGGCCATTGAAAAAGGATATTCGAGACGTATAGGGGAAATAGACTAGAACACATAGCGAGCGTGGATACAACGTCAACGAGAGCAAAGAATCGATCAGGGGGCGGAAAGGGGGACAAGTGGTGGGGACGGGGAATGGAATGTGCGTTCAAAATCAGTGACTAGCGGAAAACTTGGGACTACAAAGTGAACATGAACACGCATAGTGCAAATAAGGCGTGGCATCGCAAATACAGGGACTAGTGGGTAAAAACTCCCATTGATATAGTATGGGACGCGGGTGGGTTGGACAAAACGGGATAAAATAAAATGGGGACAAGGAAAAGGTGTTATTAACGAAACAATGGGGTTGGGGGTGGGGCCACAAGACAGTAAAAAAAATAGGTGACATGTCCAAATCAACCAGACGACGCAAAACGGGAGCAAACCCTCTCAGTGCCCTTAATGAGTGGGGCGGTTCTAGGAACCAGGGAGGGCCCGACCAGTGAACTCGATCTAACCACTTCGCGCTCGATAAAAGAAAGTTCAACATTCAAACCAAAACAGACTTGTAAGTGGCGCTGGTCACCAAATTGCCAACGACCCGACAAGAAGTCTCAAAAAACACGCCATGATAACATAAAGACCCATGGCATCGGGTCCCGCCGACAGAGTAAAATGGAAGAATTTCATTCTGGCACTGGCAAACGGCAAGCGCTGTAGATCCTCTCCAGTGGTGCGATTGAACCCAATAGTGGGGGGGGGCTTAAGAAGGAATAAGGCTTTGCCAGGGGAGAAGCAGGTTAAACCACCGAAGAAAAAAGAGAATCAAAATAATTACGGGTAAAAAAAGACAACGACAGGAGGTGGCATGCACCTGGGCAAAAGCTAGGCCCTAGCAAGGTCAAAGGGAATACAAGGGGCCCTGCGGGTATGTCCACCGGGAGTCACAGAGTGACGGGTTATTGTCTATACTGGGAAGAGTACGCCATGGTGGGGGAAACGAACGGGGGGTGGAGGATACGTGCACAAGCTGAGGACAAAGAGGGTCCTAACACGGAAGGCAGTATGCTATGAGAAGGCGCACTCGTTTCGGGGAAACATTTGGGTGGGATATGGACAAAATTCCGCGGAAGAGGGACAGATGAGTTCACCGCAGTACCACAAAGCAGCGCACAAGAAAAAATGAGGTAAGAAAGGACCGTCGTAAAGCCAAACGCTCATCGAGTCCCAATTCCGAAGGTCAAGAAAGGGAAACACCGATGGCGAGCAAAATAGAGTCCGGAGTAAACAAAGGCGCGAAAAGGAGGAGCCCCTGGGGAAGGGGGTCGAAAAAGTGCGATGAAAGAGGTTCAGCGTTCGTGAAAAGTGAAGAACGTAGGCACAAGAAGGTGAAATAAGATTGCCGGGTCAGAAGGGTGAAACTGGCGCATGGTGATCAAAGCAGGCAAAGGGGTAGAGCAGGGAATCGGAAAATGGAAAGTTGGATTAGGTAAGGAAATCAGGAGCAAATTGAATTTCTTAATCGCCGAAATTAAATAAAGACTAAATTGACCAATCAGGGCACGAACCGACGCATCCTCGGGCCAAGAAAAACACAAACAGGTAGCACAGAACCATAAGGGAATTCACAGATAGAGGCAAGGAGGGGAAATCTGGTCTCCTAAGAGGCGAGCGGATCGGGGGACATCAGAAAAAGAAAAGAAGAGTATCGAAAACCAATTGACGGCACAAACAAAGGAGTCAGGACGGTAAGGCGGGTTGGGGGCTCCATCACGATCGCGTTTGCTGTTTCTGTACCAGCTAGACGGTGGCCATCAAGAGGGGGGGATTTCGCGGTAGAGACGGAAAGAGGCATAGAGACTTCGGAAGTCTAGCACCAAAAAAAAACATCACGGGAGCCCAGTAGACAGCCGGTTGAAACCTGGGGTGTGGTTTGAAAACTGAAGCCCCGGGAGGAGCGTACTTTCCATAGTCGACAGGTCCTTTAGAACCGGGTGGCATTGCGAAGGCGCAAAAA
>Ga0179593_1251619_pt1 | contig 14544 bp, 20 predicted proteins | sample CZODoug2_1_08_16_FD_185931 | JGI IMG/M metagenome (GOLD analysis project Ga0179593, IMG submission 185931) | Vadose zone soil fungal communities from Angelo Coast Range Reserve, California, USA - CZODoug2_1_08_16fungal (PacBio error correction) | ecosystem: Environmental > Terrestrial > Soil >...
AGCGTGGAGCCACTCAACGAGAGGAAAGGGGAATCAACCCGCAACATGTAAGGGACCGTGAGGAGGCGGATGCGGAACGAAACACCAACGGAGGTAAAAAATCGGAATTTACGAAGACTGAGGATAAAAAGCAGACAAAGTCCGAGAGAGAATAATGGGGACGGGAACGCGGCTTTACGACAAGCCACGAGAGCACCTCTAAGAAGACAGGAACATCCAGCAAAAAAACTAACTATCTCATTAAAATAAAAAGTTAGGGAAAGGTCGCGAGAATGGCTTCAATAAAAGAAAAAGTTGCAGGCGAGCATCGGGAGCAACTAGACTACCACACGAAAAGCAAAAGTGCGATCGATGCTGGAAGAATGGGAGCGTCCCTAAGCCATTAAAGAAATTAAAGACGGAAGAGCAGGCTCAAACAATATAAAGGATGTGCTATTACGCATCAAAATATTCCAGCTCTCGGGGTTCGGCGAAGAAGGATGAAAGAAGGGAGTCGAAGGGAGAAGTCGGCCGGCTTCAACTCCGGAGATGGAAATAACGAAAAAATCCCTGGCTCAGGTAAACCAGGGGTGTTTCCAAAGAAGGGGACGACGCGGCACCCGATTGCCTATAGGGAAAAGAGAATAAAACTCAGACCGGGAAGAGTTCAAAAGAACTCGCGTGCGGGAAGGCAGATGGAAGAATCAAAGGCAGATAGGGATAGCCAGAACAATCTTAAGTGAGACGGTAGTCGCTCGCAGCCAAAAAGCTGCAAACCCATCAAAAGAACGAAAACTCCAAGGGTCCCCAATCGGTAATTTGTAATCTGAACAAACTGGTACATCGCTCTATGCAGAGGAGTGGGAGACGGAAAAAAGAACAAGCAACGCAGTCCGAGAAAAGAGAATGGAAGGGTCCCTGCAAAAGGATTCAGGAAAAAAAATCGTCACCGCGGAGAAAGGAAAAAAATTTCACAAGGCTGATCCAAGGCCCGGGGGGGAAAGAAAGGAGACTAATACGAAGGGGAGATTGAAATGCCAAACAACAGGAGGAGGAAGGTAGAAACCGTTGGAATTGAAGGGGAAGATCGTCCCGGGGTTTATAGACAGGGGGAAAGGGGAAAGTGACATGGAAGAACGTTACCCGCAACACCTGCTCTTTCAAATGGAAGGACATCCGCATTGCGGCGAAAGGGACAGGAGTATCATTGTGCTGGAGCCTAACAAGAGAGATAGAAAAGGGAAGGAGGCAGCAAAGAAAAAAGGAAGGTTCCGAGTGAACAAGACAGAGGGAAGTCAGAAAGTCAATGACCCTGAGGCACTTTCTAAAAGAAGGGACCCGATGAAAAAGAAGCCTGGATGGAAAGGGGATTCGACGAAAAACCGACGACGAGGGGAAACTCTAAACGGGTCCGTCAACGGTTCTAACAGAAACTGGAAAATTACTTCAAGGAACTTTAAACAAAAACTGATTAGCGAGCGATGTTTCTAGAGCGGCCGTCGCAAGCTACAAAGAACCAAAGAAGCTGCAAAAAAAACGAGGCTGGGAAAAGGAATGACAATCATCAAAAGATGGATTCGCCTTCGACTCGCAAAAGGGAAAAAGAAAAAGACTTATCAGGAGAAAAAGAAGAATAGTCTCAGAGAAAAAAAAAATCCCGCGGGAAACACGTTCAAGACAGGTGAGGGTGGTAAGAACTTTCAGAGTGGCGATTTCAGTAGTCGAGCGCCCAGCGTCGGATTGAAAAGAAGGGGGTCAAGAGGTACCGGAGCTATCTCCAGAATGCGCTTACAGCAGAAGGAATTTCTACAGGATCGACCAGAAGTCATAATGATCAGGGAGAACAGGGAGAGGGTCTGAAGGGCCAACAAAAAAAACCGAGCAAAAATGAGATCGGCCGAACAAATAAATCGAGGTTTGAATACGGAAGAAAGGGCGCGTTGAAAAAAAATCCGCAGAAAACCAAATGAACCGTAGGAAGAGTGTCCATTTCGCGCAAAATGCGTACACGCTGAGAAGCAGCAGAAGTCGGGGAAATCTTCTTGAGGGAAAAGTTCCAGGGACCCTTTACGAGAACAACTATCAGGAACAATGAGTACCTCAACGTACCTCAAAAGATCTTGGTCAATCTTCCCGTGGGAAAGGCCGACAATAAAGGCCCAAGAAAATGCCCTTCAAGGAACGAGGAAGCAAATTCCTTCGTCCAGAAGAAGTGAAACAATGGAAAGGAGGGGAATAAATAAAACAGGAGGTGCGAAAAAGGCGCATAAAAGGCGAGTAGATAAAAAGGATATCAGATAATTGGGAAAAAAAAAAGAAAAAAAACGAAAAGAACGAAGTTTCCGTTGGGGTGCCACGTGGAAACTCACTGACGAAGGGAAGTATAAGGCCCTGGGGAAGGAGCGATAAGTGAAGAAAGAGAGAGATACCTCCACACGCAAGCATAAAAGGGGGGGGGGGCTAGCGAGGCATACGGGGGAGTTTGGCCGTCTTTACAAAAAAATAACGGCAGATCCGGGGTGGGAGAGAAACTTAGAGGGCTGGAAAAGGGACTTGTCCAAAAAACTTTATCACAAAATGCCTGTATCGCTCAGAGGTCAGGCTGGCAGTACCGACCGTGGATCGGCGGACCAGGCCCAAAGGGGTCGGATCGGGCCAGGAGCAACAAAACGGGTGTAAAGCTCATCAAAGACAGGGGTTGGTACCGACGCGAGGGAGGAGGAGGGGAGGTGAAATACCGGTTGAAAGGAAAGAAAAAGAACTTTCAAAAAGAGGAGTGCAGCAGGGAAAAGCCAAATTTGGCCGGAAAAGGAAATCTCGCCTGGACCTTCAACAACACTCACTAGTGGGACAGAGAAATAGAACTGGCGCGCGGCTGAGATCGAAAGGATACGCGTAGGAGAAGGAGGGAAGATGCGAGAAACCCCGCTCGGCCTCATACCAACCATGTCAACAATCATGTTTCGGCCCCACCTTCCTGCCGGCAAGAGCTCGAGAAGGTGAAAGACGAAATAGGCTTGAGAAGCAGGGCGAAGGGGCATAAGATGTGGCTCGAATGAGGAACATGCTGTCGGCAGGAAGGGCCGGGAAAAGGAAAGAATCAAGGTCAAATATTGTCGAAACGGGTCAAGAGACTTGGAAAAATACACTCGGGAAACGAAGGTCTCGGGTCCTTTAGAACGTACAAGGTAAGCCTGAAAGGACCTGCAATCATTTTTTCCATTGTAAGGAAAGCAGAGAGCAGCGGAGGAACAATGCTCCGCCTGAAAAGCTTCGCGGGGGGGAGAAGAGCGCGCTATATTACAGCCTGGGAAGAAGAAATGGAAACAGGACACCGAGACCACGATGAAAGAACCTGGATACTGAGATGACTGGACCTATAGATGTCGGGCAAAGGATTTTCTGGGGCAAAAAATATTCAAAAGAAAAAAAAATGTCGGAAAGCAGAAGCCGAGGAGATGCAACCCATAGATAGAGTTACAAGGAGAACTAACATGCTATAGAACAAGAGGGGAGAGGAAGCAATAAAATGTGTAAAGCTGTATACCTACCCAAAAGCTGGATATATAGATAGACAAAAAAAAAAAAAGGAGGAGGAAAAAAGAAATAAAGGACGATCCCCTAGGGGGGGGTACGTAGCAACCCATGCTAACCTGGTTAGGGGTACATCTCATCATCTTTGGGGGGACAGATGAAGTCAGTGAGCAGAGAACCTGAAAAAAAGGACTGAGGTGTGGAAGCAGAGGAAACGACGGGTGCGAATACCTCAGTTCGGTTGGAAAACCACAAAGAAAGAATGATAAAGCGATCGGAGGAATGGAAATAATGTTGTGTGGGTCTACTCGTACAGGGGGGCCAACGTCCTGTCCGGTGTAGGAGAGAACCTGGAGGAAATATAAGGGAAGAGCAACGGAGAAGTTGGTTGAGAAAACAGGGTCGACCAGAAGAGTGCAACGACCCCCAAAGAAAATAAAAGCAGGAAGGACCCGCGCAAAAGGGCAAGTGATCAAAGCGAAGGTAAAAGAAAGAGTAGATGACAGTAGGGATACTTTCAGAGGGGACGGCAAAGGACAGTGAAAAAGAATTTTACCCGCGCGTGAAAAAAGTGCCATGCAACCAAACTCTCCGACACATAAACCACGTCAAGGAACACAGCGAGGGAAGATTCAGAACTTCGTCGAAAGGAAGAAAAGGAGGAAATGCGCCCCGGACCTGCAGGAGGAGAAAAAAATAACTTTTAGCATAAGGTTAACGGAAGAGTGTCCAGTTGGTGGGTTCTAGAATTTCAATCAAAGAAAAACTCCGTAAGAATGTAATAAAGGAAACTCGGAACTATGACTTGCACCACATAAAAACGAAGCGAGAAAGACCGTGGTTCTAACCCAGGGGGACGGGAATCCTGCGGAAAAAAATTGGGAAACTGAACAAAAAAAAAACTTCAACCGAGGGCACGAAAAGTCACACTCGGGGCAGGAAATCCGCGAGCGGTCACCCGGGTAAGACAAAAAGCAGGAAAAAGCACGGGAAGTGGGAAAAGAAGACGATGGATGGAAAGAAGCGCACGAGGAAAGGAGAACGGGGCCAATCAGCGCGGGAGAGAAAAAGGAAACTGCCAGCCGCATCATGGCCGACCAAACCGGATTCGGTGAACGGCGCGAGTTACTGCCACAAAGCCCGAAAAGGAAAAAAACTTTATGATTGGAAAAGAAACTCGAGCTATATGATGCGCAATTACCCCTGGACTCGACGCGCCAATTTCGGCGGCGGGGAAAGGGATACACCAAAAGCAAAATTCGTTTTTTCCAGGTAAAGAAGCTATCGGAGAAGGGTCAACAGACCGCAAGAAAAGGCGAAGAGCAAAAATCGAGAAGACGGCCCTATGCACCGAAAATGCGCACGTCATACGGAGCAAAAATAAGAGCCGGTGGAAGAAGCATGGAGGCCTGGGGGGACGGTAAGGATGAATGTTGGAAGGGAAGGCCATGAAACGGAAGAAAAGGACAGGTCGATACAAGGTAGCTAGATAACTTGCCGAAGCGGATATATCGTCAAGAGGACAATACGCAGGTCGCCAAACGTACAAGATGCAAAAAAAACCGAAGAGGTTCTACCGACTTGGGTTCCGCAGGCTCTGAAACCTTGTACAGTAATCAAGGGTCCAACGCTGCCTGCAATTCTTGTAGGGAAAAGACAAGGGAGTCCGCTGACAATAATATTCCTCTGAGCGTAATCATTCTCAGGGAACAGGCGGGGAGGGGTGGCAGATTAAAAACCGAGAGGCCGCACCTCGTTCTCCAGTCCTTCGAACAGCGGTCGTTACAAAAGGAGCACTGGCAAATGGAAGGGCCCGCGGAACTGCGGAAAAGAAGGAAGATTGAAAAGCGATGACTCCGAAAAAGGCTGCAGGAAAGGACCACGCAGAGAAAAAAAAGAAAGACTGTCAGACTCAAACAAGTCACGGTCTTTCTCTAACATCCTGGGTTTCAAAAAGAGGGCAGGGCTACGAGCACGTGGTGATAGCTCAGGAATCCGGATACTCGAAGGCTAATCCGGGAGCGAGAGGAGGGAAAGCTCGCCCAGCTTAGGAGGGCTGGAGAAAAACTGAGACATCGTACGCATCGAAAAAGCGAGTCGCTCCAAAAAAGAGGGTTAATTAGATACACAGAGGCCTGTCGGTTCGGAAAAGCCCAAAACAGAGTCGGAAAAGAGGATGCTGGTGGCAGAGGAAGAAGTTCAACTGTAAAAAAGCCCAAGGGAAACCAGCTGAGGGCAGAGAAGGAAAGCTCGGTGATAAAGGGTCGTCCGGGAGAGGAAAGGCATCTACGACGCACAAGAAAAGACGTGGGACACCTCTGACCTCGCGAGGAGGAAAGCGGCAAAACACTAGCGAACATGGGTTATCGAGAAGTGCAGGGACTCAAAAATAATAAATACATACAAAAAAGGAAAATGGGCAGGGAAAAACCTTAACGAAGAAGCTAGTAACATACCGGCATCGGCATGGAAAGAACTCTGACTCAAAAAAGGGAGATAAAGCTGACCCAGGAATCAGAAAGGGAAAAATTCACAAAAAGGGTCTACGGAAAGAAGAAGGGGGGGGTTTTTAATCAAATAGAAAAGGGAGATTAAAAAAGGGGCTCCAACGGGAGCGTCAACGCAAATGTCGAAACAGGTAATTTCAGGTCTCACAGTGTGAAGAATGAAGAAAATTGAAAAATTTGCAAAAGGGACATCGGATCGACCTTTCGCGGCTACGACCGCGGCTGACCCTAAAAAATATTAAATGGAGAGAGGTATACAGGCGAATATAAAAAGATGACCCCTGCTTGGACCTGAGGAAATTTGGCGTTTCTTTTGTGTGGCACGCCCCTTGCTGATCGGCGCAAGCAAAAAATAACGTCCGGTACTCACGAGGGAGAACAGCCTGAACAAACACAACCCCCACACAAACAACCAACAAAAGGAAAAGCCAGGTTAGTTAATCCAGAGAGGACGAAAATGATAGGAGGACAATACATCAGGAGAGGATGTCAAAAGGAGAAAGCATTGTGACCGCTAAGGGGAAAGGGTGGGGAATCAACTGCAGTTTCCACGACGAAAAGAAGCCAAGGTTTCTCGCAGTTTGTGAAGGACGAGTCAATGAAAAGACCGAAAGAATCCCGGCGAGACCAGAGCTTCAAACGTTTCCTTCGGACAGCAGAACGAACTTGAATAAGAGATCAAACAGGAGTAGCCCAAGAAGGTAGGGGAAAAATAGGGAGGAAAGAAGAAATCCTAGAAACCTGGCCTTGGGATTTACTGGCACGGAGAATCCTAAAATTTCCGCAGAGATCGCACGGGGGAGCGGATTGTTTAGGCGCCGGGCGGGGCAGATTCTCGATGCAAGGGTCTAACGAAGCCTAGCAGAAGAAAAGAAAGTCGACACCGTAATGCTGATATTAATGGTTTCGTAGTCGCAGGAAAAATGCCGAAAGACGGCTTCTTCTAGGGCGGAATCAGAGAGGATCGGAAAGAACGAAACGGATTCCCATGAGGGGATCAAGCTAAATAAGCGCTGAGGAGAGAAAGAGACGAAACGACACAGGGGGGAACGAACTCGTTGGGAGCTGTTACAACCGCCGCCGTAAAAAAGAAAAAAAAAACCAAAGAAAAAAAAAAAAAAAAAATCCGGTCCAAAAAAGAAAAGAGTGGGCAGGGGCCAGAAGCGAGTGTCCGCAAAAGAAAGCTCTCTAACAAAAAAAGGATAAGATAAGATGGTGGAGACATTCTATATTCGGGCCAAGGAAGGACAGCTGAGTACGAAAGGCGGGGAGGAGGCGGAAGGGAATTATAGAACAAAAGGTGCAACAATACCTGAGGTCGTTCAAGAGCTGGAGGAAAAAAGAAGACGCCAGCAACGAGAGTAGAAAGAATAGGGATCGAGTTTCCTTGAACGAAAACTAAGACAAACAAAAACGAAAAAGCAGAGGCTAGCGACTAAGGAAATCATGAAAAGGAATGTGAAATTTAAAGACGCGCGGAGGAGGGAGGTCAGTGTGAGCAACGGGCACGAAGCGCCTGACCGCCTACAAAAAGAAAAAAGGGCGGGCTTACGGAGAAGGGGAGTCCTCGGCCGGACGAAATGAAGTACCATGAAGAGAAAGTATCTGACTGCAGCTCTGCCCACAACTAAGAAAAGAGGGGTGATTACAGGAGGCAGGAAGGAATTCACAACTCTCTGTTATGGAGGGAGCCATAATAAGCTACATGGTAGAAAGGGGGGCGCAGTCGCGTATGAAAGACTAGTGGGAAACCTCTAAGGAAATACCCGTCCGTAGGCGCGGGGAAAACAGAGTGAATTTCCACCAGATACGCGTGCACCCGTGTTGCCGATAATGACAGAAGAAGGAAAGCTTCAGATAAGATATAGTTAGAATGAAAATCTGGATCACAAGAAAGTACAGGGTTCATTAAAGGAAAGCCGAGCCTATGGCGTGGAAGGTACAGGAAAATGTTAGCGCGCTAAGGAAAACACCACGAGAGTTCAACCCTCAAAGAAAAAGAAATCTCCACTTTAAAAAGACAGGGGAAGGGTTGGGGTGGAAGACCAAATGGAGAGAATCGCATTATTGGAGGCCACCGATTCTAGACTGTCGAAAAGACAAGTCAACCTATGAATGAAAGTGAAAACCGGCCCCATGTGATCAAAATGGGAAGGGGCAATCGGCCAAAAGGAAAGGAAACCAGTTCACCCCTTGGGCGCCATAGCAAAGAGACAACCTAGAGGAAATCGCCAGTGAGAAAAGAGATTGATTGCAAAAACAAGGGTCTGGCGTGAAACCGTGGTAATGTCAGGGAGGATCTGACGCGAGGTTATCTCCTTTGGAGAAGAGGGGGAACAGCCGATGACACCAGGTTGAAAGATGACTCCGCGGGAGGTACCGGTGGTTACAAAAATGCAAAAACATGTTTTACAAAGTTACTATGAAGGGATTCTTAGACCCCTTAGAGATAAAACAGGTGCGGAGGGGGGGGTCACTCAATCAGGTCGTCGTAAGAGGGCGGGAGGTCCGAAATTCCGAAGGGGGCAAACGTAGAAGGGGAAAAGGCAGATTCCCGCGCAACTTGAGAAACATACTAAACGTACAAAAGGCATTGATTCTCCGTCACAGGGGGAGATGATAATGGCCAAGAAGAAGGCGGACGGACTGCTGGTTTCGAACAAACCGGGCCCATTCTTCGTTAAACAGATGCTCCCAGGCGGAAGCTGAGGCTAGGGGTAGGCGCGTCCAGAGGGAAAGGGCTAAAGAAACTCTAACGGCGCAGAGACTAGTACATAACTCTACGACTTGAATTCTCAGGACGCGAGGAAAAGGAACGGCACTGGAGCGAATAAGCGGAGGGGCGATAGCTCCGCTGAAACCAAAAGAAGCTATTGAGGCGTGCCAGGTTCAGAAGTTGAGGGAAAAAGGGCGAAAGTCAAGATTGGCATGCTTGGCTGAAGAGGTCTCCAAGGAGGAGTACGAGAAACAGCCCTGGGAAGAGGAAGGATTCTCCAGCCGAGGGGAAAGAATAAGTGACCAGGTATACATGTACGGGGGGAAGGAAAAGATGTGCAGAACCGAGGGCGGAGACTACGGGGGGTAAATCGGGGGACCCCTAAGAACGCGCAACAATGAAAAGCTTCCGTCCTCAAAGAATGGGGTAAAAAAGATCAAGTGCGCTGACCGACCAATTCGCATGAGAAACCGCTAAAGGCGAGGGGCCCTTTCAAGTGGTAAAGTGAACAGGCGCAGCGGAAAAACGGCGGACAATTCAAATCCAGAAAAAAGTTTGTACATCGAGTCTGGCAAAAAAAACAAGTTCCCGCTGGAAAGAAAAAGAAGTCTAGATGATTCACGATCAAGCCCGTACCGACCACCGTCATATTGAGGTCGCTTCAACCGGGGCATGCGAAAAAGGCACACAACCTGCCTCTTGGGGTACACAGGAGGAAACAACCGGGAACACTCGAGATTGAGAATACCATGAGGACAAAAAGCAACGACAGAAACGGTACCGGAACGAGAATCAGCTTCGCACAGGGCGCGTCACTTGAAATACGCAGAGAAGTAACTTTCTGAAGCGGTAAAAAAACGAAGGGAAGGGGTTGAAGATCCACGTGAAAAAACCGAAAATTGGGACAGGAACCTGGGAAAGGAGCGAATAGTCAACTAAGGGAGAACAAACGGGAATCATAAGTTTGGGAAACAAGCATCGGGATGTGAGTAACTTTAGGGAGACGGGTCCTCAGACTGGGGGGGGCGAGCCCAGGAATGCGGAGGAAAGATGTCCTTCATAGAAGCGCATGGCCTTTCTCGGGGGAAGAACGGTGGAGAGGATGACCTGACTTCGTAGCCAGGCAGAGACCAAGCTGACGGTTGGTCTGGTAGAGGTGGCCGACTCAACACGGTTGGGAAAGCTCGCTAAGACCTTTGGTGGAGACGATTGCACTTGCGGAATTTAAAGATGCCGGTATGTAAATCCATTCGAGGCAGGGAAAAAAAAAAATAGGGGGGTCAAAATTAGGGGCCCGCAAACCGGGCCGAGAAAAGGGGCCAGCTCGCACTCCGAGCTCAACTGACGTATTGTGCACAGGGACTGGCAAGGGTTCGTACGAAATGCCAGCAGGGAGAGACTGAGTAAGAAGTAGAAGGGGGACTCGTCAAGACGCCAAACCAAGGAACTCTGAGGGGAAAACTTTCAACTGAAGGGGCATGGTCACACGGTCGAACGACAAATAAAAGAGAAACCAATCGCTGGCTATCTAAGGGAATAGGCCATCGCGGTGTCTATAAATCATGAAATTTACTCATCTGAGGCCGTAGGTGGAAGAAGAGAATAACAGGCGGGAATATATTCGACAAATGTCGTCGGCTCGACCACGCAAGTCCAGACTGTACATCGAACGCGGGAGAGTTCGGAGATGCGAGCACGGGTAAAGGGGGACAGTACAATTCCTGAAACGGGCAATTGGGGAAAACTTGGGCATTTTAAGACTACTAGACTTCGGAGAAAAACAGGCAGAAGAAAGAGGATAGGGGGCGAAGGAAGCGCTATAGGGAGTCCGGTTAGCTCACCTGAAGGCTTAAAAGGGGATACCCGGATGAGCAACTTGGCTTAAAGTAAAATTACGAAAGCAAGGGGAATGCTGGTGTATGGTGGACCAAAGGGGCAGTAATGGGTCGAATTTGGTTGGGGTGTTGGAGACTAGAAAAGGATACCCCAAGCGTTCCCGGGGCAATCCTGAAAAGATTAAAGATGGAAAAGAAAAAAACAAAAAATGAAAAAGAGAAGGGCAAAGAAGTGGGGTGGGCTGCGGGAAAAACTGTAACACCAAAAGAGGGGGAGATGAAAAAAAAATCAACCCACAACATTAGGAGGATAGAGAGAAGGCTAGCAACCCGCGTTTTGGGTTGAAAGTGATGTAACAAATGCTACCTAGGTGGCAAAATCCGCATCGGGGTGTGGGGGACGCTGGAATATAATGAAACTATGAAGATTTTTGAAGCGCTTGAACAAGGAGGAAGGATTACGCAGACGTCATAGGTGAAAACGCATATTGCCTCACCAAAAGATGACCCGCGAGTATCGGCCAGAACATGAGAAACAAGTTTCTAAAGAGGGGGGTGGCCAGCGAAGGAGTGGGCGGAACCGGCAAATACTCCTATAGCAGAGATCTTGATAACCCGATCATAGTTTGAAGCTTCCCGGGGATCAATAATAATCGCGGCCGGAAAGGACCAATGGAAAAAATCTCCGAGGAATGGCCCCCGGCGAAACAAGTACACACGTGGAAAAACGCCGCACGAAAAGAGAAGAGAGAATTGACCGAGTCGATGTCCAGCAAGAAGGAAATGACAAATCATTTAACACGCGGAGTCAAGAGGAAGGGAAACCCGAATACCGGAAGAAGGAATAGCCAACAGTTAAGAAACTGCGAGAGAACCATCAGGAGATGAACATACTGACTTGCGCTCCCTTTAAAGGAAGAATGTGGAACCGCCAAGAAAAGGGGGGACAAATGTGCGGATTAAGCTTCGGGACACGAGTCTTACTCCAGGAACGCCGGACATTTACGCTACGGAAAAGCGCAAAGATATCTGGCCACATCTAAGAAGTTGAGCGCCGTCAGGCTGCATGAACTTGGGTTCGCGGCCCCGGTTGCCGGGAAGAAGAAAAAAAAACACTAAATGGGAAATGCAAAGAGAGCGGACTGAAAAGGCACCTCCGAAGGCAGAAAGGGGAGTAAGGAAAAAAAGGGCGCTAGATCTGGGAACCGTGGGTGTACGCAGAGACAGGGACGCCGCGGTCCTTGGAAGGATGGGAAGGAAGCCAAAACTGGTAAAAACCAGCGCAACAGGTGCTGATAGAAAGGAAGCCTTCAGCGGCTGAACAGAAGACAAATTGGTCCAACCGCAAGGACTGAAATAGGGACGGCAGATCGAAAGGAGCCACAGAAAAAGGCCTCGCATGACCAACACAGTTGTATACCTGCGAGAAGGGAGAAGACTAACAGGAAGAAGCCCCTGGCCGCTACGAAAAAAAATTACGGCGAGGCAAGTGGTGATGCACCAAAGTAAAAGGAGGGTTGGAACCTCTCAGAAAGCGACGGAAGAGCAGGAAAAGACCGCCCGTGCACGCAATGGAGAAGCATCAAGAGGGAAAAATCTAGCAGCCGTCGAATGGGGAGAAAAGAAGAGCGATCTGACGAAGGAAGAGGAAAAAAGAAAGAAAGGGGAAGTGTGGCAGGTAGGGCGTCTCATCACACTTTCATATCTACATGACGGGGCTGAGTACGTCTGGGTATCTGATAAGAAATGAACCGAGCTTAAAAAAGAGAAGTCATTCAAGAAACGGCCCGGAAAAGGACCTCACAACGACGCCGCGTGAAACCATCTCAAAAGTAAAGATTAGCCAAAAGGTGTCCCGCAGAAGGAAAAACCTTAAAATGGAAAAGAAGGTTCCCAAGGGGGTCGGACATTCTATGCTGTCGCAGACGCACGTGCGCAAAGAACGTACCAGCCTATTCTTCGGGAAGTACATCAAAAGAGGGAAATACTATGGAGGGAGGTGGCTGTACACCAACTAAGGATAAGCACAACTCTGTCTTCAATGTCCGTAGAAACTCCAACGGGTATATCCGGTAGACCTGCTGTAAACTTCCCTGAACGTCGCAAAGGAGGAAAAAGGGGTGCAAAATTGACCAGCTGCTGGGGTACAAGAAGACAGGGAAACGACGCCTCCACGGACATGAGGGGAAAAAAATAAAACTCTTCGACACTAAATATAGAAAGAGGAGGGAGAAATCGCGGGGTGTCCATCAGGAGGAAGGCTCAAAGGGTAAAACTCGCTCGTGGCCGGGGCCCTTTAGGAGCGAGGAAACCAGGGAGAGAGAGTCGGTACGCGCAGTACGCCCGCAGCTTCGAGGGGGCTTGGAGAAACAGAGCACTTAACAGAAGTAAAAAGCTTCAGAAGGGACGGAGCCTTTTAGTAGATCGCAGATGTTCGTGTAGGAACAGAACTGCCCACTCAGTCGGGCACAGATAGAGGCGGTGCCAGAGAGAATCCGTTGCCGCAAATACGTCAATAAGAAAAAGGGAAAGCTCGGAGAGAAGGACTTCCGGGATCTGAGTCAAAAAGCGACAGGCACAGACCCCGGTGCGGTCGGAACTCGAAAATCCAGAACGAAGAGCGGAACACTCGCACACCGTGGGTCGAGAGGACTGAAAGCCCTACCATGAATAATTAAAAGACTCAACTGGCAAAAAAAAACCAAAAGCCGCGCGAAAAGGGCACAGAAAAAAACGACCGGAATCGGGAAAGGAAGCTCACCGAAAAAAAATTAGAGAAAGAAAAAGAGATCTCAAGTCAGGAAAAAAAGGGGGGTAGAGTCACCTGATAAGGGGGTGGGAACATCGTGATAGCTGAAGGTAATAAGTCTAGCACGGGCCTCTGGGAGAACACATGGCAACTGATTTAAGGACGAAGTCTCGGAAAGAATGTGATCACTGGGTGGCAGGACTTGAATTCAACGGCTCAGTACCTGGAAGGGACGCGGCTAAAAACTCTTAGAACAATACTATGCATGAGAGAAAGGAAAGGGGTGCGGCAGAGAAAAAATGAAAACCTCTGGGAAAGGGGAAAGTGCAGGAGGTTTTGAGGGGGAAGACGCGTGGGGGCACTTCATAGACCAATCCCCCAAAACCACAAAAACCCGCCAAGAACCGGACCCCAAAAAAAAACGCCCCAACACGAGGAAAAGAAATCACACGGTAATAACGTCCGATGCCTCGGCGGCAGCTCAAAGAGAAAATGAAGTCAAAAGGGAATTAGAAAAAACTAAGAGTGAGCTGATAGCGTCAAGAGAATAGAAAAAAGCGAAAGTAATTTGACCGCGTAGGGAAGGGAACAACAACTGATTGCCACGAAAAAAAAACAGGAGGCTAGCGAGCAGGGTGTCCATAGATGAGACATTCCGACCGGCAAACCAGACAAAGGAGCTTCACGCATGCCTTCGAGCATCCCCGATAAGCAGAACATATCCCTACAGGGGTAATCAAACAAAAGAAGGAGGAAGAGTGGGGCAGGAAAGAAGGAAAAGATACTATAGCTTAAGAACCCGTTTAAAGTCAACTGTCCTAGGACAAGAGAACCGCCTCTCATCGATCGAACAAGGGCGGTGGGGGGTGATCGAGAAAAAAAATGCAACGTGCTCACAATCGGGGAGAGATCTATCGCGCGGATCAAGAAAACCGACTAGCTAGGAGAATGATGATCGAGTCGAAAAAAACAGGGACGACTTCCGTCTTCTTCTCGGAGGGGTCCATGGAAGGTGCTTAAGAACGCGACGGCGGTCACATTAAGGCAGGGCCCCCCCACAAAGAATAAGAAAGAGTCGAAGGTCCTCCAGCAAAGTGAGAAAAAAAAACGATGTTGCCTGGGGCAGAAAAAGATCGAAATGAAAAAGCAAGCACCGCCGCAATCCGTGACCCGACCTAAATCTAGAAAGCGAATATCGGAAGTGGTCGACCACCAGAAAAGAGG
>Ga0179593_1388195_pt1 | contig 14544 bp, 14 predicted proteins | sample CZODoug2_1_08_16_FD_185931 | JGI IMG/M metagenome (GOLD analysis project Ga0179593, IMG submission 185931) | Vadose zone soil fungal communities from Angelo Coast Range Reserve, California, USA - CZODoug2_1_08_16fungal (PacBio error correction) | ecosystem: Environmental > Terrestrial > Soil >...
TCGTCCGAAAGTACCCACGTAGCCCGATCAGGCAGAAGTCCACGAGGGGCACGAGACATGGCACAAAAGGCACGAAAAAGGACGCGCTGCAAAAAAAACACTAAAGCAGAAAGGCCAGCATAACACAAGAAGGAGTACCCTGCTCCAGGGGGGGTGGAGGGGTTACGCGTGGTGCAAGACCGTGAGCCTGTCGCAACCCAGGGCAAGGGACAAAGGCGGGTCACAACGCAGTGACAAAAGCTAACAGCCGAATCTCCCATCGGGCAGGCAAAGACCACCGGTCACGAGAAAATTGCGCAGAACTGACCCGTCCACCAACAGAGTAAGTTGGGGTCAGGAGACCCCAGTAACCAAGGAGCAGGGGGAAAAGGGTGGTCAAAGACATAGCACGAGAAAAAAGTAGACGTACAATAAAACGTTGCGAAAGACTGGGACGACAGTGAAGCTTGGGATTAAGCAGGGGGAGTAGGCAAAAAGAACGGGGGACATGGTCGGAAAGAGGAGAGAAATACCACGACGAAAAGCCGTGGAGCCGGGCTAAAACAGACGGTGACAGGGTGAAAAAAGGGAGATTTGGGGGGGGAAAATGGGGGCACGCAAAACGGATCCCGTGTATCCTCAAAAAAAGGCCAAGAGTGGATCAGCGAACGGCAAGCCAGTGAACGGAAAACCCTGTCCAAAAGGAGACCCGGAACCGAAAGACTTAAAAAAAAAACAAAATCTCCATCCAGAGGGGGTCTATGGTGCAACGGGATCTTCCGAACTTGGGTCGTCAAACAACAAGGCGAGAAGACGAGTGGCAACAGGTGGACTAAGAGTGGTCGGGGGGCATTTCCCTGGGAAGTTGAAAAAAAATCGAACCGCTTTTAAGGAGAGACACACCAAGTCAGGAGGGAGCCCAACTACGGGGGGCACAAGGCGCGGTCCTTGATACCATGAAAGGAAGGGTACCGTAGGGGGACAATATTATATCAACAATGCCTATCAACCAAAAAAAAAAAAAAAAAAAAAAAAAAAGAGAGGAGAAGACATGAAGTACCTCAAAAACAAACCCTGGGTCCTATGATGAAGGCTGGAAAACTTGCATGAACCGGTCAAAATAGACTTCATGAAAGGTCTCGGAACATCCTGAAAAAACGGCACGGGGGAAAAAACAAAATCAACGGCAGCGGGCAACAAAAAACGACACTGGAGTAACATGCAAAGGGGGTGGGTGAGTAAAAGGAGGAAAAGAAAGGAGGGCATTGTCTTGCGCTTCTATGCAAGTTGTTAATTGGTCGACACGTTATAGGTACGAAAAATGACGGAAAAAAGCCGCCAGTGGCGAGGGGGAGTGGCTGGTCACCGGCACCGGTGACTTCGGTCGGACGGTGGAGAAGGTACAGGGCGACAGAGAAAGCCAGCCAAGCAAAAAAACTACCGGCTATACTCGTTCCCTTGGAAATAGAAACAACGTGGGGCCTGGGGGAAATAAAGACCGCTAAAAAGCCCGAGCTGCAAAAAACTCACAACGTTCCAGAAACCGTGGCTGGGGGAAAACAAAAACCTACGGGACGGCATGTGACAGTAAAAAACAAGGGACTAATTAGAGGAAGGAAAGGGGGGGGACTAAAAATCAAAAGCTCTGCCTCCTAGGGAAAAAGGGGGGACCAAATGACACGGAGGGGATCGGGACAGGCTTTGCCAAAACGAACCGGGAGGCCAAGAAAAAAATGCGCAACAGCGCAAACAAACAAAGGGGACAGGCAAGAAAATGGTGCATGTATCAACAGTAAAATAGGGGGGGGGACACAAGAACCCACGACCCAGAAAAGAAAGGCGAGGGTGGAACAGGAATGCCTGAAGAAGACTTCTGGGGGGACTCCGGGGGGGGCGGTCAGAGGAAACTCCCCCGAACTATATTCAACTACGTTGGGGCTGGCACCAGCGGACCGGAATCAGACCGTCGTGATTACACTCGTCTAAACCAGGGAAAAAATCAGAACATAAGGGGAAAAACAACATCAAAAAAATGATCAAAAAACCAACGGGTTAGCTTCGGGGTTGACCGATCACCCCAGTTGTTGGGACAAGGGACTGACAACGGCGGTCGGGCTTCGACCACCAAGGATTAAGAGTCAGAAAGGCCCGCGCGTGTCGAAAGGTGGAGGGGTTTGGGAGATGGTGAAGGTGTATGGGTCTATAAGAAGAAAAGCAGCCTCGTATCGAACGCGTGGGGGGCGGGGGGGGGAATCGGGGGAAAAAACCCTATTGCGCATAGAAAGGGTCCGTCGCAAGACAAACGGTGTTTGACAGGAACCATACTGACAGCGAAAAGAGGGTCTCAAAAGGGGTGCAATGGGGGAAAAAGAAAATAATCACACATCCCTTGGAGAAGACATAGACCACAACAAAAGAAGAAGGAGAATCCAGGAAGGGGTGAAGGAAAGGTACGGTGGGTCCCTGTAAAAAAAGGGGGATAAAAAGAAAGAATCGGCGGCGGTCCCGGACCTTAACAGAAAAAGGTAGTTACGGTAGGGTCAAAAGCGAAGCGACAGTTATCGTTGACGGGCTGCCGAAAAAAAAAAAAAAGCTAATCAAAAATAAAGGCCAACGAAGCGGTCGCATCAGAAAGGAACCGGAGAACCGAAGCCGTGTCCCACGGACGCCACCAAGAAAAAAGATGAACTGGGGCATTGGTCTGGAGGGGTGGGAACCAGGGAACTTTGGGGGAAGCACTGGGAGGAGCCGGAGGGTAGCCCGACGGAAAAGCAGGCCCAGTAGGGGCAGCAAGGATTGTTTAAGAAGGTCCTTCTAACCACCAAAAGCAGTTAAACAAAAACAACAGCCGGAATAGGGCCGAATGGACAACGTCACCATATGCGAACGGGAGGAGTAAACAGGTATTGGCCCAAAATCCGTAATAAAAAAAGCAGCCAAAAAAGAAGCCGGGCGGAGAAGTGGGGGTGAGGGGGACGACAGAAAAAGGGGGAAGCTATCTTGGGGTCAACACACGACTGAAGAAGGTAAAACTTTCAAAAACAAGAACAGCGCCTTGGGGCAAAGGAAAAGACGCATAGGCAAACAAAAAAAAAGATCAGGGTCAGGAACACAGGGGGGAAAAAACAAGTCCACCGGAAGTGGTCAGACCGCGAGTCGGGCGGAAAGGGCCGTATTGAAAGTTGTTGAACGGCCGTAGCCGATTCGTGAGAAAGGGTTCTGAAAAAACCGGAAGGCAACGCCACAAAGAGGTAAGGTACACCCTTCCAAAAACGCAGAAAGAAAAACCTCAACTTTAACAGGTCTAACCAAACGTCGACGCCAACTCAACACCCAACTGACAAGGACACGAAAGAGGGAAACAAAAGCACGGCTCCATGAAGGTGCAAAACTACAAAAAAACAAACTTGTACTTCCACAAACAGGGGCCAAAACCCCTGGCCGGATCACAGCCAAATCGTCGTATGCCTCTGCCTCAGAAGAGCCAAGGGGGCGGGGGTAACTGGGTTCGAAGAGCATTACTGTAGAGATCTGGGGGACTTGGCAGGGAGCAGTGAACGGAGGGAAAAGCAGAAAAAAGGGACACTCCGGCCACGGCGGGGGGAAAAACAAATGTGATACTGTGTCTCACCTATATCGCCGCAAAAAGTGAATTATCCACCAAAAAAACAGGGTGCAAAAACGAAGCACTTTTTTGCAAAAAAAAAAAAAACAAACCAGGGGAAAAAAGAGTTGAGGGGAGACCAAAGAGTAAGATGATGTCAGAGGGGAAGGGTGACCTTCTGATCCAAGACACAGGCAAACGGCTATGACCGGAGTAATCGGCCCCAAAACCAAGGGAGGACGAAAAAAGGGGGAGAAAAGGTTTGCCTTAACCCACACCAAACTTACTGCGCAGAAAAAGGCAACCGATCCACCGAGAAGCCAGTGAAGACGATTGAACAAGACGAAGAAAGGGAAATCAATGTGGGTCAGTAAGTAAAAGGGTAGGGGAAGGGTCGCCAAGGCAAAGTAGTCCGTCGAAGGGAATGGGGGGGTTTAAATGACAAACGTGTCAGAAATCCAGCCTACGCGGGTGAACGGGGGGGGAGAACCAAAATCGGGGAAACGGGTCCGCCCCCCGGGGGGGGAGAAAGAAAAAATGTTCAGCGAAAAGGGGCATTAGGGGGAGACTGCTCACCGGACCCGTTTGGACAGGGAAACTGCAACAAACCCCTAAAAACAAAAGCGTCACCCACATGGGAAGGAACCGACCAATGAGACGGCTAACCCTGGAAATGACAGCACGGGCGAGCCTTGAACCGGGTGTGCAGGGATACCGTAAAGCGGTTGCACCGCTGCAGGGTAAAAAAAGAGGACCGACATAAAAACGTGCGATTTCAGGCTGAGGGGGGGAATGGGAAGAATAGTCAAGAAGTAAAACAAGAAAAAGTTGGGGGGAAAACCAAGGGAAAAGGCTGATGAAGTTCGCGCGCGGTACAGGGGGGGGGGTAGGAGGAACCGGAACCCGGGTCGACGGTGCTAGAGCACTCACGGTCAGAAAACCTTTCAGGAACGCCGTGCGCAACCAAGATAGGCGGAAAAATAAAAGGGGAGCACCTGCACTGGGGGGGGATCCGACCGACCGGGCTAAAAAACAGGTGTCGAAAAAGGCAACATATGGGAGACTACTAACGAGGCGATGTGAAGGAAAAGAGAAGATATCTAATGGGATTAAAAACAAATTTACGGCATCACGGGAGTTGCAGAATCGATAACAAGAAACAAAGGCCTCAAAGATAAGCCGAAAAGGACGCGGGGACCAACCAGCATGAGAGGCAAAACGGGGGAGCTGTGGGACCCTCCGAAAGAGGGCGGTGGACGGCACTGAATAAACAACTAAACAGTTCAACACGCGCCTGTCAAAGGAAGAATTGGTCATAACTCAAATGCGTAAAAGACCGGGAAGTGGCCCCCGCAACCGTCCTAGCTGGAGTACGTAACTATCAAAATACACGGTCGAATCTCTTGGGAGGAAGACACGATTGCAGGACCATGCTCATGTGGAATGAACAAACAAGCACCAACGAGTCTTGGCTCACACGGAAAATTTCCCTCTGGGCACGGTCAGAGTGCCAAGGAAGGGAAAACACCGGAGAAGGAAAATCAAAGAGGAGGAATGAAAGACCCGTGGGCAGTGGGGGAGATCTCATTTCCCTTCCTCCAACGCGTTCAACACAAAAATGTCGCTCCCCACCGAGGACGAAGAGATCCGGTCCCCCAAACGGTAATCCAAAAAAGGAGGACGGGACACAGAGCCCAAGAAGGGCGGCCGGGGGCCAATAAACTCACCAACTAGAGGATACCCTTAAGGGACGTCAAAACAGTCGAACCAATCCAGCACTGACTTTAGGTTTGTACACGGCGCCTAGTGAAGCGAAGAGGGTACATCCAATAAGGCAACCGCAGAAGACATGCTAGACTAACGGCTAAGGCGGGCCGGTTAATAAATCGTTTGCGGGAAAAGGCAAGCTACCAAACCAAGGGGAGAGATGGCGTGGCTCTTCCCTCTACCAATTGGGATCTGTGGGGATAAGTGTAGGTGGAAAAAGGGGGGGGCCATGAGGAAAGTGTATGGCAGGGGAGGGTTGTTGACTAAAAACGACAGGCGACCACTTAGTCGAATACAAAAATATGGGGGCGACCCCAGAAAAAAACGAAATGTGGGCAAGCCTAGCAAGAAGGGAGGGATTGTGTACGCACACAGCGATGTACCAATGTGAAAGATGTTCACAAATGGGGCGCTTATCAAATAAAAACAATCCCACGAACGACGTGTCCTCGGGCACGCAAAAACTAGGGCTTTGTACCGCGCACCAACGCGCCTAAATGTGGGGATCGCAATATTTCGGAACGGATCCCAGTTAGTGGACAACCAGGTTCGGAGCCGAATGGGGCTGTTGGAAGGGTCGGAGTCCAGGTGCCGGGGTCTCGCGTGTGTTTATAGACGCGGGGACACACAACAAAACCTCAACAAAGGGGGGGATTCAGCCAACCGATAAGGGAAAACCCAACAAACAGTGTCCAAGTCACTTTCACCTTTCGCCAGGCCCGCCTCTGTGCAAAAAATGTTGAAAAAACCTGATCTCGAGGTAGGGGAAAATTGAATGGGATGCATCGGGAAAAATAAGCCTTCATAATACAACACGCAAGGAAAGTGTACAGAGAACTTACGTGGACACGCAACTAGGATCACAGCTAGGGAAATGACACGGGAGGCAAACGGAAAGGCAAGCGGGAGGGGTTACCTTATGATCACAACCCAAATGCCGGGCCGTACAAGGGAGTAGGAAAACATCATAGAGGCGGTGGACACACAAGATGAAAAAGAAGAGGGCCGGCGTCTTGCGGTCGCCGGGTAGTAGCGAGAATTGCCAGTTGCTTTCACTTAGGGATTAGGAATCTTTCCAAACGAGCTCGACGCACGAGGGGACAGATGGACATCCGCGATGACCGATCAAAGTGGCCCTCTAGGCCGAGGATGGGACGGTCGAACCAAAGGGTTGACGTACAAGGGGGCGCCGGAACGGTGACCCAGTGCTCCACGGCGAAGTGACCTATGGGATCGCTACGTCTACCTGGAAGACAACCAACTAAGAAACTAAACTTTTAAAAACTTGACAACGCCATCATCCCGTGACAGGGGACACTAATAGGGAAGCGCGCGGGAGGCAACAAAAGATTGTACAATAGAGCGGGGTGTCACGACGGACTCTTGGTAAAAAACGGGGGACTCGAATGTTGGGACTCCACGGTAAAATAATGAGATGGGGGAAAACAGGTGGTCCTACAAAAAACGGCAGCATGTAGGGGAGACTACATATCAAGGTGAAAAGGGTCAGCACAGGAGGACGCGCGGATCCTGGAAAAAAAAACCCAGCCTCTGCAAGGCGGAGAGGTTAAGAGCCACCGACGGCAGAGTGGTTATGATCGTAGAACGTATAGACAAGACACAGCGCGCGAGGGGGAAATCGTTTGGGTAGAGATACACTGTACGAATAAAAGCACTGCAGTAGTGAACTGAGTAGGTCAACAATAAGCCAGCTGTCAAAAAGCCAACTGTTTCTATCTCATAAATGGGTGATGGACTGAACAGAGGGGGACCTAGGGGGGACGGGGGGTGCGAGCCTCAACAATAGGCAACGCAAGAATCCACGGGGGCTGGTGTATCCTCCGAGGGGAGTGTGGGGGAAGAAATATCGGAGACGCAGTGTTCAAGGGCGAACCAAAAACGGTACTGACGGGTACCACTAGTGGGCCCAACAAAAAACTAAAAAACACAGGTCTTTGATCGGTTTGGCCGGGCTGAGAGTGGAAGGGTGGGTTATTGCACCGAGTGGACAGATTGGAACGCAGTATGACCGAGGGCCCGGGAGACCAACAGAAACGGGAAGGGACATATAAACGACACGGGAAAAACGGTTATGAATAAAAGGACCAAAAAAGCAAACGTTCGAACGTTCGTCCGGGAACGGCAAGACAGGATATGAGCTGACCAATCGATGTCAGCTCAAAACTAACAGGTTCGCGGGACCAGGACAAGGCGAGCAGAAAGCTAACAATTACTGAGCAGTGAAAGCTAAAACAATCAACATCTCGTCTGGGCCGGTCTCCAGAGATATTCATACAGACCTGGAGCCTCAAAAAACAAAGCGGGGAATAAGGAGAGCAAACCCAGGTTCCGAATGAGGACGTGGGGGGCACCCCGGCCCTCGGGCGCCACGGGGCCCGACAGACAATCCGCAGTGTCACCCCTTTCAGCGACCAACGTGGCCGAGACTGTTCTATGGTGCAGAACAAAAAGGTGGAAAGTCGGTCGGTGGTTTCACGTGCTTCGCCTTATTGGTATCACCATGCAAATATCACTAGGGACGAAATCTTCCAAGGGATGCGGCCCCGGCCACGGTAGCCTCAGCCAACCGAAAAAGGAGCAAGGGGGAAAGTTCCCGCTAGGCACAAACGGTCGTGGAGGTTGTGGGGTTGAGTAACCGGGGTCGGGAGGGTGGGCTAATCGAAGAGGGAGGACGTCGATGGCAACGCTGCAAACGGCCAAGGGTGTGAAATCTTGCCTGCCGACACCCGCAAAACTGGTACTCTGGCCAAACAAATGCCCGTGGTCAACCGAAGTGGAACGATAAAAATTGAACGGGGAGGAAAAACCACAAGGCGGGCAAAAACTCAAAGGGACAGCACCAGGCCACGGGGACGCAGGGGGTGACTAGGCCGGAGGGGAGGGGGGAAGAAAACGTCCCGGAAAAGGGAAACAGGGGGTAAGAAGGCAAACCGAGCGGCGGCACCGTCAAGAATCTCAGCGGACAGGAAGGCATGAGTCCCCCAACGGGAAGAAAAAAACCTTGGAATGGGAAATCGGTCGAGTTCTGGAAAAAAAAGACGGCCTATAGGAGAAAAAAATTGGAACAAGGTCCTAGTACGACACAACAAAGGAGGAGTGTGAAGCCACAAACTCCTATACCAACGCCAAAAAAAAAGAAAGGGGGGCCACCATTCAAAACCAGACCATTTGCGCGACGCCGACGGCCCCAGACATTCAAAAGGAAAACAGGGGGGGGTGCTAGTGGAATCACTACACACCGTGCAAAGGAACCGACGCCGCAAGTAAAAGGGGAAACGGAAGGTGTACAAAACACCGGATTTTTGGCACCTACAGTGACTCCCACTCTTACCCCGACACGTAAGGCAACAGAAAGGGCGACCTCGGCGCACTGCGCACAGCCGTGCCGTGCAGGATCGTCAAACGACCCGGGGCCGGAAAAGATAAAAACAAAAGGAGACATGAATGGGGTGGAAACGAGCTATAAGCCGAAAGAAAAGACACCTCCGACCCTATCTGTGGCACAGAAAACCGCGTGGCGCGACCTGAACTGAATCTCAACAGACCTTAAACGATGAATCAACAACGAGAGACAATATTAACAATGGTTCAGACCATCGCCGGGGGGTTGGGGCCCCATAAGGGTTCGGAGGCGCAATCAACCCCAGATGGGGTGAATTTAGACATCACTTCCATCCGGGGAAGGGGGGGGGCCACGGGGGGTACGCCGCCTGCCGGAAGAAAAAGTTGGCAGGTCAGGCAATGAGGCATTAACCCTCTCAAGCACACACCCGTAACACCCGGGAATAGACAAGACCAACTTAAAGGCGAGCAAGCTCCCCCCATGCTCCCGTCTAGGCGGAAAAACAAGAAAACGCTAAAGATACGTCAAGCGTCATGAATAAAAAAGGAGGGAGCAAAGACGGACGCAGGGTTGGCGAGCTGAAACACTCAACAAGAGCAAACAAAGAAGTAACCTGGACAACCGAAAAAAAAGACAAAATAGGGAGGGAAGGTGAAGGGGGCTAACCACAATGTGTAAAGGGGCCAAACTATCCACGGGGTGAGAGAGGCGGCGAGAAGGAAAGGCAGCCGCAGCGAACCGGCAAGAACCGAGTATTGCAATACCGGAAAGAACCGGTCCCGCGGAAACCATTTAGAAGTGAACCCGGCCATGGGGTCTCCGGCGGGAAGGCAGAACAAGAAAAGACACCGGGTGGAAAGCAGAACCTGACGTGCAAATTCCCGTGCTCTAACCGTGGCTGAAAGGCCCGGGAGGAAAACCAGGGCACAGGGGGTATAGGCTGAAATCGTCAGCCTAGGGGGGTGGTTGCGGGATAGACCAGCACGGGATTGTCCACTATCAAACGGGGATGAAGACACAGAACGCAAGCGGTGAAAGGCAGCCATTCCGCTTCCCCGGGGCTATTATCATGGGCCACCCTACTACCATATAGTGCATAAACAGAGGTGGGCCCGCCTGGCTGGACTCATACATAACCATGCCGGAAATAACAAAAACCATGGTGAGGGTTCGACAGCCCGTTTATGGGCCGGGGTTGCTGGGCTCCAGGGGGAAGACACGCACAAAAACAACAGAAGGAGGAGAAGAATAGTTAGGGGGTCTCCAACAGGTCACTTAAATCCACTTGGTGGCTCTCAGCGAAAGCAGAGGTGGAGACGGATGGAAGACCGGCTTGAAAAGGGGTTCACCCGGGGGAAAAGGTGACCGGGGGATTCTAAAAAAAGAAAGTGACGGCGACCCCGTTCCTTCGAGGATCCAAAAAATGACTTGCATAAAGGGACGAAATCAATTACGGGGGAAGGCTTGGGTTGCGGCTATTGACAAACCCAAAAGGCTGGGGCGATTACGCTCGAACAGAGCGCAGCCAAAATCAAAGACGGATGGACACAAACACTGGGCAAAATTCAAACACGAACGGAGCTGGGGATTAAAAACAAAAGGGCCCCAGGGGGGCGCAAACCTACGCGGGATCAAGGGGGAGGGGGCGTGGAGGCCGGAGACGCCCAGTGGCATGTACCTGGTTAATCGTGGGCAAACGCTGGGGCCCCGGGGTTCTCCAACAGTTACCTGGACCCGCGGCGCGCAGCCGACAAAAAACATCCAAGGGGAAAATAGAGGACAACTCACACGCAAGTAGCCGGGCAATAGTTGACCGTCCAGAATAAGTAATCAAAGGGGGGTCTGTGCACCACAGAGAAATCAAGCGCTGTGTGGGGGAGAGCATCAAACAGCTCCCACACACTGCGTGGGGCCGAGAGCCGAACGTAAAGTTCTGTCACGAACGAATGTTAAACTACGAGACCCTGAGGCAGCAACTGAAGGGAGCGGATGAGGGTTCTCCTCGCCGAAAAGTGGCGATGATCAGCCGGGGTGAAGGGAGGTGCCGGGGGAAACATAGGAAGGTGAGTGGCACCTGAGGAGGGGGCTTCGCAGTTTAGAAACGCAAAGTGAAGCTGGTGAATCCGGCGGCAACGTGGGTGAAACCTGTATAAGATATTACCCAGGACTAGAATAACCGAAAAAGGGACGTCCTCAAAAGGCAAATGATCGTTCCGTTAGGCAAAAAAAAGAACGCCTAAACTGCATTCCAGGGTGCTGTGGGAGCAGAACTGACAAGCGGTCCGTGGAATAGTAAGAAAAAACGGGTGGCCAAGTGGGCCAACGGGAGCCAGCTGCCAAACTACGCTGGGTACATCATTGGCTCGCGAAAAAAGGCAGCGAAAAAGAGCAGATACAACCGCCTTTACTCGACAAGTCCTGCAAAACGTGGAAAGGAGGATCCAGGTGTAAACGGTAGCATAGAACCGCGACGGCTGTCATAACACGGCAAGCCGGGAGGGAACTGTGGAGGGAGGGAGAAAAAAAAACGGGGATCACCGCTGGAACAGGAGGGTCGGGGGTCTTATTTCTGGACCGTGTCCCGTGGAGATACGATCGTCCGGAAGCCGTAAAAAGCCGGTCCTGCCCGGCATGGGGGGAACACGTGAAACCGGAAAGGTAAAGGGGGGAAAGCAAGGGGGGGAAGAGAACTAACTCGGGAAGCGGTGGAACTGCCGGGGGGGGAAAAACGACATAACTGCGCTAAACCGAAGTTACCAGATGAGATGCTGGGGTCGGGCCAAAAAGACTACTCAAAGACCCGGAAAAGCTGCACAAAAAAAGGGGCCTTCTTTAAGTCCTGAGTCTCACTGTGGGGGGGGCTACATGAATGTACTCTACACGAGGAAAAAAAGATGAGTATCCAGCCGCCGACCGTGTAAGTAATGAACAATGCAACTGGTCAAGGCTGGGAAATTGCAACCCACTCTTGGGTCTAAACACTGGCGAGGGCCCACCCCACCCCATCCGCCTGTGCTGATACCGGTCCGATAAGGGGCCAACCGACTAGCAACGCGCAAAAATGATCTGGCCGGCACTGGGCCGAGGAAAAAAAAGGCCTTAACCGGGGGGGTTCAGCGACAAAATCTTCAACTACCTGGTTGAGCACGGGCCGCTCGAAGGAAAGAGGTCCCGCGACGGAAAAAGAACGGACAAAGACGGTCGAATAACCGTGAATGTCGGAAGAGGTATCCCAGGGTCGGCAAAAATGTGGGAAAGGGCGCGTTGGAATTCTCTCGCTAGAGAAAATAAGGCTCTTGCGAGGAGGGTATAGTAAAACTGGGTAACATGGAACGGGCCGGGCGAGTGACAGTAAAAAAAATACGAAACTGGTGGGGGCGACTGTGGACGGTATCTTCCAATGTCCAATAAAACCTCCGTCGGAGGGGTTAGGACCCGGTGGCGCGAAGGCGTCGCTAGGGACTCCAAGGCCTAAAAAAAACCAATATCATGGAAGATCTAAACCGGAACACATTGTATAATCTAACAAACGAAAACAAGGGAGGGGGGAACAACATAGGAAAAAAGAGAAACGCAGCGGGGGTATGAGATGGGGGGACAAGTCCCCTGGGTTGGCAAGCACTCTGAGGACCTTTGAAACCGAAGACTCTTAATTACGGTCGACGGAGGTGAGGAACCGCAGAACTACAAAGGTCGGAAAATAACGAGTAGAGTGTAGCTTCCCACGAAAGAAAAAAAAAAAGGAAACGGCTATAAATGGTGCGCCGCCAGAACGGGCCCATACGCAAAACGCTGAGAACGGTAATAAACACCGATAGGTTTGGGTTCCGAACTTGGGGGGCAGTGCGGGTCTCCAAGGAAAAAGCTACTTAGGGGCGGCACAGCCAGCCAGGAATTTGAAGGTCTCAAAGTGGGGACTGCGTGGCACGCCGCGGAAGACGGATAAGGACCAAAGCCAAATGAAAAGGGCTGGGAACAACAGTGGCCCCTCGTGTCCCTAGAGGGGGGTGGCGACTCAAACGCCATTACCGCGGCCCGGCTGGGGGGGGCAAAAAAAGTCCCGAAGAGCAGTGCCGTACCGCCAGGGGGTCGAGCAGGCACGGGAAGACATCGACGATCGGCCTATTCTTAAAGGTCGTCCCAAAAAACAGGCATCACACGGGGGAAAAAGGTTGGCTAGGCAAGTCGCGGGACAGACAACAATGAAGTAAGATTTGACGGGGTGGGGACAAAGGATTGCGGCAGGTCGGGGGTGGGGCTCCAAAAATCGAGCTCCCAAGCACTAAGGGGACAAACGGGCAACATCAACAACCGCGCCCAGGGCCGTGTAGCTCAGGGTAAAAGACAAAACACCTTGAGAACACGAACTTCGAAAGCCATAACCAGGGTTCAGGGGAAAGGGTGAAACCCCCCCACGATGTTCCCCCACAAGTGTACACAGGGTCGTATAACCAGCACGAAAGCACGGAAAACTAGGTGGTCCAAACTCCGACGGGCAGGGGAAGGCTTTGGGGTAGAAACTCAATCCCAGCGGGGAGGTTTTAGAAGGGGGCGAGAAACGAAGGGGCGCAAGGGTTCAAACGCCACGGTACAAAGGGGAAGAATGGTGAGAAAACAAACCATCCAAACGAAAGTGAGCAAGGTGGGATCCGTCAACCGTCAAGGCCTGGGACTTGTCCACGCATGGAAACCTGTGCCAGGACGAAAAAACCAGGGGGGGCAAAACGCCCGATAAAGGGAAAAAGACAGCCGCGGCAGCCCGCCGCCCTGTGGGGGCGTAGAAGTGTCAAAAAAAAAAAGCCCATCATTCCGGGGGATCGTGGATCCAGGCAACGGGCTCTCCCGCGCGGATCACAAAAGTGTTTGTAACGACAAGTGAGAAGAGCCGAAAATGGAAACCCGCTTCAAAAACGTAAAGGGTAGACTCACCTGAGAAACGCAGGCCCAATCCACACCTGGGGAAAGGAACTAAACCAGAAGCAAAGCAATGTCTACCTGAAGGGGGGTGGAATTTAGGGGCACTGACGCTAAACGAGAAAATGGAAAGCGGAGAAATAGAGGTTTCTAAAAGAAGGACGCAACAACGGTAGGGGCCTGACAACTTTCACACACTCGCGGAAAAATACCAGAACAGTAACGAAGGCTTACACTAGGTTTTGAAGGAACTTCCGTCTAAGTTGGGGGGAAGGGCAATCCGAAACTAAACAATGGCTTCAAAGCAAAAAATGCAAAAATATTGTTAATGGAAAAGGGGGGTCAGACCATACTCTTAACACCCACCATGGAGAAGCCAGGTACTCTGATGTGAGCACCGGCCCAGGCCCGGGTTGCGCCAGCGCGCCTGGTCATGTCCACAGAAACCCAGAGGGGGTCTTCGGGGGTGCTTGCAACGCCATAGTGGAGACGGAGGCTAAAGAAGGGGAAGCCAAAAAAGGAAACCAAGTCCCCAGGGTAACAACAAAGTGAATCACCTAAAGGCAGGGAGGGTAGGGGGGGAACCTTCCCGACCTGCCTCGTCCAAAGCTCACGGCTCAAATCATGTACAAGCGACACGCACGAGATAAGGCTTCATTGAATTTACCCCTGTGCTTGACGTGAGTCACAGAGAGCCAATGAAGGGCACCGTAGGCAACCAACCTCATGTCAACAGTGCGTAATGGATAAAGACAGAGGAGAGCAGACCGGGGCGCCACCCGGGGCAAAAGCTGACTTAGGACGAATCAAAGCCAGGGGGGTTTCAAACGCCCGGGGGAGAAGCCGGGGCAAGGACGTGTCCGGGGGTTAGGGGTGCTAAAGGGAAGCACGGTCTCGACCCACCCTTTACTAGGTC
>Ga0179593_1814348_pt1 | contig 14544 bp, 19 predicted proteins | sample CZODoug2_1_08_16_FD_185931 | JGI IMG/M metagenome (GOLD analysis project Ga0179593, IMG submission 185931) | Vadose zone soil fungal communities from Angelo Coast Range Reserve, California, USA - CZODoug2_1_08_16fungal (PacBio error correction) | ecosystem: Environmental > Terrestrial > Soil >...
TATGGGGCTGCACCCAGGCCGGGGCCCAGATTCCTGGGATGCCGGAGCGGTTAAGAACGAACGTAAGGAGCCAGAAACTACAAGGAACGGTATAGAGGTCAAGCATCATGGGGCATCCTACCCTACTCGCGCTCACTACCTGGAGGGACGGATAGCCGCGGTACAGGGGGGCCCGATGAGATTCACTCCATCAGTACGTCAGGAGGGACCGAACCGAAAAGGAATCGGGGTTGGACATGTGCTGCTGAACAGGCTTGGTCTCTTTCTTACTATTCCATTTTAGACAACGCGCTCAGCCAAGAAGAAAATGGCGCACGTGTGCCTGTACCGCAATCGGCGCGGACCGGCCAGGAGTTCTTGGGGTCCTGAATTAAAAGATGAACAGGAGAACCGCGGTCTCAATAGTTGGTTTCGCGGGTGTCCCCTTCGGATTTCTAAGAGTACACGCAAGGGCAGGGTCGGAACCACAAGATTAAACAGAAAAAACACAACTGTCGGGGCCTCCAAATACTACTAGAAATCCGAAAAGGGAACTGGGGGAGCCCTCGACGAGCTCTCCGAGGGGGGGAGCGAAGGAATCCCTGGTTCATTGGCCACTTAAAGTTACACTGGGGTGTAAATAACTTCGGGGGAGGGTGGGTCGGGTGGAGTTTTGAAGCTGACCACTGGTTTGGGGGGGGGGATGGGAAGGAAAAATTGAGGGGGATTCTGGGGGCAGAAGGAGGAAGGCTGCCTTCTGCGCGGACTGCAATAAAACGCAAACGATCTCGGAAAAGCAGGGGGGGGAAACGAAACCGGCACCACGGTAAAATACCAACCCCAATAAAAGTTGGAGAGCAGAGGCGAACATCACGTCAAGGAAGGGCAGGGAAAGGGGAAGAAGGGGAAGAGGGGCGCTGGCCTCGAACCCCCTCTCTCAAAAGGAACAGAAAAGGGGAGCCCTGAAACCAGGTGGGGCGGGGGGAAAGCCTGAAAAGTCCTTTTCACGGTACCAGTCTTCATTTCGGGTAGGATTCCTTTAAGATCGTGAGCGTTGGGGAAAGGGGGGCCGGTTCGGGGGTGGCGCGGGACGCGGGTCGAACGGGGACAGGCAGAAGTGCACGCAACGGACCGGGCGCGGCCCTGCTCTCGACCTTTTTTTCCACAGGGCACCCAAAGGTGACGAATTAAAGGGCACCCGGCCCTCTGTCAACGGGCACCTTTCGTTACCCTCTCAAATGTCGGGTTAAAGGAAGTAAAGCTGGTTCTCACCTAATGGGGGGCGTCACCTAACTTCCTTTTTCAATCTCTTAACTTCAGTTCGGGAGGGGAAAGAACGAAACGCGCCTGGTTCTGAGGGCTGTTAGTCCTGCTCTTCTTACAGTTATAAAAAATGACGAGGAAGAGACGAAGGGGGATACGAGGATCACTCGGGCCGGGATATCACTCGAACAACAACTGTGGGTGAATGATTGACTAGAGGAGAGGGGGGAGGCCGGAAATCAAACGATTGTACGCGGCGGAAAACTGGCAAAGAGGCTTCTCCGAGCAGGCAATAACATTCTGTTGATCACGGAAGAGACACTCCCCGGGGAAGTAACTCAGGAGCCGTTAGGGCCGAAAACCGCTTCGGGTATTTCCCGGAACCACGGAAGCTTTAGGCCAAAAAAAACGGAGGGTCGGTTCACGGTCCAGGTTATTGCGGTTCCTTCCTGTAGCTCAAAAACATTGCCCGAGAAACGGCCGGGCCGTTCTCGAGAACGGGCCGCTGCGAAAGCCCTCAGGTATTAACCTTTACCGGAAAACAGACGTGGCGGACGCGCACCCAAAAAAGGAAATAATATGGAAGAAAAGCCGTTGACCCTTCCTATTCAGCTGTCCCGCGCCTTTTCCTCCTGTCAGAGCTCGGGGAGCTTGGGAGGCAAGAAGGAGACAGGCTTATCACCTCGTCCTGGAAAGGGTGGGAATCGGGGCGATCTTCTGGGGACCTCCCGGTCGATGGCATGGGGAACCAGGATTGCGCAGGAACGGGTGGCATGGCGGGGGGAGCATATTCATCATCCGGCATCCTTCAGCATGGTATACTGTCCAAAGAATAACTAAAAAACGACCCAGACGGTAACTAATGCCCCAATCCACCCTCAACCCCTACACGCCTGATGGACTGCCCAGTGCGGAAAAAAATGAAGGGCCCCGGACCGCTCAGTCAAACACAGGTGCCGCGGCCGAGGGGGGTGCCGGGTATGGAAGAGTAGAGGAAATGTGAAGTGTCGGGTTGTCGGCGGACTCTCTCCCTGTCCTTTCGGAGGTTGACGCTTGGTAAAACGAATCGCCGGAAGGTGGATCAGCAAGGTGCGACGTCGCCCTTTCAGCCAGGCCAGGAAAAAAGGGCGGCGCCGTGGATGGGATTAGCTTGTACTACGACTTCTCCAGGTTGGTGGGACCCGGGGCTATTTGATGGGGAATGTCATCCGGGAAACTCCACCCTTTAGAAGGGCCAGCGACTATAAAAGGAGGGACGGCTGCCGATAAGTCCTATCTGGCGTAAACTATGAGCCCGACTGTCGATGGTAATGACTTACGGGCCAGTGAAGGAGGGTGCGGAGCTGCCCCTGATGACATTGATGAACGGGGCTGATCCCGGAGTAGTGCGGGGGGAAAGGTCGAAATCTCAGGTCGGAGGAAAAGACCATGGGTCTGGGCCCCTTGGGGCATCCCCATCCTCAAACACACAAAGGGAGTAAAAAAGGAGGGAAGCGGGGGGGAAAAGGCCCTTGTGGAAAAAAGGACCGTGGTACTCGGCTCCTCCGTAATACTAAAACCTCGACGGTGGGGGTACGAAAGGATCAGGGTAAGACAAGAGTAAAGGCAGACCGTCCTGGCGTCTCTTACTATGGTTCCCTGATGAGTATGCTTGCATAGGTAGGGAAGACAGAGGAAAGACAGCCATGACGTCAGGGATGGAAAACCTTCCAAGCTCTAATCTGTCCTTGGATATGAGAGGGGAGGGGTCGTACTGGACCTCCAGAAAAAAGCCAGACACCTGTCCCTTTGAGGGCCGAGGTTAGAAGTTGTCCGCACAGAAAGAAGGCAGGCAAGTGAGGCGGGACAAAGGGGGGGAAAAAACACAAAAATGTTACAGGGAAGAAACTAGCTGGGCAGTACAAAGGGTGGGGGTGAGAAGGCTTTTCCAGCGAGGTCTACGAGTAACGCACGACGACGCGAAGTGATAAAATATCTCGAACAACAATCAAGGCCGCAGCCCTCAGGCAGGGGCCGAGGCTCCGCAAGCAAAAAAAATATCGATCAGGGTCTTGGGGTTCACAGGACGGTGACAAGTTTCCCGGCACAGTTCGTTAGGTGGAGGGGGGTCAAGGGGGGTGGATAAAAAGTGGGCACAAGGCTGACGCCCGTTGGTGGCTTTAAAGTTCCTGAGTTATAATGGGGCGGAGAAGTTGCAGGAGAGCCCTTGGAGGAAGAAAAGTGGGAAATACCCGATCTAAAAGCAAAGGCGGCCACAAAACACAGGAGACTACTGGCCAGGGGACAACGCCTAAATGACCTGGTCGGCTATCAAAAATCAACTAAGGACCCAATCAACTGGAAATCAGGGGGGGAAACCGAGAGTTGGGGGCCACCCATCCTTTTATACCTTGGGCGCGGGGTGCAACAGACCTAAGAAAAAAACCAGTCTCTCCTTCCTTCTTCCCACGCGGCGGGGAAAGGAAGGATGGATAAGGTGGGAACTTGAACGTCTTTCTTTCTTCTCCTTTCTAGTTCTTCCTTTATGAGGTAAGGAGGCGAGAGCGTCAGGGTGGTTGAAATCTTCCCAGGGGGGGGTTCATCCAGTGGCGACAGGGCAGAGCCAAAAAAGAGCGCCGCAAAAACCCCACCATGTCCGACAACCTTGCAAGTTGGAAAAAATTTCATCTCCCTTCGAGACCACCTTGATTAGCATTAAAAAATTCCCCTTGGCCGTGGCTTTGTGCTTTTAGCGTACCTTCCTTTGGCTTCCCCCTCCCTGAAGGTGGGACAAAGACCTTAAGTCCAGCTTAGAGAGTCTTTTCTTTCAGATCTCCTGTCCTCCTCCTGGAGTTCTATGTCTAAGGAGAAGGTCGATGGCACGCTTCTCAGAGAGAACCTCTCTCCAGGAAAAGGGGGACAGTGGGGTTTAGTGGAGAGACAAGTGTCGGTCGGGGCAAAAAAGGGGCGTCGCTGCACGTAGACTCTCTCAAAAAACGAGGAAAGAGGAAAGGGGGAAGGCAGAAGGGAAAGGATGAAAGAACGCGAACGGGCTGAAGTTATCCTGGGGGTAACTCCTAAGGACTCTAAGAATCAAGAAAACATGAGGGTATAAAAGATAGCCCCGCCTAAAAAATTCTGCGTTTCCCAGAGTCCTTTAGTTTCAAACGGAAAAAGGGAACCAGAATTTAGGGGGGTGGAAACGACCCCCTGCAGATGTCCTCTCTGTACAGACAGGTGATTGGAACGGCGGCCAAAGCCAGTTGTTCCTTCTCTTCCTCGTTTTGCCAAAGGTGCGTAGCATCCTTTTTCAGCGGGGCATCTTCTCCTGGGAAATGGCGCTGGACTCAAAGGAAAACTAGTCAAGAACGGACCTGGGACTCCTCGCAGCCCGGCCGCCCTGCCGACCCGTACGCCAAGCAGGGGGTTAGACCCTGCTTTATCGTGGAATCTCCGGCTGTGTTTCCGACTGTCCTTAGCAGGTTGCTTTTGGAGCTAAGTCCAGATTTCTGGAAGATAGGAACCTGTCCTGATGTTCATATCCCGTTAAAAGGAGAGTCTAGGACCAATTGAGGAGGCTTAACATAGGAACTGAGAATCCGCTAGGTGAGTGCTTTTGTTTTTAGACGCTAGGAATAAAAAACATTGAAAAGCGTAGGAGGGCACGAAAAGAATATAAAGTGCACGAAAACCCCACTGCGGTCATCATTCCCCCGCGAAGAAAGCCCGACAAGAACGAAGGCAACCGAAATAACTCAAACTGGACAAAAAGGTCGCTCTGATCAGGCTCTTATCGCTCTTGCCGGAAGGGACCCTAGGAATTTAATGGAGGAGGGAGGGAATCGACCTGGAGTTGGCGGGTACTGCTTGGCGATACTCCAGAAGAAGCCGGCTTTCGGCTGTAGATCAAAAAAAGGTACAAGGGTGAGTAAGAGGTCACGGGGCGAAGGCAGCCTTAAAAAAGTAATTCCCTCCGCACAAAAAAGGGCCGGGAAAGAGGGAAAAAAAAAGGTTCGATTTAGTCGCAGTGGAAAAGAATGTTTATTGTCCATGGGTAATGATTCCTGAGAATTTCATCCCTACTAACACACAGAGGGAGAAGTAGGAGAGTGAGGAAAAGGAACGTGTCGCATCCCGGAAAGCGAGGGGGGAATTATCCTCGCTATTTACCGTATCCAGCGGGAAACTCCTAGAAGGGAAAAAGCGCGGCAGGGGGGAAGACCCAGAGAAACTGGGATGAGAGAAAGTCTTATTTCTGGAAAGCCTTCCGCGCGTACCTGACTGGGCTTCAAAGGGTCCACGGAAGGCGGATTGTTCCCAGAGGGGGCCCCATGCTACTCAAAATAAAAAAAAAAAGGGTGAGGAGGTACGGAAGAGATTCGGAACCGCCGGGCCACATAGGCCTGGAAGGAGGTGGAACGGGAAGGGGAAAAGGAATGGCGAAAAACGCGGGGCCATCTTTTGACCATATAGAAGCGGGACTCCAGAGGCCTAACTAACCACCAGGATGAATCCGTCGGGCGAGGAAAGCGGTACAGAACCTGCTTCTAGAATTGAAAATATGAGGAAGGGGATGTCACCGTCCGAAAGGAGGGATCGCCGTGGACGTAGCTCAGCTTGTGGGGGGGTAGGCCCAGACAAGAATAGAACGGCCAACATCAAAAGGCCTGGAATAGCCTAATATGTTCCACCCAAAATTATGTGAGTCTTGCCTTTGGGCTTGGACCTGGGCGCAAGAGGGAAACTGCCTAAAAGGGGGGGGGGTCTTCTTTTTCCAAGGGTAGAAATAGAAAGACGGATTTCTTGAAGAAACAGCCGTGGAACCTCATCCCCTATCCACCTGGACGCAGTAATAAAAGACAGGAAGGAAAGACCTACCAGAAAAGAGGAGAGGCTTAGAACGAAGGGGAGTCGAGGTCAACTGAAGTTTCACCCTTCCGTCCCTCATTCGGGGGGGCTGTCGGGTGGCATAGAATTGGTGAGGGAGTGGGGTTGATCTGATAATTCGGGAAAAGAAATTAGTCTGCCGGCTGATGACCGCTCTCCACCTCCACCGCACCGTGGGGGGGAGGCATCTTGCACGGGAAGCTCTGAAAAAAAAGGGAGAAATCATCCCTGTAACCTAACCATTCACTTGCGACAGTTACATGAAAACAAAAGAGACGGGCCGGGCCGCTGCTCACCCCAGAAGTAAATGCACCAGAGGGGGAAGGAAAAGGAGGCGAGGAACAGGACTTCTTAATTATCTGACCGGGGAGGGGGGGGGTGCGTCTCTGAAGCCTTTTCCTTTTTTGAGCGTTTACCGGTTGAGACATGGGAAAATTCAGAGCGCCGAGAAGGACGCTCCAGGGGGTTCACCCACATTGCAGGAAAATCACCCACGGCCACGAGTCATCAACCTTTTCACCCCTTGACCAGTCGGGGTAAGACGGGGGCGCATAACCGGCCGGGTCTTCACCGAAAAGCAAGTTTTTTGGGCAAACGAAGGGAGGGCCCTGCATGAAAAAGGCGGGGGGACGCTCCTTTATCCTAAAGGGAGGGAGTTGTGCCGGCGCCTGGGAAAAAATCGTTCTTTACTTATCCAGAGCTCTACCTGAGTTCACGAGAAGGGAGGGAATTGAATCTCTCTCAAGGAGGAGGGAAAAAGTGCCGCAGTCAAGAGCTAACTCTTTACGTCCCGTACTTATACGGCAAGAGGGCACCAAACAAGGGGGGAAAAGTACAAAACGTCCGTTCAGCTGAGGGGACCCCTTCCTTTAGTGCCTCCCCCCGGCCGGGTGAGGTGCCGCAAAAAAAGAGAAAAGCGCGGGGTCCGGGAAGTTTGAGGGGCCTATAAGAAAGGGCGGAGCCGGGGCCCCTTTTTTTGCCCAAAATGTCCGTTTGAGCCGACGGGCTTCCTCTTCGCCGGCCGCGGAGGGAAATGTAAGGAGTGTTAAAGAAACATTCCTAAAAAGCCTCTCATCCATTTGGGGAGAAAGAGCCCGAAGTCTGGAAGGGGACCTTCCTTCTTAAAGGGCCCCCTCTCCGCGGGTGCCGCCGGACGTATCTGAGTGGGTTGGGGGGGAAAAGGGGGGAAATGGCTTTGGGAACACCTCTTCCCATTAAGGGGTGGGAGGGAGCCCTGTCGATCGGCGCCCTCCCTCTATGTGCAGGAGGGGGGAGGCAGGAAAGAAGTCGAGAGGTCTGGGGCTTGGAAGAGGGCCACCGGGCAGCCTTCAGCATGGTGACAGGCCACGCCTACGCATCACTATGCAACGACGCCAAGCACGGCGGGGTAAGAGGAAAACCACGAGGAAAAAAAAAAAAAAAGGACGGGCCGACAAGTCACAGTTCGGAATCCGGCTTGACCTCGGCGCTCGTTCTTAGCGTGCAACGGCCCCGTGAAAAGGATTTAGGACTGTACGGGGTGGCGGGTGCGTACTGAAAAAATGGGCTACGAAACCCTCGCCTGAGTTGAGGTACGCGGCCAGAAAGCCCAAGCATGGAAGGAAGGGAGAGGTCAAACCGCCAGTCCGCCCTAATTGCCTGCCTCTCCTAGCCTTTGAGGACGGCATTCAAAGCTTCGGGAGGTAGGGGAGGGAGAGGGGGGATCAAAGACCCGGAAATCCAGCTTCTAAGGTCCGAGAGGAATCCGATGTCGGGGGGTCGGCACCCGACGTCCTCGGCCTTTTTTGGAAATGAAAAAAAAAGGTCGAGGGAAAAGGAAGTCGAAAGAAAGGGGGAATAGGAAGCGCGGCGTGAAAAGGCACGGGAGTGATTACGCGCTGATCACGAATATTGCTGGTCGACGTCTCTTGTCTAAAAGGTACGGAGGAAACCTTGAAGGACCAGAAAGAGGGGGGGGAAACGGCATCCACTCTGACTCCACGGGGGGAAAGGGGGGAGAGAGATGGGGCTGCCTCGAACCCAAAATCTTCCTTTCTTCCCTGGATAGTTGACACGGGGAGGTACGAACCAAAACGCCTGGGAAGAAATCAAGATCATCAAGAATACAGGGCGCTGCACTACATTTAAAAAGGATCTAGTCTGTCGAGTACCTCGGTAACAAGCGAAAAAAGAAGCGAAGGGCCAACGTCAAACGCTACAAAAAGAGAAAGGGGCGGAACATAGGGGAGTTTTCGTCCGGGGGCCCATTCAGGATAAGAGGGGAAAAAAAAAAAATGCGGGGGGAAGGAAGCGTGAATCAGTAAAAAGAGTCCATGGTGCTTTGCGGGCCTTCTTACCGGTGCAACTCCAAAAATCTAAGGCTCGGAGCGGGTGGAAGACAAGTGAAAACAAAAGAATGGGGCGTCGTCTGAGACTCACCCTACACTCACCTGCAGAAGTACTACGAGCTCAAGGCTTGGACAATCTCCCTATAAAGAAGAGCGAAAGCAGACGGAGCAGGTCAGGGGAGGCACTGAACTTTTACAGTTCCGTCCCTCAGGCAGGTTAGGGGTGGGGGGGGGACCGCCGGTGTGGGGAGAGGATCTCGTGTAAAAAGGCGGAGGAAGGCTTCAAGGGCTGATGACCTACGATCAAAAAGACAACAAAGGAGAGGGTCGACCAGCTGGCCTGGGAGACAGCTCCTCCATCTACCGCTTTAGAGCAGATAACCAAGTACCAAAAAGAAAACCAGCCAAGAGGGGACACCAAATCCTGGCCCGACTGCTCTTTCAGCATCACAATCTCTCACAGCGAAAATCGGGACAAAGGGGCGAAATGAGGGAATGGGACTGGACAGAGCCAAGTACGCGATCGTTCCGGGCCATCGGGGACTGGGGAACGGGGAATGGACTGGGACATGAGGAAGGGGAGGTTAACCAGGCATCCTCTGGAGATTCTCCGATTCCCTTCACACCTTCGAGAACAAAGGTCGCAAATGAATACGGGGCCCTTATTGATGGAGCCCGGAATCAACACTTAAGGGAAAAGGTCTCCTGCGGCATGTTTCTTCCAACACCTACCGGTCCTTTGGCTTCACCATAAAATTGCGAATTACTGGTAAAAGGTGAAATGGGGGCATGTGCGGGATCGAAGCCTTTATCCTCGCCTTCTGTCTGTTTCTAGCGGGTCAAGGAAAAATCGAAGGGGAAGGAATCTCTGAAAAAAACGAGGGGCTTGAACGCGCAGGAACGAAGGCTCTAAAGCTGCAACAACAAAGGAGGAAGAGGCCGGGACAGAGAAGGCAGAACGCGTCTCGGCCTTTATAGCGGTAACTCCGAGAAAGCAGGGAAAAAGAAAAGAGGCGGTATAGGACAAAAGGGCCTTTCAGCCGCGTGACCCCTGCACGGTATTGTAAATCCAAAAGAAGGTAGGGTGCAGGAAAAACCTTCAGAAGCAAACTTCCTAAGGGGGGGTCACGGGGAACCTTGGGGGGAGTCCGCTTGCTTCCGTTTATCTAGAGTGGGTATGACTTTGGGAAAACTTTTGGCATGAGTTTCCTCGGGAAGGGAAGGGGACTTCACTTCTGGGGAACGCCACTGGATTTAACAGGGGGGACCGAACAAACCCCAAACCAGAAACGCACGGCGGAACCCTAGGACCGGGAAGAAAGGGGGTACAGAAGACGCGGTCCATGTTACCAAAAAGGGGCTCTCTTTCCCTCGCCACGGTTCCGCGGGCCTGAGCGGTAGAAAGGGCCAGCGCAGGGAAAGAGATGGGGGTCGTTCCCACAAAAAAGGCGGGGGGGAATTGGAAAAAAGTTCCGGTCCGTGCGATAAGGGAAAAAAAAAGGAAACTCCCTGTCGATGTCTGCTGGCCCTTCCGGCCAGCTGGCTTTAAAGGAGCGTGGGGTCGGGAGGTGAACTGAGGCTGAAAAATGTCGCATGGCCGTCCCTCCTACTCTAGGGATCACGACTTGCCCGAAAATCCACCAACACGAGGTCAGAAACACTATAAAAATACCGGGGGCCTCTGGCCAAGGCCCGAAAAAGTTCCCAGTGAACGAACCTTAACCTGCCCAATGTCTCTTATCCTCAGAAATAACGCTAGATGGAAGAAAGGGGGAATTGTCCGATTGAAAAGGAGGGTCCGTGGTAAAGCTGGACTACGCCCTCGAAGGCGTCTGTGCGGGCTCGTAGCAAGAGCCGGAACTAGAAAAAGAAACACTCGGGCGAGAAGGGAAAAGTGCCACCGCACATACGGCAAGGGGAAGCTCCTTGCCTTGGAACTTGCAGGTCGACGGTCGGCAAGGGTGGGGAAGGGGGGGAAATCGGCCCGGAAGTCTATCCGCCCCACGCGAGAAAAAAGGCTGACTTGTTCGACTCCCTACGGTCCTCGTGGCGTGAAACCGAAAAACGGAGAAGGGAAAAACGTCCTGCCGCGCTGAAGGAAAGAGGGGGGGAAAATTGCTCTTGAGGGAAACTCTTATCACTTCTCTTGTCTCCGTCGCAGGTAGGAATCGGAAAAACGGCCGAGAGGAAAAGGGGGAACCCGCAAACCACACACGGATAGTATGAAGGGGGGAGGAAACTCCGGCATCGGCCTGGGAGGGAAAAAATGGAGAATGCGGTGGCCGGGCCGCCTCATGTAAACGCGGCGACGCAGGACTAAAAGAAAAAAACACAAAAAGAAAAAAACATGTCACAGGGGAACCGGAGGAGAAAGGCCCCGGATGATCTAAGGGGACGAGTAATCCTCGGTACCAAGGCTTAGAGAAAGGCTAGGGAAGGGGGGGGGGGAACTAAGTCTCTAGGAATCGACTTTAGAAGTCGTCTCACGGGCGTTCGTATTTCGAACGAGTCAAGGATCAAATAAAAACCAGAAGGGTCCTAGGGAAATTGCCGGGAAAAAAAGAGAGCTGCCAAAGGAGGTTGCGGGAGGGACTTTTCTTACGGGTGCCCGCTCACCGAAAGTGACTCTCATTAAAGACTTAAAACCGGTCAAGGAGAAAAAAAAGGAAACCCACGCAAAAGGGCTATGTCTCGTCAGGAGGAAGGACACCAAGAACCCATCACGTCCTCCATTCGATCCCGCAGGAAAGGGGGGGGACGCTAACACCGAAAAAAGGGGAAAAATAGTCGAGAAGGTCAGGGGGCACTCACGGACACTGGGCCGCCGCAGCGGATGGGGGGATGGGAGAGGGGGGGGGAAGGGCTGCCGCAAGGGTTGCGGAAGTTCCCGAGTGGAGCGTTGAAAGGGGAAAATGTTAAAAGGCTCCCGCTTATTACGAACTGAGAAAAAATCCACGTCCCGCACACCGAGCGCGGGAGTCACGTGGAAAAAAAAACGACGAAAGAAGGGAGGACGGAATACCTCAGAAGGGGACAGGTTAACAGCCAGACTGGCGCTCACGGCGGCCGCATCACCGCGCCCCCCTCTCTCAAAAGCAACCCGAGCGCGGCCCGAGAAAAAAGGGTCAAATGGAAGGGGCGGGAGGAGTTCTCGGCAAGGAAAAGGGAAGGGGCGAGGGCGGAAGTTTCCGTGTGTCGTACCTTTTCCAGTGTCGTTACCAGGAACACCTGCGGCCCGGTCGCCGCCCAGAAAAAAAATGCGAAAACCTTCCACACGTGGGACACCGTCATCTCAAGGAAAAACGAAGAAAATCACCGGAGGAAACGGAAGGGAACTAAACGGCCGGTTTGCGGACGAAACAACCGGGGCGCATACAGGGGGGAAGGGGCGGAACGGAGGGGGGGAGGTCCCTTGATCAAAAGGGGAGGGTGCAGAGGTTCTACCCGTACCGCAGGGACCTGGAGCAGCAAAACGGGGGAGGAGACGGATCTCTGCTAAAAAGGAGCTCAAAAAAACCAACTATTCAGGGAGTAAATCTCTAGTCGCCGGGAATCATCGAGCGCCGGGGAAACTCATTGGAGAAAAAAGCGGTAGGAAAAATGGATGCGAAGGATCACCCATCAAGGAAAAGGGGGTCACGAAGATCCCGCCCTCGTCAGCATCCTTTCCCGGCCGTTATGGGAAGAACCGTGGGGGTTAACTAACCCCGATAAAAGGAGCCCCCCAGGGATCCGTTCTCTACCCTTTTCCCTTTTATTCCTCGGTCCTTCGTGCTCCGGGGAGTGGGGGGGTAAAACCAAGCAGGTGAAGAGGGTCCGGAAGCGAGAAGGGCAAGCGTTAGACCTTTTCCCGCCCCTGTGTCTTAAACCGTACCACCAGGGACAAGGACTCTCAATAAAGGGAAAGGCATACTACCATCGCTGAGGAAAAGGCTGGGACAGAGGGACAAGATCAAAGGCTCCTGGGCCTTATCTGCGTTTTATCGTGGGAGGAGCGGCACAAAATACCAAGTCTTCTTGAGGGGGGAAGTTCTAGGGCCTAGCAAGACCTGAGGTCTGCTCTGGACGCCTTCCAGCCGCCTCGAGTGGGGAGGGGGTGAGGGACGGGTAACATCCGGAGGAAGAAGGGTCGTAAAACGACTACGCCCTGGAGAATGCCATCAAAGACACCCACCACTGAGGTCGACCCAAAAAAAAAAAAAAAAAAAACACACCTCCACCTACCTCCTGAGGGGAAAGTGTCAAAGAGGGACCTAACCTGACAGCCAAAAGACGAGCTTATCCCGTAGCTCTCGGCGTAGCGGGCCTCTCCACGTGGAGGGGGGAATGCGGAAGGGGGGTCGGGGTGGTAATGCAGGGGATAAAGAACGTCGGAAGAGTACGTGCTGGCTTAGCCCTCGCCTGTGTGGGCCAACCGAGAAGCCAAGGTAATGAGTAGTGAGAAACCAGAAAAAAAAGCAAACCACAGATCCGGCCAGAGGTGCAGAAAGTGACGGCATTCGACGTCTTCTCCAGGGCAGGGGATGTGGAGAAATGAAAGAATCAAATGTACCTACTAACGCACCGAACAGACACTAGGCAGAGCGAGGGGGTACGGCGCATCCCTACTGGATCTGTCTTTAATGAGAACCAGGGCGGGGATTGAAGAGAAGAGATGGAATCTCCAGTTAGTGCCAAGGGGGGCTGGAGATGCATATGGATAAAAATGATCACGTCGTGGAGGGTCGCCGTCGCGGGCCTACCTGACGAGGCGGAAAACGAACAGACTCAAAACGTCAAGGGATGTCCCCGGCAGGAAAAAGAACAAAAAAAAAAAAGGGAAGGAGTAAGGAGAGATTGGGCTGCCCGGGCCCAGATCGGCCTGGAGGCCAGGGACAGGAAAAAAAAGTACGAAAAAAAACCATCCTAAACCGACGGGAAGGAGGGAAGCAAGAAAAGAAGGGGCATCGGGGAAAAAGCCGCCTGCACTACGGCCCCGAGATCGAAGGCTCGGATCCGCGTAAAGAATCGAAAGAGGAACAAACCCACTGAGTCGGATGGCCGAAAAAAACAAAGATCGCAAGAGGAGGGACTGTTTAGTACGTCGGGCTGCCGGCCGGATAAAACCACCATAGGAAGGTTGACCTACTTCGAATGCAAAAGAAGGGGAGGAACCGCGGCCGGCCTGTGCTTGCGGGAGGGCGTACCTGTGCCCGCGCACAAGCGACTCCAAGATTCAGGTCAAGAAGCGAAATGTGAGTATAACGATTGAAAAGGGGGGGGCTCCAGTAAACCAGCATTACGCACCCGACCCAAACATCCCCGGCCAGAAGTAAATAAGAAGGAAGACGAAACAGAAGAAGGAGATACAGAGAGAGGGCAGGTCCTGAAGGGGGGAAAAAGGGGAAAATTTAAAAAGACCTCATGCCGGTAGGTTCGTTTCTTTTGGAGAGTGAATCAAGGGGGGGGGGGGGGGAGGGGGGAAGGAGTATCAGGGGGGACCCTTCTAGACATGGAGGAAGAGATGAGCTCAACCGCAACGACCTCCTCACGGGCGAGGGCATCTTGGAAAAAATCCAAGAAATTTTCGGGAGGATCGAAGGACACACAGTAAAAAAGGAAACCGATCACTGCCAGTCATTTCTAGGGAAAAACGCCAGCCTGCCGAACTCAGGAGATAACCAGGAGAGAAACCCGAGCAAAGTCCCCGGCGTCACAACTCGGCGCGGGGACCCCCAAAGGAAATTTAACGAGGGAGAGTAACCTGTAGGGGCCGGGACCGAGGATGGAGACGGAAAAATGTGAGGGGGGGCTCTTTCACTACCGGTTCCACATCAAGGGGACAGATCACTGTTCCCTTAGCAAACAGAAGAGACTAAAGTCAAGGGGGGCACTCCACCGTCAGCGCCGACGACACACTCTTCCTTAAAGCGTCATCAAAACGCACAGGGATCTAAGAGGGGGGAAGGGAACCTACGGGGGTGAGTTGGGGCACCTACCTGCCCTTGGAGGAAACCTACAGGCCGGGTCAACGCGCTGAAAAGGGTCCTTGGGAACTGATCAAAAGTCTGGGGGTCGCCGTCCTAGGCAGGGGAAGGCGACCTCTTTCTCTCTCTCGCGACGGCCGTCT
>Ga0179593_1419821_pt1 | contig 14543 bp, 14 predicted proteins | sample CZODoug2_1_08_16_FD_185931 | JGI IMG/M metagenome (GOLD analysis project Ga0179593, IMG submission 185931) | Vadose zone soil fungal communities from Angelo Coast Range Reserve, California, USA - CZODoug2_1_08_16fungal (PacBio error correction) | ecosystem: Environmental > Terrestrial > Soil >...
GTCTTTAGGCAATGGGAGCGCAGGGGGGAGGGGTCTAAACCTGGGAGTTTTCTAAGTCGTTCTTCTACAAGTCTCCCTGAAGGAGGTGGGCGGACAGGAGCAGGCGTAAATCGTTTTTGTGAGAACCTGTTGGGTGAAAGGTCTTCCTTCTTCGGGGAGTCAGGTCATGGGGCCATTAGCCTCATATAACTCCTTGCGGAAAAAAACATTGGGCGCAGGAAGGGAAAACATCTCCACGGACACTCTTCTCGCCTCGATGAAGTACCTGGGGGAAGGAAGGAATTTTAAAATCGGCTGGGGCAATGCAGTGAGAAAAAAACCCCCTCTATCGCTGGAGGTTAACAGCAAAGCGGGTGGGGGGGACGGCCCCTGGATTGGGTGAAACAAACATAAAGTTGAGTTCAGGGGAACAATCATGTAATGGTATTGGAAGCTAAGCAGGGGAAAGGGCTCTCAGTAAAAAGGAAGAATGGGGGAAGAGGATTCAGATAGGCCTTTAGTTAATCGGATGAGAAAAGAAGGGAATCGATACCTCTGGGGACGAAGTGCGCGCAAATCACGGGGCAAACTCAAACTCTCGGTAATGCGATACATCCTGACGGCCGCACCAACAAAAAGTTGGTACAAGAACAGGAAACGGGTACAATGAGGGGGGAGGAGCCAAAAAGGGGACTTTCGCGGGTACCGCAAGCGGGGGTCCTTGGAAAGGGCAATGAGACTATGAGGAGTGGGAAATCTATCTGAAGACCATCATCTGAGTTGAAAAGACGTCAGGAGACTTACTCGAAAAAGGGCGTTTTTTACAGCTGGTCTCATGATGAAGCTCCATAGGTACACGCGGATGCAAAGGAAACTCAACAGGGGGTTCTGGCTCGCGCCTGAAAAAAACAGAGAGCGAAAATCGCTCAACCCGGAGAGATAGGTACGGAGAAAGAAGTGGGGGAAACCGATCCAAAAAAACCTGCAGGACGCGACGGAGGGGGGAGTTTGATACTCGTTTAGATTTCGTTATGGTACGCCCAAACAAGTGCTCCACGATTGATCATTCACGCGTCATGGGGTCATGGGACGAAAGAGTCGACTTGCAAAAATCATGGGTTGATGCATGCCTTTGAAAAAAAGGTATCGTCCTTGTTGCATCGTGGACCAAAGAGGTCCCGGTGCAACATCAAGTGAGGACATCTAAGTGGGAAAGGCGGGGGGTGCAATCAGTCCGTCGACTGGGGGGACGATAGACGGGATCCGCCCTTCGTCGTGCCCCCGTAGCCCGATAAAGAGGGGGTCCTCCCAGGGACCGGCTTGCGTATGTTGGCCACGGTGTAATTCTAACCATGCGTGTTCCCCCTGGGAACCCCCTCTTAGATGCAGGGGGGTGAAATAGACGACCAAAACGTGGGTAGTTACCTGGTTAAAATAAACCAAATGAAACTTCGGGCCGGGATGATATCTTGCGAAGCAACCGTAACGAGATCGTCCCAACAACGGGGCGAAGGTTGGTGGGGGCGTGTAACGAAAGCCTCAGTCACCCCCAGGGGAATCAGGATCATAGCCCCTGCGTTTGCAAGTTCACACAGAGGAAGCATTAGATACAGTTAGATTCTGTTTACAAGAAGCAGGCGATTCGACAGAGACGGCGCCTTCTCTTAAACGCTCTCTTCAGATCGGCCAGGGGAGCATAGAGGTGGAAAAAGGGGGGGGGGTGGGATTGATCAAGAAGTTGGTGGTGACGCATGTGGTTCCCTCGCAACTTGAAAGATACGGAAAAGGAACAACGCGTGCTGTGACCGAAGTGGCACAAGTGAAGTTCTTCTGATATTATAAGTTCCCAAGTCAGTTCTCAGGGGAATAAGACGTGTGTGAATTTCGAGAGTCACACACAAAGTTTCAGGTAAGGGAAGGGGGGGGGGAAATTCCGAAAAGGGTCAGGAGCGGATCTGGGGAACAATTCTGAATTCACTATGAGTAGGTCACGCAACCGTGGGAAAATCACACGCGGGGGCGAGAGAAGACAGCGAGACTCCGCGAAGCTGATTCGCGAGAAAAGACAGGAGGGGGGGGGAGTCACAATGCCATGCTCGTTACAAAGAGGGCGGTAAGAGGCAAACCAACGATTATTATTAAAAAGAAGGAGTAGGGAACCCGAGGCTTGTCCCGAGTATGCCGGCCAGGGTGAGCAAAACGAAAGGGGAGGAAGAAGAATGTGATCGTCCGTCATTGGTCTTAGAGAATAACGCGATATCATAAACCTGTTCGGGAGGGGACGAATAGCTAATTGGGAAATGGATCAATCTCCTTATCAAAGTTTTTTCCGAGGAAATGTGCCAAGGAAAAGGAAAACCTTCCTCGTTTGCTCAAAAGGTGCATAAGAGGAAAAAAGACCGACGTCATTATGAATGGGGAAAGGGGGCGGACGGGTTGGGGGTAAATTCTTAATCGAAGCAGAGTCAGCGAAAAGCGGGAAAACTAAGTTAAAGACTAAGGGAGATGGATCACCATCACAGAAACCTTCGAAAGAAAAAGTAAACCAAAAAAATATCAAAAAAAGGGGGATGCCGGCGAAGATGGGCCAGATAGAAGGGGGGAACCTCATAAGGGGGCCCTCTCCTGAGAGGACGAAAAATCGAAACTAAAATCCTGGAGGAAGAGAAACAGGAATTGGGAGCTCGTCTGAGGCCATGCAGTGATTCAACAAAAAACGCGTGCCAGGAGGGGGCGATGAATAGGTAGTTTTGGTAACGCAATATCATCAATGCACTAGTCATAGAAGGTGGGAAAAAGGTTAACCAAAGAGGTCAGTTGCAACAAAGTCGTGAGGGGACCAACGATTTGATAAGGACAAAATGAAAAACATAATAATCGAAGACGATTATGAAGGATCCTAAGGGGGGAAACGAGTCAGGGGGGAAAAAAGATCTACGAATCGGCAAGACGGATGCCATAAAATATAAAAGGATGACTGTGTGGGAAAGGGAAGAGCGTTTACCGCTCAAAAAAAAGCACCCGGGCGAAAAGGGGAATGCATTAACATGAAAGAAGGCGTCGGCGCTGAAGAACGGAAGCGCGGCCGTCCCAAGTATCGGGCTAAGTGGGGGTACGGAAGCGAAAACTGCCGCGTAGAGGGGGGTCGACCAACAGAGAGAAGCATTGGTTTGCAGGAAAAAGGGCCAGAGGGGAGCCGGACCCTTTGCATCTTTTCTCTCACTCTGTCGGGGGTCGATAAGGAAGAGACAAAAGATTCAGTGAAGGGTACTCGTGGCGCGTTCAGGGTTGAGTACAGATGGTACCCGTCGATTACATCGGCCGGAATGGGGCCGCAGGGAGGACTGAATCTCCTCAAGAGTCGACGGAGGCGCCGTCGGAGGAGTAACCCTAAGGATTTTTATCGGGGGGTGGAAATTTGCTTAGGGGGATATGTCATGGCTATAGGCATGGGGCGCGGGTTGGGGAGGGACTCGATTGCCCCTAAGTGTTGGTCCGGTGCACACATTTGCAACGAGCAAAACTGAGGGGAAGGGGGGGGAAACAGGATTCCGTGGCCGGGAACGTAATCTCCGCTATTTGAAGAACGAAAAGCTGAGTAGGTAAATAGCTTTTCTATCAGATAGCCATCCGTTAGGAACGGACAGGAAGTACAGTGAAAGGGGGGGGGGGGGGGGGGGGCGACTCAAAGTTGGGTGGTTCAATAAAACGGGGGGACGGGGAAGATCAACCACGCATTGACTGTGAACCTGACATGGAGCTAGATTGTTGGTCTTCTCAAGTGGACATTTCCAAACCGCCGGGATGAAAAAAATCAATAAAGAAGGGAAGAAGGGGAGAAAGTGCATGCGGTGGGGGGGACCTCTGCTCAACGTTTTATCGGACGTGTGGTGATGGGAGGGGTCGTAAAAAGTGACCATCCAGCAGGTGAAGGAAGTTGAAAAAACCCAACCAGGGGGCGGTCGTGGGAAACATTCAGGAAGGGGAAGACCGAGGGAGAATGGGAGACTCCTATAACCGCGGCTTGCCAAGGACGACATAACACATCCGCCCCAGAAACTACAACAACACCAACTTAGAGTATTAAAGAATTGCGGTGGGGGAGTGTAGCGCAGTGAGAGGGCAAAGGGGGGGCCGATGCTATGCATGAGTCCCAAGTCGCAATAGAGGCGGAAAATTCGGCATTCGCCGGAAATAAGATCATGCAAAAGGTGTTTTCACTCCAGGAAAAGGCCTTGGAGGCGGTATGCGCAAAGGGGACAGATGCATCATCCAAAGGCGATCACGAGGGGGGGGCCAGCCAGAAACAGAGAAAACGCTGGAAAAAGGACTCCCTCCTAGGGCGAAACCTGGTAGGGATAGGAATTGGGAAGACGGAGGAGAAAAAACTACCTTCAAATGGGAAAAGAAATCGTGTGGGGCTCGACTGTATTGTGGGGAGAAAACCACCAGTGACTGCAACCGTGGTTGAATTTCAGACAAGAATAAAGGAAGTGGAGCAGCACGAGAGGGGAGGAAAGAAAGAAGGTGGGGGAAAAAATCTCAGATGGTCTATTTCAAATAATCGTAGGAAAGAAAAGGCGAAAGGGAGACGGGCCTACCAGAGGGTGCAGGAGAAGTTGAAGGGGAGGGAAAATGAGGAAAATCCACTTGCAATTCTATGTACCAGCTTGAAACTAAGAAACAAACTGCCAAGAGAAGAAAGGAAAGGATAAGAAACAAACACACATGTGACTCGTCGGGTGAAAAAAGAGAAAGAGACCGGTACGCAAGAGGAGGAGGAGGACATCAAGAGTTCCCTGCAACGATCGGACTCAGGGGGAAGTCTGGGTAGGAGGGAGACATCGAGGACACGATTTACACTGACAAATGAAGAAAGGGGGGGGCTGTCTCGCGGGCCACTAAACCGAAGCCAGGAAGCTAAATCCTCCCCACTGTTCGAACACTATGGGGTAAGCCCAAAAACCCGATTCGTCTAGCGGCGAAAGAGATACGCGGAGGTCGGTTCCGTAACGGGCGCCAGTCCACTTACCCAGTACGCGGGGAGAATCTCCAGGGGGGGAAATCTCATCTGGGTAGACCGGGGGGGGGGGGGGACAAGAAAATGGACTTAGGGCAAACGGTAAAAGTGAGACCGGTGAACATCAAGTCGAAGAAAACTTGGGAATTTATTGAATAAGGCGTCTCGCGGCGTCTAGAGCGGCAGCCAAATGAAGGAAAAAGGGGAGAAAGAGACAGGAGCGATTCGGAATGGGTGGTGCCGGAATGAAAGCTTGGGGGGGGGGGCAACCTTGAAGGCGGTGGGGAGATCCCAATCTTTGTATTGAAAGGTTTTCCATACCCAGGGGAGCACTTTGCATTGAGGAGAGGGGAAGGGCGTGCCAAAAGGGGAAGAGAAAGTCAAACAAAGAGGGGCATTCTTTTGGAATGCTTCACCGCGCCGGAAAGTAAAATTAAAGGGAAAGGGTCGCACGGAGTACAGAAGAGGTCGAGCTTTGAAGAGGGAAAACCCTGAGCGTCAAAGGAGAATCGAGAAAGCAATATCGGGGGAAAAAGGGTGTAAGGTATTTCAGAAGGTTGTTGGCTGCGTGTGATCACAGGGAGGAACGAAACCATGGGGGAGTCGCGGCGTCGCGTCCAGAGAAGGAAAAAAGGCCAAAAACCCGTTTAATAAGACGTCTTCCTTGCGGATGCAACCCAGTAAAAAGGGGGGTAAGGGGAAGGAAGGGGGGGGATGACCCTCCCAGGGTCGGGATACCGTAGAAAGTTCTTCGGTCCAAGGAGATTGTTCTAGCCCAAAGGTGGGGAGATTGCTGGGGAGGGAGAGCTAAATTGACGGGAGAAGGCGCCGAACAAAGGTCTTCAATAATTTGGAGTATGGCCGTAAAAAGGGGTCCGGCACATAATGGAAAAATCGGTACTTCAGATAGAAAAACACAACAACGTAGGATGGAAGGGAAGACACCGATTGGATTCGGGACCAGGTTGACGCCAACGCAGGGATTTTGAAGAAGAGAAAAAATGGGGGGGCGCGCAGGGGATATCCCGTCATTGTACGTCAAAGCGAGATCTCAACGGGCCGGGGATTAATCAGCGAATTGGCCGAAGGATCAATCGGTCAAGACTACCCGTGGTCCAGGGGGGGACAAAAGGGAACATACTTAAAAATCTTTTGCTCAGGTAATAAGCGCAAAGGGCCGACGTCAATTAGGGGCCCTGGGGAGGGCGGTGGGTTGAAGCGGACGCGATTCTGACCGCGGTCAAGTAAGGGGGGGGAAAGGGAGAATAACGTGAACGTTGAAGGCACTAAGGAAAAAAAAAGAAGGACGGGCCCAGAAAAAATTTGAATGTAGGCAGATCTGCCGATCGACCGGTGAACGCTCAGGGGGGACGTTGCAACGAGAGACACAGACTCTGACGACTTCCCAGAAAAGGCGAAAAGCGGCAAAAAAGGGATACCTTAACGTGGACCATGAGTAGTCAGAAAAAAAAACTTCGGAAACGGGGGACGTATTCTACGTTAAGGTGTGGGGACGGCAAAGGCCGAGAGAAATAACGACTTTGCATGGTCTTGAAACCAATAAGATTGGGAAGGGGATGCCCCGAACCGAGGCAGGGGTCTTGGGACCCACAAGATGGGGGAGAATTACAGAAAACAAACAAAATATATCTTCCTAATGCGATATTTAGAAGGGGCCCAACGGGGAGAAGCTCATAGCCACAGGAGGAGCAGGCGGACGGATTGACAGCGATACAAGGAGATGCAATGGATGGGGGCACCGAAAAGGGGCCCGCGTCTCATAAAACCTGCGAAAGGCACAAACGTTGATTATCCAAAAACGATGCGAAGAAAAGGGGGAAGAACGAGACGGCGGCGTCACAGGGTTAGTGGCGAAAGTTGGTAACAGGAGGCGGGGGGCTCCGCGTAAGACTTGGAGCCCCTCAGCAAAGGGAAGGGGGGGGGTGGTGAATTCCCATATTGGAACACAATTTGCAGACGATTCGCGGCCGAGCTTAGTCAGAGTCCGGCAGGAAAAATCCCCGTTGACGTTGGGAAAAAGAGGTAACTCGTGGCGCGTCACGATTGTGAGGGAGGTACCACACGAAAGTCTGGGCCTCGGCGAAGGAAATCACGGCAGGGAAAGAGAAACCGCCACGTCGCCGTAGAAGGAGTTCGGCCGAGAGTACACATGTGATCGATCTGTGGTGGGCTTATTGATGTGAAGGGGACATGGTCACTATTATTGGCTTGGCTTGGAACGGGACCTCAGCAGGAACCGCGGGGGGGGGGGACCGTTCCGCATTTCCGCACAAACTCCCTACATAGTTGACCCGCTTCCGAGGGGGCCGGCCTTTCAAAAGCGATCTTGTCAAACAGCTGAAAAGAAGATTTTACAACTATCTCCTTTAGAAAAACAAGGCCGGGGAGCTGACATGTTAATTTGGACTCGTAAAAATAAGGGGTGGGGTTTCACCCTAGAGGGAGAGCCACACGCATTGTGCCCCCTGAAAATGAAGCGAGAGGGGGGGCGTAAACTGCCATGGCAAGCGATTTAAGGATCCCGGGAAAACTGTAGGGACAAGAATTCAGAAAAAGAAAAGGGCAAGCTTTGTCGATGGAAAAGGAAAGAGGGGGATGCCACAAAGTGATCGCCAGGCGTGGGATGGAAAGAGGGGGTCGGTCAAACGGGGAAAAGGAAAACGACTCATCAGTTCAGGGAAGAGGGTGAAAAAACAAAAAAGGGGAGATCGAGATCATGCAGGTTCCTCAAATAAATAGTTGCGACTTGGGTGAGAATCAGGCCTAGCACCGCGGTTGCCCGAGCAATCTCACCGACCTACAAAGACATCTCGGGGTGGGAGAAAAGGAGATTGCGGGTGTAGGAGATGTCGCGTGCGGTCAAAGCGGGTTAATGATCGAAAAGGTCCGAAAAGAGAAGGGAGCCCTTTCGGAGGAAATACTATCGCCCCTGGTTTGGGGGTCAAAACGGCAGGAAGGCTTCTGTATAGGGAATTGGCCCCCTGTGACCAAAGCCAGCATACAAAAAGAAAGAAGGGCATCAGAGCCAGCCAAAAAAAAAAAAAAAAATACGGAAAAAAAACAAAGAAAAAAAAAAAAAAAAAAAAAACAAAAACCGAAGTAGTCCACTCTTGACTCTTGAAAAACTCCGATGAATCTACCTGTTGACGGAGCGATTTTCAATCCCAAGGTTTCCATGCCATTTGAACTAAAACACCTCTCGGACATGTCATGTAAAAGGCGTGTGTGAATCTCTGAACGGTATTGGGTGGAGACCCCCCATCCATTGGAAGTCGGAGAGGGGGGAAAAAGGAAAGTACTTCATTGCCTCAATCACTAATTTTTCTCGATGAGAGGGAAAGTGAAAGATGTCAATTCTTCGAGAGGAGGATTTCCAGATAGCGGAAATAGAATGCAGGAAATCACGAAGAGGGGATACCTCTGGGGTCGGCGAAGCGCGGCAAAGCAAAAACGCAAACACTCGCGGTTCATTACTGAAGACCTCAAAGCCGCCCTAACCTCATAGCCATAAAAATGGAGAACAAAAAGAAAGTGGGTTTTGTTTGGGGGGGGGTGGGAGGGGGGGGGGGGGGGGGGGGGGTGGGGTGTGGGGTTGGGGGGGGTTTCGTAATCGAAAAGAACACATTTGCGGCAGAGGGGTCAAAGTCCTAAATGCGCCGGAGAAGGAGATTAACGAAATTTCCACCCCCGCTCACTTCTGAAAATAGTTTGGGGGACCTGGGAGAGAATGAGGACGAGAACTAGTGTACTAGCTCATGCGTCACGAGGAAGGATCAGGGACCGGAACGAGAAAAACGCACCGCGCGGCGCCAGAAGATCCCGGCAAAGTTGGTAGGAACCAAAAGAAATGGGGGGCCTTCAACAACCAAACACCCGGACTACGGCTTAGAAGTCAGAGGATTGTCGGGGGGAACAGTACAAAATTAACAGAAAAGGGGACGACCGCGTCCAGGATGAAGCGGGCCTTGTCTTGACACAGACTCTTGGATTACTCAAAAAGTGGGAGGCATTACAAGGGAGCAAAGGGATCTATGGGGACCGTAAGCTCACGGTGCAAAGAAAGGACCAGACACTGGGATATTACGTCCGTGGATCGCGGGGCAGTAGAGCGGCTCCACGAATGCAAAGGGGGGGGGCCCCCTTAGACGAGAAGCTTTAGACTTCGTCGCAACGAGAAGAATGTGGAGTGAGGGGGATCTCAAAAGCGTGTGGGAACGAAACCCGTGAATGAGGGGGGGGAGAAGGGAACCAGGGTATTGACCCGGTTGGAAATCATGCAATTCGTGCGTCTGAGAGGCTTGAGTCCACCGTAAGAAAGCAGGGACACAAGCCGCGACTCCAAGGGGTGGGAAGGAAGAACTCGGTCCAGCCGCGTATCAAGACTGCGACAAGGGTCATGAGTGTGATCAGGTTTGGAAGGAAGGAAAAGGAGCGTAAAAAGGAGATCGGCAAATAGTGCAGGGGGAACAAATATCGTTGAAAAATTGGGGTAATTTGATTGAAAAATATTGGGTTAGCAGGGATACAAGCAAAGTTAGTCTGCGACACCCGTTCTGGAAAGGGAGGGGGGGAACAGAGTGCGAATCGGCGAATTCAAATCCCCAAACAAGGAAAACGTTAGAATCAAGGGCAATAATACAGGGCAACTTTTGCGATATGCACAAAGGGAGCAAATGGTTCAGGTTAGAAACAGGGGGAAGGGCACCGGGAAACCACTACCGGAGCTTGGATTGCCAAAGGAGGGGAGTAAGTCACGGACCAGGTAGAAAAGCTCGCGAGCGAAGGAACGAAAAACAATGACGGGATACTCAAAAGGGGAGAACCATCTTCGGTCAACGTGGGCGGGAAAAGCCGGAACAGACAGGGAAGCCACGGTAAGGAGAATAACAACAAAACAACGTAGAAGGGGGAAGAAAAGAGGAAGTACCGAGGCTTGTCAAGATGGAAAAAGGGTGAAAACAACCGGCTTGACGAGCGAAAAGGGGGCTCCACGCTTAGGTAACCGTCAGTGTGAGTCGATCACTTCGCGAGATAGAAAGCGTCGACTTACTCAGCGCAGGGAAGAATGGGTTGCTAAGCTACCAATGGTTCCTCTTCGGGTGACCAATTGAAACTACCTGAAAACCAATCAGGTGGCTCAAGGGGTATCGGGGGCCGCCTTCAATTATGGGGGACCAGTTTAGGCCCTTACGTTGGGATTCAACAGACGCGATAGAACCAAAACGGGCCCAAGGGGTCGAAACTAAAATGTCGTGGATCACCATCGCAGCAAAAGCTTAAATCAAATTTGAAAAACAATTGACAACGATGGGGGGGAAAAGGGGGGGCCATCTCCGGGACGAGCAGGTACGGGCCTCTCTGACCGACAAAAGACTCATGGAAACTAACGCCGCGCACAGAATGGGAACGAAGAGGAGGCCCTAGGGAAGGAGAAAAAAACTGGGCAATCTGGTTGCCGTGCTGAACGGGTGACGCAGTCCTATCAGGCCGAAGGGAAAAGGAGAGGGGAAAAGTCAATACCAAGAAAGTTAAAAAAACTTCACCCCAAAAAAAACGCATTCGGGAGGGCAAAAACAAAAAGCTTTGGAAAGAAACCGGCACTCTACCGGGCTGAGAAAGAAGCGGGAGTAAGGCTAAAGGGGAAAGAAGGGGGATCAAGCTCTATCGCAAAAGCAAACGACGGATTCCATCTATCCCCGGGAGGGGGGACAGGGAGGTTTTTGTACAAAGTGATCGATGGAAAGAGAGAAAATAAAGAGAAAAGGGCACTCAATGCATAATGCAAGGCTATCCAATAGACTAGGACTCGGAAAAAAAGGATTCGCAGGGAATCGGTCACAGTGACGGAAAAAAGGGGGGTACGGACATGACAATAATTGTAGAAACAGGCGCCGGACATCGAAGAGGAAGAAGGTGGGGGGTTGGCTGAAATGCCAGAAGTGGGGGGATCCGGACCGTGGCCGTTGATCGGGATTCTCGCCGCTGGGTTGGGGGGGGTCGATTTCGAGCCAGCCCTCGGGACGGTGAGGGGGGGGAGAACGAGAAATCGTGGCGAGGTCATAAGGGGGATACCGCGGTAGAAAAGGGGTAACTGATCTGAAGGAAAGCAAGCAGGCAGGCCTTAGGAAAAGCACCTTCTTCTCCTTCGGCAAAGAGCTTAGGGGAAAAGCGATAAAACAGTGGAAGGACTAGGGTTACGTGAACATGGATGGGGAGGGAATGTGGGGGGAGGGTTACTGATAACAGAGGAAAGTGGGCAAGCGAGTGTGCCCTTGCCAGCATTTGGGAAAACGTCTCACTTCGCCGCCCAAGGGAGACCAGGAAGGGGAATGGACCGCGTCTATCCCGTGAAGAAAGACGATCTTAATAAGTGAAAAAAAATCCTTTCGAGAAGAGGCAATTAAGAAGGAAAACACTGAAGGGATTGGGAAGTGGGGAAAACAGAAGCACTGGATTGGGGTGTACTTCAAAAAAGAAGTGAGGCCGAGGGGCCCAAATGGGAGGTCCAAACTGACATGGAAGAGTAGGTGTTTTCGTCTACCAGGTGAAACCGCCGTCGAGTGGAAAAATTCGCTCCAAGAAAGGAGGAGCTAGGCGAGTGGGAGCGGTGGCGGGAAGATGGAGGGCTGGCCATGATCCAGGGAGTGGGGATGAGGTCGGCAAAACGGGCCCATACAACTCCAACAGCGCAGGGTCCGCATTGAAAAACAAAAAAGGAAATCGTTTGGGCATCGAATTCCGAGTGTAAGAAAGAGTCGGGCGGACAGGTCGTACGGAAAGAAACAAACACCGACTGCCCGCGGAAGCGACCATGCTACACCGCCAAGACTCTCACCAAACAAGAAGGAGGAAAAGATATCAACGGTGTAGGCAAGGCGAGGGCAAGAGCCGAAGCTAAAAGCATAGGAAAATACGGAAGAGAGGCGTACCCTTCTTCATTACGCTGCAATACAGCAACTGTTGGGGGGGAAAGGCGGAAACGGCTTAGGCATGGGCCCTGAAAAGGGCAGCTCCCGCAGTGCTACAAAAAAGGGGGGGGCAGCCAGAACATCTCCGCTGAAATCTTTCTCTCCTGAAAGGCAAGTACGGTGAAGGGCGAAGTTGGAATGGGGGACAGGGACGAAAACACCTCTTAGGGGAAAAAGGGGAAAAGTTGACAAAAAGCAAGTGAGGTGGCTAGAGATGTTATTGGAAACCTCCGGAGTGTCCATAAAGGGGAATGTGTAAGCTTCAGGAATTGGGAGATAGGATAAGAGGAGATGTGGAGATTCTTCGACGGCTGTTTCATCTAGGGAGAAGGCCAGGGAAGCGGGTCGTACGGGGAAGGCGGGGGAAGTTGGAGCGGGCAGGCACGGCAAACGGCCACCGGCGTCAAGGAGAGACCGTAACCGAAGACCCCAAGACTCATAGAAAGGACAAGAACATCCATAAGCCACAGAAACATCGATCATGTGACTTGCGGGTGAAGCCGGCTCCCGGCGAGAAAGGAGATAAGAACGGCCGGGAAAGGGGAATGGACATACTATGTATCGCGGAGGTGGGGGTACCGGGGGGAGGTAAGAAATGATGGAAAAAAGAGGGACATCGTCTGACAAGGGACGTCTACAGATGGCTTGAAGGGAAGGGGACTCTACAAGCAAGATCGGGCGCGTAGATCACGGAAATGGTCCCGAGACACTATGGGGGTCCTCACAACACGCATTCTTCGCGGAGGGTCGGCGAAGCGCAGAGGATTGTAAGAAGTCCAGGACCAAGGTACCGAAAACTTTCCTCAGAGGAGACCGCCCGCAGGGTCTGGCAAGACATCGTCGAAGGGGGGGTATCAAAGAGTGCATGACGTTAAATGGGATCTTAATGTGGGAAAACGTGCAATCGACCCGGTGAACAGACAAGTCGCAAGACTCAGGGATATTGATGGGAAAAGAAAAAGCCGTGCTCGACTGGGGACGCGAGAGCGGGAGAATGAAGGAGGGCCCGTAGCCGGGGATAATGAACCCTGAGAGGAAGGGATATGGGGGAGGGTGAACTCAGATTGTGGAAAAGGAACCCTTGAGGAAAGTTGGGAATACTGAAAGAGGGTGAGAAACTTTTTTCCATATCCATGATCAGTGCCGTGCTGAATAGGATGAGAAAAAAAGTAACGACAAACAGGCACATCATTTGGATGAAGAGGGCAGCGCGCGAGAACCATTCTTGCAGAGAGAACGGGGTCATGAGTACGGAAGGCTGTTTCAAAAGAGTCAGACCCTGAACGGAAAACGGAAAATCGGAAGAGAGAAGTCATATGTTGTTGGGGTAGTTTGATGCGAAGGGGTGTGAATGAAGAGGTGCATCAAAAGAAAAGGGGTAGTCAGAACCCGTTCGTGCGGCCGTCCGCCGGGCAATCGAGGACAGAATCAGAATTCAACAACAGAATTACCTCAGGGCAAAGAAAAAAGGTTTAAGGATATTCCAAACTTGAGAAAAAGGGGTAGGGACAGGGGGGGAAAAATTCATCGGAACAGGGGACGATACCGGAGCTTGAAAGTTCCGTTCGATGAGTATACGAAGAACCGTAGAGAAAATCGCGTCGCGGGGGGAGGACGACAGGAAGAAAGAGAGATTCGCTTCGTCCGGCTGGGAAAGGAAAAGGGCCGGCATAAAGGGACACAATCAGGGACTTCATATCTCAGAAAAAAGGAAGGGAGGAAGAGTTGAAGCTCTATTAATGCCGGAAAGGAAGCCCAACGTGCTTGAACGGGAAAGGGTGCGAGAGAGGAGAGTCCTTTTCAGTCTGATCTCCGGATATCTCAACTGGGGTCGAAGGAACTCAGAATTGCAGAAAATGTCAAGAGCGTAATCAAAGGGGGGACCGATGAATTGTAAGGTCCCTCTGAACAATGAAGTGTTCTAAAGGGGTGGCATAAGAGAAAGGGGAAAGGAAATTAGGTTGAGGTAGGACGGGGGTCATTCTGAATCGAGACAGGAGAGGATAAAAAAATTACCGTAACGGGAAGACGTAACGTGAGGGGAAAAAATCACAGGACCTATCTTGCAATCAAATGACCAAAATTGGGGAAAAGGAAAGTGGCCGGGAAGGAGGGAAAACGAGATCAAGGTGAGAGACAGTGTACGGAAAAACAGATCTGATCGAAAGGGAAAATCGAACGTAAAGTCTGGAAAGACCGGGGGGCGCCGGCACAATTATACTCTTCCCGGCAGAAGGGGAATCCGACCAAAAACTGACGGTGACAAGAGTGGGACGATAATACGTTGGGAAGAAAGTCAGGAAGCACGGCAAAAAATGGGCAGGGTATATATGGTGTAGTGAATACAAAGGCCGTCCTTCACAAAAAACGGACGGGTAGTGACCAACACGCTTGGGGGAGGACAGGACAACAATCAGGCACAGGAAGTCTCCAGGCATGAAGAACTGGGGTGAAAACGCCTCATGGGAAATCAGGGGATCGGCGAAGCGCACGTACGTAAACAAGATCCCTGAGGAGAAGGAGTTTGAACCGGGAGGAGGGGAACACTCAAACAG
>Ga0179593_1474822_pt1 | contig 14543 bp, 21 predicted proteins | sample CZODoug2_1_08_16_FD_185931 | JGI IMG/M metagenome (GOLD analysis project Ga0179593, IMG submission 185931) | Vadose zone soil fungal communities from Angelo Coast Range Reserve, California, USA - CZODoug2_1_08_16fungal (PacBio error correction) | ecosystem: Environmental > Terrestrial > Soil >...
GCTGGGGGCCGGGGCAGGGGAAAGTGAAACTCGGGTGAAACAATCTCACCACAAAAAAGAGGGGGCAGAGTTGCAGGTCAAAGGACAAAACCGACGCAAAAAAACAAGGTAAAGGGGGATAGGGGGGGGCAGTTTCACTGCGGCAAAACCAGAGGAAAAAAGCAATTGTGGAACCAAAACAAAAGCCCTGTTAGGCGAAGGCAATTTTGGGGGTAGGGGGCGCTGGGGGGGATTAAACCAAAGGGAGAAAGTAAGTCTTAAAAAAAAAAGGAGAAAAAAAGAAGGGGGGAAATAAGAAGGCCCGTAAGCAGAAATTGAAGAAGAGGGGAGCCAACACTCAAGGGAGAAAACAAGAGGGCGGTCAAGGGGGAAGATGTTACGTGCCTGGCAAGGACCATCAAGGAAGGGGGAAATTATTACTAGAGGGGAAGGGGGATACGCGTATCGAGGGGGGACCGTTTGAAAAAAAATGTAGATTGAAAAAGTTAAGGGGAAAACGTTGGGAGTGAACTCAGTCAAAACTCAGAGGGTGAAAGAGGGGGTTTTATGAAAAAGTTGAGACGGGGTGGAAGGGCCGGGCGGCGGCAGCAAAAGGGCAGGCGATAAGGAAGGCCGACCAAAAGTGTGAGAAGCAAGGGGAGGGGGGGGGAAGACTGGGAGAAGCGCTGTCCTGAAAAAAAAAGGGGGAAGGTGCGAAAAGGGGGGTCACCAATAATATGGGAAACCAGTGGTCGCCCTCTACCTGGGTAACTGTAAAAGGAATACCAACTAGGACACCAAAAAAAAATAACTGCGGAGGGCCAAAAAAAAAGGCTTGGCAAACTATTGGAAAGTCGAAGAACGGCCATACGGACGGGGACAAGAAAACCAGAAAGGTGTTGGCAAAGAAGGGAGAAAGAAGAAGGAAAAACAAACTTAATTGGACGTCCAAACATTAAGATGCAAGGTTGGGGGACCAGTTTCATAAGGAAACTACGCAGAACCAGGCGGGAAGTCCCATGAACTGCCGACAGGAAAAAACAGGGGGCCGGAACATACGAGGCCAGAAATGACAGCTCAGCTACTATAGGATTTCGGGGAGGAACGGGGCAAATGGGCAGCACCAACGAAGAAACGTACTATGACTTCAGCGCATGGCAGAAAAAAGAAAAAAAAGGCGGCTTGCGAGGGAACAACGGAAAAAGAAGGCGCCCCTAAGGTTACTAGGCAAAAAATAGTACAAAAAAGGGAACAAATCGGCGGGAAAGAAGGTGGGACAAAAACGAGCAAAGAGGTTGTGTGTTCAGCAGCCGGCATCCTGTGGGGGGACGGGGTGAAAATAGGAAAAAGGTTAACCGGGGGGGGGAGTGGGAAAGATGAGGTTTCCACGTCATATCGGGGCGAAACGCACAAGGACGGCCACTTGGGGAGAAGCCTGGGACATTGTGAATGATGGGGTTTGGTGGGTTTTTCGCTGAAAGGGAGGGGGAAAGAATGTTCAGAATTAAACATTGTTATGACGTACGGGCAGGAAAAGTTGGACGAGGGGAAGGGGCGGCACAAATAGAAAAAGCCTGTGGTTCGTTAGCGAGAAGTTTAAGGAACAACAAAAACCCCGCCACGCAACGGAGGGTGGTTCAACGAGGAAAAGAAACTCCAGACAAAAGGAATGGCAAAAAAAAAGGGTTGGGACCAACGCAAGAGGAACAGTGGGCGAACCAGCACAAGATGTCCAGGAAAAGTACTTTTGGGGAGCACTAAGGTGAAAAAAAAAAACAGGGAAAAAAGAGGGCAAGGTGCACAGGGGTGAACTGGGAAAGTGGCGAAGTTTGGGGGAACGATAGAAGCATGGGAAGGGGGGAAAACAGGCAGAAACAGTAGGATGTGTGGGCCACGGGGGGCACCAGGCGACTCCCTCGGAAGAGACCCGGGAACAGGGGGGAAAAATGGAAAAAAAGAAAGAAAAGGGAGGGAATTGTGACAATCCGATTGGGCCGTGAACAATGGAGGCATATGATTTTTGGACAAAGGAACCGTTTGGAAAGGGCCAGGGGGAAAATCTAAACCGGTGACATTGAGACGCAAAACGTGTTATCAAGGGGGGAACAAATGAAAGATTTACACACATAAAGTGAAAATTGGGAAAAGCTAAGAAAAAGGGAGAGGAAAAAAAAATGTAGGGACCATTAAAACCTGTAACGGGGCCTATGAAAAGAAAACGGTGCGAAAGAGACCTCAAGAGCGCAAACAGGTGAGAAAAACGCCTTTGAGAAAGGAAATGAATGGGTCCGCCCCTCCAGAAGAAGAAATGTGCGTGTCACAGCCGCGGGGAGCACAAAGAAGGAAGAGGAAAAAGTGGTGACGCAGGTTTGTGGTTTGGGGAAAAGGGTCAGTGGTAATTTTGGGGGAGGAAATTAAAATGGCCCACAGGGCAGGTTTTATAATAATGATGGGGGGGGCTAAATAAGGAGCAGAAATGGAAATAGCTCAGTGAGGAGGCGTGGGAAACCAACATTGGAGGAAAAGCGGAAAAAAAGAAAATTTTGGGAGTTTTTTCTGAATCCACGTGGTCCTTAAGGCCACGGTCGAAGTGGGAGGGCTGGGGTGAAGGTCCAAAATGGATGCGCAAAGATAAAGACAACAAACAAGGAGAAAAGGGGGGTTGGGGAAACTAGGAATAAAGCCGGCCACATGCAAGGGAGTCAAGTGCGAGTGGGGTTTATACTACAATTGGGGGAAAGGCAAAACGTTATCGGCAAGGGGTCGCATAAAGCGTTCGCCGGGTCTTAAAAATTGGGTTGAAAAAGGGGGGTGGGGTTGTTGGGCCATTAAAGACCAACAGGGGGGTAAAAATTTTGTGGAGGGGGGTGGTTCTACGGGACCTCGGATCAAGAAAAATCAAGGGAAAACCACTTGCACTCTGGGGGGGGTCGAAGAAACTCAAAGGGGTGGTTAAACAAAGGTTGGACCACTTCATTCTAGGAGGAGAGGTTATGAGAAGATACCTTACCCAAAGCAAAGGTTGGTGGGGGGCAGGGGCGTCTGAGATAGGGGTAACCATTGTAGGTGGGGTTTAACAGGCTTCTCAGGGACGCTTTGATGGCATGAAAAAATAAGGAGGGACTTGGTGGTGTTTGACGCGGGGTCCTAAAAAAAAGAGCCCACAAGAATGTGGATATATGGGTAGGACGCCCTTATAAAGTGAAGAACTGAAAGTCCAAGACAAGTGGACATACAAAAAAGATATGGGCGTGGTAGGAGAAGGAAAAAATGTTTAGGAAGGGAGGGGGCCAGCACGAAACGAATCCGACATCCACCCAAGCCCTGAGTGCAGCAGACCACGATGAAAAACCCGACTTTTGGGGTGTTCCACAGGTACGCTGCAGGGGGGTTAAACGCCGAAAGAGACGATCTTTGAAGAAAAAACCAGGTTGAAATAATGGGGAGAGTGCAAAAGAATGATCTGCGGTACCTCAAACAATGACGGTTCGGGCGGGAAAAAAACACTGGCCCGTGGGGGAAGGGGGAAATACGGGGAAAAATGCGCACAACGATAAGTTCATCATGAAGGGGGCAGATGGGCAAAAAATGGCTGATCAAGGAAACTTTGATGTGGTAGGCCAGGCAAGGGCGTAAACCTGCTAGGAAAAGGACAGAAGAATTACTCCGTAAGAGAAGGATAAGATTAAATGGGGGAGCGAAAAGTGAGGGAAAGGGACATTCCACGTTGGGAAAAAGTGGCCTGGAGAGAGCAAGGGCCACCGTACAAACTTGCAAAAAGAAAGGGCCCCGATTACACAAGTCAAAAGGGGGGAAAGGATAAGTTATGGTCCCGGAAGGGGAATACCCTCGAACCAAGGGGGCACCGGGGCGGGGAGGTGGGGGCGTGATGGAAGTTGAACAGCTTACCGGGGGGGGGGCTTGGGAAACCAGAGGGGGGTGAACGGGGATCCTTGGGAGAAACGGACTGGCGTGTTGGGTTCTACGAATTGGGGAAATTGAAACGGGCGAAAGTAATCAGAGCCGGTGCAGGGGGGAAGTAGAAAGAAAATTGAAATTCTGACAGATGGGCAAAAAAGAAAAATGAAAGGGCAGAGTGAATTGGGGGAAGGGGGGGGGGAAACTGCAGAAATCAAAAAGAGAACTTCAAAGTATTTGAGGGGGGGTGTGGAAAAAGTCCTGGGGACTGACAAACATAATGACATCCCAAAACCCAGTGGATCAGTCAAAAAGCGAAAGAAAAAGGATCCTGCTTACTGGACAGCCAGAATGTGTTTTGGAGATGTTAACATATGCTGGGAAGAAGAAAGGGGTGTGAAGAACCTATGGATTGGTTTAGAAACAAACAGAGGGGGGAGCAGCAAACCAGACTTGACAAAAACAGACAAGGGTGGTCCGCTAAAGTTTCTGGAGAATGAAACGGCGAGGGGAAGGAGAACTACGTGAAAAAAGGGTGAATGGTTGAAATGGGGGTGGAAGTGTGGCAGACATCCGCAACTTGGGGGGGGTATGGAACGTGGTTTTGAAAGAAGGGCGAGGAAATGAGAGCAGCTCAACAACAAAACCAGTTAATTAAAAAGAGAAGATAAAACGAAACTATGCTCAAGAACGCAAAAGCCCATAAAAAAAGACGACCCAACCGTGCTTAGGGAAAAAGCAAAGTCAAAACTAAAACCAAGAAAAAAAACAGGGGTCAAAAGGACGGGAGAAGGGGGCCATAAACCTCACTTGCAATCACCCAGAAAAAATGAACGCGAAAAAAATATCTGCCAAAAACACTATGAAGGTATGGGGGAGGTCAAAGAAAAAGAAAAAGGCCTGGGGGACGTGAAAAGGATCATTGGGGATTCCCACCATAACATAAGGAGGAAAAGGGGCCCCTAACAACGAGGGCCATCTCAACGCAACTGTTAAGAATCTGTGCCAACACCCGATTGCAAGGGGGGGAAAAAAAGGGGGGAAGCAGGGAGCAACGGGAACCTGATGATAAGGGGTTGTGGGGAATGAATAAGACTGGGGAAGGTGGGAGGGAAAGGTCAGGTTTGTACGTTTACAAAAGCCACATATAAAACTAAAAAAAAAGTGGAAGGGGGGCTGGGAGGGGGGAAGACATAAAAACCCGCATCAAAGGAGATTTCGGGGACTTAACCTGAAGGGGAACGACTTTAATTGTTCTCGTGGAACCCGGCAGCCCCCAGGCGATCTTTCGCAAGGACGGAAGGTTACATAGAAAAAAACTCAAAGACAGGGGATACCCAGACAAAGAAAACAACCGGGGCCAGAACAAAGGCCCCCCATGAACACGTGGGGGGGAAAGTCCTCTGGAAAAAGGCATTCAAAAAGAAACAAGACGCAGGAAACGGGGGGGGGCTTTTGACAGGAAGGGGGGACACAAGGAAGCCTGTCCAGTAAGGGAAATCTAGAGGCGCCACGAAAGGGTGTGGGGAAGCCAGGGGCCCGGAGTAAAGTTAGGGGCCAAGATAAGATAGCAAGGGGCGCCCTGAGTGGTGAATGGGGAAAAGAGGGAGGCGGCCATTATAGAAAAGAGAAATGAGGAGAAGAGGCGCTGAGGTTCCCTGGAGGGAAAGGTTTTACATGAAAAAAAATAAAAAATGGTAAAAATGGGAAGAAAAAATCAATTGAAGACAACCAAGTCAAAAAGCAGTAAACTTAATAAGGCCAGTGCAACCGGGGGATGAACAACTGCCAACCCTGACTGGGGAGAAACCACCGGGCCATGAAAAGGCCGATCGGGACCAGGTATGCCCTGACATCACACACAAAACGGCCAATTGCCAAGAACACACGGCCAGCAAGGCCGAAACCAGGGGGTTACAGACCTTTCCCTCCAAGATATTGCAAATACTGCAAACCGGGGAATAAAACCCAGTATACCATCATAGGGAACGAAATCAACAGAAAAAAAGGGTTGATCCTGGGACCGGGGGGTAGGAAGCGTCCAAGGTGGAAAAGGGGACCCCGGTGGGGGGAAGTCACTGGAAAAAAAGCCATCGTAACGAGAAATATGGGGGGGGAGTGGGGCAGGAATTGTTAAGCGCGAAGTCACCAAACGCAAGGCCTCATTGTTTCCGCGGACGAGAAAAATCTGGCGGAGAACTGATTCAGGGGAAAATGGTAAACAAGGAATGGAAGGGGGGGAGGGCATGATCTGCTAAAAAAACCGCTACAATAGACCAGGTTCATCCAAGGGGGGGGTGGGAGGTCCGTTTTACACCGTTTTTCATTTACCCTTTTGGTGTTTTGAAAAGCAGGCCAAAAAGCAAAGAAACCCCCAGGGGGGTAAGCATGCATTCCCAAGCCAAGAGGAACGGGAAGGGGAAAACACCGCTTCCCGGGAAGCACCGATCGAGCCCAAGGAAACAAGGACCAAATTGTTGGGTGGGGAGCGACTAAGAGCGCCCCCACTCTCAAATAAGAAGAAAAAAGAAAAGGACACTGGCTAAGCTGCACCCGGGCACCGGGTGGGGGGTGCAAAAAACCCAGGAGGGAAAAGTACGAACAAAAAAAAGCAATAAGGGGGGGGAGGGCCGGAAAATTGTAAAGGTCAAACGGCGGAAAGAAACGTTACAAAAGACTTCACAAAGAAAAAAAAAGCAGAACGACCAACACCCAAACAGTTGGGGACCACCATGGGGGGGGGGTCAATTGGGGACCTTAGGACTTTGAAAGAAACAATTAGGTGAAATAACGTGCCAAAGACAGGGAAAGACATAGAAGTCAAATCAGAGAATCTACGGAAGTCAATGGAAAGAGGTGCAATGCACCAGTGTGGGGCCAAAAAGTGGCCAGGGGGGGGATACGAAAGAGGTACACGAACTCCTGGGGGGAAAAAAAAAAACAAAAGGCCTAAAATTACGGTTAGAGAAAAACTTAAGCCAAGAGGGGAAAAAACCCCAGAGAAGTGCAAAATGAGGACCACCAAAAAAAGGGACACAGGGACGGGACACAAGGGGATAACCAAGCAAGCTTTCAATAACCATAAAAACCGGCCGAGAGGGTAGTATTCTTCACTGGCGCGGCTTCGCACAGCGGGTTTAGGCACCTGCAAACCAAAAAGGAAAAGACATGAAGGGGGGAAAGCATATTCAAAAATTAAACGAAAAGGGGAGAAAGAAAACAACAAGAGTGAAAAAAAAAAGGGTCCGATAAATAACTTGGGTTCTCCCGGGGTAGATTGGAAAAAAAAAAGCAACATGTCCCACTGGGGGGGAACCGGTCCCTGACAACATCAGAAGAAAGATTGCCCGGAAATTACGGAAAAAGTTGAAAGAGACTGTGGCCCGGAGGGGGGAAGGGGGTCCCTCAGGGATAACGTTTGGTTAAGAGAAACCATGAAAAAACCATTATGGTTTGGAAAGGTAAAAGACAGGTCAGAAGGGAAGAGCAAAATGGGTAAAAAACTGTGTAAATGGGACCGGCAGAAGAAAACCATTCATGAAAAGGTCTTTGAAAAAGGGGGGGGAAACGGGGAAAAAAACGGTCACGAAAAGAAGGCAGCAGCTGGAAACCGGGGGCGAAACGTTACACCGTAACATAAGCTAGGTCAGACCATGGTTTGACCACGGCCCTGGGGGGTACGGGAAAGGAGAAGAAATCCAGCAGGAAAAAAAGGGGTGGAAACGAGAAGAACTAGGGTTTTCGGTAAAAAAACATGAGGAGAGGTCCTGGTGTTGCAAAAAAAAACCGGAAACCTGGTGCCGGGGTGAAAAAAGAGGGGGGGGAAAAAATCTGAAAAAAAAAAAGCAGAAAGAGTAAATAAAACACAAGACGAGAAACTGAAAAAAAGGAAGACCGGGAGTACAACAAAGGAAATCGTGAAAATCCCAGGGGGGGACAGGGTTTCGCAATTGCTCAAAAAAGAGGGGGAGGTGGGGGAAAAGAAAAACTTAGTTTCGATCCTCCGAAAAAAAAAAAAAAGAAAAAAAAAAAAAAAAAAAAAAAAAAAAGTGCGTGGGGAGGTGATACTTGTGGAAAAAAAAGCTTTGATGAAAAAAAAAAGGGTTAGAGGGTTTGTCATCAAAACACAACGCTAGCTCAGAACACAATTAGAGGTAGTTGCCTTTCAAAGGGAGAACAATAATCAGACAATAAACCTGTGGAAGTTGAAGAAAAACGGGAAAATATGTCAAAATCAAGAAGCAAAAAATGCAGCCAGATCCCAAGGTTACCAAAAAAGGCCCGAAAAGCTAAAAAAAAGTTTCCTGAAACGACGTGGAGAAGGAAGAGGGTCCGTGGACTACAGATGGGTCAGTTTGCCAAACAAAAGACCAACAGGGTTATACTAAAAATAGAATGACAAACGTGAACAAAACATACACCAAGGGACGGGGGCCAGGACGAATGACAACCTCAGCTAGGTTTTGTAAAAAAGTCTACGGTCAAAAAAAAAAAAACCAGGGGTTCTGGAAAACGCATGTAAAGGGTCAGGTCGTCGTAGGAGGGGGGACAAAAGAGAAAGCAAGGCACGTTAAGGGGGCCTCGGTAGAAGTGGGATCGACCGGGGAGTGCGTGTGCGAGAAAATGTGCACACGTGTCATCAACGAGCACAGCAATCAAAACAATCTAATAGTAGAGAAAAGCGTTTGAAATCTTGAGGACTGCCAGAGCGAGGTAAGAAGGAGGTGAAAATGGCAAAAAGTTTCACGATGGGGAAGAGAAAGGGCCCACGGGGGGTAAATCATCAACAGGCATGACGCGGCGTCAAATAGTTTGTGGGAAAAAGAAGGAGAAAAGGGGTGAAACAAAACCATTCAAAAAGGGCCCGGGTGAGAAAGATCACTGACCGCGGAGGCAAAAGGGGAGTCTCCTTCAACAATAGGGGGGGGCGGGCAAAAGGGTTTTTTGGAAAAACGCAGAAGTGTGACTGGGGGGGGGGGCTGAGGCTGGGAAGGCCAGGGAAGACGTTGATTACCGGGTTAGAAAGGATCCAAAACCTGGTGGGGGGGGCCGGTAGAGTTTGGGTGACGGTAAGGAAAACACAACACAAGGGATCCTCCCGGAATTTTTCGCCAGAAGGGGAAAGAACTGCTAAAAAAGTTAAATGTAGGTTCACGGACCAAAAAAAAAAGGAATATCGCATTTGGGGGGTCAGGGCCTGAACTAAAAACTTTAAACTCGGACTACCGGGGGGGGGAGCCTAAAAAAAAGACAAACTGAAGGCACCGAGAGACGAGGCCAGTACCGATCACTTGCCCAAAACCGTCAGAAAAAAAGAAAACAAGATCTAGTGGAAGAGTACCCTTGTGGGGGAAAAAAAAACCGGAACCACAAGCGGCGCGGACCAAGCAGGTGTGTGCACCCAAGTGGTCAGGTTTGGCCGCCAAAGGAGACCACCTTCCAACCCGGGAACACAAGCGGCAAAAAAGTGGGGCTATAAAAAGCATGGGTACACGTCCCTCTTTGGAGGGGGCAAAGGGCTGCCTCGACCGGGAAAAAAAACTCCAACGGGAACCAAAGGGAGTTTGTTTGTGACCAGAAGGAAATGGAGTGGAAAGGTTTCCCGTGTCAGTCAGTTGGGGGGAAGCAGAAACGGAAGGAAAAAAAAGGAATGGGCAAACCAAGGGCCTGGGGAGTGGTCCAGCCAAAAAAGAAGGCTATCACTGGTTCACCGTCAACGGTGCGTCAATAAAACAAGACCAAAACTTCCTGTCGGTGTACCTGAAAAGAGGCAAAAAAGCCAGTCAAAATCAAACAAACCGTTTGGTGGTGACGATGGGTTTAGAAAAACCCACGCCAAACCTGCAAAAGGGGGGCAACAACAGAACATGGTGAGATCAGGTCAGACAAAAAAAACAACAAAAACCGGAGGAGGAAAGAGAAAAAGTAGGGAATTAAAAGATAAAGGTTTCCCCCCTGTGCAAGGGGGACGGTGCGTCGGAACAATAGGAAGAAAACACGGTGGGGTAAAGGCGGGGACCCTCTGTGAGAACACACACCGCCCCCGGGACGGACCACCAACAGTATAGAGTAAACCGGTTGACTGGGAAAACAAATAAAACTGATCAGACGTTTTATAACCCAATCCAAAAAGAAGGGGGGAGGAGACCAGGGTCAGGGGGGGGTTTCTGGGAATAATGATGAAAAAAAGAAGAAAGACAAAAAGGAAGAACCTGGAATACAAAGGGGGACGGAAAGAAGGCGACCCACAAAACCTTTAAGCAAAAAAGAAAAGTGAACCGAAAAGAGAAAAAAAAAAAAACCTCTGTGAAAAAGGACAAAGGGGCGGGCTTGGTTGGAATAAAGTGGAAGTCGTGCCCCTGACCATTGAAAACATGCTTCATTATCTGGGTGGGACTATAAGCGATAAGGGTAAGGATAGTGAAAAAAGGGGATAATAAGAGAAGCTTCAACGGGGGGGAGTGACTACGGTCCGGTTGGAAAAGAGCCCGCGGGGGTCACGAGGGGCGGTTTTGGGCAACACCGGTAGAACCGGTGCACTGGCGGAAGTTGGGAAAAGAGGAAATCCACAGTAGATCCGCAAAGGCAGCTGGCAGGGGAGATACGCGGGCATCCTGGACGATCACCGTAATACTTGCGTGGGGGCGGGACAACAAGCAGAAACAAAGAATCGGAATCACCAATGCGCACACCAGGTGGTGAATCAACTAACTTATAACTTAGCACGGGAAGTCAAAAACGGGAAACACCAAATAAACTGACGTGAAAAAAAAGGCTTGACACGAATCAGGAGGAAAAACGCCCAAAATACGAAGGGACCTGAAAAAACGATGGTGGACAACCGACAAAAGAAGAGAAAGTACAAAACAGAATTGAAAACTGCGGCCGGAAGACCTCCCGGGTCCGTGTCCCAGAGGGGCATGATCGATAACAGAGCGGGCGAACATCGGGGCAAGAAAAAAAGGCAAGGGCCGACTGGAAACGGTAGAAGAAATAAATTCGTCCTGAGCATAAGAGTACGAGTGGTTCTGAGTTGCAAGTGAAAAGTGGATGCCACTCACTAACGTAGGCAAGGGAAGACCGGGGAGCCGTGGAATAAACTTGGGGAGGCGTGCTAATGAGAACCAACTAAAAAAGGACCAAAGGAGACTGAAGGGGCTGGCAAGACAATTGACCAGGGTTAGGACAGGGGGGGGGGAACAAGAAAAGCAAGAACGTTGGGGGAAAAAAAACAGAACAAAGGAAACGGTGATCCGGGGAGGCAATTAGGGTAAGGGGGCGGGGGAAAAAGGGAAAAGGGTGACACGGAACCAAAAAATAGAGGAAGCGCACTAAAACGGGAAGCCCACTTTGGTGGGTGAGCCAGCCTGTGAACCATTGGAAGTAAGGGAAGTGTTCGCTGAGTGTGCCAGTGACTAAAAAATCCGAACGAACAGGGTGAGTCCCGAGGGGGGGAAAATCAGGTTATCAAAAAGGTGACGGACAAAAGAGAAAATCCGGGGGGGGGGAGCTCCGGGTTTATGAAAAGGAAACAACCCCAACAAATAAACAAACTGTAAAAACACTCGTATCCACTCCAAAGAGGCGAAGGGAGAAGAAAGAAAGTTCTGGTTCCACGAACACCAGGCAAGGGTCAGAACCACAAAAAAAGATGGGTGCAAAGGTTTACCTGGGGGTTTAGCCACGGAAAGGGTGTCCTGGGTGACCCACAATCGCAGTTGGAGAAAAAAGTGGGTCCTCCGTGACGCCCATGGGGCCAAGATACAGAGTGGGGGAATAACACAAAAAACCAAGGAAGGAGTGGAGACCCCTTTAAAAAGGACTGAAGAAAGAAAGGAACAGATGGAAAAACACGAACGTTTGCGGGCACACTTTAACTGCTGTTTGAAAAAAAACTCCCAGAAGACCAGTGAACCACCGGGAAAAGGGCTGCACTATGGTAGGGGGAAAATCGTAATTCAGGATGGGAAGGTGACCTGGAACCTTTAAAGGCCTGGAAATAACAAGGGCAAAGAGGGAAGGCAAGGGAACAAAGGAACGTAAAACCAAGCCTTTACACCAATTGGAGACTAAAAAGCGCGACGGTTAACCAGCCACTTGGTAATGTTCATGGGTAATAGAAACCGTGAATCAAAAAAAAGAGCAGGGAAAACTTGGGAAGAGGACAACCCCTTCTGGAAAGGCGGTACCGCTCTGCATCAGGGAGCTGTTGGAGGGGGGGCAGACAAGAGCGCCGGAGACAAGGATAAAGAAATTTTTTCCCGCTGGGGGGGGTGGGAGAAAGGGGCAATGGTAATTGGGATTCAAAGTGTAAGGAAAGGCAAGAAGGTGGTTCAAAAAGTGAAGGAAACCTATCAAAGGGAAAAAAGCCGAAGGGGGATGAAAGAGATGGCGTTGAGAAAAAAAGGGGGGGGGTCAAAAACCCGGGTCCCCTGCGGTAAAATGGTTGGTCGTCTTGGGTGCGAACGCTGGATTGGAAAGACAGTCATGGGAAGCTGTGTGAGGCAAAACGAACTTGGAGTCGGGGCCGGATAACACACGGAGTGACATGGGGTGTTTAACAAGAGCATTCCATGGAAGGAAGTGCAAGGGGATTGGCTCGGGGTGATTAGGGCAATTGGGGATGTGACAACCAGGGAGGAACCAAGAATTGTCGCAAAAAGAAATGGCGCCAGCACAAGGGTAGGGGTAAAACCAATGGTGGTAAACTTGTGTGGGTGGGGACAGGAGAGGGTGGGGTAAGTGGTTGGGAACGGGGGGGTTCGGAAAGACAGGGAAACACCTCCGAAAATCAGCGAAAAAAAAACAGTGCTGAGTGGGACAGGCAGATGGTGTGACAAAAACACATTGGCAACCAGGGGAAAGGGGGCTGGAGGAAATCGGGGGATGGGAGTACAGGGGCTAAAACAAAAATGGAGTGGGTGGTGTGGAGGGTGCTCACCAGAAAAAAAACAAAAAAAAAAAAAAAAAAAAAAAAAAAAAAAAAAACACAAAAAAAAAAAAAAAAAAGAAAAAAACAAAAAAAAAAAAAAAAAAAAAAAAAAAAAAAAAAAAAAAAAAAAAAAAACAAAAAAAAAAAAAAAAAAAAAAAAAAAAAAAAAAAAAAAGAAAAAAAAAAAAGAAAAAAAAAACAAAAAAAAAAGAATTAAAAACAGACTAAAAAGTATTTCTTGGTTTGGCACGAAGGGTAAGATGAGACGGAAGAAAACTAACAAAGAAAACCGGGGTATGGTTCAAGACCGAAACGGACGCGCAATGGGGTTTAGGAAGAAAGGTAAAGATATGTAGAAAAAAAAAGGTCCTTACCCCTTCACAACAGGGCAAAAAAAAAAAATCTAGAAGGCCAGAAAAGTTGCAAAGGGGAAGAAGAGGAAAAACAATGTAGAATTGTTTTTACGAGAGAAAGAAGCGCACCCCCATGCACTGAAAAAAATGCAGGCGAAAAGGACGAAAAGGGTCAACAATAAATGGTTTACACCCACACGGGAGCGACTGTTTAACACAAGAAAACCGGGGGGAGCAAAGACTCGCGAAGAGGGGGGGGAATACGGTTGAAGAAACATTTGGAGATCCAAAGATCGTGCAGACCCGGTTATCAAAAGCGGTTAGCAGGAAAAAAAGAAGGGCCGTGGTGGGTGATGAAGGGGAGAGAACCGAATCGAAACTCACAATGTCAGGGGGGCAAGCGGGAGGTAGCACCACTTTAAAGGGGAAAACTGAGGGAGAGTACCACCTGGGCAAATGAAAGGGGTCGCCGGTCCCTAGGTTTTCAAAAACGAGGAACTTCCGCACAACAAAAAGTTATAAAACCCGACTTAGAAGAGAAAAAATGGAGCTCCTAAAGGGGGAGAACTGAGGGTCAAACTCTTGTAATGGAAATATCGTGACATTCAAAAAATCAAAGGGAGACCGGGAACCGATTGAGAAAACAAGACAAAAGAGCAACTGAGAGTAGAGGGGGGAAAGGTCATGGAAGGAAACATAAGAAAAACAGGTTGGCTTAAGGCGGGGGGGATTGATTCCAGCGGGTGTCACCGTAACGGATGGGCCGAGGGGGGAAGAAGGGGAAAATGGCTGCAGAAAAACATGCGTGTTTTGGGGTGCATCTATTTCAAAGGCCGAAGGGCCCCACGAAAAAAGCGAATGTGAAAGGGAAAAAAGGACCCAACTTACCCGCGGTAAAAGACGGGAAATAGAAACCGGGAGAGTGTTGACGGCCGACAACAACCTGAAATTAAGTCCGTTGCACGGGGAAAAGAAGGAAGGTTAAGCGCAAAAACCGGATGGGGCCACATACCAAAGACAGTGGATAAAAAGTACAAAAGGAGATAAGAGAAAAGATACGACTGAAGGACATGAGGGAAACGATGGGAAAAAGAGAAGAGGGGACCGGTCGACATTTTAGATCAAGAGGGATGGTGGAAAAAAAACAACAAAAAAAGAAAAAGGCACAACCAATAACTTTGAAAAACCATCCGAAGCGTTGGTAACCGAGAAAATAACCGCCGAGAAAGGGAGGGGGCAATAGTGATGGGAAGGACATCCAAACTGGGAATGGATGTCAAACGAAATGGGGGGGTTGAGAAGGGATCAGATCCCAAAAGGTGGTGGGGGTTCGTTTTTTGAGCAAAAGGCGCGATGCAGTC
>Ga0179593_1378868_pt1 | contig 14542 bp, 16 predicted proteins | sample CZODoug2_1_08_16_FD_185931 | JGI IMG/M metagenome (GOLD analysis project Ga0179593, IMG submission 185931) | Vadose zone soil fungal communities from Angelo Coast Range Reserve, California, USA - CZODoug2_1_08_16fungal (PacBio error correction) | ecosystem: Environmental > Terrestrial > Soil >...
TGATAAAAATAGGTGGAATAAAAATTGATACAAAAAACAGGAGGGAGAGCGTATCCGTCGGCAAAAAAGCCGCTCAACGCGGCACGGGCCCCCGAGTTCCAAAAAAAATACAGAGAAGGGGGGAACCCGCTAAACGGTGGGAAGGTTATTTAACCACGGGCGAATGAACCAAAAAAGGCCACACAAGCGGAGGCACAAAAATCCACAGCATGGGTGTTTTAAGGGGGAAGGAAGACAGTCGGAGAATCGGGACCAACCGCAAAACCAAAAGATGCGGAAAAGTTTGGCCCGCTTCAACCAACGCAAACATCCAACAAACGGACAAACTACCGAAATCAAGGAAGACGCATGGACCAACGGAAAATTTTGGAAGCACTTGAGGGCAATAAAAATGCGGAAAAACTTTGGAAAAAAAACCATCAAACCGAAAATCCGATCACGATACGAGCAAGTTCACGAAAAATCGGGAGAAAATGTCGAAAAAATACCCCAATGAAATGGAAAAAAACTCCTATAAACCACGGCGAAATCTCCTGGGAGAGGAACCAGCAGGTAACGGGGGGCAAGGACTCAAGAAAAAACTGAGTATAAATTAAACGAGTCGTAATGTAAAAGGTCAGTGAAAGCCAGGCGAAACCTGAAGGAAAAAAAAGGGGGACAACAGCTCGAGGGAGGGGGGATTCAGGGGTCAGGAAAAAGAGGACTCAGGGAGTTCTTTAAACAATGGTGTGGTTGTGAACGAAGGATATGAACACAGAAGAACAAAAAAACAACAAATCGATTTGTAAAAAAAGAAATAAAAAGTTGGAAAGAGAAGAAAAAAAAGATAGATGACAGGGGGGGGGTAGTTGCACTCAAGAATTGAAAAAGGGGGACCAGTAACTGCTCCGAACGATCTGGAAAGGAACGGGGAGGTGTCAAAAAGGAAAAGTTGTGTGGGACAAACGCACCATGGGCCACGCGAAACGGAACTCAAAATATCCGGAGAGAACAAGGAGCCAACAAAAAAGGGACGAAAGAAAAACTGGTAAGGATAAAATACGGCGTGCTGTAAAACCATGACCTGTGGGACGAAAAAACTTGGCTTTTCTGCTGCTGAGGGAATACAGGGACAGAGCTGAAATGGCGAGAAGTGAGATGCTGCGAGACAGTTGGAAAAACAAGTGGTGTCAGGGGTTCGGGTCTTGCGGGAATGCACGGTGTTGTAGAACGGGTTGAGTTGGAAAGGGACCGAATAGGAAAGTACGGGAGAGGGAAACGGCGGGGGGGAAAACAGGGGTCAGTGTGTTTTTCTTGGCGCCGAAAACACGGGGCAAACGGAGAAATGTCCAAATAGGGTCAATGGGGTGGGGTTGGGGGGGATGGGACAACAACGAACTGTAAGGTAAAGTCTCACAGACGGGGTAAGAGGCAACGGGGGCCAGGGGAAGGGGTCGGAACGCCGGAAAAAGCCACCTGGTGGGAAAAACAACGCCAAGGGAAAGGACGGGGAACGCCGGTCAAGATAAAGACAGGGGGGGAGGGGGACATATAAGAACTGGTCTCAGACTGCACCTCCACCGAAAATGTAATTTGACATCAAAATCATTGCGACTGCCAAGCCGTGAGCTGCGACCGCCTGTACAGGGTCCCAAGGGTTTGCCGGGTCCTAGAAAAAAAAAGATCTAGGTACTCCTGGGGTGGTGAGGGGAGGAAACAAAGAGAATCCCGGAGCCTGAATTCAGGTACCTCTCTTCAGAACATAACCTTGCTAGAAATTAAAAATGTCGTGGGGAAGGGGAAACATGGAAACGCCGGGTGGCTTCCGTGTCCATCGGTACCGACCGGAAAAAAAGCAACAAGGGCCAAAAGCCCTGCAGAGGAGGGAAGCCGAAAAAGCCACGCCATGTTATTGTAGAACGCTGTATGCGGGGGGAGGAGCGACAAGAAAGAATTCCACCGGCCAAAGGGTGGCAAGTGAGATCCACATTGGAAAACTTAAAAAAAAAAAAATGCTGCATTAAACGGGGCGAGAATGCCGTGAACCAGGGGGCGGAGGACACAAGTTTGTAAGTGTTAACGTCTCAAAAAATGTCCAAACATGAAAAGGACGACACAACACAGAGAGAGCAACGTCCGGCCTCTTAGGCGAAAAAAAAAACAGGCAATAATAAAAAAAAAGCAAAAAAAAAACACCAAGTCTCAGCGAAACCCCTGGATACGCGCTGGAAGTCTGTGCCAAAAGGACTACTGGGACGGGGGGGCCCGAAGGGAAAAAAAAGCGGAAATAAGAGGCCGGAATTTTTGGAAAAGGGGCACTGGTCTAGCAGACTAAGACAAAGGAGACCACAGGGGGAACCTTCAGTTCAACAAATAAAACATCGGCCGGGGGTGTGGGTTCAGGGGCGGGGATTCGCAAAAACCATGGAAAAAGTCACAAGGAAAAAGCCTGAAGGAGTGTGCGAACGGAAAAAAAAGGTAACGGGACTGGACGGAATCGTTAACAAAAAATGGAAGGGAACCTTTGGGGAGGTTCGAGGGGACCAAAAGGTGGAAAGGGGGGGAAAGGCGGAGATCAAACAGCAACTGTCCTCTCCAGGGTACCAAAAAAACCCAGGGACTTCACCATCAATTTCTGGTCAAGGGTCCAAAACTCGTTAGAGAGCCAGGGTGTAGAAAAGGTTCGGTTTTAGAAAGTGCGGACAAACCGTAGGAATGAAGACAGATTTGAAAGGGTCGAAGAAAAGGGGGCCGACCTTAGGAATATCGGAGACCGGTCTACGACGTAAGGCAAATGGAATGGGGTTTCAGGGCCCAAACGGCTCTAATGCGAAACTAAATGTTCCGTAAGGGCACAAGGAGAATTGGGGGGACCCAGAGGTAAATTCCGCGCATTACGTCCTATCCGAACTAGAGAAGCCGGGAAAAAATACTCGGGGAAGGTGGTATTAGGAGAAAAAAAAAACAAGGGCAAGAGTGAAGTGGAAAAGGTCACGGCACGAACCGTTGCGGAAATCGAGAGTCAGCGCCGTGAAAAAAAAAACATCCAAGAAAACGTATTCACAGACGAGGGACATCTACGCGTCGTAGCAATCGTGACGGTGTGAAAAAAAGGAAGGGGTCAAAAAGGACCAGCAGAGCGTGCAGGAACTGGGGGGGGGTGGACAAGGGAAAAAACACCCATAGAAGGCAAAAGGGTGGGAAAGAGGCTCCGTTGCAGGTGTTCAAGCGAGTAAGAAGCCAGGGCAAAGTCCAGAAGCAACCGGGCGCGACGTTTCTCCGTTAACCCAAAATAGCAGCCACCGTAAATAGTGTCGCCTAAAATACTCTGTTTTAAACTCACTGTTGCCCAATTGTTTGTTCAATAAACACAACCGAAGTGGGAGATGTCTGTGGGTAAACCGCCGTTAGCCGTATGACAGTACGCAGTCAGACAGTACCGAAGCAAATCTTGCAACTAAGTCGGCAACGTAACCTACCCACAGGAGGTCCTAAAGGCGGGGGCAAAAGGTCGAGCAACATTCAGCGCGGGTGGGAACGGGAAAAAAGACACCAAGATCGACAAAGCGAAGGGACAAATTCGGCGGGGGGACAAAAAAAAAACGACGTAAAAAAAATAAGACCAGACATCGGGAAGCCAGGGGTGGTTGGGTGGGGAAGTACTGGAGGGACGGTCGGGGAACAGCGAAAAAAATTTCACAGGGGCGGACACCGTTGAGAAACAAACACAGCGAGTGGTGTGGGGGGGGGGAGGGTCACAAAGACAAGCAACGGTGTGTTTGACTGGGTTGAGTCCAATCACCAAACTCAACGCGACCGAAAGAAGTTTAAAAACCGCCCAACCCTCCACGGCCCACCACAACAACAGGGGGGAAAAACAGGAAAAAAAACCGCCGGTGGGGGGGGGAACATTAGAAGGCGAAAAAGAGCCCAGCGGAGGATAGTCGCTGTTTTTAGGAAGGACGGACGGGGATACGTAAGACTGCACTACCGATCTTAAAATTTGTTGTTACTGGGCACGCTAGCTGGGAAAAGAAAAACGGTAAAACGAGGCAGATACACGGGTAAAAAAAAATACCAATAATCGGGCCCGTAAATGTGTGGGGGGCAGTAGCCGGTTGAATGTCGGCCGAGTGAAATCAGGAAGGGTGAACAACCAATCACCCTCGAAAGGACGTGTGGAACCCAAAGCCAGCGAACAGGCCAGGTACCTGGGGCCATCTAGCCACCAGCGTGACGGAACTTAAACTCTGGAAACCGTCCCGGGGGTTGTTAGAAAGTAAACAGCGCGTGCAACAACTCTCAAACCTTGGGGGTCATATTCCGGGGGAAAAAGGAATGGGACTGTGTGGGAAAACAGTCTTGTAAGACCAAACTGGTGTGCGCAGCTCTACCAAAACGAGGGCCCCGGACACCTTTTGGGGATTTAAGGGGGTCGGAGAAATGTTGGTGGGGAAAAGCCTGACTTGCCCTTTGGGAAGTAAAACCATACCCAAAACAACTAAGCAAAGCATTGGGGGGGATGTGGTTTCCCGGCCGGACAGAAAGAAATCGCACGGTACAATAGGTCAGCCCTACGTCCGAAAACTACAGTAGGCCGAGCATTCAAGAAACCACGAGGGACATTCCTGGGAGCGACAGGAAACAAGCCCTTGAAGGGCTTGGTCAAAAAGAAAAAGCAGGGGCCAAAAGGTCCTCTGTGGGAAGAGTCACAGAAGCACCGCCAAAATTGTAGGCGACCGGGGAAACAACCGGAGACTTTCACCGGGAAGGAAGGAGGGGACATCCGAGCAAATTGGTCCAAAAATCGCATGGGTCGGTAGCTTGAAACAGACAGGGGAAAATCAACGGTGCTGAAGGGTACAACACAGATAACTTTTAATGGACATTCCGCAGACCGCAGTGGTTTTCTACCCGGTGCGTAGAAGGGGCAAGGGACCTGTTTGGGGTATCAAATTTACATGAGTAGGGGGGGGGGGGGTGAAGTGGTCATCGGCCGTCAAGGTCAACTCTTTGAAAAAGGAATGTGGGACTTGGTGAAGGGGGGCGGGGTCAAACTTGAAAAAGGTTTATAAGGCCAAACCCGTGCGAAGCAAACGAAGGGAGGTGCTCTCGAGCGGGGGAAAACACCGAAAATGACAGTGTGCGGGGGGGGAAAGGTCCGGTGACCCGCCTCGGCACGCGGCCGGTATGTACGAAAAAAGGGGACATACGGTCAGAGACGAGCAACATTGGAAGGGAGGAAAATCGGCAAGGGACAGCCAGGGGAAAAAATTCTCCGGATTCGTAGTAAAAAATCCGGGACGACTAGGTATGCGTAAAAAAAAGTCTCGAAAAGGTTGACCGTGACAAACACGCAGAAAGAGGTCAAACGCCTATAGCCGAGGCAAGAAAAAAAAGAGACACAAACAACATAGGGGGTAGGTCCGACGGCGAAACCAAGCCAGGGGAACGCGTGCCAGTGGGGAAAAGCAAGTGGGCGGGTTGGTCCAAAAGTGCCCCGGGTCCAGGGGCTCACAACGACCCGGTGTGCTGCCAAAGTGGTGTCAGGGAAGGACAAGAAACTGGAGTAAGCCCCGGGGAGTGGGGGGTGGGAAAAGCAAGAATGACTCACTCCAGAAAAGAAAGATTCGGGACCGGATGCGGTTCTTTTCATGGAACGAAAAAAGAGGGGTAAAGAGAATTCGCACACAAAAATCTCAACAAAAAAAAAGGGGGAGGGGGGGAGGAAAAAAAGAGAGAAGAGGAATGGACTACGCCTGTATGATTACAATAAAGAAAAAAGGGATCCTATCAGAAAGCAGGATGGGTCACCACCCAGGAATGAACCGGACTGGAAAACCAGATCAAAAGGGGAGGGGGCAACTCTGCGCCCCATCGACACACAGTTTCCTCAAAGACGAAGGGCGGGGTCTGTCCCAAAGGGGAAAACCGACCATGGGGACGATTTTAAACAGAAGCTGAAATGCAAAATAGGAAGAAAAAAAGAAGACACTCGCAAAACTTGGGTGAACGAAAAAGAAAATGAATCACAAAGGGTAAACGGTCAAAAAAACAAGAAATAAACTAACGTCCAAGCCCTCTATTTGGGAACTTCCACACTGTGTCAAAAAAACACCCTAAATGCCGCGAACAGACAAAAACAAAGAAAAAAGAAGTCTTCACGAAATTGAAGAAAGCAGCAGTAAATGGTCCGCCTGGAGGGACTAAGGGACGAACGGATCACACACCGATACGTGTAACCTGAAGAGCGGTCGGGGCCAATAAAAAACAAAACAGAACCCAGGCCGACCCTACCGATCCAGAACAACGGAAAAGGAAGTTGTCAAGGGGCGATGACAACCCCCCCGAGCACCAGTAGCGCTTTCCTCCAAACGGCATTGGGGAACTCAAGACCACAGAAGCCAAGGCCCCAATGTGCCATCGGAGACAACGAAGGGCCCGGAAAAAACGCAAAAAACGCCAGGGGGAAAAAAATAAAAACCTCCCGCCGAAAATCAAAGGCACACAACGGCCCGTCGGGTTTTCGAAAAACCGATGATGGGTCCAACGAGGCAGTACAAGGACGTACACGGACAAAGATTGAAAAAAAAAAAAGATGGGAAGGGGGGTCCTGGGCAGAAGTCATGATGGGGCGGAGTCAACAGGTCCACGGCAGAATCAAAAGACCAACGATCTCAAAAAAGAGACCGCCCAGGAGATCAAGGGGCAGGGGGGGAAGGCAGCTAGAATCAAGAAGGACCGGCCCTAAAGGGAAAGACTTAAAAGAGGGACCGTGCCACGCGTTAAACAAGGAGTAACAAGTAAAAAGCAAACGGCAAGTCGTGATCTAAAAGCATATCCCAGGGGGAAGCAACGAAGAGGTCCGAACCAGGACCTTGAGTAACAACAAAAGAAAGGCCAAAAATAGGGCTCAAAACGATCCCCATTAAAGACAGCGGGCTCCCCGTTTACAGACCTTCTTCAACGCGGGGAATGGAACAACAAAAATCAAGAGGCCAGGACAAACTTGCGGAACACTCGAACGGGGTGTGTCGGCCGGGAGGGGGGGGGGGAAGGGACCCCCTCAAAGTAAAACATGATAAAAAAAAGTTCTTCCATATTAAAAGGACACTTTTCGTGCAGGTCACTAGGGTCGGGGGCACTCAAGGGCCAATTTGGATACAGGGTGGGGACGTCCTGCGAACCGGCCCAAAAGACGTGGACGGGGAGCCCCCTTAATCCAAGAGATAGATAAGATGAACAAGCAAGTCAAAGGCTGTCCCCCCGCTGACGTGAAACAGTCGGGACCATATTCTTCTCATCTTCTTCACAATGTATGGTTTTTTCAGCTCTATAAACGTCCTCAGGCGGGTAAGCAGTGGTCAGCGGCTTTCGAAGGGGAAAAAGACTGGGGGAAAAAAGAAGTCACAGGGAAGCCAGGACCTTTGGTCAGAGGAAAGAATATAAAGGGAGTGCAGTACCGGTACGGCCAATGACTCGGGAGACGGGAAGGGGCCACAAAGGGCCGGGAGGGGTTGAGGGGTGGTCCGGGCAACACAAACCCTAAAAAAAGGAGGTCGAGGGAAGGGGCTCGCTATTTAGACACCAGGTTGCTAAGTCCGGCCAACAAACAGGCTTTGAAATGAAGAAAGCACAGTAGCTCCAATCCAGATAGACAAAAACACCAGACACCAATGAAAACAAAACAAAAGCTTGACAAGTGCGATTAAACACATCGAGGACTTCGCCGCAAACAAGCGAACGGATCTGGCAGAAAAGTGACGGTCGCAAAGTCTGAGCGTGCCGTCCCAAACCGCTGAAAAGGCTCAAGCAGGGGTGGAGAGGGGGCCGGGACGGGGAGAGGTCATCTGACCTGGGATGGGGGAAGGAACCGTGGGGACAAGGCCGGAAGGGGGGTGGGCATAAGGAAGGCGGAGAACGGGGAGGGGGGAGGAACGGACTATAGAAAAGACGAACAAAAAACGAAGGACCGACAAAAAAATGGGTGATCTTACTGCCAGGGGTAGGGGTACAGAAAACGCTGAAAAAAAACAAGCAAAAAAAAGCCAACGTCCCTACCACAAAGTGAAAAGGTTGGGGTCCGAAGGGAAAACTAGGCAACAGCACAGTCACCGAAAACGAAACCCAAAAAAACTGGAACGTGGGGTACCAACGTTCCTACCGAAGTATCAGGGAAGAAAAATCGGGGGAAAATGACAAGTAGTGAAAACACACACAAGGGCAAGACGCGAATTGGTGTGGGGTGTCCACAATATCGCTTTGGAAGTAAGTGAACGGCAGTAAAGGAAAATTTTTTGGGTCGAACGAATCAAAACATGTTTTTCGAGGTATATTAACGATCAGATAGAAAATAAAACATCACGGAGTTCAAACTTCGACGGGGGAAAGACTGGGAAGAGGTGGGGGAATGTCCCGGGAACCCTCGAAAGAGACTAATCGCCGTCTAAACGACTGTTTACGGGGGAGAAAACTTATCCGGGAGGGAAACTGTGAGGACAGCATCACAAAGATTGAGAGGCACATCGTCTAAGGCACAGACCTTGCCTAACACAGCACTACCGAAGAGAACAAGGTGAAACCCACCGGAAAGTCTCAGAAGACACAAAAACGGGGGAGCACCACTTCAAGAAAACAAACAACTGACCCCCTCGCGAAGGCACCGCCCCCTTCGGTACCTCACCCCAACTCCCCGGTTGTACCCCAGTAGACTTGGTTCCGACCGGGTCGCACAAACGCGCCCCTTCAGCGCCGGGTCCCCGTGGGGCCAACGCGTCATTGTCCCGCTATAGCAATAGCTTCAATTCCAAGGAGTGCCCGCCTGGTTAGGTATCATAACAAAAGACTCACCGCCAACATATTCCCCAGTCGGACGGCTGGGGGGGCTAAATCGGGGGGAAAAGGTACCCGAGGGGGTCATCGCAACAACTACCTGAGAGATCACCGAAACCATAAGATGCTTCTCGGGCAAAAGTAATGTCGGGGGGTGCTCGAGAGGGCGGTTTCCCCAATAAAAAAACGGTCCGAGACTGGGCGGGGCGAAAAGTGGTTCCTTGAAAAACAAAACAAACGGGAGGACTCAAGGCCAAAATGGTGCTAAAAAAACGGCGGAAGAACATCTAAAGGGAAAAACAGACAGTTCTCAAACATCACGGGAGCATACAGTGAACAGCGGGGCGAGGGAAAACGGGGGGGGGGGGGGGGGGGGGGAGGGGGGGGAGGTCGGAGCGGGACCGTAGGCGCCGGGGGGGGGGGGGGGGGGATGGACCGGGGGGGGGGGGGGGAAGGGTGGGGGGTCACTAGGGGGGGGGGGGGGGGGGGGGGGGGGGGTGGGGGGGGGGGGGGGGGGGGGGTGGGGGAGGGAGAGAGGGGGAGGCGCTGAGTCTAGCAGGAGATCAAAACTCCTATAGGAGAAAATGGAAAAAGGGGAAAAAAGACAAAACGATGCCATTTTTTGCTGAATCGGCAGAATAGACATCAAAAAAAGGGAATCTGGGAAAACAGAGGAACCACACATGTGGTCGAGATCCCTGGGAAAATTCGGGGAATGGGGCCTTGGAAGAAAGGGTGAGGAAGGGGAAAAAGTGACTGTGGGAAGTACATGAGCAGCTGGGGCTCGCCGGCTGATCAAAATAAAAAAAAAAAGCGGAAGGGGATCAGGAACGTCTGAAGGGATGACTGACCCGTTTCACGGGAGGGAAAGTAAAAACCACCCAGACAACCACCGGAAAACCACAGGGAGGTGAAGGGGCCTGGGGACCAACAGTTCCACAAAGGGGACAGGTCTGAGAACTAGACGCCCATAACACGCTAAGATGAAAAAAGATCAAGGGGGGGGATCCGCAGCTCATGTCCTCACGGCCAAACTGGTCAAACTATAAAGGCCCAAAGGCGGTCACCAAAGAAGACAACGAAAAAAGAAAAAAGGGAAGGGCAGGTAGGGGGTATGGAAAAAAGCCTCCACAATTGGGAAAAATAAGGAAGTCTCAAATTACATTGGGAAACCCCCTTTCCAAACTGGGACGAAGCTCGTCTAACCAAGGCTATACGGCGGGGCGGGTGGGGGCGAAAGCCGCGTCGTGTTAGCCGAGATTATAAAAATTCGATGAATCAGGGGGCACACCCCAAAAGGAACAAGCGGGGGCAAAACCGGGAAAGGCCCTGGGGCGAATGCAGCGCTCAAAGATGGCATAACAACAAAACGAAACGCAATGAAACGTCCGCCCAAACGAAGACCAGGGAAAAGGGCTAGGGGGAAAAGTCTGGGTACTAGGGATCCAGAGGGCACGACCGGGGGGCAAGGGAAGCAGAGAGGGTATCCGAGGGGTAAGGTTCCGAATGGTGGTTTAAAACTCCTCACCAAGAGAACCACAGAAAAAAAAAGTCCACACACCACGAGAAAAAGGAAAAGGGGGAAAAGGGCATACCAAAGAGTATAGGGGGCTAAAAGACGAACTGAAAAAACCAAGAAGCATCAACAAAAGCCGAAAGAAAACATAAAACAGGGCACCGGAGACATAGGACAGTTTTGGCAAGGCGCGGGGTCACAAAAGGGAAAAACTAAGTCCGGAAATCACGGTGTCAGGACAACCCACAAGATGCGGGGCGGAGCGCATGTGACACTGACAACATGGTTGGAGAATCACCAGGAGAGCCCAAGCCTAATTCCCAGGGACAGGGCGGAGACACAAGGAGAAACCGGCGAGGGGCGCTCAGCGCGGGCAGAGATGTCTGAGGGTCTAATAAGATCCGGGGTGTACCGGGGGTTGTTCGGGGGTAAGGGTGAGCCACAGGTAAGCAGGAAGAGAGAGGCTGTGACCATGGGGTCCTCACTGCAAGAAACGAACTGGAAAAGGACTCAAATCGACACAAAAAAACAAAAAAGGGAGACACCAAAAAAAAGGGAAGAGAACCAAGTGCGAACCGGTTACAATTGCCCTCCATAAAAAACATCCATCCAAAGAGCGGGGAGGTGCACGGCCCAGAGAGAGGCTCATGGGGGGGAGAGGGGAGCAGATACCCCGGCTTTCCAGGGGCGGGCGGAATCGACGGCGAAGCATTGGGGTGCCAGTCTAGAAACCAGCCTCACCCGGAAAAGAGGTACTTCAGAGAGAAAAAATAAAAGAAAAAGGGGCCTCGTGCACAGAGCAACCGGCAACACTGGGCAACAGACAACTATTAACCATCAAGTCTACAAAGGATTTCCCCCAACTAAAAAGGGAGGGCTCAGGGAATCAGGGGGGAAAAAAAAGGAACCACCAAGGAGCGGGCCAGGGGTACTCCAACCGGAATGCAGCGGACGTGAAACGAACGTTAAAAGGACGCTCTCTGAGGAAGAACGGCGGAGTAAAAAGGGGCAGGGCCGCACGCCTTGGAGGAGTCGATCACCAAAGGGCGTTTGCACCTGTCAAAGGGAACTCAAAAGTACAAGCTTGGCGCAGTACATTAAAAAGGGGAATGTTAGAGGAAGGTTGGCAAGGGATCAAGGAAGCGAAAACGCTTCCTGAGGGAGGGGGATCGACAGAACGCGATTCCGCATTACTCAAAAAGAAAACAGCAAAACTCACGTTCGAATAAGGGGGACTGTCATAAAGTAACAAAGTACACGGCGACAGCGAAACACTACACAGGGGGGCGGGGAGTTGAATCAGGGACTGGGAAGTCGACGGGTGGCCGGAGGTTTATCCCTTTCATCTTTCCTAGTGGGGTGATGCTCGGGGGGAAGGTCCTGTTCACAAGAGCGAGGTCGTGAAGGGTGGGCTTCCAAACAGCAGGGGTTAGGGGGGGGGGCGAACGTCCGGCCCTGCAAGGAAGAAGAAAACCGATCCACAAACACAAACAAAGTGATTGTACAAAAATACAAGAAAAAATCAGCGGCGGACCACTTGGAACAAGTACCTTGAAGGCGTCAAGGGGGGGGAACGCATCGAAAAGGAAGGCAAGGGGGGAATTAGCCCATGCGAGGAAAAAAAAAGTCGAGCTGCGATGGAGAAAAAGCAGCAGCGGAAGCAACGTTTCATCAACACGGAGGGGCCAGCCTTCCGCGTACTGGGGGTCTTAGTCTCCACAGGACAAACAAGGCTGGGACGGTCGCACGAAAAGTGAATAGGGCGACGAAGCGAGGGCAGGAGAGGGGTGTAGACACGCAGTGTGATGACCGCTAAAAAAAGTGAATAAGGAAAAGTGGACCGGGGCCCACTTCCGAGAAAAAAATGGAAACTCGGGGGGACTGATAAAAAGAGCAACACCGGAAGAAGGGGGACGATGCCTGGTGGGGTGAGGGGGTGAGGGCCGGACACGCACGGAAAATGTATAAGACCAACCTGAAAGTCTGACGCGCGTCGAGCGAGTAAGGGAATACATAATCTTTACATAAGGCGCCAAAGGGGCAAGCAGATCACGATTGGAGGGAAAACAGAGGGCGAGACCAGACCGAGGGTAGCCCGACCGTGGACAGCTCAACGGGAAGCCCCGAAACGGCGAAAAGGGGCTCTTCCTATTCCCAGGGAAATCGACGGCACGGGAATCGGTGATGGGACATATCGACAGAGGCGGGAGGGCGTAACTGAACAGGGTGGAGAATAGGGGCATGGCGACACTGGTCGACTCAAATGGGCGCTGAAACTTCAGAAGAACGGGCCTAAGTCCAGCGGTCAGAGCTCGGAGGAAGGCGGGACCCGACCCACGCGGCAATTGGTCAACTGTGGGGGTGACGGCACCTTGGGTAACTTGGGAAAGAGGAGGCGTGTGCTGGTTGGTCAAGCGGGAAAAAAAAAATGGGGGGATACCGCCGGACGGCAGGTGCGGAACTTGCTGTTGCACTGGGTGTCATCGAGACCGCCGGAAAGATTAAGTGCAGAGCAAACGACGAAATCTCCGCGTCCAACGGGTCGAGCTGTCCGGTACGGTGGGGAACTCAAAGCGCGACACTGCAGGGTCTGCGTCAGGTGGGGAGCGTGTTCAAGGGGCCAAAAGACAGAAATGAGTTCGCGGGATGTTGGGGGGAGACGGAGAGTCAGCCCATAATTCGATCGGGGGCTCAAAAATAAACGTCTTCAACAAAAAAAAAAAGGCTTGAAAAAACAAAAAAAGGAAACGTGTGAAGAGTGACAAAAAAAAAATACCACGCCCTTTGGTACCTGACGTAAAAGAGGCTCCTGGGGCACACTGGGAAAAACCTTTGTGAGACTCGAGAGACCTTAAATCTCTAGAGTTCAGATAGAAAAAAACGGTTCGAAAAAACGATTACTAAATTTGGGACGGGAAACGCTCTAAGAAGCCAAAAACTGTCAAAAAAACTTACACTAAAGTAAAAACGGGCCCCCAAGCTTGATCTGACGATCGCCAGATTGGGCTGCAAGACAGGAACCAATCTTAGGCGACAGTACAGCCCCAAACCTCCACGTTTTTGATTTTTGTACAGTCCACCAAAAACGCTTTCATCAATTGTCAGGAAAGTAACGTGGAAGGAAAAAGTTGAGCAATGGAGGCGCCAAGGGAAGCCGAAAACCCGTTTCGGGGGGATAAACTTGGAAGGGAAAAGGATTACACTCTTGAAGAAGGGCTTGTGGTCAGCGGCCCGAACACGAAGGGGCAGAGGAAAAATGAAAGGCAGGGACCCTAAAAAAGAAGTGATATTAAACACCTTGGACGCTGTTCCCAGTTGGAAAAGCACGAAACGAAGGGGAAACGGCGAAGTTCAGTTCCGGCAGGCAAAAAAGGGTGTGGGAAACCTTCTGGGGGGAAAGGAGAGACCCGACCCCACGCCCCTTGTAGCGACGTCGGGCGGGGGCCGAGGATTCTTTGACCCGCATTGGTGAAAGGGGCCACGACAGTCGATGGACTCCTGACCTGTCAGAGGAAAAGTTTCCCTCGCAGGCTACCAGGACAAACAGGAGACGAAAACAAGGTTTCTACGAAAATCATCCAGGCAGTGAAATTTGTGGGAAAAGCCGTAACTAAGACGGAGGGGGGTGGGGGTCATGGAAGGGCGTGAAACGTCGGTGGAACGGCGTGGGGAAAAAGGAGGACGGGGCTGGATGGAGTGCAATTGAATTAGTGTTCCCGCCCCTGAGAAAATCCGCAACGGAAAACCGGATGAAAAGTGACGGGTGACGGTCTTCTAAAAAACTGGGGGTCCATGGGGTTGGCTCCAAGGAGAAAATGTAACAGGAAAACGATTCCAAGTGTGAAAAGGGGGGAAAAAAGGCAACAGCGGGCCAATGAGTAAGGATCGGTCAGGCAATATCGGGGACAAAGCCGACTGGGTTCAATTGTTCTCGAAGGGTGGACCGGGACAGATCAGAGGACAGGAGCAGGGATTGGGACCGAACAAAAGAAACTCTGGGGGGAACAACGCGCGCAAGAACGTGTCGGGGGGTGTTGTTCCACCGGCGGCCCGTAGGAATGAAAAGCCGGTTTGGGTCGACGATGGGCAACGTACGCCAAAAAAAGGGTAAGGGGTTGAAAGTCCCCGTTACAGCCGCGACAATCATAGAGCGGAAAATCAGTTTGGGACACGTTGGTGACTGAACCTGACGGTAGGGGGGCCAGCTATGAAAAG
>Ga0179593_1397861_pt1 | contig 14542 bp, 19 predicted proteins | sample CZODoug2_1_08_16_FD_185931 | JGI IMG/M metagenome (GOLD analysis project Ga0179593, IMG submission 185931) | Vadose zone soil fungal communities from Angelo Coast Range Reserve, California, USA - CZODoug2_1_08_16fungal (PacBio error correction) | ecosystem: Environmental > Terrestrial > Soil >...
TTTACCCCCCGCCAATAAAGACAAGGGGGAAGGGGGAAGGGACAATAAAGAACTCGAAGCAATACATCTAAAGCCAAAAAGGGAAAGGCGCAGGTGCAGCAGGGGGCCAAACGTGAGAACATGGGAAGGCCATACCAATGAGCAAGCAAGGAGAAAGGTCGGGGGTCCCAGCCTTTCTCTACGGCGATCCGGGGGAAAGAAAATGTCAGAACCCAGTCCACTCAGAAGAACGACTCCCGCTTGAAGCAAAGAGAGGGACACAAACCAGAGGATTCTCGTATCAATCTCCTTCTCCGAAAGGGGTCCGAAAAGGGGAAGGGAGGCGAGAGGGCTTTTTGACGATCGTGAAGAAACAGAAAGGGTCGAGTATCCAAAGCATCGCGAACAGGGTAGGTGGGGGGGGGAGAAAAAAAAGTAAACGACTACGCTTTTCTTTTAGGGGATTGAGCCTGGGAAAAGGCCAGGCATCAAAAAAAGGTTTTATCATGGCGGCAAGGGTGGCCACACATGCGCACAAAAAAAAAAGGGGGGAGGAAGAGTGTAAAACGTGGGACTTAAAGGAAAAAATGGCGTAGACGGGCGTCAAATCACAAGAGAAGACAGGGGACGCTGTGGGAAAAAATGGGGTGGGGGCAAAAGCCCCATGGGCCTAGGTTTTGCGCCGGGGAGGTAATGAGGGGAGGACGTCGAAGGTACTGCCTCCCCAGGTGGACACATGTACTAACTGAACAAGGGGAATAGGACACTCCACCAACCCCTAATCGATTACTGAGCATCCGTTCCCGCGTGAGAAAACAGAAGGTGGACGAAAAAACGACAATGGTGGATACGCCGTCACCCAAAACGGCTATCCACAACTCAAAAGGTGTCGAAGGGATGCAATAGAAAAAATAGACGAGTTGAACGATGGACGCGCAACGTCACACCAAAAAGGACCCTGAAACACGAGGCTATGGGGCACGAATCGAAAAGGGAGGCGATCCGCGACGGGCGCCTGTCAATCCAGGGAGTAAAGAAGAAACAGAGACCAGGGGGAAAAGACAAAAGAATGGGTTTCTTGCGAACACCGGACCTGTTACTCACCGGAAGAAAGCTCTAACTCAGGACAATAGAGGAATACTAGAACCGATGGAGGGGAAAAACGCAAGGATACGAAGTACAAGTGGAGGAGAAGAAATGACGGGGAAATCGGAAAGTAAGCAAGGGAAGAGAGACCCTCCTAATTTTGGGGGGGAGGCGCGAAAGGAGGGGGGGAAAAGAGTTGGGGTGGGAAGAGCGGAAAAAGGAAAATACAATAGGGAAAATATTGGGGGGCCGGGGGGGTAAGAAGAAACAAAAAAAGCAATTGATTCAGTTCACCCTGCGCGTCGGCTTAACCGATAGAAAACAAGAAAGGGTAGGGGGACAGGATTCTCATAAAAAAAACCAGAAAAACAACGTTGGTGGGGGGGCGAAGAGAAAGGTTCGGCTCTGATCTGAAATGCGCTGAACTAAAAGATAAAAGATGTCTGCAAAAGACAGACCGTGGCTTCTGACAAAAAGAGCAATGTCAAAAGCGAGCAAAGAGGGGAAAGAAGGGGCGGAAGAGAAAAAAAAGATACCAGCGCTCTCGCAAAAGTTTTCCTAGTCAGAGGAAGGTGTATTGGGAAGAGGGGACCATCTCCCGATTTCCTACTCGTGAGAAAAAGAGGTCGGAAACAAAAGTTGGAAGATTCCGTGTCATCGTTATCAGGGAAGAGGATTACGGGAACCTGGCTCGAACTGGACGATCTAAGAAGGGTAGTCCTTCGTGCACTATGAACCGGGGAGAGAGAGGCACTGTGGACTTTCATCAGAGGGTGTAAGCGAGACGAACCAACGCGGTAGATTACGCTCGGTCCACCTTATTGTGGGCGATATGAAAAAGAGGTTAGGAGGAACTCCCAGAGGGAAAATTACCGAGGAAAAAACAAACGAGGGAAAAACCAAAATGCCCCCTCTTCGGGCCGGGGGGGGCACATGAAAGCCGTGCTACCCCTCTCTGGTTCGGGGGGGGATAACCAAGGTAAAGAATGACATTTCGGGGACTTACCTGGTGTAAAGGGGTGGAAACGAGATTACGGGCAGTACAGAGAAAAACAGGGGGGACTGACACCAGCGAATAAAAAGAGGGCGATCGAGCTTCACCCACGCAACTCAAATGCCCGGAAAAACAAAGAGGAGTCTAACTGCTGCTCCGGGGCGCAGACAGAAAGAGGCGTGGTTGAAATGGACGCGGGAATGGTTCTGTCTTGGAAGGGTCGGAGAAAGCACTGGGAAACGGAAATAAGCTTTCATTCCTCGTGTAAGGTGGGGCAGCTTGAAACTAACGGGAGAACGCGGGGGTCTCAGATCGCGAACCAATAAAATGTCTTCTAGAGGGTGCCAGGGGTCTTTTCGGACGCGACCGTACAAGAGAAATAAAAACAAAAAGGAGGGGAGTCAAGTAATCATTAGGGGATCTGTAGAGGGCCCAGTCCCGAAATTAAAATCCGAGGGAGGGGTTCTATACGGATGAAAACATCGGGTGTAAAAAGGGCCACATTGAAGGAAGGGCAGCAAGCCGTACGAAATTCAGGGTACGATGTAAGGGGAAAAGACAATTTTCGGGTAGAACTCCTGACCTACCACCAAAAATACCAATTCGGCGAAAAGAAAAAAAAACCTATTATGCTCTGCTCCCCGGATCAAGGGAAAACAGGGGAAGCGGGGGGATGGGAGGTAGAAGAGTGGGGGGTGGGGCGAAAAGAGTTCATCGAAAAAAAAATTCTTGTAGGGGGGGAGTCTGTACCGTGGAAGATACGTACAACTGGAACTAACCCGGAAGGAAAAAAAAAAGAAGGATGAGGTGACGAACACAAAAAAACTCACTGGAGACAGAGAATGTTAGGGGAGAGTCCTTTTGTTTGCCGAGTGAGGGGGGGAAGAAAACTGGCATTTCAATGACGACGATGCGACATCATGACCAAAAAACGGGAGAGATGGGTTTCAGGGAAAAACAAGTGATGTGAGGGCGATAAAAAAGACAAAAACCTTGATGAAAAAAAGGGACAGAAAAGGAAGAACCGAAGCGTTTCCTGCCGGTCTTAATCAAGGAGAGAAAAAGGAAGGACAGAATTCCGATGAATAAGAGAAAAACGGACTGCCTACAAAGTTGAAGAGCCTAACTTCAAAGGGGAGACGAGAAGGAAAAGGAAGAGTGGGGGGTACTGACGCAATTACTTTCAAGGACACGAACTAAGAAAAGAAATAGGGTGAAGGACTAGAGGAGTTAGACAGGACTGCCAAGGAAACGTTGCACACGCTATTGTTGGGAAGGTGAACAATCAGCTGCTGGAAAGCCCGAAACGGAGAAAGGGGAGGGAAGGCAACAACTGTACAGCCAGGTCTTCTAGGTTTCGAAAGAGTAGGAAAGAAGAAGAAAGGGAAGGGGACGCAAGAGATAAAGATTGGCCAAAGCCGTTGCTGGTATATTTTGAGGATGATGCAGATCGAACTCTTTCGGGTGACGAAAAAGGCGACGAAAAGAAGGGGGATCCGGGGGTTGGGGGCGTGGGTGCCGGGGGGACGGCAAAAGGTCCTAGTGTTTGCGAGGATTTTAAGAAGAGGGAAAACGACATTCTGCAGAAGGCACTGGAAGGGGAAAACGTCGGAGCAACATAACACGCAAGGGGGGACTTAGACGGGGGGGACTGATTATTTGGATGACGGAAAACGACAGGAAAGAGAGAAAAAAGAGCGTCTGTGACTAGGAAACCAAAGGTTCGGGAATGATGGTTCAAAGAGCTATTTCGGAGTTGTGGAGGCGCGAGAAAAGTTCGGTTCTGGGCCTTGTAATTGCACTCCAGGGTTCGGGAGAGCGGAAGAGAACGGTTAAGTAACCGCGTTCTGCAAAGCTAACAGAAAGTCAATTGCATGTCGGATCCGGGGGGAAGGGGAAGGATATTGCCTCGGTAAGTCTTTCGGAACCAACCGGGAAAGTACGAGGATTGAGTGACAGTGCACCCAGGAGGAAAAACCGGGGGTAGGGGGGTACGAGGGGATGGTGCCGGTGAAGGTAGAAAATGGATGTCAGGGCGTTCGATCCCAAGGTGGCTCACTTTCCTGGCTTATACTGAGGATGGGGAGGGTAAAGGGGAAAAGAGGGGACAGACCGGTATGCAGACTGGCGACCCGAAGGAGAAACAAGTAAAAAAAAGGAGAAAAGTCGCAAAAAAAAGGGGGGCGGTGTGAAATGAAATACCTAACAAGAGAGAATTCCTCTGTCATGGGGGTTGGAGGCTAGGTCGCCATAGAAGGGAGTGGTGGTCGCGCGCAACCAAAATACAGAATTAATGGGGGTAGGGTGGCACGCGGAGAGCCAGAGGGGTCATAACTGCGTGACGAAATAGGAAAATGGTTACTCCAAGGCTGCAGAACAAAAAAGGGAGGGGTAATTTCCCCATGTATCCAAACGTTAATGCGCGCAGGGGGGGGACGAGGGACAGTTTTCGGGGGGGCAAGTATAGAAATCCAACGCCCGATTCGCGCTGACACGGCATTAAAGGGGAGTTCTTCGCTTGTCGTTCTCCAGACTATAATGGAGGGCAAGGAAAAAGTGCGGGGGAAGCGGTAAGATGAGCGGGGGGACTTTGGGGGGCAGATCGCCGGGGGGAAAAAAACTAGAAGGAGAAAACTAACCTCTTGTAAACAATGGGTATCCTTTTGGGGGGGGGAAAAATCGTTACGGGTCTGGCACACCGTTGGCTTCCGACTTGGGTTGGGGGGGAGAACAGGGGGGGGGTGTTAGGTATTGGTAGCGCGATTAGGGGTTCTAAGGGAAGAGTCAGGGAAGATGGTCGTGGGTGAATCTGACTGATCGAACAAAAAAAAAAAAGGAGGAGGAGTAAAATTATAGATTTATGAAAAACTAAAAGAAATGGAAGGAAGTAAGGGGCTACGGATACAATAAAGAGATGAACCTACCAGAAATAAAACACTGACATGAGAGAAATTTCCAGCTAGGTCTGCCACTTGGCAGAGAAAGGTTAACAGGGTCATGACCAAGGCAAGAAAAAACGGGGACTAACTTGCGGAAAGATTAGACTACGGCGATAAGGGAAAAACAGGAGTCAAGAACAAGCTCAAAAAGAAAGAATCGGCCTCGAGGGCGACAAGCTTCCGCAACAAGCAGGGACTGGTGGAAGCCAGAGTCTCTTATAACCTCGGAAGAAAGGAAGAGAAGGTCAAGGGAAGCGGACTAGACGTTCAAAACAGTCAAATGAGGGAAACTGCCAAGACACAAAAACCAGATAAAGAGAGACCAGAAAAGGAGCAAAGTCCGTTGACGACCCCATGGAACGAAATGGGGAGCTGGAGTGCAAATAATAACAGGTGAACATCAGTTTCTGTGTAGAGGCTGTGCGCGCCGGTAAACAGCGGACCAAGGGTAAGTCATTCTTGGGTCTTTAAGAAATGCACTAGTAGATGAAAAAAAAAGGAAAGAAGTTCAAACTGTTCAGGAGGGGGGGGCAGGTTCAACAATTCAAAGGGAAACGGTTTTGAGGACAGGGGGGAAAGCCTTTCTTTATGCATTGCGTTTGCGTGGCTGCTATAACACAAGAAAAAAGGTCGGCATAACCGGAAAAGCCCTTAGAAAAGCGATGGGCAACGTGAGCAGCACTATGGGCGGGAGAAAAAAAGAAGATCTACGATCCGCCGGAACCAGACAAAGAGAACAAAAGAAGGGAAATGACATAAGAAAAAAAAGTCACATTCGAAAATAGTAAAAGAGGGGGGGGACTTCATATTACTTCACTTTAAACAACGGATCAAGATGATTGACGCTTCGATGGGCATAAAACCTCGGTTCAAAGAAACGGACGGGTCCTGACAATTCAGGAGATCAGAAAATGCTTGAAAAGGAAAAAGGGGAGAATCCGAACTTTGTTGTCGTTGAGGCTCGCCGGCTTTGATATTAAGAATGTACGCACCTGAAAGCCTCTCTAAACAGTACATCTCGGAACTCATGAATTGGGAAGAACAAGAATTACGAGGACGGGAAAGAGAATTGGAAATTCGTGGACGTTTCATCATCGTCGGCGAAGAAATGAGAAGAGAAGCACGGCTGAAAAACGACTGAATGGGGCAAGGACGCACAGTTTCAGAGTTCCGGATGGTTGGGAAAAAGAGGGGAGGAAAGACAAACCGGAACATCCCCGCGGGACAGCTTGGGGCGTTCCTCAAAACAAGGGGAAAAAAAAGTTGAAATACCCTGAATGCTGTCGCAATCTATAGAACCAGGGAAAGAGGGTCAGAGAGCCGATGAGAAAAAAAAAACAACCCCGAACCTTAATGGGGGATGGACGGGAAGAAGTAATTGTCTCTTAAAACCTACGAGGAACTAACCTCAGGGTAACAGCGGACAAGAAAGGAAAACGGTGGAGTCATTCGTCCAGCACCACAAAGGAAAACGAAGTTGAAAAAGGGGAAAGTCTAGAAAACTAAATCGTATCGCCCCAACGTCTTTCCCTACGGCATTAAAAGAGGGAAAGGGACGAACAAAAAAACTAAAGGTGCTTAGTCTACAGCGGGTGAAAGGGGGAGGGGACGTCCATAAACTTGGGTGAAGAACTGCGTGGGTCATCGTAGAAGAGTACGATTCTTCTGGGGTCCTGCGCGGGAAAGAGAGAGCCGGGAGGCCAGCTGGGAAACGGGAAAGGGTTGCGAGTGGAGGGGGAATTTGGGAGGGAAAAGGGGTGGGGGTGTCCTCCGGGAAGCCCGGAGCGTGGGGTCCTGGTGAAGCAATCGGCCAAAAAAGGATGTTGTGTTTCTATGGGATGCAATAGTCGGAGGGGGAAATCGAGAGGGAAAAGAAAATAGAGACAAACAACATCTAAAAAGCATGGTCCTGGACAATAGGGAGCCAGGGGGCTTGGGGGGGGCTCACAGAGCTCGGTGCTTCGAGGGGGAGGGAGTGACAGTGTCGGTCTGTCCCTTGAGGGGAAGTGATAGAACAGGTGGCGCGCAGGATTGGTTCCATCAAGAGCGGCGCGATGAAACAAAATCAAAGATGTCCCCCGCGGGTCGTTCCCTGGAAGGGAGGAGCGGGAGAGGACAAATATAATATTCTGTGTTTGGTGAAATTGTACGAGAAGGTTGCTGCTGGGAAGAGGTATACAGAAACGGGAGGGAACGGAAAAAAAAAAGGGGATGCACGGCTGGGAAGTTGCCTACCGGCAAAGGGCAGACGGGGACGACTAGAAGAAACCTCTCATAAAGATTGATCTGACTTGCCGCGTGTCATGTCCAGAAAAAGAGGGAGAGAGGGAATAGACAGATCAACAACCTATGATAGGTAAGTAAGATTTTAAAGATTGTTAGCGGAAAGAAAGGCGGAAAGAAAGGAAGAGGGGGTGCAAAACCAGCTCCACGGAGAGCGCGAAAGACGTTAGCACCCAGGGGACGTTCCGTTGGCACGTCACCAGCAGGCAGGGAAGGAAAAATTGGGACTTGCGAACGGTTCTTGGGAATCGCCTTGCAGGAAGACCTGTCGCCGAACAATCAAAAAAAGAAATATTGTATGATCGGACTCAAAACACACATCAACAGAGGTTACAGATTTAACACGCCTGAACGGAGAGAAGAAGGGGGCGAGGGAAACATGGTCAGCGAAACACTCTTTATATCAAAGGAAACGTAACGGGGGGAAGCGGAGAGAAAACAAGAAATGGATCCCAAGGGGGTGATACAAAAGAACTTAGACTTCAGTTTCACTAGGACCGGAAAGGGAGGAAAAAGATCTGTATTGTCCTCGTGAAGGGTGACTACTGGGGAATTGGGTGAAAGATGGAAGCTCCGAACCAATAAGGGGTTTGTTTTGTCTAGAGGGCGAACACTTGGGGGAGGGGGTACGTAGAACCAAAAAGCTAGAAGAAAAGGGAAACTGGAGGAAACGTAATCTTGACCGAAGAAAAGCAGAGTCCGCAAACCAGGCAAAACAAGAACATAAGAAGATAAGGGTATCTATTAAAAGGGGAGGACCAACTTAAATCCTTCCAAAAGGGGAAGACACTACGGAAACGAGTACAAGACTAGGGGGATTTGGGGGGACGAAAAGCAATTACATGAAAATTTAACTCCCAAGGAGAAAGGGGGGGGGAGGCTCGAGCTTTTCGCATGCCACCTTAGAAAGGAGGGAAGGGGGCAAGGGGGGGGGCAGACCGCCTGGCGAATACGCCCAAGGGAAGGATGTGACAGGTACAGGGGGGGTAGGGCTAGGTTTTCAGCGACAATTTCCGCGCGGCCGAGCAGAACGGGAAAAGGACCGTTGTCGGTTGGGGTTTGTGGGAGGAAGATCGAACTCTTCGGGTATCGATGACGAGAAGGGAAAAGAGAAGGGGGACCAAAAAACTGGCCTTGGGTGGGAGTCCGAAGGGAGATGCTATAGTTGTGCGCTCCGCGCACGGGGGTGAACAAGCCCGGCGTGATGCTAGTTGTCTTAGCGGGGGGGGGGTTGGGTAGGACATGGACACACAAAGCTGAAAAGGGCATACGGTGTAGAAAATGTGACACACGAATCTATGTCACATGTAGGAAAGTGCGGTGAAAGAGGGAGAGAAAGGAGATGTGAAAAGATAAGAGAAGAAGGATTGGGAAGGAGCAAAAAAAGGGTAGGTAGACAGGTAGGGGATAAAAAGGAGAAAATAAAGGGACGTGGAATTAGAAGGGGGAAATGTAAGGAAGGGAGGTATCTACCAGGAGGCAGGCTCACCCGAGGGGAGAAAAAGAGGTTCGGCACATCGGACATCGGGAGTTGAATCGAAAGGTGGGAAAGAGTAGGGAATCGTCAACAATAGTGAACGCGGAAATGTGGAGGGAGCTAACTAGCTACAACGGTTATTGGGGACTCATCGATGGAGTCATGTTGGGACGGAGGGGGTCGACAAAAGGGGGTGGGGGGGGGCAGCACAACTCATAGTTGGATGGAAAAAAAAAGGGAAAGTAAACGAGGGGGAGAAGGGGAGCGGGGAAAGGGTGTCAGACGAAAAGCATCTCAGGAATGAAAGTCCTAGCATGAGAAAACGGTCAAAGAGGGGGGAGGGAATAAACATAGACCACGTCAGCAGGAACACTGATGGGGGGGAGGAAGAAGCATAGAGGATGCATGGCGGCCGGACAGAAAAGAAAATAACTTGAACTTGGGTTAAACATTGTTGCCACCACGAGACAAGGGGAGAACATCGCCGTTGCCCGTCAATGAAGGGAGACAAGGAGGCAAGACCGGGAAACAGGGGAACCGCGGGAGTAGGAAGTACCTATTTGGTGGTAGCCCAAATGACGGGAGAAGGCTTGGCGAAGCAGGGTAGGGTAAGGGTCAACTTATCCGAATCCGCGCCAGAGCCACCTATGGACCGAGAAACAGGGTAAAAAGGAAGGGAAAGTTCTGAACAATTTCTGTTCTAACTACTAATATGGCTTGCCAGAGGGGCAGGAGTGGGAAGGTAGAGGCACGAGCTCTAGGGTGAGGGGGAAAAAGGTGAGGGAGGGCACACAATTGACGCAGCGGGTATGAGATTTCTAGTCGTAATGATGGGATAAGCATGGTATGGAGGGGTGTTCAATTGGAAGGGGCCCTGAAAGCGGGGGAAGAAAGCGGACTGGGGATAAAAGCTGTCTAACGTTGGGAGACCAGTCTGTGGGGGGGAGGAGTGCTTCGAGTTCTTATGGGGGGTCGACTTACAGGGAAGAAAGAGGGAGGGGTGCAAGTGAGAATCTCAGCGCAAAAGGGGAAGACTCTCTACGGAGGAGGAGGGAAACGTCCAAGAGATTTTCATACAACCCCACGAAGAGGAGAAGGAGAAAAATAAGAGAAATCGAAGTCTAATGACGTAAAATACAAAAAGAGAAAAGTGGAAGGAGGGGGGTCGCCCGGGGGATGCTGATCGGAAACGAGGGGGAAGAGCAATAAAGAGAAGGCCACACCAAAGGGGAGAAAGTCGGACCAAAGAGGAGGGGGCGAGCCAAGTGTGCAAAGGAAAGAATTGTCAAAGCCAGACGACGACAGAAGTCATGGAAGATCGGGCGTGCAAAGGGCAGCCAGGGAGAGAAAGAGGAGGGGAGTGGAAGAAGACGAAGGAAAGGGAAAGGCAAATTCAGGCCGGCGATCTCGTGTAGTGGAGGGCGGAAGGAGGGGCGTAGACGTGTTGCAAAAAGAGATCCAGGGGAAAAAGTAAGGTGGGCAAACAGGAGCGCAGGTCAATGGTGAGCAAAAAGATAAAAAAGGAAGACGATTAAGACGCGGTGCTGGGGGAGAAAGGGTGTCAGAAAAATGGGGGGAGAAGGGGATTGGTCATGGACCGGGGGATAGGGATATTCCTACCTGCGCGACCGGGAAAACGAATCAAAAGTAAGTCTTATCGGGTCAGGGGAAAACGGAATCCCAATGAACAAGGGAAAGCAAACAAGAAAAGATGAGTGCTCGCGTGGTGAAAGGTTGGAAAAAATTCAACTCCAAAAGGGTTTGTTGTTTGAGGAGAAGGGGGCGATGGGCGAAGCATTCTGTCTGGAGAAAAGTCATGAAGACAAGGTGCAACCGTACACTCCAAACACAAGCAGAATCTGAAGACAGAGGGAAACGTTAAGGTCAGAAAAACTAGGGGACAGATCGCGAATCAGAAGAAACTTCACATCCCCCTCGAAAAAAGGTGTAAAGGAGCAATCTACATCAATCGACGAAGTCGAACGGGGGGAAATCAATAAGAAGAAGTGGAAAAAGGGGATGAGAAACCGAACATTGCCCTGTCAAGGGGGAAAAGAAAGCGGGGAAGGACATACTGTCCCGGGACCGCAGGAAGGAAGAAAGGTGAGGGGAAAAAAAAGGACCACGGCGGATCCGCAAAAGGGTCGACCAACGGCGTTTACTAACCGGAAAATATAAGAGACTAAAAAAAAGAAGGAGACGAACTAAAACCGGGGAGGTGTAAGGCAATACGAGAGGGCGCATGACGGGAGTCTTGTACAGTCCATCATCTTCGGGCGAAGCGAGAAAAAGGGAAGAAGACGAGGGAAACGACAAGGTGTCTGGCGCGACCGTTGAAGGAGACGGGGGGGTCGCGAGGGAAATGAACGAAAGTAGAAAGCCCACTCGGCGGAAAGCTTTTGGCCTCTAAGCGGCTGAGAAAAAAAATTTCGAGGGTCCACCCTGCGCGGGCGTCGTGAGGGGGTAGAGGACGGTCAAAGAGGAGGAGAGATAAGGCCTACAAAAAACAACACTGCGACTGACGGGTGCAATAAGGGAGAGAAGATCTGAAATTGTCGCTGAAATAAAAAAAACAAAACTAACAGAAGCAAGGAAAAAAGAAAAAGTGGTGAAGGTCGGGGAGTCCCATCAAAGGGAATACCAGTCGCTTACTTGGAGGGCGAAGGCGCAAAAGCCGCGAGCGGACAATTTGTCCGACGTCATTAAAAGAGGTCATGGCGTGTCAGGAAACCACGCCGGCTTCGGAGAAAGAGGGGGAAAAATTCTTCACAAAAGTGGGGGGAAGAGAAGTTTTCAAGAGATATCGGGTCAAGATTCTTCATTAAAGGATGGAGAAAGCACGGGGGAAAGGAAGGGAGCACGATTGCCGGTTGAGCTGAGGGAAGGTTTTCTTGAAAAGGTGGGGGGGGGGGAAGGGCTCGATTAACTCACTACAAGAGGGGGAAATTACCTCGCACGAATGGGTTTGTCGAAGAAGGACATAGTCGTCATTTAAAATGCCCAAGAGTAACAAGGAAACAACAAACAGACTCTCATAACCGACATAACCGTTCAGGAAGGGAAGAAAGTGACTGGGTCGCAAAAACAGCGGTGCATCAGGGAAGGTTTTGCTTTCAGGGTCGGTGGGCCAACAGTACGAAACGGGAATTCTAAAAAAGCGTGGAGGGGGGGAACCATCAGAGGGTGTACCAATCACATCGGAAAGAGGAAAACGAAACGCACTCCGATGTCCAACGCGGTGGGAGGACTTAGCACAGGGGGGAGGAAGAAGGCAAAAAATATGCTGTGGGGGGGGGGGAGGGGAAGGGGAGGGGAGGTCAGGCGGATAACGGTGAGGGAACTCGGATGGGCAAGGACAAGGGAGGGTGGAAAGTTGGGAAGATCACATGACAGCGAACAGAGAAAAGGCTCCCTCATATGGGGAGTTCTTTGTCCGGGAATGTCGTCGTAATGAGGGGAGACTCAACACCAAAAGTTATGAGGAGGAGGGGGGGGGGAAGATAGCTTCCATCCTGAATAATATCACTATAGAAAGGTTATATACTTGGAGGACAAGAGGGGAGTCAGCTGGGGGCCTTATTGACAAGGCCCTCCGTGAATGCCAGGTTGGGCGTTCCTGGCGCCGAGGGGGGCTTGTAGAAAAATGAAAATCAAGCCAATTCAAGAGTAGAAATCAAAAAAAAAGTGTATGATCTTGCACCAAGAAGGGGAATCCAACTCGTTTTACAGTCGTGGGGGAGTTGAGATAGAGCGATGGGCTAAGGGGAAAAAAGGGGCTGGGATAGTGAAAAGACCGGCGTATTTAAGAACGCAAACCGGGGGGGAACACTGCAATGTCGCACGAACGGGGTTCGAACCACCGCGGAAAATTGGCTAAGTGAGGGAGTTAAATGACTTGGTCTTCTTCATCTTTTTTGTCGAGGAAGTGGAAGCTGAGCAGGTTCATGACACGATTCAGAGACAAGGTCCACCAATACGGGGGGGCGTTTCCGAACAGCGGGAAGTGAGTTATCTATACTACAACAAACAAGGTGAAATGTTAAACTCTCTTCTAGTACGCGTAAGAAAAGAAAGAGGGAACTCCACAAGGGAAGAAAGGCCGAGGCTCAAATAGAAGAGGAAAAGAAAAAATATACTAGGAAATAAGAGGAAAAGCCTGAACTCCATGGGTGAAGGACAGCTTCCAAGGAGGAGCCTACGAAGGGAAGGGGGTGGCTCAACCGAAATTAAATAGGTGAAACGAGAGTTGGAGGCTATTCTATGATTAGGGGTTCGCAAGGGAAGGGAAAATAGGAAAAAAAAACAAAAACATTGGACAACCCGCGGCTTTGAATGGGCAAATACTGATGGACAACCGATCCCACGTCCGTTCAGATGAGAGTAGGGTAGAAAGGGGTTAAGAGCAATTGCCAGAAGGGGGAGACGAGGAAAAAAACATGGCCGGTTGAGGGGTGGGGTGGAGAGAAAAAGAGAGGGGGGGGGTCCGAACTCAAATGTTGAGTAGCCACGACAAGGAGGAAAAATGGCTTTGGGTCCGTGGAAGGGAAGGGAAAAGATCCGCGGGGATGGAGAGGTCTGGTCCAGGGGAAAGACAGAAACAAAGCGCAGCCGTCAAGGGCACCGGCCAACTTCTTCTGGGCGACAAGAAAGACAAGCTATGGAAGGAAAGAAGATATGACGTCCCCGACTAAGAATGGAGATGAAGGGACTTTGACGTAAGGACCAGGTAGTCGAGGATTTACTTGTTAGAGAGATAGGGGACTTTGGATTAACAGCCGGGGAGGAAGGAATGAAACGGGATAACGCCTCAAGCATTAGGGGGGGAAGAGATGGAGGAGGCGCCCATCGATGGGGTCGCAAACAGGTTGAGAGTACATCAAAAGTCTGTGAAAGTGGTATATCCTGGATGGGACAGGGGGTGGGGAAACAGAGTCCTACCATCGTTCGCAATGGACAGGGAGGGGGGTGAATAAACGTCGAAAATGAGGTCGTGCTAAACTGAGGGGGGAGGGAAAGGGGGCGTGGAAAAAGACGGGTGCGTGTTTTGGACAGCTCGCCAGAAGGGGGGGAAGGGGGGAAAGAAGAGCCGAGGGGCGTAGATTGGACACACGGAAAAGGGGGAAGGAGAGCAAGCCAGAATGATCAAGGAGGGAAAACAGGGTCGCAAAAGGGAGTGAAGAAAAAAGCAGATCAAGAGAGCACCTTCTCTTCTGGTTGGCTGGGAAGCAAGAGAGGATGAAAAGGGCGGAAAGGAAAGAATCAGCTAAAATTCACGGGTTGTAGGGGGGTTGGGCAACGGCGCGGACATCGATCGAGGACGGAAGGGATGATTACGGGGCGAAAAAAGGGAAACCAAAAACAGCGGAGGAGTTTAGTGGGGGGTCAGAGCCAACAATCAAACGCAGGGCGTCGACTCTTATAACATGGAAGACGGTGTTGAGGGGGGGAAACGTATAAAAGCACGGAAAGAAATGAAGACGAAGGACAATGACCGGGACCGGCGGAAAGAGAATGTAAAAAGACTATGGGTGAAAAAAGGAGCGTTTCGTAAGCTAGAGGCGGGAGATGGGATCGTGGCTGTGACAATGATGGAAAGAGCAAGGGAAGAAACTGATTTGAAACGAATCTTTATCAGGGGGAGCGTGGCTGGCCTGAAAGGATTGAGCGATCTTCACGTGCCGAAGGAACTTCACACTTGGGCGGTCAAGACTGTTGGGATGTAAGAGTAGGGGGAGGGAAGGGAAAAAATGAAGGGAAAAGAGAAGGAAAAGAGTCGTGGTGAAA
>Ga0179593_1228649_pt1 | contig 14541 bp, 20 predicted proteins | sample CZODoug2_1_08_16_FD_185931 | JGI IMG/M metagenome (GOLD analysis project Ga0179593, IMG submission 185931) | Vadose zone soil fungal communities from Angelo Coast Range Reserve, California, USA - CZODoug2_1_08_16fungal (PacBio error correction) | ecosystem: Environmental > Terrestrial > Soil >...
GGTTTTGAACAGAAGAAAAGTCAAGTTCGTGGAAGGCAGGGAGGTCAAAACAGACTGAGGGAACTCAATGCGAAGTTGACAAACCGACACCACCGGGGGTGTGCATGGGCAGAACACCTGGGCACGAGCACGCCAATCCTCTGAATGCAGCAGACGCAATGGACTGGCGTGGGGGTGGCAAGGAGAAATAAGAGTCACGCCCCCCCGCGCATATGGGAGGAGTATTGGCAAACTTTAAACGTAAAACAGGTGTGGAATCAAACTAAAGACCGGTTCGACCGGAAATCACGTCCAGCCTATGGCATGCACTGATTGTAGAAAAGTGGAATACTCGAGGCCGGGGGAAGGAAAAATCTTCAGGGGGTGGTTTTAGATCCAAGTTAATGAAAAGGGCAAGGTAATTCCACAACAACGAAACTGTCAGCCGAGGGAGGAAAAAACAGGGACCAGAAAACAAGCACTCTGACGGAAATGAATCTCTGCCAGGGGGGGGTCAAGGGCGGCGTGGAGTTCCATAAGACGGGGACAGGAAAAAGACATGAATGGGGCGGGCGCAAGGACAAGCTTCACCATTCAGCCCTTGGGGCAGAAGAAATACAGACAGTTTGAAACAATAACAAAAGAAAAAAACGCAGGGCACCAAAAAGGAACGAATTTCCTCAAACGGGAAAAAAAAAACGATCTCGGGAAAGTAAAGAAGGGGCATGGGACTATGGCCGCCCAACTGGGGAACTGCGAGATGGGGGGGGGGGGGGGGTTCCTCTAGGAAGGAAACCTTCGAAGATTTGGGCGGGGTGCCGCAAACGAATAGTGCGAAAAAAAAAAATGGAGATTGAGAGAAAAACTTGAAGCATTCGATGGCAGAAAAAATTTGCCGTGGAGCTGGCAGGCGACTAACGACAAATTAGATCGCGAGGCACACGCGGTGGGGTCCTAGAGGTACAAACCACACGGAACGGATCGACGGTCAAACAAACTGTGGGCCGGCGACACCGCCCGAAAGAAAATCTGACCAATCGAGGAGACGGGAAAAAAAAAAAAAAAAAGCGCCGCGCACCTCAAGGAGGGTCGGCAGACGCGTGCCAAAAGCAAAAGAGCCTATCAGGGCTAGGTATTTTTTTTGGGGGAAGGGAAGAAAGTAACGGCCCCGAGGCGAACGGAAGCGAAAAAAGGCCAGGCCCGGGGTGAGGGGGGGAGAAAACTGGAAAGAGACGGTACCTGTATCCTCCGGGCACAGATTAAAAAGAATCGGGTGCCTCCAAAAAATGGGGTACTCACAAAATCTCTTGGGGCTAAAATGCACCGTGGACAAGAATGGGGGAGTCTGCTCCTGAACCCCTACTTCAAAAAAGGGGACCGGGGGAGGGACCAGGGGCCACTGAGGGGTGTACCAAGGGGGGGTGTCCCCCACTGTTGGTTGCTCAAATGAAAAAAGTGGTAAAGAAAGGGTGAAAATCGATTGAGGGGCAGTGGAACAAGCGATCTGTGGAAGGGGGGACCTTTCGTGCCTTCAGAGGCACGCAGAGGAAGTAACAAAACCCGACATTACCGGCCGCCTTGAAATGTTCCCGTCGCAAACGTACCGCATCTTCACCGGGGGAACGCGAAAGGGGACATTCAAGTTGGGTTCTGCTCCGGACGCCCGAACGCGGCCTCCACCCGCAATGGGAAGGATTGTTTAAACTTTCGAATCAGGTCCGTCGGGCTATGTCATGGCAAGGCCCCCTTGGGAGACAGAAATGAAAAAACGTAGAGTCGCCAGCGATGACCTGAGTGCAGACTTGGGCGGACGCATACCTTGGCGCCCGGCATGTACGATCCCAGGCAAGGGACCCCCGTTGGGGCTACTTCCCAAACATGCCCATTTGGACAACTTCAAGAGCCCTGGGGGGGAAAGAGGCAGAAAATGCCTGTCGGGGTGAGATGTTGTGCAAAGAAAAACGGGAAAACGACAGCAACGTCAGCATCAAAACGCGCAACGCCAAAAAAAAGGTCGGGGAAAAATAAAAACGTGTTCAAGGGGGAAAGAGAACATCTCTCCGCAAACAACAAAAAAACAGGGAAAAGGAGAAAGATCAAAGGGCAACGTGGATGGGGTCAAGAAACACCGAAGATGGGGGCCACCGACAGTACAACCGGTCTTAGCCGGGAAAAAGATGGGCTTTACTCGTAGCCAGAGGGACGTGTTCCGTCTTTTGCCAAAAAAAAAAAGAGGAAAACCACCAGCATGCGAACCCAAAAAGAACACCAAAGCTCAGGGAAGATCTGAAACGGGAATGTTGTGGAGGGACCGATCACAAAAAAAAAAACGAGCGGGCCATGAAAAGCCAAGGGACATGCACCACGAGCGCAATGGGCGACGCCAAAACGCCCCCAGTCAGAAGGAAAAAGACCAGACCTTCCCGCACGCGACGTTTGAAAAAAAAAGGGGGTCAGGGTCCAGAAATCCCCCACAAGGTGGACATAGCACGAAGAAGATGCGGGGACTGGGGGGGGGAAAACAAAAGAAGGGCATTGTGAAGGGTGGAGGCGCGGCTAAGGGACAGAAGTTAAATAGTTTGACAGCCAAGAACATAAGGAAAAACGAAATGCATCCAACCTCCCGAAGGAGAGACAAAAAGGCGGCGGGGTTAATGGTCAGGGGATCGTCACTTTCAGGGGAGAAAGAGAAAAAAAATCCACGTCCGTGGAAAAAAGATGTGTTCAAAGTAGGAAACGACCCTCGATGAGAAACCGGGGAAGGGACCAGAGAATTTAGTTGTAGAAAAAAAGTTGAAAAAGCCATCGGTCCACATCCCGAAAAACAGGCCCGGCCCCGGGGTCCATGCAGGTCATTAGGGTTTATAGGAAGGGCAGAAACAAATAAAAAAGGGTCAGGGAACGGTGGGGGAGACAAAAAAGAAAAAAGAGAACCCAGTAAGGTGTATTAAGTCAAACAGGAGAGAGGGAAGAGTTGGCCACTTGGGCGAAGACCGCAAAGGAAGGTAAGAAGGCTTTTCCAAAGAAGGTGTGTCAAAATCAAAAAGCCACTTCGCTTCCAACGGCAAACAGAAGGGCCGAGCAGGAACGAGAAAAAAAAAAAGAGTAGACTTGATAGTGAATAAGGGGGGAAAAAGGAACAAACGCGATGAGGGGAGGCGCCGCCGGACAAAAAACGCGAATGAGAAAAGAACGAAAAAGACGGAAGGGGGGGTCAAATAAAAGAGAGTGGGTCGAAGAACCATGGAACTCCCGCACCAAACCGAAATGGTTCGGCGGGGGGTCGGGGGGAAACCGGGAGCAGTAGACATCAGAAAAGAGAAAGGGGCGGAAGATAGTACAGGACAGGAGGTTTCAAGGCAAAGTTAGACACGGGCCATTGGGGGGGTTTTTCTGAAAACGAGAATGCAGGGGGACCAAACGTCCCGTCCGAGAAAAACTCTCACCATGTGGTACACAATAGCGGGCGCCACACCGGAAAAAAAGAAAAAAAAGCTTACCGTAGGAAAAAGGGGACGGGACCAAAAAAACACCAACAGCTCAAGGCACTCCGTTTGGAGAGAATAGTTTCCACTGGGTCCCTGCACGGGGGGGGGAGAACGTCAGAAGATCTTGGGAAAGGGTTAGGAAAAGGAAAGGGTGTTTGGTGGCCGACCAAGCTGCCTTAGGTCAAGGAATTTTATAGTCCGGAATGGTTGAGCAGGGAAATTCTTGCCTACCTCCAAATTCGGGATGCACTGATAGTCCCATGAGGAGAAAGGGTTTGGAAAAAAAAGCATAACCGCCCCTTCCACAAAAGGATCGTTCCAAACGGGCGTTATTCAATGCTGGTGAAGCCTCGCACAGGAAAGGTTGGGGGGAGGGGTGGGGAAAGTAACTTTGGGTAATTGGGCGGAAAAGGCCCATCTGGGTCATGACAGTTGTCTTAAGATAGACCAAATAGAGACCGCATTGGGGGAGATGAAGGCCGAACGGGGGGGGGGGGGGCTATCAGTATCCAAGGTCGGATGAAAACCCTGTACAGGTACCCAGTGTCCAATCCATGAGGGGGGGCCTAAAATTCGGCAAACAAAAGGGGGGGGACGTGCCTGAGTCGTGGTAGCCCCAACCAAGCCAGAAAAACAAGAGAGGCAAGCAAGAGGAATGGGGGGAGCGAAGAGGGGTTTGCAGCCATTAAAAAAAAGGGAAAGTGGAGGGGTGTTTCCAAGAGAAATTGAGGTGTTCAAAAAAGGCAGAGGGTTCGGGGAAACAAGGGAAAAAGGAAAAACAAACGACGGAATTCCTAGGTTAAAGCCACCCCACAAAAAAAACGCAACCAAAAAAAAAAACGGGGACGGGCGTGGCGGGGAAGCTGCAAAAGGAAGGAGGAAACAAATTGTAGGGGCCCGGGGAACGAGCGACCTCCCCCCGAAATGTAAAAAAAACCGCAAAGTTCAAATGTTACGGTGTGAGTTGGGGGGGGTCCGACCGGCCGTATGGGGACCAAAAGTTGTGGGGGCACCCGATACCACAGGGGGAAAGAAGCAGGCGGGAATACAACCATCCCTTGCAAGGCGATGCACCACGTGTGGGTCGGAAAAGGGTAAAAGTCTGGAAATACTTACAAATAAGGGTACTGCGTGCGTATGTGGGAACACGAAATGCGTTGAGGGGGGAATAAACCCCTCAACTGAGGGATCTGAACCGGTAGCTTGCAGTTCGGAGGTTAACCGTCAGGGGGGAAAGTGGAGGGGGGGGAACAAGGGGGGAAAAAAAACAAAAAAAAGCGGGAAGAAGAGAAATCCACAAGACAGACGGGAAAGTCAGGGGGGTCCTTTTCCAGCAAAAACGTGCGCACAGTTTGGAACAAAGACGTGACGGGGACTACAAGCCTGGTTTTGACGGAAACCCGTTAAAAAAACAGAATGCAAAGGGAAGAGGGGGGAAAAGACGAAACCGTTGCCCGCTCTTCAAGGCCACACAGGGAACGAAAAGGAAAAACACCGAAGGTGTTGGTTGGGGGGGGGAATAACAGGATAATCTGGGGAAAACCCACACACGCGGAGAATAACACCGAAGGTAACAAAACCCCCACAGGGGTGAGGATCAAGGGGGGGAAAGGGCGAACCTCACATTCAGCACAAGTGTGAGATTAAAAACAACTAGCCCAACCCCCCGGAAGGGGAAGATAAACAAAAAGTAGTTTTTCACCATGTGAAAACAAACAGGCCAGGTATCCCACGAAAACCACTTAGACCTTGGAGCCCGCGAAAAGATGCAAGGTACTCGGACGAGAGTCCCCATTTGACAAGAGACGGACCGAACTCCTTATGAAAAGGGGAATGTGAGAGAAGGGACTGTTACAAAGAAAGGAAAGAAGGTTTGGTCATGGTGCGAAACAACCCCTCACTGAAAAAGGGGGTAATTCGAAGAACGTAATTGGAAACGATGTGAAGTCGGAAAAACAAAGAAAGGACTGAGGAAACAGAGACGAATCCTTGCAAGACTGGGGGTGGTGTGCTCCGTCCATTGGAAAGATCACACCTCAGCAGACCCTGCCGGAGGGGGGGGGGAGGGGGGGGGAGGATCAACGACCAAGAATTACATAATCGAAAAGCGTCGAAAGGGGGAACAACCGAATTGGGGGGTCGGGGGAACAAGTCCAGAGAAGAAGGGGTTCTGCACAACGGCCCACGTTAGCCGCCACACTCCGGTTTCTAAATCTTGAGTAAGAGCCAGGAGTTCAAGGGGGAGGGGGGGGGTGGGGCGGTCCCCTAGAAAACGAAGTAGGTGGGTGGAAGATGGTCAGGGAACGGTCACCACGGCATAAAAAGAGGAAGAAGGTGGCACCGCGGGCAACCTTGGAAGAAGTTTGGGGGACGGGGGGGTGAAAAAATAAGGGGTCACGGACCACGGTGGGGCCAGGTACCGGGCAAGTTTTGTCCCCCAGGAACCGACCGCGAAGGGGGGACTGAACGAAGTGGGGGAAGGGCCATCAGGGTTAGTCGAAAGGCAGAAGCGGGCGATACGACGAGAAAGGGTGTTAGGGGACAACAAGGTACGAACAATGGGGGACCTTTGCCAAACAGGGTCAAAACTCCTCACTCAGGGGGGGGGGGATTTGAGCTGGAGAATGGTCCGAGGTCACAAAAAACCACAAAACATCGCCCTGGAGAAAAAAAGGGCAAAATGTGGGTTTTCGGGCTCTATTGGGGAAATTCCGACCGGTTCAGTTGGAGAAAAAAGTGCTTGAGAGGGGGGACGGAAAAAAGTAGGAAATAGCATGATAAAAAAAACAAACAGGAGGAGAGGAAAAGATATAAAGGGGAAGAAGGGGGTATCCGAACAATCGTCATCCGCTGGTACTAACCGCCACCGGAGGGAAGAAAGTGGCAAATCGCGGGGAAAAAAACCAAAACAACGAGGTAACAGGGGGGGGGCGAACAAGCAACGAAGGTTGTTTTGTGGGGAAAACGAAGCAAAGGGGGAGGGACACGTATCCAACAAAGAAAAAAAGGGAGGAGTGTGACAATTTGGAAAAAAGGGACGGAAGGGGGGACCTCCGAAAAAGAGCGAGAAGACGGGAAGGGAATCACGACATGACAAGAAAAAAAAACGGCAAAAAAAACCCAACGTGTACCAGGGAAGGGGACCGTCCCCAATACAGGACCCAGCTGCACGTCAACAATGTGAAAGGGGGGGCCACAAGGACCAAGGCAAAGGAAGTCGTCAAAGTCCAAACGGGGGTGGTTCCACCGGTGACCCCAAAGGAACACCTTAATAAGGACAATTGGCATTCCAGGGGGGAAAAGGGAGAGGAACCCCTAGGGCAAAAAAACTAAGAGTTTACGAGGACAAAAAAACAACGTAACAATCCTGGCGTCATGACCGCCCTTTCCCGAAGGCGGTTGGCTGCAAAGGGGGGGAAAGGGGGGAAAAAATTTCACGTGGCTCGCGGGAAAAGGGGGGACGAAGGGGGGTGGAAAAAAAAACGTGGCAAAAAGACGCGCGAAATATGGTGTGAAAGGGTACAAATCGACATTCAGGAGAGCCTGCCTGTTGGGGGATCCAGACCGAAAGGAGGAAGCACAAAAAGCCAGGGGGAGAGGCGGGTGACCAGAAAGGAGACTGTTCCGATCACATCGTTCCAATACTTGAATGACTAATTAAAGGAGGTAAATGTGGCTGCGAATAAAAGGGGAAAGGGCAGGGAGCGGTCCATTCGCGAAACAATTTCCAACAATTAAGAACTGGGGACAAGGTCCGCGGTGGGTGTCATGGCGCTAGGCTGAGCACGCAAAGGAGGGAAAGAGGGACTCCAAATGGGGACAGAAAAAGAGGGTGTGGGCACTTGGGGGAGTGAAGTTTATCGTGGGGGGGGACTCTCAGTGTCTGTGTTTGGGGGCGATTTTGGGGAAGAGAAAAAACCCCTGAAGGGGGGTGGGGGGAGGGGGAGCAAACCCCGACCACAACCCAGTTCAGCACCGGTGGTGGTTGGAAGACGGTGGGATTCGCATGACTGGGTAAACAGAATGCAGGGCACCGGGGAAAAAGGGGAAAAAAACCAAAGGGGGAGGGCGGGTGACTGTGCGTGAAATTGTAACCGGGTGCCTCCTCGGAAGAAAATGTCGCGTCTCACAGAGTTCGCAGGCTGAAACAACCCGGGGGGGGGAAAAAAGAAAAAAACAGGATGAGAAAAAAAGTAACTGTCATGTACAACTGAGAAACACATGGCAGAAGTCCAAAAAAATGAATGTCGCTAAGTGGAAAAAAAAGGTAGATATCGCGGTGGTGGGTTGTAGTTACACGGGGGGAAAGCTCAAAATCCCAGACGGCAAGGCGGACGGGAACTTAGGGGAAAAGGAGGGTTAGTCCACCGCAAAAGGTCGAAAACAAAAAGAGAAAAAATGAAAAGACAAAAGTGCCGGACGGGGGGGCAATGTCGACAACCAAAGTGGCGATGGTGGTGGGGGTCAGGTAAGAATCGGGTGCTTGGTCAAAGGGGTTATCAGGCAAACCAAACTGGCATACTCCGCGGCGGACGACCCACAAAAGGAAACAGGGAATGCGGGTGGTTACTGGGCGTGGGGAAAAGGGGCGCTCAGAAAAAAACCACGAAAAACCAAGGTGTTGGTTGAAAGAGGGCAGGTTGTGGGGGAGATCAACGCCAAAAATCCGCGTGGGGGGGGGGAGGGGGGGGGGGTGGGGTGGGGGAGTTAACCGGAAAGTTCAATGGGGGAACGGCTCAAAAAACCGACCAAATCGTGAACTAAAAAAAACAGATTTCACCACGACACAAGGGGGTTTTGGGGGAAAGAAAAACTGCAAAAGTTCGCGCTAGAAAGACCGGCATGCCGCAGATATGAAGGGGGACGGTGGATACACGAAAAAGGATCAAAGACCGAATCCGGAAGAGGAAGGGCAACGGGACGGTTCAAAAGGGGGGGAAAATGGCCTACAGGGGCCCTTGCAAAAAAGAACGAATGCAGCAATTCGGAGTGCGTTACTCGAGGAAAAAAAGGGGTGTCCGAAAAGAGGAAAGTTCAGAAAAAAAGAAAAAAAAATTGAATGGAAACCCCACTTCAGTGCGACGGCAGTGAAAAAAGAAGCGGACAGTTACCGGTGACAAAGCGAATGAAGGGGGTCGCGGCGGTCAAAAATGATCAAAAAAGAAAACATGGAAGAGAACACGAAATTTAAAAAAATAGGGGGGCACTGCAAAAAAGACAACGCAACCCTGGGGAAGTAAAACCGGTGTTCACTAAGAAAAGGGAGAAGGGGCGAAACTGACGGTGTGTAACATCAAAAGGAAAAGCACAAGAAAGCCAAAAAGCAGGGGCAGGGAGGGGACGCACACAACGGTGGAGGGGAAGGGGGGGAAAAAAAAAAAATGTTTTTGGGGGCGCGGCCGGGAAAGAAGGGGTCTTTTTTCCGGACAAAAAAAAAGGACCCACGCACAAAAAAACAAATTGTAAAAAAGGGGATCGAAAAAAAGGGGGTTGACTCCAATGCGTCGGGAGAAACAATTGGCCCCCCCGGGGGTCGTAACATGCATGCGAAACTACGAACGGAAAATAAAAGAGCTCCGCCTAATGCGTATGAGGAAAAATGGAAAAAAAAAGAAAAACGCATGAGCGGGAAGGCAAAGGCAAATGGTTCTTGACAAGCCGAGACTGTCTCAGACCAATCGAAATAGGAAAAAAGACTCATCGCCCAAAATCGCGAAGCCAGAGGACCAGGTCTCAACACACAGGGAAAAATGGCAAAAAGGGGAAAAGGAAAGGTATTTTGTCGAGTACAGGGAGAACCCAGGGGAAGGGGTACGCCCGCTTGAAACGAAAAAGCAAAAAAAAAAAAAAAGAAAGCCCAGGGAAAAGAAGTTAAACAGGAGGAGGTCCCCCCTCAGGGGGGGGGGGACCCGGCACAGATGCGAACGCGCGTGGGACAGCCCGACAATAAAAAGGGTAGAAATCGATTTGGAGAAAAAAAAGGAGACCAAGGGGGGGGTTCTCACCAACGATCACACCACGAAAAACTACCTGGACCGGGAGGTGACCGAGAGGGACGTGGGAAAAGTTGGACCCGAGAGGTGAACGTTTGGGACTAAAAGAAGAGTGTTTTAGGGGAAAAACCAAAGGGCATCGGGTCACGGTGAAAGGGGAAAGAGCGGCAAATCGTGCCCGGGACAGGGGGAGTTTCGGCAGCTGCACCACCGGAAAGGGTTGAATATCCCCGACAGACCAGAAACAGACTGGGAGAGGTCGTCGGAAGCATCAAACGGAAGAGGGGAGCAGAAAATACGTCAAATGTAAAGAGGAGAAACCGAAGACGCATCCCCCAGAAAGGGAACAGGGATTGGTCCCAGTCCGAAAAGTCTTCACTGCGGCTATGGAAAGGTGGGGGGGGCCGGACTCTTGACAAAAACGTTCAAAAACGGAGGGGAGGCTCACCGGCGGATGAGAAGGGTAGAAACTGGCGCCTCGACGGACCCTTGAAAACGCAAGGGTGCATGACAGGGAAAAAAGCCAGGCAAAGAGGGGAATAGGCAAAAGTCAAAAAAAGGGAAGAAGAGAAAAGGAGAATTTTGGGGGGACGGCATGCAGGCTTTGCACGGCCTGCCCCCACAAAGGGGGGAGGGGGGGGAGAGGTTGGCAGACGGACAACGCCGACCGTCTATCCAGCACCAACCTCAACAGAAATCAAAAGAACAGACACCCTTTCGGGAAAAAACTAGGGGGGGTTAGAGGGCACAAGAAAGCTCGAGAAAACAAAACAAACGGAAGGAGGAAGAAAGAGAAAAAAAGGGGGGTCTTTGAAAATCCTACAAAGCTAGTCACAATACAGGGGGGCCTGTAGGAGAAAGTGACAGAAGGGGGGTTGCTTTTGATCCGAGGCTCGGAGGGGGGTTGACCTGTTTTCAAAACATCATCACAAAAACAACCGAACCAACCAAAAAAGCCCAAAGACCTTCTCGACACCACCCAACAAGACTGGACGATAATTAAAAAGGGGGGAAAATTTTTTGGGCCTTATCCACGCGCTTGAATAATTCATGGGGACATAAAAGAAGGGCGCACTATGAAGGAGCCATTCTCACGCATGTCAAGTTACTTCCTGCACGACAGCGACAAATTTGTTGAAAAAAGGGGGTCATTGGGGACCACGCCTCCCTGAACAAATGGAAAAAAGAATAGCCGGCACAGTAATATTCGACATGGGGAACCAATACCCATGCCATTAAAAAAAGTTTGGAGGCAGATTCCTTCGTCTAAGGGCGACGGGGGGAAGTCAGGTTAGCGCCCATAAGAGAGGGGAGGCCCTGCCGACGCGTCCAAGGGGTCAGGGATGGGGTTCCTGGGGTCAGGGAAAAAGAGACACTGGAAAAAGCCTTGACTGCCGAAAGGGAGAAAAAAGAAATCCACGGTTCCGGCACGGTAGGGAAAGAAGACGGCCCGCTGACCGACCTCGGGATGGGGCGAAAAAACCATTTTTTAAAGGTATGGGAAACCGCACACGCAAGTTGGGAGAAAAAACAAAAGGAAAAAAAAAAGAGCAAGGGTCCACAGCCGCACAGACGGGAAAACACTCCCTGGGCAAGGCCATTTGCGTCTGGGTAGGGCAAAAACGAGACCTCCAACGGTCGTGGCCGGGGTGAGTAAAAGCGAGGTCGCAAAAAAAACCGGGATGGAGGGAAAGCAAAAAGGGCGCGGTGGAAGGAAAAATCGGTGCCGGCGAGACCGGCACGACAACGAACGGGACAAGGATTTGGTGGGGTTTTGACCTACACAGGACAGGAGGGAGGACTTCACCGCGGGAGACGCTGAAAGTGGCGCGTCCGAAAAAATACGCGGCCTTGGGGGGAGATGCCAAGAACGGTGAGGGGGGGAAAGGGCTATTGGGGCAAAAAGCCCCGACAAGAAAAATCAGCCCGATGCAGGTAAAATAAGCCACCACCGTTGGGGGGGACACCAAGACATTCGCGGCCGGGGGGGAAAAAGGAGACGAATTGTGCATTAAAAAACACAACCGAATAGGAAAGTGGGTACTTGTGTGGGTGGGGGGAACTGTCTCATAAGACATCCAAAATACAGGGTGGAACAGAAGCCTATAGGGATCACCCGAGGAGTAAGGGGGGAAAAGAAAAAAAAGGAAGTCCCAAACGGGCACCAGTGGTTTCTGAACGAGAAATGACTGGTAAAACACGTGAGTGACGAAGGCTCAAAAGCTCCCATGGGGGTCAAAAACGTACAAAATAGCGGGGGCGCGTCACACGAAAAAAAAAATGCCTTGAATTCGCCAGGCAGAAAGAAAACCAAACAAAAGCCTCCACGCCTGGAAACAAGTGTGTGTGGTTTGGAAAAATATCAAGACTACGACGGGGGAGGCCCCTGCTTTTCTGGAAGGAGAAAAAAGAAAGGGGGTCAAGTGGGAAAAAAGGAAATCAAATTTTGTTCGACGGAGCCCCTGAAGCGGGAGGGGAGGGAAAAAAAAAAAAAGGTTTTAAGGCCAGATGAACTTGGGTGAGGCTGAAACGGGACACAGCAAAGGACCCCCCAAAAAAAGGGGGATGGATAATGCATGAGTCTTCTTGAAGAATTGTTGTCAAAAAAGCCGCCTCGGCAAAAGCGGGGGAACCGGTGAAAAGAGCCCCCACGAGGGTCTTTGTGTAAACGAGCAAGCCATGAAGTGCGGTGGGAAGGAAGGGGGGGTATTGATAAAGGGACAAAGACCTGTCGGACACCCGGGTCGGGGGACTAGCAAAGTCGAAAAAACAATAAAGGAGGAAAATCTGCACGGCATTCGGGGATTGGATGGGAGGCAAGGAGGACAGGAATGATTAACCACCTGGAAAAGTCCAAAAACGGGGGGAAATCCCCAAATCCAAATCTTCTCGGGGCGGGGAGAGGAGGGGAGACCCCAAAGAACCCCGGCCAGCGATCTTCATCAAGAATGTCGGGCCCACAGTCGTAAAAGGTTGAAAGGGAACACACGAAGGGGGGTAGGTGGCAATCGCATGGGAGGGTTAAAGAGGAATGGGAAGGGATCCGACTGTTCAAGACTGTACAAACAGGGAACCTGATTCTCAAGGTAAAGCCCACCCACTCACCGACAGACCCACTGCAACGGGGGAGGGGGGTGGCGGTGATAGAAAACTTCTATAAAACAAAAACAGGGGTAAGTGGTGGACGGGTCCAGGTCTAAGGCGACCCTCCCCCCGTCTCCCGTCCACAACCCAGTGTTGGAAACCATTTTTGGGGAAAGGGGGGGCCGCCGCGGAGTGGGATGGGTTGGCAAGGTTGGTTTGGTGTGCGGGAGAAACAAAACAGGAGCCCGCCATGAAGGGCAACCCCCCGCAAAGCTACAAGTTCGATGGGGAAAAAAAAAGGACCGCGGCACCAGCTTCATCGGGACGACTGTGCTCGTTTTGGAAAGGAACTGCCAGGGTGAATAACACCATCAAATTGGATAGAGAAACGCGCTTGACAACAGTTCGGAGTGGAGCGGGGAACAAGTACAAAAAAAAAGCGATAGGGGAACCCTCAAGAAGAAACATTACAGGGGTGGGGGGCCTTCCCCGAACACGGAAAAGTGCTCAGTTGGTTAAAGGAGGTAAGACGTCCCCCTCCTGGGGAGGGGTCCCCAAATGCCACCGGAAGAAGGTGGGGGTGACACGAAAACGCGCAACACGTGACCAATCGGGTGACAGGGTCACCAGGTCAAGACGAAACGAAAGGACCAATAAGGGGGGTTGGGAAAGCAGTATTACAATCTGGGGGAACTCAAAACACCGGGGAGAGAATCCTCAAAAGAGGTTTAAACCAACCCAAAAACCGGGTTCTCTAAGAAGGGGCGCTTGGGCACCCAGAAAACATTATCCAATTCGGGGAGATGGGAAACCCAAAACGACACCACTCACCAATCCACAACTGATAGACCACACATAATAAAAAAGTGTCCTAAACAAGCAACAACACATGCAACGGTTATACTGAAACCCGTTGGGCCCAGCGCAGATCTTTCATAAGAAGCGGCCAACAAGGTGGTGGAGAAAGCGGGAAACATGGACCACGCCTTCCAGTGTGAAAATGGGGGGCACGAGCATGGACTGGGTCAATCACGACCCGCCATGGGGGGTCACGGGGGGCGAAGCCCCATTCCATGCTGCTGGAAAAGAGGCAGAGAAACGTATTGAAACTATTTGAGAGGACATAGCCCTCCCTGGCGGTATGGGACCAGTCGAGGAGTCCAAATTGGGTAGGGGAGGTGGGGTGTAAAAGCCACCCTCAGGGGGAGAAAGAACACCCCCAAAGGAGAGGTGGCCCAGGGGGGAGACTTGTTACCTTATCACAACATACCTTCAACAAAAAAGAAGAAGCCCCCGTCGGAAAACGAAAAAACGCCTCGGGGAAAAAAAGTAAAGGAGGAAGAAAAAGAAGGTGGTGGCCACCGTCCCGGCAAACAGGCGAACGAAAACATAACCCACCACGTCACCTTGCAGGGGTCACAGTCTTGGAGAAAGACATTGGGCTGACATGTAGTTTCTTGTTTGATAAGCAAACCGCCCGTGGGTTGGGAAAGGAGTTCTCGCACTTCAACGGCCAGGACAGTACCGAAAGAGTGTCCTCAGGGAAAAAAAGACACTTGGAAATAAGGGTGTTTCATGGGGGGAAGAGTTTTCCCGAGAAATTTGGTGCCCTGAGGAACCGGGTACTGTGTTGAAATTTACACTAGCCGGGTCCGGTGGGGAAAAGACGGCCGGTTACATGGCAGGCCAGGGGGAAGTACACGAGAAAAAGAAGCGATCGAAAAGCTAGGGGCAAAAAGGGAGGGGGAAAAAAACACCAGGGGGACAAATTTGAACATTTTTCAAAACCCAACAACACGACTCCTCAAAACTAGGCGGGGGGGAAAAAATTTACACGGGGACCGAAAATGTCCGATTGCAAAAAAAACCTAGGAAGGGAAAGAAGTCACGAAATGGGTGTGGAGCAGGGAGGTGAAGGAGGGGGTAAGAAACCGTTGAAAGTTTAGTAAGATGGTCACATTGCAAAAAGGCGGGGGGGAAAGTCAATATCAGAAAAA
>Ga0179593_1361041_pt1 | contig 14541 bp, 19 predicted proteins | sample CZODoug2_1_08_16_FD_185931 | JGI IMG/M metagenome (GOLD analysis project Ga0179593, IMG submission 185931) | Vadose zone soil fungal communities from Angelo Coast Range Reserve, California, USA - CZODoug2_1_08_16fungal (PacBio error correction) | ecosystem: Environmental > Terrestrial > Soil >...
GCGCCGGTTTTCAGGGACAACTGCAAAAAGGTGAGATAACTTTTCACTGAAAAAGATTGGTGTGGGTGAAAAGGCGCAATGTAAAGATGCGCGAGCAAGGTAAGAAAGGGACCCGAGTACTATTCTCGGCACACTGGGTGGAGCATAAGAAAGGGACCACAGGATGTTATGGGCATCCCCATTGCGCCACCGAGGCGGTGCCACCGTCAAGAGTTCCAAAAAACGGCGTCACCATTAAAAAAGGTTGAAACGGTGTCCGGACTTAATCCAACGAAACGGGAACCGCTTTACCGAAACGCGCCGCCGGAACGCAAGGAGAAAAAAAGCACCAAGGACCTAATACGCGAGTCGGAAAAATGCTAGGGAGAAAAATGAAACCTAGCGAGAAGCAGATAAATTCATCAGCAAGGAGGGGAGCAGCAGTACTCTAGGTGGCAAATTTCGGACGATAAAGAGAATGCTTTGCAAGAAAGAAATACTCCACAAAGAATGAACGTGGAAAAAAAAAAAATTGAACCACAGCCGAGACAGGTCCATGATGTCTCGGAAAAAAATCCACGCGTCGTCTGCGCAAAAAACGATGGAGGAGCTCAAAACTGTAGCTGCCAGCAAAGCGGCGCGTGTCGATCACTAGCGGAAGGGTGGGAAAGGAAAACCCGCGAGACCCCCACGAAAACTCCTCAGCAGGTTTGGGGGTAATGCTCTGGTCAGGGGAAATGGCAGGCCGAGTGGAACCAATGGATATGGGCTACAAAAAAACATTCCCGGAGAGACCCAATCCTAGGCGGAGTCTTGGGGGTAGAAGGAAGCGGGGGGTTGCTATTTACGTTCGAAGGAGAAGGAGGGGCTAGTAAAAGTACGCTGTTCTCGGACACAGTGGGGGAAAAAAAAAAAGGAACGAACTCGACGACGCAAACCAGACATTTCGAAAAATAAGGAGACCCAAAGTTCTTTGGGCCCTGATCCAGGGGGGCGGTGCCCCCCAAAAAGAAGCGTCTTCACACCCGGGAAACTTTCCCCAGAGGTTAAAGCCCTCGCAAACGTAGTTCGCCAGGCTCGGAAAAACAAATAGGGGAAAAAAGTGCGGAGCAGTTGACCACGCGCTCTCAAGCGGAGATACACACCCTCCAGAAGGCTTTGAGGAAGAGCTGCCAAAGGTACAGAAGGAGCGAGAAAAAATCACGATACTCGAAGGCGGCCCTAAATCTAAAAAAAACAAGTCCTCTCTTTCAAAACACCCGAAAATTTCCCAATGAAAAAAAAAAGGGTGTCCCATAAATGGGAAGACGCTCGCACCAATGTATGACGGTAAATCATCGCGAACGATGAAAGCAATCAATCGAATAAGGGGCTGCGCAGTGGGGGATCCCCCGACGCTCCAAAAAAAAGCGACATAAGCGCAAAAACGGCTACAGCCTTAAAGTGACAGCAATTATCACAGAAGACGAAAAACACCCGTAACCATTGAGATGGGGGGGGAGGGGGACCCCGTGAAGAGGGGCACATTTTCGTTCGGGAAAGAGACTTCACGCAGCCGGTGCAAGTCCGGAATCATGGAGGTCCCTCCCATTCCGGCCCATGCAGAGGGAAGGGCCTGCAAAGAGGGTTTCCCAAAAAAGGAGCCACTTTCAGAACAGGCAGGGACCCAGGCTACATCAGCAAGTAAAAAGAGGAAGCCGCCGCTCGGGTTCAGAAAAATGGAGCTTGGAGGTGAAAAAGGAAGAAGTCAAAGTGCACAGATAAAGCCTAAAAACGGCGGTCAGCCGGCCCGAAAAAAGATACGATGAGGGGCGGGGGGACTACGGAGAAGAAGAAACGGATATTTGTACGACCAAAAAAGCGCCTCGCGGTGTCCAGGGAGGTGGCAAAAATTTACGGGAAAGCCGTCAATTTACGTTACGCAAAAAAAAAGCCAACTTTCGAATACGCAATAAAAGAGGAACAGAGAAACAGTTTCAGCAACGTAATGCTCATGCCTGAAGGATAAGAAAAACTACACTTTTTGGAACCACGAGCAGAGAGGAAAAAGACCGCCGCCGCGCAGGAAGGGATCAAAAAAAAAAAAAAAGAGGAGGCGGAAAGAGAAGATGACGTCGATCACAAGAAGTCAAGGATTTCTGCGGCTCGTGGATGGGGAAGAAAAGGGAAAGGGGAGAGAACTAAAACGCAAATTGAGCAAGACGGAGCAGATTCGGACGATTGGAAACGAAAAAAAATCGAAGCGTGATTGCGTAATTGAGGGGAGGCGAAAGCCGCGTACGGGAGTCAAAGTAAAAAATCGAGGGGGGGAAAGGAAAAAAACTGGTTACAACAGGACGAAGGACACGCCAAGAGATTGGTACAAAAAAATCAAAAAAACCAAAAGAAGAAAAACATTAAGAAAGAAAGGGTCCAAAAAAAGAGGGAAAAGTCGTGTAGGGCATGGAACAGTTCAAGGGGAGGAATGTCACCGTCAACGGACGACCAGAATTTGACGGGTGATTCGAATGGGATGCTGGCTTGAGCGCGGTTAGCAAGAAAAGGCCCTAAAAAGTTTAAAATCAGGGGGGGGACGTTTGAGCATGCAAGGACCCACAGGTGGAAAAGAGAAACTGAGGAAAGTTGCGGACAAAGGTGAAGGCCGTCGGGGCGAGACGAAAAAGATCATCCTGCACTTGCAGAGGGGTATTATGAGGGGAGCGAGAAAATAGGGAATGGGGGACAAGGGAGAAAAGCGAATGGGAGGGGGGTGAGTAGAGTCACGAAGTCCAGGACGATGATAGGTCTTGTTGGTCCCGAGGGGGCGAATTGGGGGGAAAATATTAAAGCATACGGAGGGTGGAGAGATGTGAGGGTAGCGAAAAAAGAATGCGGGGCTCTTTTGGTACCTGTGGAGGTTGTTAGAAAACGTACGGAAATGCTGGCGGAAGAGTGCGTCATTTAGGGGGATTGCGGGGGGGGAAAGAGGAGCTTCGGACGTTAAGGGGGTGAAGGTCGCGGGGCGATTATGGGAGGTGGGTCCCTCGCCGCGAATCGAACAAAAGAGCGAAAGCACAACGACTGATAAGCAGGGCAAGAGCCGTTGCAAAAGGGGGGTTCCAACAGTAGCCTGGCGATCGAAAATGGGAAGAATAGGGGTCGGCAAAGTGGAATCGTGACGGCGTAAGGGGGGGGAAAAGGACAAGGATCAAATACAAACCACGAAAAAGAGTCGCCTCACCGAAACGGGTTGAAGAGAGAAAAAATATTCCCCAGTCTAATCATAAGTCTCCACGTTCAGGGCGTGGACAAACAATCAAGGGGAAAAGTCGGCGTGGAAAAAACCGGAACAATGAACAAAAGAAAAAAGAAGGAGATGGGGTTCGGTACGGGGGGTTACCCTCATTACCTTGGAAAATGCTAAAAGAAAAGGACTAAGCAGCATACGCAAACCTCCAGGGACAGGGTCGCAGGGGTTGCGCCGAGGGGTCTAGAACCACATCAAAAGGACATATTGATCAAAAGGAAAAGGGAAGAGAGGGGAAGAAAGGTGTGACGAAAGACAGCGTCTCACTTTGGCATCGACGAAAAAAAGAAGGCCGGCGCTTTACCTAGGACTAGGATAAGGGGGGCGCAAAATTCAAGTTAGTGAGGATCTTCGAAAAAAAATTCCCTAAATACATCATATGGTTGAAAAGGCAGAAGGGACCACCGGAACAGTACCTACGAATGGGCGCGAGAAAAAAAGGAGGAGGAGAGAGAACCCCGGGAGGGGTGTTTCATTTCTGAAAACCTAAAAAAAAGAGCAGTCAGAAAAAGGAAGATAGGAAGTAGGGGAGGTCAAACGGAAGAGTGGCGGAAAAGATCGATACGACGTCGGGAGGGAGAAAAAAAAGACACGTCATGCGAACAGTGGGTTGTGAGTCATGGGGGAGGGCGAACCTTGAAAAAGAGAAAGGGTAACACAGGGGCGCATGGGGGGACACAGGCTAAAGAGGGGGGCCAACGTGAAAGGAAAAGAAGACTAGACCGAAGGTCCAAAATGTCGCGCAGGGGGGGAAGCGAGCGAGGGCAAAGGCATCTGGGAAAAAGGACGATCCAAAATCAAGACCCGTGTCACGGAAAACACGGGGTGCAAGGCAGCTAAAAAAGAAGAGAGGAAAAGAGAGTGCCAAAATAAAGGCCCACCACCGGATGGGGGGGGCGGAAGCAAATTACAAAATGGCACACAACGGACGTGCTTGTGCGAAGACGTCTTCGCATTCCCTGCGCATGCAAAAGTGAAAAAGGAAGTATTCGGGGAGAAGGAGCGGCCCTTTAAATGGGCGCCAAATATTACCGAATTGTCCCTGGACAAAAATCCGCGGCAAGAAGAAAAAAAAAAAGAGGAACTGAACTGGACGGGGTGCCTAAAATCCGCCAACGAAGGATAGCGAAGCTTTACGAAGAATCTGGGAACCGCCGTAAAAAGAGAGAAACAAAAGTGGGTTGTGGGGGGTTGGTGGTGGTTTTGGCGGTTTTGGGGTTTTTTGTTGGGGGGTGGGGGTTGTTTTTTTGGGTTTGTGGGGGTGGGGGGGTGTTTTTTGGGGTTGTTGGGGTGTGTTGGGGGGTTTTTTTGGGTGGTTTTATTAGGGGGCGTTGGGTTTAGGGGGCTGGTCGTCGCACTCGGCGGCCCGTCAGGGAGCTGTTCGGGCAATAAAATGCCAAAGGGAAAAAGGGGAAGGCGACCCTCGAAGACAATTAAAAGAAAAAACTTCTGCAGCAACGAAGGGTTACCTCTTCTGACTTGGGGAAAAAAAGACACGAACAGGGTACTTAACGTAAGATCCAATCAGGGAAAAAAGATGAGGAAGAAGTGAAAAGACGAGTACGAGACAAGATGACTGCGAGGGCCTAAAATCAAAGCGTATCGTAAAAAAACACAGCAAAGAAAAAAACGATTCCGAGAGAAAAAGTCGTGCCATCAGCTTAAGGGTAGAAAGCGATATGTGGGGGGAACTATCAACCCGGAAAAAGAGAGCCTACACGTAAAACTCGCCAAGGGGAAGCTTCCAGAGACGGAAGAAAGTTCAGGGCAACAAATTTGAAAAAAGCAAAAATCTCAAACACCAGATAAGTGTTGATTGGGGAGCAGTTGTTCTAGGCCTTCTATTTCAAAAGGCAGGAACGCCTGATTGCTGTAAAGGTGAGGGGAATCGGACCGGGAAAAAAGGAGTACTCTCAGGAAAGACTTTTCGAAAGCAGTTCGGGTCTCGGGGGAAAACAGTGTAGGGGGCGTTTCTACTTGATGAAAAGGGGGAAAGGGGGGAAACACAGAACTTTGACACTAAATTGCTCACGCGACCAGGGAAACACCAAAAAAAGAGGTCTAACGTCTCAGCCTGATTCAAGGGGAGTAGAACCTCCCTGTGAAAAAAAAAAAAAAAAAAAAGTTTTCGGATCGACCACATCTTAAAAGGCGGAAGGACAACAAAAAAAGGACGCACTTCTGATGAAGAGAAAGTCGCAACTCCGAGGAAAACCGAGAAACCGCAGGGCACTTACCAACCAGCTCTTTCGACAAAGAAAAAACGAAAGAAAAAAGGGGAACCAGCAATTGGGGGCCGCTGCCAAAAAAAAAAGTCCCCACAAAAATAGCCGCGCCAGAGTAGTTTTGAGGAGAAACTCGATAACCCCAGCGTAAAAAGGGAAGGGAGAAAAAATGCGCTCCAAAAAAAAACTTCAGTCAGCGCATAAAGAGCCACAGCAAAATTGTCCACAATCTGACCGATGGCTCACCTCACGTCAATAAGAAAAAACATGGCTCCGACCAAGGGGAAATGTGCGGGGGAGCTTCACAACAACGGACATGCCCACGCAGCGTAAACCACTGAAAAAAAAAAGGGAGAGTGGATCCACAAATGAGCATGAAAACGATGGTCGGATGGGGAACACTTTCAAAACGTGGGGAGAAAAATTCCCCACGCTCGGGAAAAAAAGGGGGAAAGCCAAGCATACTCCGCGAGGACATTATGGAGGCCCTTCAGGACAGGGACGACATGACAAGAGCACAGATGAAGGAGTCAGCGTCAACTTGCAGCAAAAAACAAGAAAAAGGTCGTGAAGTCGTTCCTGCCGAGCCGGAGGTGGAAAAAGAACCCCCGTCAGGGGGGCCGTTCTTTTGAAAGGCAGAGAGGTGAATCTAAAGAGGCATTTGGAAACGAAAAGCGCTTCGCATAAAATCCGAAGTATTAAACCAGCGCACAGTTAAATCGGAAGAAAGAATTGCGCAAATGAAGGGACCGCAAGGCAGAGGGGGGGGAAGAAAGAGCAGGGTATTAAAAAAAAACCGAGGATCGAAGGATAATCTCTCACAACCAAAAGGAAACAAGAAGGAAGATGACAATGGAGGGGCGGCTGGTTGAGTGACGTCACCGGTGAAAAGTCCTGTGAAAACATTCGGAGACCCAAAAGTGAAAAAAAAAATCCGACTGAAAAAATTGGTGCGCTGGAATCGAGATGGAATGAAAAAGTGGGATGCACGATGAAGAAAAAATGACGGCGTAGGCAAAAGTGAACTCATCGCAGAGAGGGTTACAAAAAGGACGAAGGCGACGGTGGGCGATGGAATCAGGCGGCAGAGACGCAAAAAAAGGAACAGAAGAAAAGTGGGGAAACGACGACCAGTGGCAGTGCTTAAGCACGGGGTGGACCAAATGAGTCACGAAAACGTGTAAACGAAATGGAGAAGGGGGAAACTGGAAGGCAGATTGGCTACCAAAAAAGGGGACGGGATCAGAAATTCTGAAATGGTGAGGGAAAAAAGAGGGAAACGCAAAAAGCATCCGTAGGGGAGCACGATTCAACATTCTGATAAAGGCATAACCGCGACGAAAGGAAAAGTCCCTAAAAGAAAAGAAGGAATAAAAGGTGCACATGAAGTGAATTGAAAGGGAAAAAGGAAGAATTGAAAGGCTTCCAAGAGAAGAAATTTAAAGAAGGAAAGAAGGGAGTGTCGGAAAAAATGGAGAAAACTCTGGAGGAGGAGGCTAGCAAGAAAACTCGCGTCAAAGAAGAGGGATGAAGCGCTTGGAACATACGGCGGGGAAATTGCTGGCGAACAAGTGTGGAGTAGGGGAGGAATTGGGGGGGCGGTGTCGAAAGAAAGGGAAGTCAGGGTATGGCCCGCGGAAAGGGAGGGCTGAGTTCTGAGAGAAATAAAGCTCATCAAACGCAAGGAGGGGCATATCAGGAAGGCGTTGTCAGCAAAACTTAAACAAGAGTTTGTTGAAAGGAGCAAGGGGCGTCGGCAGCCGTGAAGCGGCTGTTCGACCAGAAAAAGATTAAAGTTCCAAGGAAGATACGGATTTACGGGTGGGTGGACGGGACCAAACAATCAAAAGTACAGAACTGAAAAAAAAGAAGAAACCCACCTTAATTTAAAGGACTCACGGCAAGGCGTAGCGAGTCTATTCCAAAGGGAAAAGGGCACAAGTCAGTGTTCTTCCACTAAATTCAGGCGTTTCGAAAATACCCCGGAGAAAAACGGGAAAAAAAAAACGACGAAAGAGATGGGGGGATCGCGTGATTTTGGGGAAAATCTAAAGGTGGCGCAAAACCAAGGAGAGCAGCTACCCAAAAAAATACGGACAGGGACGCCAAAAAGCCTCCGGGGGGGGAGCTAAGGTCCCACAAAGAAGGAGAACGTCAACGAACTCTGATAGGGCAAAAGAAAGTAGAAGAAAAGCAGTTCCGGTTGAAAAAGATAATAGGCGTGATGGAAAGAAAAAGATAAATAAAAAGTCTTAAGAGGGCCTCAAATTCGGGGTCACGTAAAATTCGTCGGTAAAAGGATGGGGGGAAAATACAAGAACTTTTTCGGTCCTAAACGAGGGGCTGCAAAGGGGGGAGGCGAAAACCTGGCTGCACGCTCGGGCTAAAAACCGGGGAGGGAAAAAACATTGAAAGGCCCCCAAGAGGGCAATACCACGTACGTTCTCCAGGTGAGGGGCGGGAAGTGAGCGCGAAGAGGGAAAAGGCGTAATAAATGGAGGAAGGACGACGAAGAGGAATTCCTTACAACCGAAGGGGTATTTGGGTAGTCATGGAGGACCTCTTACTTGGTGGAGGAACTTGACAGGGCAGAAAGGACTCCAGGGGGGGTCTCAATTGAAAAAAAGCTTGGCCACCTGCACTACGCAAAAGAAAGAAACTCGTCGAGCGCAAAGGGGCATCAGCAGGGAAACTAACGTTGGGCTCAAATCAAGCAGCGTTTGTAAAAAGTGTGAGGGGGGGAGAGCCCCCCATAGGGGGTTACACAATGGGTGGGAAACTTCAAACCCCAAGTGGAGAATCTAAACAAAGGATGAAAAAAAAAAAGAGTAGAGCCTTGTCAAAAAAAGTGTGGTCCGTCCAAAAAAGGAAACCGTCACTCGGCCCACCGGTGTCGAGAGTGCAAACGATGAAGCTGGGCGAAGAAAGTCACGGTGCAAAAATGCGGAGATGAAAAAATGAGCGCTCCGCCGGCGGGAATTCTCTGAAAGGAAAGAAAATCCGAGGAGAAGAGTTGAAGCCTGGGAGCCTGCGTGGCCCAGCCGGTGAAAGATTCCGCCAACTCCAAAAAAAGGAAAAAGACCAAGAGACAAAGGCCTGCATGAAGTGTAGAAAAAAAAAAAGGGACGACGAAGGGAACTAGGACGGAACCAGCGATCACCACTACCGACCACGGCCTTCGGGGAACGTAGAGGTTTGCGACTTGGGGGGCAGAAATGAACCAATCCTGGAAAAAAAGCCGACGAAGACCAATGATTTTCTCGCAAGAGGCTCGAATCAACCCCCCCCAAAAAAGAGTTTCGAAACAGAGTATTGGGAAAGAAAGACGGCTACTTCAAAGATCAGCTGACGAGGAGAAATTTAAAAAAACCGTCCGAGTAGAATTTCAAAAGGGGCGTGAAAGAAAACCTATTAGCGTCTGGAAAAAAAACGATCAGCTCGCAAGGGAAGGGGAAGGATGGATCCGATTCAAAGGTGAGACAAATTCTGGGGGGGAGGTAAGCGACAAACACGGGGACCCCTGGCGATTAAAAAGGATCAGCAGCAACATGTTTGGGGAAAGAAAAATTCGGGGAGGGAAGGGCAAATTTGAACCATGGGAATGCTAATCCGAGACAGACCCCCTCTCCTGGGAAAAGAGGGTACAGTTGGGATCGAAAGGGAAAAGGAAAATCCGAAACGCCTGAAGTGGAGGGTTTACGAAAAAAAGGGAAGAGCGTGAATGATTCCGAAAGAGACTACGCTTGAAATATTGCAGTTGGAAGGACGGGATCACGCCCTGCATTGGAGGGGGGAGGAACTGGGAGGACGGGGTCACACAAAGAGAAGGATGAGGGATCACACGAACGAACCAGTTACCGGATAGCCACCTAAACGGGGAATCCGGGGGTCGCAAGAGAAAAACCGTAACAAAAAAAGAAACGCAATTTCTCTCGGGAAAATAAACTGGGCTCCGCACGGAGATCAACCCCTTGCGCGCTTCTTGGGTGAACGCCGATTCGGCCGTAGAAAAGACAGATGAACTCGAAAACGCGGAAAAAGACTAGGGCAAAAAGCAGCTCATCTTAATCTCGCCACCGGTCAAAATCAAATGACAAGGTTAAGCCAGAAAAGGGGAAATAGTTCTCAAAAAAAACGCAACACGGTAAATCACCCGCAAAACGAGTTTTGCTGGATAGAGACCTCACCGCAGTCTGCGAGGAATTTCAAAACCATGCGCTCCAGCAAGGCAAAGAAAAGAGAAAAAAACTGAGCCATAAAGATTCCAAGAAGAAAACAGGGCCCCAAAAAAACGGTCTCCCAGATCAATAATCATCGAGGCACCAAACAAAGGGCCGAAGAAAGGAGGTTAGCGTGCGGAAGAGCGTCACGCAGCGGTACGAAACGAAGACGTGGAAAAGGGCTTAGGCAGCTTCGGCGGCCGGCTTTGGCCCCTCACTGGAAAAAAAATTTAAGAAAGGGCGGAGAAGGAAAACCACCCGCTCACTCAAAAAAAAAAAAAAAAAAAAAAAAATACTGGGGGGCAAATCGAGGCACTCCGCTAAGTCGAAGGTAAGGGAAGCGTGGGGAACGGCTAAAGGAGCCCTGGCCCAAGGCTCAGAATGCAAAAAAAGCGTCAACGAAAACTTTTTTTCAAGGAGGTCGGGGACGACATCAACTGCGCGCCAATAATTTTACGAAAGAAAAAAAAAGGTGGCGCTTCGCGGGTACAAACAGGGAAAGGGGGGAACAATCACGAGTGGAAGATAACTAGGAAAGGGGAACTGGGAGACTTCAGCGCTTCGCAGAAACCAAAGCACGCAAGCGAAACGCCTCGAGGTCCAATCTACTAAGAAAAAGGAAAAGGGTAATTGCTTCGCCTTCAGGGAAAAAGGAAAAGCAAACGACTTTTCCATCCCACATAAAAGAAGCAAGGGACCGCCGCATTGTCAGAGCCAAACAAACAATAAGGGAGGAGGGTAAGAGAGAAGGAGAAGGAAGAAATGAGCGCGGCACTGATAGAAAAAACTGCTCGTGGGGAAATGGGGGAAAACATTCTGATCCAGAAGCCATTGAAGAATTAGGTCCAACGAACGAAAAACTAAAAGATCGAGGGCGTTAGAGGGGAGGGGGGATGGCGAGAGAAGCCTCGTAAGAAAGGGGGAAGAAAGGAAACGTTGCATGAACTGGGTTACAAAAGCAAGGCGCAACGGTGGGGCGTGCGTCAAATTAAAAACAGGGGAGACGACGGTGTAAGTCAAAAAAAGAAGAGGCAAGGGGGCGCAAGTACGGCCTTGACTGGAGAGGTAGTGGGGGCGTAAGTCAGCCCGGGCGCTCCAAAAGGTTAAATCGAGGGAAGAATGGGCAGATTGGCATAACCGTGCTGATTGAGCGTCGAACGGGATTCTGAGAAATTGAATGGAAAAAATCGAGGACAGCATGGCATTGCCGGGGGGACACATGAGTTAGAGAAAGAAAGCTGGAGTGGAAATTCTTGAGAAAAGGAATCAGTCACGGGCGCACAGGGAGGGATTTACGGGGGGGGGGTCTGGCGGGAAAAGGGGAGTCGGGACAGGGGCGAGGGAAGCGGATCTTTATTGCTAGGAAGAAGATTGGCAGGGGGAGGAATGGGGGAGAAAAAAAGAACCCCTGGAGGGGTAATCGCTGGCGCGGACTTGAGGGAATAAGTTGGGGGAGACGGACGGGACAATTAGGGAGGAACTAGTAAATGGAAATGCGGGAGAAAAAGAATGAGGCCCAGAAGGAGACCGAAGATATCGTGGAGTGGTTCTGAAAACGGGAAAAGGCCTCAAAACGCGCGTGTGTGCAGAAGCGGAGAAGCGGGTAACAAAAGGCAAGGCGGGCAAAGTTTGGGGGAAGCGGGAATCGAAGCCGTGAAAGAAAGAGGAAAATCATGAAAACGGGTCACACTGGTGAGCAAAAGTAACGTTACACGTGGGGGGGAAAAACCGACCACCGGAGCACAGTAAAGGAAGAGACCAGACCCCGAAACTGAATTGGGAAAAAAGCTCGTTCTCAGCGTTAGGGTCGGTCGATTCAAGCTTTAAGCTTTCCACGGCCGAGGAAAAGAAAACGTCGGGGGGGCCACTAGCCAATTCATGCTTGACCTACAGAAAAGGGGAAAATAAGAAAAAAGTCGATAACTGCTACAAAAGCCTAACAGGATATGGGGGTCGGTCGCAGGGTTTGTAACAAAAAGGGCGGTTTTTTTGGGGAGAAAAAAAGCCAACAGTAGAGCAGCTACCAGGGAAGGAAGGGAAAAAAAGGGGATCTCGCGGGTGGACAAAATCAAGCAATTGAAGAACGGCGCAGAAATCTAGCAAAGGGGTCTTGCCTGCAATCGTCCTCTTTGGGACTATAATAAGGAGGAAGCCCTAATCTTGACCGCGTGGAGCGTCAGACCAGGGAAAGAAGAATGCCACGAGTCAATTGAGTGGATCGAGGGGGAAAACGGAAGCCACTGAAGAAAAATCAAGCCTTTTTTCAAGAAAAAAAGGAAAAAACCTTTAAGAAGGAGAGAAAAGGGGGGCGGCGAGAAAATCCTTGGATTAACAGGGTAGTTTCAAAAACAAGAGCAAATTCCGGAGGACGGTCAAGATGGGAGAAGCGGAAGTGGGCGGGGCCGGTGCAGGGGTTCCGGAAAAGGGGAGGAGTAACCTGTCGCTACGAAAACGTCGCAAGAACGGAAACAAAGTCCTGAGGAGGATCTTGGTGGGCTCAAAAAAAGGCGACTGGGTTTAGGAACTCAAAACAAAGCCTTGTAACGCCAGGGCTCGGAAAGGGGAGAGCCTTTACCCAGCGAACGAAGCAACATAGATAGAAGGAAAGAGCGAAAGAAAGGTGCGACGACGCAAGGGAAACCTGCGCGTCGGTAGGAAAAAGTTGGCAAGGGGAATGGGGAGAAAGGCTCCATGAAACACGGGGCACGGAAAACCACCGGCACTACCAACCAACAACGAAAGAGGAGATGTTGAAAAAAAAAAAAAAAAAGTGGCCTTGCCCCGGTGTCAACGAGAGTGGGCTCTAACCACGTTCACCCAAGGGACAAACGAGGCGCGTGCAAGACTGAGCAGGTCACTTCGGCATTCAAAAAGGGCTGCGCTCCGCCGAGATTGACTGGTTTGCCTTTCCTGGCGCGCAGGTGCACAGGCTTGATAACGGATCCCCATTGGAAAAAGGAGGGGTACCAGGCAAAAGGGGCCCTGACAGCACCGAAACTACAGCGGCCGTAATGAATAACAGGGTGTGTCCTCCCGCCCCGATGACGCAGCGAACCGTCCAAAAAACACTCTTCCGGCGAAATCACCCGGAACCGAAGAAACTCCTAGAAAAATACGGACGGTAAGTTGCCATTGTTCGGAGAAATGGTAAGAAATCCGGGGGATCCGAGCAAAGGGAAAAGCCAAGGTAACGGAGCAAGCAAACGAAGGGGGGGGCTTGGAAAAGAAGATTCAAAAGAAGCGGCTACGTTCCAGATAACAAAAGACTAAGATGAAATTTGGGCGAACAGAATACGAAGGGAAGGTCGCGCTTGAGAAAAAACCTATAGTCTGTAGCAAAAGATGAAAAGCGCAAAGAACTGATAGCCGGAGATGCTTGCGCGGTGCGAGAACTATCTGGGGGGTGAGGGGGGGGGGGAAGGAATCAACCCGCGAGAGGGCGGGGGGCGAAGTCCCTACAACACCTTTTGGGGGGAGCTAGCCACGGCTGGGCCTGGGTAAGGGGCCCAAAAAACAATGAGTGGACTACAAAAAAGGGCAGAACAAGCACCCCATCATGTTCGGAGTGTTGTAGTGGCCGGTGTCATTGAAACACCGGTGCGCAGAAGCCTGCAAGCTATAAAAGACGTTGAAGCGGAGGGCAGAAAAGGATTCTTGATAGAAGACGAGGAGCCCTGAGTGACGCAAATTCGAAGTTGAGGTGATACAAGGCTGGCGGGCACTTTATCAAGGGGCAAGGAAAAAAACCACGAGTCTTCTTGCTCACCGAAAAGAACTGTCGTAGGGTAACGAGAACTGACGGCTTCGATGCACCAGGAGAACAAAACTCTGCGCCGCAAGGGTTCAGAGAGGGGGAGAAAACACGAGCTTAAAAAAAGAGATGGACACAACCTCCTGCGCATCTGAGAGAGAAAAATTCAAACGGCGAACGAAACACTAAACTCGCCGCGACTTCAAGCCTACCTCAAGGAAAGAAAAAGACAAGCTCGCTTTCGGGAAAAAAAAAACCAATTTCCTCCACACGAAAAATGGTGGACACAACAATTGGTACCGTATAAAACACGTTGCCAAAAGAGACAGCCGCGCAAGCGTGAGGGGTCTGGCCTAGCCTATCTCCGCAAGGTTGAACAGAAAAAGTAATAACATCAGGCCAACAGATATTACGCAGCGCTAAAAAAGCACCTTGAAGACCAGTCCACCAAAGCCCGTTCTCGAAAAAGTCAAAACTCGCATGGCACGCAAGTGCAAGGAAACCAACCGAAACTGTTCTTGATCTTCGCAGGCCAAGCCGATGCAACGCAGCGGTAGAAAATAAACTCGGGGGGGGTCGTGCTCCCAGAAAAGGCTTCAGAGAAAACGGCCTGCGAGTGTTAAAAAGGAAATTTCAAGGGAAACAACGCCCCGAAAAGAAGCACCACATCGACCAGCTGAAATAAAAAAGACGATTTCGCCCATGTTGGGGGAGACGATGTGAGCCTCCCCACTAAACCGGGAAAAAGCTGAGGAGACACAATGCCAACCACTTGCACTATGATGGGAAAAAACTACCGATGCCCGCATGCCGACCAGGGATCTTTGGGTACCAATCGCCCACCGGCAAGGGAGGGTAACCCGGGGGAAGGGGAAAAAGGGGGCAATAAGGTTTACTTTGATAACTACCCCGTGAAAGGAGGAGCTCTGCCAAACAAATCTCCGCAAATACTCCCGCACCGCCTCGCAAAGACAATGAAAAAGAAGCGGAGAATGGAAGAAATGCCCTGAAATGGGGAAAAAAAACGGCACTATAAACAGAGCAGGAGTACGAAAATAATCCACGGAAAAAAAGGTATCA
>Ga0179593_1367526_pt1 | contig 14541 bp, 11 predicted proteins | sample CZODoug2_1_08_16_FD_185931 | JGI IMG/M metagenome (GOLD analysis project Ga0179593, IMG submission 185931) | Vadose zone soil fungal communities from Angelo Coast Range Reserve, California, USA - CZODoug2_1_08_16fungal (PacBio error correction) | ecosystem: Environmental > Terrestrial > Soil >...
GGTGGTGGGTGGGGGGGGGGGGGGATAGGGAAAATCCTCTGCCCTCCGGAGTAAGGCATTGGAGGACCAAGAAGCACCTCTGCGGACTGGGACAAAAATTCATTGCAGGGAAGCGACCCGGCGATAAAGAGGAGGGGCTAATCGTTCGGCAAATGATTCTCGAGCACGTGTGGGAAAAAAGCTCACGATGTGGGCCCGGTCGGTTCGGAGCTGGGGGGACTGTGCGGCGAGATTCTAGAAAAGGCTAAAACGTCTTGGACAAGGAGGAACGACCCCTGGCAGCGCTGACAGGGGGAAAACAAACGGCACTTCTGTTAAGCTCGGATGAACATTCGAAAACAACTTCATGCCTGCTTATTTTCCTCAAGAAGAGTGGAGGATTTTCAGATCCTCATGCAGTAATTCTTAATAAGGTTTGACAGCAGCGGTCCAAGGGCCGTGGGATGCGAGAAGAAAGAAAAGTGGATTGCCTTCTTCTAACCAGGGGGGTAATCCTATGAATCTGCGGACGCCACTCTCGAACCGGTAAATTTTAAAACCTGATTCCACTCTAAAGAAAAAGTCCTAGCCAACTTGGTGAAACCTCGGAAAGATCAGTAACCACAAGAAGAAGTCAACACTGAATTCATAGAAAAAAGTTATTTTTCTAAAAAGCGTTGTATGAATAGCAGATTCGATGCTTAGAAGTAGAGGCGAGATCTCTTGAGAAACGAAGCCTGACACCCTAACCTTCATGTCTGGGGGAAGGAATGAGCAGATAACGAGGGTTCTGAGGGAAAAAAACATGCGGGAGAGGAGTTTCAGAGCCTGTTGTCTGGGGGAAGAGCAGAGAGATTTCAAATTAAGGAAAAAGGTTATCAGTCGAAAAGAAAGTTTCCTCAGTCAAGGAGAAGAAGCTTCGATCTTACAAAGGAGAAGGAAAGGAAAAGGATCTACATTACCGTGAAGAATGTCAGTCTTGACTTTAAGGTCAAAGAGAAAATATCCCTGGAGTTCAAGGAGAAGGGGGAAATTGGTTGTCCTAACCAGTCCAGAGGAATAGCACGGGCTTTGGAAGTTGGTACCGATGAAGTCAAAAGGAGGAATGTATGCATTAAATAAGGAATCCAGAAAGTGAATCGTCATGAGGACCAAAGAGGGATGCCCCTCCGGCCTTAGGGAAGAGGACGGTCCTACGAAAACTGTCCCCTTCAATGAGGGGGGGGGGAAGCCAAAAGGGTGAACCAGTAGAAGGGAGTCTTCAGGAAAAAGAGAAGTCAAAAAAGAAACAAACGGGAAGGAGGGAATTAAAAGAAATAGAGATGTAGCAGGGGAAAATAGACAAGGGAAAAGGGGAAAAATGGAAGACTGGAAAAGGGGAAATTTGAAAGGTCGACGCAGGAGGCATAACGCTCTAATCGGGAGGGGGGGACCATATGACAGGAAGGGAAGAAGGGATTCCATTCGGATTTAGGAGGAAGACGTCGTCATGTACACGTCCAAAAAAGGTCAATTCCTGGTGCCGGAAAAGGGAAGGGGGAAAAAAGGGGTTCTTATTCGCCCCTAAGAGGGGGAGGGACTTTTACCGCAATGAGAAAAAAGGGTTAGGAAGGGTTAATCGATCCTGTTTCTGTCGAAGTAGGAAAGGACAGCGGCAGCTTGGAGAACCAGGGGAAGGGGGGACCTCTAGAGGGGGGGAGAATGGAAAGAAAAAACTAGGATCAAGAAAAGTAAACCGAAATACGTTCCCTCATAGTCTTTGATCCCCAAAAGAGCATATCGGAATTCAAAAAACGAACAGGGGGCAATCGGGAGATGTCTGCCCGGAGAATAAGTCGCAAGTAGAAAATACTCGAACGAGACGTGAGAATTTAAGCTGAGGGACGCACGAAACATAAGCGAAGATACCTATATATAGGAACTTTGGATTGCAGAAGGGGGGGAAAGGAAGTGTCTCCAAGAGTTTCCAAATGGGTCCGCCTTGTCGGCCTGCTGTGTGGGGGTGGGGGGGGGGGCAGTCATGGCTCGCCACCTAACTCGGCTGACCGGGGCAGTGGGGGGGGGGCTAAGAGTAACGGCCCTGTTCCCCCTTGGTCCTCTTCAACCACGCGGGCTTCGCTTGCGGGGCCTCCACCTACCCTGGTTATCCATGTAACGCAGGGAAAAAAAAGGTAAGAATCGTAAGGGGGTAGAAAGACCTCAAAAAGCGGAAGAATGACGCAGAAGGAATCCTTTCGAATAGAGGGTGAGAAACGCCCAAAGGAAAGGTCCTACCTTTAAATGAGGGAAGGGCCAGTGTGCATGAGAGGAAAAGGTGCGCTTGTCGAAGAGTCACTAAAGGAACAAAAAGAGAAAATAGACTTGGATCTCGTGGAAGAAAAGGAGGCAAAAAATCTCGTCACGAGGTAGGGGGGGGAAAGATAGACCAGAAAATCATGGGATCCTGTCGAAGGCCGCGCATGACGGGAGGGGGGTATACTGGAGACTGTGCGGTAGTAAAAGGAGAGAAAGTCTCGGACTACCGAGGCAGGAGGACGGAAATAGACATGGATTGGATAGAGAGGGGGAAGAGGGCACCTAACAAAAGGGGAAACGCGGGAGCGATTATGTAGTGGTTTGGGGACGGAGGGTGGGTGGGGAAGGAAGAAGGAACCTCAGTTAATTGAGGGGCTGAAGGGGAGTAATAAAGTAGAACCGATGAAGGGAAAATAAGGGGATGTAAGGGGAAGAGAAGGGAGTGCTCCTCTCTCTAATGTAAGGATCGCAAATAGGAGTAATAATAAAGGCACTAAACACACCCGTATAGAAGGGGGGTCACAAAAGTCTCACAATTTAAGGAAAGTTTAAGCGGAACGAGGTTTTGGACTTTCGTTCGAAAAAAAAGGGAACTCTCAAGATCAGGGGGGAGAATTAGTCACTAAATACAGTAGAGGCTCTCAACGAAAGAAAGATTCACAGGGAATCGGTGAGGTAATCAAGCCAATGCAAGTGTCAATGAAAAGGAGACGGGAAGAGTGAACTTTTCTCATGGGGGGAGGGGGGGGGGATCCGACTTTGGGTGTCCCCAACTGAAAAGAAATCTTTTTCTAGTTCGAGGGGGGATTCTTCTAGAGCAGAAGGAGGCCACAGATGGAGGACTCCATTAAGCACAAAGCCGAGTCATCGCAATGCTGCAAAGGGGAAGGAAAGGTATAATCTGAGTAACTAGGCGACCGTCGACAACAGATTGGACAGGGTTCAAACTCAATAAGGGAAGGAGGTTAAGAGGGCGAGTCAGCAACGGGACAATTCATTACCTCTCTTGGAGGGGAGGGAGTCGCGAACATAGGGGAGGGAATCACAACAACGCCTACACAAAAAAGACTAAGGGCCAGAAAGTCCCCTGCTCCGGGAGGAAAAAGGAACGAAGGCTTCTCTCTAGGGAAGAAAAGGAAGTATAAATTACACCATTAGGACGGGAATAGTAACAAACAGAAAAAAAGAGGAAGTGTTCGTCCTAGGAAAACCATCCTTTAAAGGAAAAGGGCGAAGAGGCCAATAAAGGTAAAAACTAGGACCAACCCATTCGACGACACTTGGGGATCGAAGAGGCAACGCCATTGTAAGGAAAAAAGGGGGGTTATTGACTAGAAATGGGGAAAAGGTAACGGTCGAAATTTATGAAAGAAGGCGATCATATCCAAAAAATAAAATCATAAAGAAAAGAAACGTGGAGGGAATTTAAGTCCTCTGACTCCTGTCAGGGGGCAGAGAAGGGGGGATAGGTGTGAATCATACGCCACGGAGGGAGAACGTAGATCTTATCCAGGGGAGAAACAAAAAAGATGAGGTAAACTCTTAAACGAAGAAAAGTAGACTATGGGGTATTCGTTCTAACCACCGAAGAAAGGGCACATGGACAGGCGTAACTGGGGAGAGTTAGAGTCCCGTCGGGTTTCTCAAGGCATCGTATCAGGAAGCGACCTTCCCTTTAAAGTGAAAGACCGTAATGACTCAGTCAACAGCCTGGAGATTCTCTCGAACCATCAAGAGGGGGGGGGTGGACAAATCGACTGGGAAACCAAGATGTAGCGATTGGTGGGGGGATGTTGTTTCGAAATAGGGGGGAATAATATTTCGTGACGCAAAACAAAGGGGAGAAGGAATGGGGGTGAAGACGGGGCTCAACCCGAAAAACGACTGCGTGTCCGTTGGTAACTACGTTGGGGAAAAAGAAAGGGGATCTCTGAGGACGGTCCGAATTGGCGCGTTCGATAAGAAAAGAGAGCAGGAATTGCCGGTGGTTCACGAACGGGGAAAAGGAGGGAAAGAAAACCGAGCATGTTTGAGAAACGGGAATGGAGATCTAGATGTAACGCGACGAACCTGGAAAACACGAAACGGGGGGGGCTCAGCTCACAAGGGGGGGTGAAGCGCAGAGGGGAAAACAGTCTCAAACCGTGAATGATTAAACTCATCGGGATGGGACGCGGGAGGTCAGACAAAAAAAAAGAGGCTCATCATAAAAGGGGAAATCGACACACTTTCAGGAAAAAAAGAGATGAACTTTGGTGGAGGAAACGTGGATTCGGCGGAAAAGCCTCGCTAAAACAGAGAAGCGATCCCCATAGAAAAGAGACAAGAGTAAATGGCAAGGGGGGACCGCGTCACAAAAACACTCCCAAGCCTAAAGCCCAAGAAAGCGAGCGGCTTGTGGAAAAGAAGGGACGAATAGATTCCTAAAAAAAACACCCTCTCTTGGAGTGCCCGAGGCGGGATCCGAAAAAGATCTGCGTTCCTTTAAACACTCTCCGATAAAAAAAGGGGTGAGGAAGAAAAGGGACAAGCCAGGGCAACAAATTCGAGGCAATTGATCGGCCTGTGTGCCGTGAATTGAGTGAGCGAGTTGACAGGGGGAGGTCGGAGTAGGAAAAAAGTTAGTGACGCTGTCTCACGCCCAAAAAGAAAGCCTTCGGCAAACTTGGGGCCCTGAAAAAGGGTTACAGAAGAAAACGGGGCGAGAACCTGGGAGATCAAATTGAACTCCTAAGGGAACGGAGTAGTAAATTGCCGTTGCTACAAAAAAAGAAGACTTGCTGGTGTGGCAGCGGTACGCGAGATCTTAACAAATGAGAAAAGCATCCGTTGAGACAATACGAAGCTAGCGAAATACATGGTGAATGGCCCTACACCGGGAAGGGGGGAATGCTGGAACTTGCCATCCCGACTTCAACAGGAAACAAGGCAGGAAGGCGAACAATTCCTATCACATCTGATGGGAGTCGTATGAATGGCAAAAAAAGACCTTACAAACTCCTTTTCAAAAAATAAAAGATGTTGGGATCAAAACGAGTCGGAGAATGGCTTGGTGGATAACGGGTTGAGGCGTCTCGATAGAAAGACCATGAACTTGCGATGCTAACAACCTGGCGAAAAAAATGGGACGTTGCAAAAAGGCACAAAACTTCATGGTTTTGACCGAGAGAAAATACGGGACGGAAAGCTTCCTATTGGGTCCAATCATCAAGAGGGGACGGTTTTGAAAATATCAAATCAAGGAATGCTGCTCGTTGGGGTCCAGGGACCAGGGAATAAAAACCGGTGGTGACCGGAGACAAAACGAGGGGAGGTAAGGAAAGGAACATGGTTACTAAAACTATGAAGCTTGCGCATCCACCTCTCGAGTCCACTTCATATAGATAAAGAAATTCAGTCAACTCAGAAGAACACTTCCAAAGGCAAAAGGGTCACGCGGGTATCACTAAACATAACCAACATAAAGAAAAAAGCCCAAAAAAGACGTAGACGTGATTTGTGGGTTCTCAGGGGGCGTATCAAACTACAGTACGGAAAAATGAGCACGATCGAGAGATGCTCCTTAAACCAATTGAGTCCAGAAAGTCCTCTAACATGTGATCGGATTGAGGGGACAACGAGAGTATTCTGTGCGGTCCAAAGCACATAGGCGGCATGGGAACGCCGAAAAGTTGGAAAAATTTAGCGAAAAAAATACGAAAGGTGACTTCTTTCCTCCTTTTCAGCCAATCTCAACAAAAAGTACGAGGGCCGAAGGCCGGCCTCTGTCAGCTTTAAACAGGCCCAAACAAACATTACCTTAAGAGTTGACTAAAAACTACGTGCTGTCTCTTAATGGCCGCAATAAAGATTCAGTCTAGGGGGCTAACTGGTGGAAAATCACCTGGTGGACAGCCGGAAAGAGCACAGGAAGATGCTGTGTTTCCTGGGGTAAAAAAAAGAGTTATTAAAAAAGTGGAAAAATAATTGGCGCGGATTCAAAGATAACTTCATACTCTTCTAAGAAGACGCGAACGACGAAAAAAAAATTCGGGGAGAGGGCAGGCTACTAAAAGATTCATATAGAACAGCCCCATGGGCAGTCAATGGAATATTTTCTGCGCCATGAGTCAAAAAAACAACAAAAATGGAGAAGGATATGAGCGGTAGTAGGACTGCCCCGGGTCGGTTCATGGACCGGGAGGTCTACGGGAGAGAAAAGGAGGGGAGTTCGACATGATCTCAGATGGTCGCCAAATGGGGTGATCCTTGCTCGGTGATCCGGTGGAATTCAACACAATTACTGAATCAGTGGGTCGGAAAAATCGGCTGGGAACGGCAAGCATTCCTTGCTCGTTAAAGGATGAAAAGATCAGAAGGAAAGAGTCTCCCCGGCACGGATTTCTATGGTGAGCACAGGACGAGGGAACGGTCTACCGGGTGCTGTCTCGCTGGCTGGCACGTGCAGCGGCGTAGCGCCGAATGCACCTCGCAGGGCAAGGGAAGAAGCGGGGAAAGCTAGAAAAAAGGCGAATCCGTGCCCCCATATCCGGCAGGAAGACTCACTCGTCGAGGGAACCCTCGTCAATAAAAGTCGGGGGGATCCCGACCTTGATTAGAAACGCATCAGCTCTCGGGATAGCTTTCGAAACTTGACTCAATCAGGAAGCGCAAAAAAAAAAAAACCAAAAAAACGACAATAAAAGATAGACTAGTCTATCGGGGGCACTTATGCGAAGTGGGTAAATTAGGACATAAAAGTGGGCACCACTCGGGGAATGAAGTTGAGAGATCAGTCAAAGGGCACCTGCATAGGAAAGAGGGGTGGGTCAGCGTATGTGGGGCATGGGTCATATGTCAATCCACACTGATTCTTGAAAGATGATGACGCAACCTTACCGGTTCTTCCTCGTTTACCTTGCAACACATACAGCCAATAATAAAAAGGTTCTATGAATCCGGCAAAGAGGATGATGATTAACTCAATCTACCTTTGTCTAAATTTAGAGCGGAAAAAAAGAAGCGGGTGTAACCTTGGTCAATCGAACTCGGCAAATGTCAAAATCAATGAATGCTCGATGAAAGGAGATACGCCGCAAGAAAAAACAAACCTAAGCGTGCAAACAGCTTTAATACCGCAAAAAAGAGGCTAAACGGCGACAATCGTTTACCGAAGGAATAGGAACAACCAAAGAAGAGGGACTCCAGTCGCGTGAACGTTAAAGGAAGCGTGAAGTACAGCCGCAAGGGAGTAATTCTTTCTTCGGGACCAGCAATTGCCGAGGATAGGGAGGGACGATGGGGGCGCAGAAGGTTGTATAGGGGACAGAACCTCTTCACACTGGGCAAAAGGTCGTGATTTGAGTTCGAAGACTACACAGGACTGCGTTCAGTCTGGATCTAGGGAAGAAGTCAAAAGGGTCATTATCGATGAGGAAAGAAAGAAGGCGAGTCTTTGCCCCAAGGGCGAATTGCAACCGTGGAGAGTAAGTATAATGAAATTCTCCATGCTGCCAAAACATGCTCACTTCAAGCAATTGCTAAAAACTGGTCAATTTTATAGCACTCGTGTGACCTTCTGGCAGGCCAGGGCTCATGGGCTCTGGGCCTCCGGTCGCAGGTCAAGAAAGCTCCAGGTCGCCAGGGACGCTCACGCGGAAAGGGAAAGAAAATAATTCCTGTTGAAATTTCGCGCTCTAAATAAATTAAATCCAGAGGAGCCTGATAGTTTCATCATTCTCTAAGTTTGCGGAGAGCGGGGTGTGAACCCTTACCTCCGTAGCCTCCCTTGTGTTGTCTGGCTGGGGGGTCTCGGCTTAGGGTAGGGGATATTGCGAGGGCCTCGCTGCGGACAATGCACGTAAAACAGAGTCATCCTGGATCCAAAAGGAGGCTATGCCGGCTGAGGCGGACTGACCAAGGAAGTCCGTTCTGGAAATGACAGGGGAATGCCGCCGATGACAAGGAGGTCTCAACTCAAGAAGGAGCGGGGGAAATATCTTCGGCAACGGGGAAAGCGCTATAATACAAGGAGTGTGAAAAAAGTCTTTTTCGGCCGAGAGAGGGCGCATCAAAAATAGATCGAAAAAGAATCCTGATAAGGGCAGCCCGGGAAACTCTCCTTACACGCCGGCGGTAAACCAAGGCAAGCTTGACAATAAAAGAGTATGATAGTTAGGAAAAAAGACGATTTAACGTGTGAGCGGCCAAAAAGAAAAAAAAACGAGGTGGTGCGTTTCTAACCTGCCATTGTCATGAAAAACGTACGGGCTTTAAAGAGGATTCCAAACGAGACCAACCATTAAAATCTGACTACAGATGAATCAAGATCAGAGGAATTTCCAGCTCAAACGGGGAGTGGGGGGGGGGGGCTGAATAATGCTTGTGAGAGGAAAAGTGGAGAGGGGGAATGGGGGTAATTACGAGGGGGGCTTCTTGGAAAAAAAAGGAAAATGAACCGGAATTTCTTGGATATGCGCGTTAAGGGGAGAAAGGTCCTCGTGCGAAAATAGGCCACTAGAGGAAAAAAGGAGTCTATCCAAGTCTCAACAACAAAAAACTGATTAGTATTAAAAATATATTATAACACGATACGAACTACACTCGGCAGATCGTGTTTTCAAAAAGTTTTTCTCTCACAAACATATACCAAGGGGGGGGGGGAAGAAGGCGTCAGCGCGATTATCCAACACGGTCAATGGGGGGAGGAGGACGAGTTAGAACACCATAGGACTGTAAAATTCCCGCAATAATCACGAACAGATATAGGGCCCCTAAACAATCCCATAGCTTGGCTCGGGGAGAAAAATTAGATCAACCAACGATGTAGTCAGGGGGTTCTACGCTAAAAAAGGTTCTTTTTAAAACAGTTCGACATGACATGAGGGTGAAGCCGCTCGAAAACAAGAAAAGGGGAGGGGGGGCATGTTGCGCTCACGACTACGCCTGAGTTCGCCTCTGTCGTACGCTCTGATTATCCGCCAGCGGAGAGGGAAAGGAGATTCGGCCTGGACGGTTTTGGTTGAAGAAAGCGCTCTACGCCGGAGGGACCGGCTGGGGAAAGAGCAGGAAGGGGGTGTGATCGTCTGCTCAACGGAGGGATACTAAACTTCCGAACAGAGAAAAGGGAGATCGAGCTGAACCTTGTGGCCGCTGAGACGGGAACGAGGAAAGATAAACTGGTGATGGGTTGAAAAAAAGGAGTGCCAAACCAACGGGTCTAAAATCAATACATTTACCATCGTTTCGAGACTCTTCCAGATTAGAAGTGCACGAGAGAGCAAGAAACTATTCATAATCTGCAACTGGAGGACAGATGCCCGCCCGCCGCGCATAAGGGGGGGCACTCCTACCCCTCGACTCGAAAAAGTGAAACGCTTGTAAATGGTCACCGCCGCCTAACAAGAAAAGGAGATAGCTCTTTGAGTGGGAGGTCGGGAAAATAATGCGAAATAAACGGACACGCGGCATTCGGGGGCGCGTGGGAGAGACGCCTCTAGAGGCGTGAGGCAGCTCCGTCCACGGACAAAAGAAAAGGGAAAAGCAGCCAAGGGGCAGATACCCTGAATGGGGGCGCTTGCTAATTTCATGCTCGGGTGCATGGGCTGTTGGAGAAGGTCTTCTGATTCCGGTATTGAAAAGAGAAAAGGGCAACTTCAGAGCCGGGTCGCAAACCTTTCGGCCATTTTGGTCATGAAAGAGGTTCATCAACTAGGAAAAAGGATCCAGACCTGTGGGCCGCAGGTGAAGGGTAAAGTAAGTGAGGCCGGACGCCTCCAGCATCAAAATCACGCGCAAGGGGGAGGGGTGAACTCGAACCTCAGGATGAAAAATTAAAGAAGGGATCTCGGCTTCCCGAGCGTGAGATTGAGAGCCGCCCACACTCTCACTCTGGGGGGGGGGGTGTGCGGACTGGAAAAACCGGAACCTCAGGAAAATTAAAAGCTGGAAGCTAGGCTCGGGGGAGGGGCTAAGAGATTCAGTAGAGTAGCCTCGGAGAAGTTGCGAAAGAGACAAGTGTAGCAAGGAGGGGAGGGAGTTAGTGAGTGGGATGGAAACGAGCTTCCTAAAGGGACCTCTACCTTTATTAAACGCAGAGGGCAAGAGTTGTGGGGGGACGTCACAATTGAGCTTTTTTTTGGATCTAAATCACTATTCTACAAGGATAAGGACTTGAGGTCTTCATAACTGAGTGCGATTCATGCCTCTGATATTTGGGTAATCCGTGGGGTTTGTTGCCCGTACCAGAGGGAAGTCCGAGTAGACGAGCGGAAAAAAAGGGGGTTGATTTATTATACCCAATGTGGAAACCTAAGAAGGGAAATGAGGTCCGCCACCGAAAAACACGAATGGTCAGTACGAAAGGCCTTACAATATAAGGCCGACACGGAAACTCCAAAAGTGAAAACCTAGGTTAGCGATCCCTAAAACCATTAGAATCCTCCTAACGGAGAACAAAGAGTAAAAGTGTTAGATCGTTGGATTTCCGTTAGTGGCTGCGTTTGGAGGCCCTTTAACGCAATCAAGGCGTACTCTTACTAGGTGGAAAAAAGAAGTACGCCTGAGAGCCTAATATCTTTTCCAAGTGATGAGGTTTCTCTCCTAATTAAAGACTGAGCTTCTCACCCACCACACAAAAGGATTGCTCGTTGGAGGGAGCGAGCCTAGAGCCTCTTAGTGCCATGTCGCCTCTAACAACTGCTCTGAAGGGGAAGAACCGCTGCATCTTTGTTGAAAGGAGCATCCCCAAAATGGAGACACCCCGGAAGACCCGCCGAATAAGACGGGGAAGATTAATGCCTAAAACAGACAGATTAGTCTACGACCTTGTCCCTACCAGGGACTCGGTCACGAGCACGGGAGGTTGGTCGTTGTACACGAAGAAGGTGGTCAGCAACATGGCAGATTGGGGGTTGAACAGCCGGCCTAAATAGAAGGATCATCTCATTCTCACGGCGTAAAATCCAAGGCCTGATAGTCTTCAGGGACTACGGGCCTTCCAGATGATCCCATGGTGGCAGACCTCGTCGATTTCGTAAGAGAGAGAGCCAACAACGAGGATTAGAAAGAGAGATCGACGAATGAGACACTTCAAATGGGGCGGTCACAGGATTGGGGAGGGGGAAATGGGAGGTCTGGCTATCTGAGACAATATGCGTATTAGGTCCTGAGTTCGGAAAAGATACAGTATGGGGACCGAGTTCGAAATCTGAGAGGAAGTCGTACTCCTGGTCTTTGCGGCCAGAATATTCAACGTTGCACCCAGGGGGGGAAAGAAGGGGGGGCGGACATAAAGAAGGAGAAAAGGAAAGCTCAGGGGGGGGCCAGCATATAGCGAAGCAAACTTTTGCCGTAAGATCAGGGTGGAGGGCAGCCTGGTCGCTGCAGAGTCGGCGCCGGGAAGGACTTCACCTCAGGGAGAGGCGAACTGGTCGAGCGAGGACTGAAGAAGAAGAAGAGGCAAATAAGTGTCTTCTGTCGGGTTTATCCAGATCAATACTTCCTGCCTCATCCGGGGCAAAGAAAGGGAGCTGAGGGACCGGCCCTGAAGGGAGGAGCGAAATGATCTCTCTCGGAAGTGCAGAATGGTAATCGACATGGGGAGGAAAGATCAAAGGAAAAAAGAAAATACTACTGCGATGATATATGAGGTGGAAGAGTCGCATTAAGGAGGAAGACTGATCCGTGGGAAAAAGGGAAGCAGGGGATCCTCGAGTAGGAATTTTGCGCAGGAGGGGGCGCTATTTTGAAGTCGCAGCTTCATATGAGGTAACCAAAGGGGGGAAATAATTTAATAATTCGGCAGGGGCAAAACCGGACTACTTATTCCCGATGGTTAAGAAGGGGGAAAAACGAGTAAGCAAAAGGAGGGGAGTGAAAATCCCAAAGATAGGAATTAATTACCTCAAACTCAGCCTGGAGAAAGATCTTAGCGCGTCGATGGAAGGGGAACCTGTCGATTCGAGGAAGGGGGAGTTCTAGAAGGGGAGCGGGAAGATACTAGCTCAAATACCAATAAAAATCATACTCGAGAGACACATCTTTTATATCGAAACAGAGCTAATGATATACGTGAAGAATCGGAGGGAACAAAGAAGCTGCACTGGGGCGCCTTAGAATTATGAAGCGTGTCAAGAAGTGCAAGGGGCGGAGGGGGGGAAAGGAGATCAATGTGCCCTCGAGGAGGAGGGAAGTAGATCTCGCAGGGAATGTGGGCCTATTGACTCTGAAATGTCATTGCTGCGGATGTAAGATGGAGTGGGCTAGGAATGAATACGACTGGCACCTGTGAGGAAGAGGGGGGGGGGGGGGGGGGGGGGGGGGGGGGGGGGGGGGGGGGTGGGGGGGGGGGGGGGGGTGGGTGGGGGGGGGGGGGTGGGGGGGGGGGGGGGGGGTGGAGGAAGAACTTCAGCGAGATCATGTGAGGAAGGACCCGATTGAGGGGAAGTCCAAAGAGAAGAAAGGGCGGGCGGGGCAAAAGATACCGACTTGAGCGGCTAATATGAAATAAAAAAGAAGGGGCAATTTCTGCAACCTAGCGCACGGAAATTTCGGGAAAAAAAGGGGCATCTAAAAAAGAGGGTGTGTACGCGTGAGGAAGGGAGGTATCAATTCGCTTTAGATACGGTCACGCCAGATCGGCGGGGGGAGGAGCCGGGCGAAAGTCGCCCATGAAAAAGTCTCATAGGAATTGACTAACTATCCACGACGAAACGGGGCGAAAGATATATCATGGGAGCACGGATTTTTACGCCGATTGGTAAGAGGAAGCCAGGCCGTAATCTGGGGATAAGTGTGGGGGGTAAGAGGGGGAGGAGTGGCCCATATATATTTCGCGGCAAGCAGTTTCCGATCACTCGGAGGCGAGCTTATCGAAGGGACGGCGGAACGATTAGACCTTCTGAAAGACTGCAAGAACCAGTCGACATCTTGACGTGGTCGAGAAAAAAAGGAGCGGTCATTGCATTGAAAGGGGGGGGGGCAGCTCGATTAAACGAAGGTGGAGGAAGGGATGATAGGCTAAGAATCGCAAAGAGAGAGGTCATCCGTCACAACCAGGAGGAAGGGGGAGGGAAAAACATGCCAAGGGGAGACTCTCTCTGGCTCTAAAGAAAGGGAGTAATGAGCGGCGAAAAAATCCCGGGGCTGAGGGGAGAGGAACAGACAAGAAAGGGTCCTTTGTTTGCGGAGAGGGCGATTCACAAATCATGTCATGAGGGGAGGTGCGTAAAAAAAAGTTTGCCAAGGGGGAAAACAAGGACCTCGACGACATAGTGGGTTTATCGAGCGGCCAGTTCCAAGACAACAATTGGGGTGATATTTCTCCTCACGGGCCTGTGTGAACGAGTTAATGGGACTTCCAGACTAGGCGTCTGGGGGTATGATACGCATATGGAACCGAGCGTTTCTTCATCAGCGCTCAAGTAATTTGGAATAAAATTAAGAGGGTCAAGCAAATCGCCACAGGGAGGAAAAGGGGGGAGACTTCGTTCCGTTGATCACAGAAAAAAAAAAAGGGAGTATGATAATAGATATAGCCTTAAGATCGATTCACGGCCTTTGGGTGAGTCCGACATGAAGAGTTGGGAACATGACAAGGCGCGGGAGTACCAGAATTATCTCCACAGAGAGGTTTTCGCGAAGGGGAAGAAATGGACCCCCTCGAAGGGGGAAAGTCCGGCGAAAAAGGCGCTCACAGTCTGGCAATAAAAAAAAAGAAAATCTTTGAGCTTGAAAAGTGGTTCAGGCAGAGATTAGTGCAAAGGGAGGGGGATTGGTGTGGTGGGGAGACGTGTAATGGAGGGGTACGCCCTTCTTAAAACATGCTGTTGGGGGCGGACGCGACCTCAACACTACAGTTCTTCCTGGGGGTGGAAAAAATCCAATAGATTTGGGGTGCCTCTTCGGCAGCTCTTCGGCTGCACCTTTTCGGTCGGGAACTTACGGAGAAGGGGGGGGCAGGGGTTGTCTACGTAGCCTTGCAGTAGGAACCGGTAAGGGAACTAGGTTGGGGATAGCTACGGTCGAAAGCTCAGACATGTCAACAAATGCCCTACAAGAGGTGTCTAGATTCACCGGGGGACCATGAGATGAAAAACACTGGTTGGGTATGTTGGGAAAGAGAAACTCAGCGTAAGGCGAAGGGGAAGGGCAACGCATCAAATGAGTAAAAAGCGTTTCGACGGCCAGAAGTCTGAGCAGAAGAGAAGGAAGAGGGGGAGTTTGATTACTTCAACTGGTGGGTCAAGATTGGAAAAGCTCCTCCTCGAAAGAGGGAAGGCCAGCACC